>Ga0207706_10002142_pt1 | contig 19310 bp, 15 predicted proteins | sample KBSC53metaG_FD_184318 | JGI IMG/M metagenome (GOLD analysis project Ga0207706, IMG submission 184318) | Corn rhizosphere microbial communities from Kellogg Biological Station, Michigan, USA - KBS C5-3 metaG (SPAdes) (version 2) | ecosystem: Host-associated > Plants > Roots > Rhizosphere > Soil ... | reverse complement strand
CTCGCCTTCCGCGGGTGGGTTGAGGTCGCTGACGATGCGGCGGAAGTGGCTCTCGCCGATGAAGTCCTCGAGCTTCGACACCGCGAGCTTGTTCCGGAGCAGCGACTTGGGCGTCATCATCACCAACGGCTTGCGGAACGGCCGTAGGAGCTGACGGCGGAGGATGTGGAAATAATTCGCAGGCGTCGTGCAGTTGGCCACCTGCATATTGTCCTCGGCGCACAGCTGCAGGTAGCGCTCAAGTCGCGCCGAGCTGTGCTCCGGTCCCTGGCCTTCGAAGCCATGGGGCAGCAGCATGACGAGGCCGCTGGCGCGAAGCCACTTCGCCTCGCCGCTGGCGACGAACTGGTCGATGATGGTCTGCGCTCCGTTGGCGAAATCGCCGAACTGCGCCTCCCAACAGACGAGGGTCTTCGGGTCGCCGAGCGAAAAGCCATATTCGAAGCCGAGGACTCCGAACTCGCTCAACGGGCTGTCGCGAACTTCGAACCGCCCCCCCTCAACGGTATTGAGCGGGATATATTTCTCGCCGCTTTGCTGGTCGACCCAGACGGCGTGGCGCTGACTGAACGTTCCCCGGCCGCTGTCCTGGCCGGAAAGCCGGACGCTATGGCCTTCCTCGAGCAAGGTCCCGAACGCCAGCGCTTCCGCGGTCGCCCAGTCGAAACCTTCGCCGGTGTCGAACATCGCCTTCTTGGCGTCGAGGATCCGGGCGAGGGTCTTGTGGATGTGGACGTGGTCCGGGACCGTCGTAAGTACGGCGCCGACCTTGCGCAGCAGTTCCTCTGAGACCGCAGTGTTGATGTTACGGCGGCCAAGCACCGGTTCGCTTGGCTTGCCCAGCCCGGCCCAGCGGCCCTCGAACCAGTCGGCCTTGTTCGGCAGGTAGCTTCCTGCGGATTCGAACTCCTCGTTCAAGTGCGCGACATAGGCTTCGCGATGCCTGTCGATCCATTTCTGGTCGACCACGCCTTCCTCGATGAGCCGCTTTCCGTAGATCTCGCTGATCGGCGGGTGCTTGCGGATCGCGGCATACATCTGCGGCTGCGTGAAGCTCGGCTCGTCGCCTTCATTGTGGCCGAAGCGGCGATAGCACCACATGTCGATGACGATGTCGCGACCGAACGTCTGGCGGAACTCGATTGCAAGCTTGCAGCAGAAGGTGACGGCTTCTGGATCGTCCGCGTTGACGTGCAGGATCGGCGCCTGGACCGACTTGGCGATGTCGGTCGGATAAGGCGAAGAACGAGCGAACTGCGGGCTCGTCGTGAAGCCGATCTGGTTGTTGACGATGAAATGGAGCGTTCCGCCAGTCCCGTAACCGGGGAGGCCCGAGAAGCCGAGGCATTCGGCGACCACCCCCTGGCCCGCGAAGGCTGCGTCGCCGTGAAGGAGGAGCGGGAGCACCCTCTTGCCGTGCTTGTCCTCCTTGTAGGTCATCGTCGCCCGCGCCTTGCCGAGCACGACCGGGTCGACCGCTTCCAGATGCGACGGGTTCGGTAGCAGCGACAAATGGACGCGGACCCCGTCGAACTCGCGGTCCGACGATGTCCCCAAGTGATATTTGACGTCGCCCGATCCGCCGACGTCCGCGGGGTTGGTCGCCCCGCCGGCGAACTCGTGGAAGATCGCTCGGTAGGGCTTTCCCATCACGTTGGAGAGGACGTTCAGCCGCCCGCGGTGGGACATTCCGATGTCGATCTCCTCGACACCCATCAGCCCGCCATATTTGATGACCGCTTCAAGCGCAGGGATGGCGCTCTCACCGCCGTCGATCCCGAACCGCTTGGTGCCGACATATTTGCGCGAGAGGAAGGTTTCCCACTGCTCGGCCTCGACGACCTTGGCGAGGATCGCCTCCTTGCCCTCGGGCGTGAACTGGACCGTCTCCGCCTTGCCCTCGATCCGCTCCTGGATGAAGCGCCGCTCCTCCAGGTCGTTGATGTGCATATATTCGACGCCAATCGTCCCGCAGTAATTGGCCTGCAGGCAGGCGACGATCTCGCGGACGGTCGCGCGCTCGAGGCCGAGGGCGCCGCCGATCCAGATCGGCCGGTCGAGATCGGCATCCGAGAAGCCGTGATAGGCGGGAGTCAGGTCGGCCGGGATGGGACTGTGATGCAGGCCGAGCGGGTCGAGCTTCGCAGTCAGGTGCCCGCGTACGCGATAGGTGCGGATCAGCATCATCGCGCGTATGGAATCTTCCGCGGCTCGGCGGATCGCTTGGGAATCGGCAATTGCCGCCGAAGCATCGTTCGCCGCGGCCTTCTTGACCGCGTCGATCGTCGCCTGTGTCGGGTCGAGCCCGAGGTTGATCTCGTCGAGCTCGCTGAGCGGCCAGTTGGGACGCGCCCAGCTCGGCCCCTGCTTGGGTTCGATGGCGCCGACGATGTCGTTCATGCTACCGCCGCGAGCAGCTCCCTGAGGGTCGTGCCAAGCTCAGATGGGCTTGGGGAGACCGTTATTCCAGCCGCTTCCATCGCCGCGATCTTGCTTTCGGCGTCGCCTTTGCCGCCAGAGACGATCGCGCCAGCGTGACCCATCCGCCGTCCGGGAGGAGCGGTGCGGCCGGCGATGAATCCGACGACCGGCTTCCTGCGCCCGCGCTTCGCCTCGTCGGCGAGGAATTGCGCGGCGTCTTCCTCCGCGCTTCCGCCGATCTCGCCGATCATGATGATCGACTTCGTCTCGTCGTCGGCGAGGAACATTTCGAGGATGTCGATGAATTCGGTCCCCTTCACCGGATCGCCGCCGATCCCGACGGCGGTCGACTGGCCGAGCCCCTCGTTGGTGGTCTGGAACACGGCCTCGTAGGTGAGCGTGCCCGAGCGGCTGACGATGCCGACGCTGCCTTTCTTGAAGATGTTCGCCGGCATGATCCCGATCTTGCACTCGTTCGGAGTCAGGACTCCGGGGCAGTTCGGTCCGATCAGCCGCGACTTGGTACCCGAAAGCGCTCGCTTCACCTTCACCATGTCCAACACCGGAACGCCCTCGGTAATGGTGACGATCAGCGGCACTTCCGCGTCGATCGCCTCCAGGATCGAGTCCGCGGCGTAGGGCGGCGGCACATAGATAACGCTCGCGGTCGCACCGGTATTCTCGACTGCCTCGGCGACGGTGTTGAACACCGGCAGCCCGAGATGCTCGGTGCCCCCTTTTCCGGGAGTCACGCCAGCAACCATCTTGGTGCCGTAATCGAGCGCCTGCCGGGTGTGGAAAGTGCCAGTGTCGCCAGTCATCCCCTGGGTGATGACCTTCGTGTTGCTGTCGACGAGGATGCTCATTCGTGGTCCTTGTTGTTCCCCGGCGAAGGCCGGCGTCCAGTCCGAAACAAAGAACGGCGCAACGCGCCGCCTGGGCCCCGGCCTTTGCCGGGGGAACAGGTTAGTCCAACGTTCCGTCGATCTGCTTGCAGGCTTCGAGAAGCTCCTTCACCGCGTCGACGCTGACCTGGAAATTGGCCTTCGCGTCGTCATTCAGATCGATTTCGACGACCTTCTCGACACCGCCGGCGCCGAGCACGCACGGCACACCCACATACAGATCGTCCACGCCGTACTGTCCGCTAAGATGCGCAGCGCAGGGCAGGACGCGCTTCTTGTCCTTCAGAAAGCTCTCGGCCATCGCGATCGCGGCTGTCGCCGGGGCGTAATAGGCGCTCCCGGTCTTCAGGAGCGCGACAATCTCGCCGCCGCCGCCGCGGGTGCGCTTCACGATCGCGTCGATCTTGTCCTTGCTGCTCCAGCCCATCTTGATGAGGTCCGGGATGGGTATCCCGGCGACGGTCGAATATTCGACCACTGGCACCATCGTGTCGCCATGCCCGCCCAGGACGAAGGCGGTCACGTCCTCGACGCTCACCTTGAATTCGTCCGCGAGGAAGTGGCGGAAGCGCGCGCTGTCCAACACTCCCGCCATCCCGACGACCATGTTGTGCGGAAGGCCGGAAAATTCGCGGAGCGCCCAAACCATCGCGTCGAGGGGGTTCGTGATGCAGATGACGAAGGCGTTGGGAGCGTGCGTCTTGATGCCCTCGCCGACCGCCTTCATGACCTTGAGATTGATTCCGAGAAGGTCGTCGCGGCTCATCCCCGGCTTGCGGGCAACACCTGCGGTGACGATGCAGACGTCGGCGCCTTCGATGTCGGCATAGTCGGACGATCCCTTGAGCGTCACGTCGAAGTCGTCGACCGGGCCAGCCTGGGCGATATCGAGCGCCTTCCCCTCGGGAATGCCCTCGGCGATGTCGAACAGGACGATGTCGCCGAGCTCGCGCATTGCCGCGAGGTGAGCGAGGGTCCCGCCGATCATTCCTGAGCCGATGAGCGCGATCTTCTTGCGAGCCATGATTTTGTGCTTGTGTCCTTTTTCGAGCGTGAAGCCGCGCAGCCGCGCGGAGTTGCGCGCGCTCTAGACAAGCGAAGGGACGCGGGCAACCGCCCGGTCAGGCTTCCATCAGGCTCAGGATATTGCCGTCTGGATCCTTGAACCATGCCGTCTTCATATTGCCGGCACGATAGATGTCGCCGTCGCGCTCGAGGCCCTCGAGATCGTAATGTTCAAAGGTGACGCCCTTGTCCTTCAGCTCGCGAACCTCGGAGTCGAGGTCGTCGACGTCGAACGTCAAAGCGGTGGCCTTGTTCGTGCCTGCATATTCGGACCGGTAGACGCTGAACTTCGTGTCGCCACTCTGGAGCATGAAACCCTCGCCGAAATCATCGATCTCCTTGAGTCCGAGCGTGCCTTCGTAGAATTTGCGGGCCCGGTCGAGGTCGTTCACCGCGACCATCGGCGTCGCATCGGATTTGCCAAGCATCGCTGATCCTCCTGCATCTGCACCGGGCGAACGGCCTTGAGCAAACAGGCGTTCCTCAGTTCGGCCTTCGCAGCCGGCAAGCTGACGTTCGGGTAACCAATTCGATCCAAGGATCGTTCATCTTGCAACCGATAGTCTCCGAGCCGCTATGAAACAGATCATGCTCATCGCGGGCGCCACGGCGCTCGCCTCGGCCGGACCTGCGCTTTCGAAGCCGGGGAACGGACATGGCAATCCGCACGCGCAGGACGATGTCGGTTACGGCGTCGGCGGCTGTCCGCCAGGGCTTGCCAAGAAGAACCCGCCCTGCATGCCGCCCGGCCAGGCGAAGAAGCTGTTCGGAGTCGGACAGCGCGTCCCGACCGGTTACCAGGGGATGCTCGGCTACAATGCCCTGCCGGACAATCTGCGCGGCTATTATGGACAGCAGCTCGATCCGCGTTCGCGCTACATCTACGACAACAACTATATCTACAGGGTCGATCGGAGGACGATGCTGGTGCAGTCGGTCCTCAGCGCGTTGATTCATCCGTAGCTGAGTTGTTTGCCGCGTCACCGGGCAAGTCTGTATCGACGTTGGAGAGGACGTCCGGGGCTGAATCCAGCATCTCGGCGGCATTATCTAGCTGGCGGTTCTGCTCCGCCGAGGGCGTGGATCGGTCCCCGCACGACCCGAGCAAGGCGAACAAAAGAAAAGGGCCGCACGCCAGCAGAGGCGTACGGCCCTTCGTCATCGTAAGGACCAGGTCCTACTCGTTGGTGGCGGCGTTCTCGACGGCGTCGCCCGCGTTCTCGACAGCTTCCTGAGCATTGTCGATCGCGTTGCCGGCGCTCTCGAGCGCGTTGCCCGCCGCGTTCTCGGTCGCGTTCATCGACACGTTCATGTCCGTGTCGGCCGCGTTCTCGGTGTACATGTCGTTGGCGGTCATATCATTGTTCGCTGCGTCGTTCTTCGCGCAGGCGGCAAGGCCGAGCGCGAGGACCGCAACGGTCACTGCAACTTTCTTCATGATCGTTCCACTCCCTCAAAGGGCCCCTGTTGGGCCGTGGGCTCGGCCTGGCACGCGAATCGTGCAGGCCAGCGCGGCATTACAGACGAGGGGACTGTCGCGCAATTGTTACAAACCTCGCTCAGCGCACCTGTCCGGCCACGGGCGAATCGCATAATCGGCTCTCTCCGTTTGACCATATAAAGAATCCTTTATATGTCGATCCGCAAGATGAAGACGCTTCCGCTCGCAGATCGATTCCAGGCCGTGTCCGACCCGACGCGCCTAAGGATCCTCGCATTGCTGGCGCGGATGGAATTGTCGGTCGGCGAGCTTGCCCAGCTGCTGGAGCAGAGCCAGCCGCGCGTGTCTCGCCATGTCCGGATCCTCGCCGATGCCGGGATCGTCATTCGGCGAAAGGAGGGCAGCTGGGTGTTCCTGGCCCTCGACGACCGCGACCGCACCGGCTCCTTGCTTGAGCTTATCGACGCCTGGACCGACGGCAGCAGCCGCGCGGTTTTCGACGAGGATTCTAAGCGGCTCGACGCGGTCCGCGCCGACCGGGCCGAGGCTGCGGCGCGCTATTTCGCGGCGCAGGCAGAGGTCTGGGATTCCATCCGTTCGCTCCACGTGTCGGAGCTGGAGGTTGAGCGGGCGGTCGAGCGCGCGCTGGGCGCGAGGGCATTCGCAACGCTCGTCGACATCGGCACCGGCACCGGCCGGATGATCGAGCTCTTCGGGCCGAGGGCCAGTGAGGCGATCGGGATCGACCGCTCCTCGGAAATGCTTCGGCTTGCGCGCGTGAAGCTGGAATCGGCGGGTGTGCGGTCGAGCCTGAGGCAGGGCGATATGTACGCGCTGCCGCTTGACGACGGCAGCGCCGACTGCGCGATCATTCATCAAGTGCTTCATTATGCGCACGCACCCGCCGATGCGATTGCCGAAGCAGCCCGGGTCCTCGCTCCCGGCGGCACCCTGCTGGTCGTCGACTTCGCCGCGCACGAACGCGAGGAGCTTCGCGACCGGGACGCGCATCTGCGGCTCGGATTCAACGACGAGGTGATGGAGGGCTGGTTCCACTCCGCCGGGCTGGAGGTCGACCATGTCGAGCATCTCGAGGGGGGCGAGCTGACCGTCACCGTGTGGCGCGGCTCGAAGGCCGGCGAGCGGAGGCGCAAGGCGGCATGAACGCCATGGATCAGCTGGCCAATCACGAGCCGTTGTTCGCCAAGACCCGCGGCGACGTTGCTCTAAGCTTCGAATTCTTCCCGCCGAAGACGGAGAAGATGGCCGAGACGCTGTGGCAGTCGATCCAGACGCTCGCTCCGCTCCAGCCCAGGTTCGTATCTGTCACCTACGGGGCCGGCGGATCGACCCGGGAGCGCACCCACGCGACCGTCGAGCGAATCCTCAAGGAAACGCCTCTCACTCCGGCGGCGCACCTGACCTGCGTCGGTGCCAGCAAAGGCGAGATCGACGACATTGCCCGCGGCTATTGGGACTTGGGGGTTCGGCATCTAGTCGCGCTTCGCGGCGATCCGCCCGAGGCCGGCACGAACTATGCGCCGCATCCGGACGGCTATCGCGATGCGGCGGACCTGGTCGCGGGGCTGAAAGCGGTCGCGCCGTTCGACATCTCGGTCGCCGCCTATCCGGAAGTTCACCCGGATTCCTCGTCGCGTCGCTTCGACCTGGAGAATTTGAAGCGCAAGGTCGATGCGGGCGCCGACCGGGCGATCACCCAGTTCTTCTTCTCGTCCGATTGCTTCTTCCGATTCCGCGACGAGGCTGCCGCAGCGGGAATCGGAGTCGAAATCGTTCCCGGGATCCTGCCCGTCTCGAACGTCGCGACCACCCGGCGGTTCGCGCAGACATGCGGCGCCTCCATCCCCGAATGGCTGGACAAGCTGTTCGAGGGACTGGACGACCTTCCGGCGGCCCGGCAGCTCGTCGCCGCAACCGTCGCGTCGGAACTCTGCGGGCAGCTCTACGCCGGCGGAGTCCGCTGCTTCCACTTCTACACTCTCAATCGCGCCGAGCTCAGCTACGCGATCTGTCACCTTCTTGGAGCGCGCGCGAAATGACCCAGGCCGAAACATTCAGGGCCGAGGCGGCCAAACGCATTTTGGTCAAGGATGGCGCCTACGGGACCATGATCCAGGCGGAGCGGCTTCCAGCCGAAGCCTATTGCGGCGGGCTTGACCTCAATAAGGATCAGCGCGGGAATAACGACCTTCTCAACATCACCCGGCCGGACGTGGTTCGGAAGATTTGCGAGAGCTTCGCCGGTGCGGGCGCGGACGTGCTTGCGACCAACACATTCAATGCGAACCGCATCAGCCTGGCCGATTACGGCGCCGAAGAGCTGGTCAGCGACATCAACCGGGCGGCAGCACGCACCGTCCGCGAAATCGCCGACCGCTATTCGGCGTCGGACGGTCGCCCGCGCTTCGTCGCCGGGGCCATCGGGCCGACGAACAAGACTCTTTCGCTATCGCCCGACGTCAATGACCCGGCATTCCGCGAAGTCGATTTCGACACCGTGAAGATGGTTTATCGCGAGCAGGTCGACGCGCTGGTCGAAGGCGGCGTGGATTTCATCCTCGTCGAGACGGTTTTCGACACGCTGAACGCCAAGGCGGCGATCAAGGCGACGCTCGAAGCCCAGCAGGATCTGGGCGCCGAGCTTCCGCTGATGATCTCGATGACCCTTACCGATCTTAGCGGGCGCAACCTTTCAGGCCACACGGTCGAAGCCTTCTGGGCGAGCGTTCGGCACGCGAGGCCGCTGACCATCGGCCTCAACTGCTCGTTCGGCGCCGGCCAGCTTCGCCCGCATCTCGCAGCCCTGTCTGCGATCGCCGACACTTTGGTCATGGCCTATCCGAACGCCGGGCTCCCCAACGAGCTTGGAGAATATGACGAGGCCGCGGAGGAGACTGCCGCCCAGGTGGCCGAGTGGGTCCGCGACGGGCTGGTGAACGCCGTTGGAGGATGCTGCGGCACGACGCCAGCGCATATTTCGGCGATGGCGGGCGTCGCGGCGGGCAAGCGTCCGCGGAAAATCCCGCAATCGCGGCAACAGACCCTGCTCGCCGGCCTCGAGCCGATGGTGATCGCCGCGTGAGCTCAACCTTGCCGAATTCCACCACTCCGTTCGTCGCGAGCGAAGTCGAGGGACGTGTCTCGACTTCGCTCGACACGCGCGGGCAAGGGGCGACTGCTGCAGCCGGTGCCCGTTTCGTCAATGTCGGCGAGCGCACCAACGTCACCGGCTCGGCGAAATTCAAGAAGCTCATCCTCGCGGGCGATTATGACGCGGCGGTCGAGGTCGCTCGCCAGCAGGTCGAGAACGGCGCCCAGATCGTCGACGTCAACATGGACGAGGCCCTGCTCGACTCAGAGCAGGCTATGACCATCTTCCTGAAGCGGATCGCCGCCGAGCCGGACATCGCCCGAGTGCCGGTCATGGTCGACAGCTCCAAGTGGAGCGTGATCGAAGCGGGGCTGAAGTGCGTGTCGGGCAAGCCGATCGTCAATTCAATCAGCCTGAAGGAAGGCGAGGGGCCGTTCCTGGAGCTCGCGGGCAAGTGCCGGTCCTACGGCGCGGCCGTCGTCGTCATGGCGTTCGACGAGACGGGTCAGGCGGACACGAAGCAGCGCAAGTTCGAGATCTGCGAGCGGGCCTACAAGCTTCTCACCGCGAACGGCACCAACGCCGAAGACATCATCTTCGACCCGAACATCTTCGCGGTTGCGACGGGGATCGAGGAGCATCGCCGCTACGCGCTCGATTTCATCGAGGCCATCGGGGAGATCCGCGCACGCTGCCCCGGAGTCCATATCTCCGGCGGGCTGTCGAACCTCAGCTTCTCGTTCCGCGGGAACGAGCCGGTGCGACGGGCGATGCACAGCGTGTTCCTGTATCACGCGGTGCCTGCCGGCATGGACATGGGGATCGTCAACGCCGGCCAGCTCGACGTCTATGACACGATCGATCCCGAGCTTCGCGAAGCCTGCGAGGACGTCATCCTCGACCGCCGGGACGACGCGACCGAGCGGCTTGTCGAGCTCGCCGAGAAATATAAGGGAACCGACGCGGCGACCGAGAAGGCCGCTGCCGAATGGCGTTCGCTGCCCGTCACTGAGCGTATTTCCTACGCGCTGGTGAAGGGGATCGACGCGCACATCGTCGACGACACCGAGGAAGCGCGGCACCAGTTCGATCGGCCGATCGAGGTTATCGAAGGCCCCCTGATGGACGGGATGAATGTCGTCGGCGACCTGTTCGGCTCTGGAAAGATGTTCCTTCCGCAGGTTGTGAAGTCGGCGCGCGTGATGAAGCGCGCGGTGGCGCATCTGATCCCGTTCATCGAGGCGGAAAAGGAAAAGACCGGAGCGACCCAGGGCAAGGGCCGCATCGTGATGGCGACCGTGAAGGGTGACGTCCACGATATCGGCAAGAACATCGTCGGCGTGGTCCTGCAGTGCAACGGATTCGAAGTGATCGACCTCGGCGTCATGGTGCCGTGGCAGGACATCCTCAAATCTGCGAACGACAACCAGGCTGACATGATCGGGCTGTCGGGCCTGATCACGCCCTCGCTCGACGAGATGGTAACGGTAGCCGGTGAGATGCAGCGGCTGGGCCTGACGACTCCGTTGCTGATCGGCGGAGCGACGACCAGCAAGGCGCACACCGCGCTTCGGATCGACCCTGCTTACGAAGGCCCCGTGATCCATGTGCTGGACGCCAGCCGCGCTGTCGGCGTCGCCTCCGCAATGGTTTCCGACACGCAGCGCGAGCCGCTGATCGCGACGACCGCCGACGATTACGACAAGCTGAGGAAATCGCGCGAGCGGAGCGGGCAAAGCCAGCTTGCAAGCCTCGACGAAGCGCGCGCCAATGCCTTTCCCTACGATCCGACCGGAAAGGCGTCACCGCCGCAATATCCAGGCCTTCACCATTTCGGCGAATGGCCGCTCAAGGACTTGAAGGCGTCAATCGACTGGACGCCTTTCTTCCGCGCCTGGGAGCTTGCCGGGATTTATCCGGCGATCCTCGACGATCCGGTCGTCGGCGAAAGCGCTCGCAACCTGTTCAAGGACGCGCAGGAGATGCTCGACCAGATCATCGCCGAGCGCTGGGTGACTCCAAAAGCGACGGTCGGCTTCTGGCGGTGCAAGCGCGAGGGCGACGATGTGCTTGTGCTGGCGGGCAATGACTGGACCCGGGTGCCGATGCTTCGCCAGCAGGTGAAGAAGCGCGAGGGCCGTGCGAACCTCTGCCTCGCCGATTTTATCGATCCCGACGGCGAGGACTGGATCGGCGGGTTCGCGGTGGGGATCCACGGGTTGGAGCCACACCTCGAGCGGTTCAAGCAGACCGTCGACGATTATGACGACATCCTTTTGAAGGCGCTCTCCGACCGCCTCGCGGAAAGCTTCGCCGAGGTGCTCCACGCGCAGGTCCGCAATCGCCTTTGGGGCTATGCCGACGAGCATTTGTCGAACGCCGACCTGATCCGCGAGAAATTCCACGGAATCCGTCCGGCGCCGGGCTATCCGGCCTGCCCGGACCACAGTTTGAAGCCGATCCTGTTCGACATGCTCGGCGGCAATCCGGGCGAGGTCACTCTGACCGAGAATTTCGCCATGCTCCCGACGTCGGCGGTCTCGGGATTCTATTTCGGCCACCGCGACAGCCAGTATTTCGGAGTGGCGCGGATCGGCCGCGACCAGCTCGAGGACTATGCCGGGCGGCGCGAAGTTTCGGTCGAGCAGGCCGAGCGCTGGCTACGGCCGAATCTCGATTGAATTCAGCCGTCATTGCGAGCGCAGCAAAGCAATCCAGCAGTTGTTGGTCGAAGACTGGATTGCTTCGTCGCCTCGCTCCTCGCAATGACAGCGGCACAATGCTCCGCCGCCTCCTGATCGTCCTCGCTCTCCTGCTCGCCCCCGCACTCGCCCATGCGCGCGGGATCGATCCGGAGATCGCGGCGGAAGGGCCCGTCCAGGCCGGCGGCGAGGTCGAGCTTGCGATCCTGATGCACACGAAGCCGGGCTGGCACGGCTATTGGCTCAACCCCGGCGACGCGGGCCTTCCGATGAAGGTCGACTGGACTCTTCCGCCCGGATTTTCGGTCGGCCAGCTCCGCTATCCGGTCCCGACGCGCCTGACCGTCGCGGGCATCATGAACTATGTCTACGAGCGCGATTATGCGGTTCTCGTCCGGTTGAAGGCGCCGCCGGGCGCAGCCGGGATCGTTCCGATCCGCGCGCATGCGGAATGGCTCGCCTGCACCGACAAGATCTGCGTCCCCGAGAGCGGCGACTTTTCGGTCGAAATCCCGGTGGGTGCGGGCACGCCGAACCGGCCGCAGTTCGACCGGTGGCGGCAGGCCCTACCGCGGCCATTGGCTAGCGCGGCGCATTTCGAGGTTGCAGGCGACGACGTGAAGCTGGCGCTTCCGCTGCCGCGCGACGTGAAGGTGGAAGAGCCGTACATCTTTCCCACGCAGGATGGGCTGATCGACTATGCTGGCGAACAGCATTTCGCCCGGGACGGCGACCTGATCGTCGCGCATCTGGCGCACCGTCAAGGAAGGCCCGCGCAATTCAATGGCGTCCTCGCGCTAGGCGACGGGCGAGGACTGGAATTTCACGCCACCCCCGGGCCGGTTCCGCGCGGCGGCAGCCCGATCGGCGAGATCGGTGCGCACGCAACCCTTTGGGCAGTCCTGGGCGCGATTGCGGGCGGAATCCTGCTCAACCTGATGCCTTGCGTCTTCCCGATCCTTGCTCTCAAGGCTCTGCACCTTGCGCGGAGCGGGGGCGACGCCCGCGACGCGCATCGCGACGCGCTTGGCTATGCCGCGGGTGCTATCCTAGGCACCGCTGCTCTCGGGGTTGCGCTTATAGCTATCCGGGCGGGCGGAAGCGCTGCGGGCTGGGCGTTCCAGCTGCAGGATGCCCGGACCATCCTCGTGCTCCTACTGCTGGCGACGGCGATTACGTTGAACTTGCTCGGCGCGTTCGAGCTTCCTGTAGTCGCACGTTCCGCGCTTCCGAGCGACAGCTTCGGCACGGGTGCGTTAGCGGCATTCGTCGCGACGCCCTGTTCGGGACCTTTCCTTGGCGCTGCACTGGGCACGGCGCTCCTCCTGCCGCTGGCAGGGTCGATTGCCGTGTTTGCGGCGCTCGGACTGGGGCTGGCGCTTCCGTTCGTCGCGGTCGCCTACATTCCGGCGCTTCGGCGAAGGCTTCCTGCGCCCGGGCGCTGGATGGCGCGCTTGCAGCGCTTTCTTGCTATTCCGATGGCCGCGACCGTTGCCGCCTGCCTCTGGCTCCTGTGGCGACTTGGCGGGAAGGTTGCGCTGGAAATCGGCGCGATCGCGACTGTGATCGTTACGATTCAACTGGTCGGAGCAGGCCTGCTTCAGCGCAAGGGAAAGCAGACCGGCTATGCGGCGAGCCTTGCCGCGGTGGCCGTCGCCGCAGGAGCTGTCTGGGTCATGCCGGACCGCCCGGTCGCCGCACATGGCGTCGAAGGAGCGCACAAGTGGAGCGAAGATGCGGTGCACCGCCAATTGGGCCAGGGCCATCCCGTCTTCGTCTATTTCACGGCGGACTGGTGCCTGACGTGCAAGGTGAACGAGACCGCGGCGATCGACCGGAAGGAAGTCCGGGACGCGTTCAAGGCAGCGGGCGTGAAGGTGCTTGCGGGCGACTGGACTGCCGGCGATCCGGAGATCACGCGCTTCCTCGAGGCACGCGGTAGGGCCGGAGTTCCTCTTTACCTGTGGTATCGTCCCGGGGCCGCGCAGCCCGAGGAATTGCCGCAGGTGCTCACTCCGGCGATGCTCACTTCCCGCGCTCAGGCGCAGCGGCGCTAGAAGGTCGTTCCCAAGCTTTCTTGCCGGCAATCCACGTCTGCAGGACCTCGATACGGGCAAGCGATTGCTGGTCGGCGGTGCTGGGGTCGCGATCGACAATGACGAAATCCGCCCATTTGCCGGGTTCGAGCGATCCGATCCGCTCATCGGCGAACCCGGCATAGGCTGCTCCGCGCGTGTAAGCGGCCAGCGCCTGGCTGAAGTCCAGCCTCTCCGACGGAATCCATCCGCCCGGCGGCTGGCCGTTCATATCCTGGCGGCTGATTGCCGCCGACAAGCCCGGGAACGGGTTGGGCGATTCGACCGGAAAGTCCGTGCCGAAGGCGAGCGGGATCCCAAGCTTCTCGACCGTCCGCCACGCATAAGCACCATTCAGCCGGTCCGGGCCGAGCCGCGCTTCGGCCATCAGCCGGTCGCTCGTCTGGTGGGTCGGCTGCATCGAGGCGATGATTCCGGCGGGCTTCAGCCGCGGGATGTCGGCAGGATCGACGACCTGGAAATGCTCGATCCGCCAGCGCCGGTCGGCGCCGTACTCCTTCGACATCTGCTCATAGACGCTGATAACCTGCGCGTTGGCCGCATCGCCGATCGCGTGAGTCGCGATCTGGAAGCCGTGCGAGGCCGCGGTGTCGGCAAGCTTCAACAGCTCCTCGTCGGAATGGAATCGAAGCCCCCGCGTGTCGAGCTTGTCGGCATAAGGCTGCTTGAGCCACGCGCCGCGCGACCCGAGCGCGCCATCGGCATAGAATTTGATCCCGACCATCCTCAGATGATCGCCGAAGAGCCACGGAGTCGGCTTCGGCACTTCCGCAAGCAGCTTCAGCTCATCCGCATAGACCATGAATCGGACTCGGAGCCGGCCTGATTCCCCGGCGCGCTTCATCGCGTTCCAGTCGTCGAGCGCGGTGCTCATCGACCCGACGCTGGTGATTCCGTAACCGAGGAGGATTTGCTGGGCCTTGGCGAACGCGCGGTCGTATTCGGCCTCAGTCGGTTCGGGCACCGCCTTCGTCACCAGCTCGGTCGCATTGTCGACGAACAGGCCGTCCTCGATCCGGCCGCCGGAAGGGGCTTGAGTCGCCCCCGTTACTCCAGCCGCCTTCATTGCGGCGCTGTTTGCCACGACTGCATGGCCATCGACGCGTTCCAGTACGACAGGACGGTCGGGCACGACGGCGTCGAGATCCGCGGCGGTCGGGAATTTCTTGACCGGCCAAAGCTCCTGGTTCCAGCCGCGGCCGACGATCCACCGTGCGTCGGGATGCGCCGCCGCGTAGTCCTTCAGCCGATTCTGCAGATCCTCGAGCGAGCTCGTGCCCACCAGATCGAGCTGAAGCGCGGAGAAACCGAGGCCGAGGACATGGCCGTGTGCGTCGATGAAGCCGGGAAGGAGAGTGCGGCCGCCGCCGTCGATCAACTGGTCGTACTTCTTCACTCGCGGACTCGCGGTCGAAATCACCGCTTCGACGCGGCCGTCGTCCCCGATCAGCACGCTCCCGAAATGCTGCAATTTGCCGTCGGCGCCGACTTGGATACCATTGACGTTGCTGATGAGCGTCTCGGCCAAGGCCGGTGACGGGAGGAGCGCTACGGCCAGCGCGATGAACGGAGCTTTCATGGCATGCCGCATAGCATTGTTCCTCCGCGGGTGAACGGCTAGGCGATCCGCCGATGCTTCAGCCGCCGACCATCGACGATATCCGCGCTGCCGCGAAGCGGATCGAGGGCGCGGTGGTACGCACTCCGATGCTCAAGAGCCGGACATTGTCCGAGCTGATCGGCGCGGAGGTCTGGCTGAAGTTCGAGAACCTGCAGTTCACTTCGGCCTACAAGGAGCGCGGCGCACTCAACAAGCTGCTCCAGCTGTCCGACGACGAAAGGGCGCGCGGAGTTATCGCGGCATCCGCGGGCAACCATTCGCAGGCGGTCGCCTATCATGCAAAACGGCTTGGGATTCCGGCGACGATCGTCATGCCGGCGCCGACCCCGACGGTGAAAGTGACTCAGACGGAAGGGCATGGCGCGAAGGTCATCCTCCACGGCGACATGTTCGACGACGCCTATGCGAAGGCGCGCGAGCTCTCGCTCGAGAACGGTTACGTCTTCGTCCACCCGTTCGACGACCCGCAGATCATCGCCGGAGCGGGGACGGTGGCGCTGGAAATGCTCGAGGACGCTCCAGAGCTCGACACGCTCGTCGTCCCAATCGGCGGCGGCGGGCTCATGTCCGGCGTATCCATCGCGTCCCGCTCGATCAATCCGGACATCGAGCTGATCGGGGTCGAGGCGGAGCTCTATCCGTCGATGAAATGCGCGATCCAGGGCTGCAACATGCCGCTGGGCGGCGACACGCTCGCCGAGGGAATCGCGGTCAAGCAGCCGGGCGAGCTCACCTCCTCCATCCTCAAGGATTATGTGAACGACGTCGTTCTGGTCTCCGAGCGCGACATCGAAAGCGCGGTCGCGATGCTGGTGCGGATCGAAAAGAGCGTCGTCGAGGGCGCCGGCGCGGCCGGGCTCGCGGCGATGCTGTCGGACCCGGCGCGATACAAGGGCAAGAAGGTCGGCACCCTTCTCTGCGGCGGCAATATCGACACGCATCTGCTCGCAAACGTCCTCGTCCGGGACCTCGTCCGGCAGGGCCGAATCGCCCGGCTCCGAGTCGCGGCGCAGGACCAGCCGGGCGCGCTGGCGAAGATCACCGCGAAATTCTTCGAAGGCGGGGTCAACATCATCGAGATTCGCCACAGCCGGATATTCACTGCGCTTCCGGCCAAGGACACTGTCATCGAAGTCGAGTGCGAAGCGCGCGATTCCGCCGCTATCGACCAGGTCGAGGCGATGCTGAAAGCGGCCGGATTCCATGTGGATCGGGCCTCGCTCGACTAAGTTTCGTCCTGATGCGGGACAATTTGACTGCAAAAGCTGTGAACAGTCGTGTCACCAACTCTTTTCAAGTGCGTTTACCAGTCGCATAAACAGCGGTGAAACCATGAGCGCACCGTTCCGCTTTCCCAAGTTCTTCGTGACGAACCCGTCGCCGTGCCCTTACCTGCCCGGCAAGGTCGAACGGAAGGTGTTCACCGAGCTGAGCGGCCGAAACGCCAGCGAGCTTAACGAAGCGCTCGGCCGGATCGGATTCCGCCGCAGCCAGTCTGTCGCTTACCGCCCAAGCTGCATCGATTGCTCGGCCTGCGTTTCCGTCCGCGTCGCCGCGTCCGAATTCCAGCCGAGTGCGACCCAGCGCAAGCTCCTTCGCCGTCATTCGGACCTCGACGTCGTCGCGTGCAAGCCGTGGACGACGGAAGAGCAATATGCGCTTCTCCGCCGCTACCTGGCCGCTCGGCATCCGGGCGGCGGAATGGCGGAGATGGACGAAACGGACTTCGCGGACATGGTCGAGCAGACGCCCGTCCGGACCTACATGATCGAATATCGCGAGCCGTCGAAGAACGGGCGGCCCGGGAGGCTCGTCGGATGCTGCCTTTCAGACCAGCAGAACGACGGCCTTTCGATGATCTACAGCTTTTTCGACGTCGGGCCCGATATCCGCAAGGGACTGGGGACCTTCATCATACTCGACCATATCGTCCGCGCAGCGCGGGCGGGACTGCCGTACGTCTATCTCGGCTATTGGGTCGAAGGCTCCACTCGGATGGACTACAAGACCCGCTTCAGGCCGCTTGAGCGGCTGGGACGCGACGGCTGGCGGCGAATGGATGAAGTCCAGCCGGAAGCCGCCGAAACTACAGTCGAACTTCCCTTCCGCCGCGAGCGCCGGCGACTCGTCGTCGAGAGTTAATAACCCAGCGCAAGACCTCTTCAGGGCACCCCTGCGGAGAAATCGCCCCCGTTCGTCGATCCCTTGCTTGCATTTTCCTCTGCAACCCTTCTTTGGGCGCCCGACAGCAAACAACGAGGTTGCCCGGTGCTACGACAGCGCAAGCTGATTCGCCTACACGCGCCCAACGCGATCATGGTCGCCGCAGCGCTGCTGCTCGCCTCTTGCGGGTCGGCGAAGGACGGCGACCCGCGGGCAAATCGCGGTCCGGCGGCAGTCAGCTATGTCGTGGTTCAGCCGAGCAGCGTGCCGTTGACAAAGGAGCTGCCCGCACGCGTTTCCGCCTTCGAAGTGTCGGAAGTCCGGCCGCAAGTGTCGGGAATCGTGCTTCGTCGAATGTTCACGGAAGGGGCTGTCGTCCACAAGGGGCAGACACTCTACCAGATCGACCCGAGCCAGTATCAGGCGGCGGTCTCGCAGGCCTCCGCCAACGTCCGGGCCGCCCAGGCGAGTGCTGAAGCCGCTCGTGCGCTCGCTACGCGCTACAAACCGCTCGTAGAAATGGAAGCGGTGTCCAAGCAGGACTATACGAACGCCGTTTCGCAGGCCCGGCAGGCCGAGGCTGCAATCGCCCAAAACCAGGCCGCGCTTCGAGCCGCCGAGATCAATCTGAGATTCACCCGCGTCCCGGCGCCGATCAGCGGCCGTATCGGCATTTCCAACGTGACCGAGGGCGCGCTCGTGACGGCGAACCAGACGGATTCGCTGACGACCATCACCCGGCTCGATCCCGTCAATGTCGACATCCAGGAATCGGCGGCGGACCTAATCGCTCTGCGGCGTGCGCTCAGCCAGAGCGGCGTTGCGCGGACCAGCGCTCAGGTGCGGCTGAAGCTTCCCGACGGGAGCGACTATGGCTTCACCGGAACCGTCCAGTTTAGTGAAGTGATCGTCGACCAAAATACGGGGACGGTGACTCTTCGCGCGCGGTTCCCGAACCCGATGTCCGTGCTTCTTCCGGGACTGTTTGTCACCGCACAATTCGCGCAGGCGGTCGACACGACGGCCTTCCTCGTGCCGCAGCCGGCGATCACTCGCGATCCGAAAGGCAATGCGACCCTGTTCGTCGTCGGGCCCGGCAACCGCGCAGTCCAGCGGACAGTCGTCGCGGACCGGACCCAGGGCCCATATTGGGTGGTGACCGGAGGCCTCGCAGCGGGTGAAAAGGTCATCACCGAAGGGGCCGGAAATCTCAAGGATGGGGTTCGGGTGAAGCCTGCGCCCGCCAAGGCCAAGGGCGAGCCGGCGGCCTCGCCGGAGGCCGGAGTGAAGGCTCAATCGAGCGGGCAGACCGGCTGACGCATGTCCCGGATTTTCATCGAGCGGCCGATCTTCGCCTGGGTCATGGCGATCATCATCGTACTGATGGGAATCGGCGCGATCGTATCGCTTCCGATCGCTCAATATCCCGACGTCGCACCGACCCAGATCACGATCCGCGCAAATTATCCCGGAGCTTCGGCCGAGACGTTGGAGAACAGCGTCACGCAGGTGCTGGAGCAGGAGCTCACCGGCCTCGAGGGGCTGCTCTATTTCAACTCATCGTCGAGCTCGCGCGGCGCAGTCAGCGTGACTGCCGTATTCGACAAGGGCGTCAACGCCGACATTGCGCAGGTCCAGGTCCAGAACAAGATCCAGGCGGCGATTTCGCGGCTTCCGCAGCAGGTTCAGCAGCAGGGCGTGCGGGTGACCAAGGCGTCGCCCGATTTCCTGATGATCGTCGCGGTCTATGACCGCACGCGCAAGAGCACCAACGTCGACGTGTC
>Ga0207706_10002140_pt1 | contig 19325 bp, 19 predicted proteins | sample KBSC53metaG_FD_184318 | JGI IMG/M metagenome (GOLD analysis project Ga0207706, IMG submission 184318) | Corn rhizosphere microbial communities from Kellogg Biological Station, Michigan, USA - KBS C5-3 metaG (SPAdes) (version 2) | ecosystem: Host-associated > Plants > Roots > Rhizosphere > Soil ... | reverse complement strand
CATGCCGACCGGCGCCGTCGCGCAGTGGTAGACGTAGATGCCCTCGTTGAGCGCCTTGAAGGTGAACTGCGATTCGTGGCCGGGCGCCGTGAAGCTCGAGGCGGCGCCGCCACCCGGGCCGGTGACGCCGTGCAGGTCGATGTTGTGCGGCATCTTGCTGCCCGGATGGTTCTTCAGGTGGAACTCGACCGTGTCGCCCTGGCGCACGCGAATGAAGCTTCCCGGCACCGTGCCGCCGAAGGTCCAGAAGGTGTACGAGACCCCTTCGGAGATCGCCATGTCCTTCTCGACCACCTCGAGCTCGACGATTACCTTGGCGGGCGTCTTGCGCGTGATCGGCGGCGGCACGTTCGGCGGGCTCGTCAGCACGGCGCGGATCGGAGCACCCTGCGCCGGGCCGAGGTCGCCGGCGTCGCGGGCCGGCACCGGCGGCGCCGCCCTGGCGGTACCGAGGCACACGAGTGCCGCGACGAGGATCGAAGCGGCGCTGCCGAAGCGGTGGATGCGAGTCGTCACGATGCGTTCCTTGTTGTCGATCGAAGATTCATTCGGAATGCATCTATCGTAGGAAGCGAGTTCGAGCGCACCTTGATGCGCATCAAGCAAGACGGGCCTCCGCGGCGATATCTGGCGTGCGCGCGCATTCGCACCGCTCACGCCGTGCGAGCCGCTTCAGCTTCGTCGCGTCAGCCCGGCTTGCCGTCGCGGCGCGGCCGCATCAGGATCGGCGCGTAGCGCACCGCGAACAGCGCGAAGCCGCTCGACCAGAGCGCCGCCGCGACAACGATCGCGGCAAGCGTGAGCGAGGGCGCCAGCAGCGGCGTGCCGACCCGGACCAGCGCCGCGGCGATCACCAGCGCGAAACAGGCGACGTCGACGCGGTCGGCGCGCAGCGGCATGCCGGTGTGTCCGCGGGTCGTGCGAACCATCATCGCGATGATCAGCCCTGCCGCCGCGCCCGCCGTGAGCGCATGGCTCGCCAGCGAGGAAGAGACCGCGCCGAACTCGACGCCGACGCGAAGCAGCAGGTGGACCGGGACCCACGCGTACGCCACGTGCAGCGACCAGACCAGCGGCGCGGAGGCGGTCGTCCAGGGGCGCCAGAGCAGCCAGCGGACGACATGCGCGAGCGCGGCGAAAGCCGCCACCGCGGCGACACCGCCACCGTCGCTGCCGGCGGCGTCGAGCCCGGCCAGCACGATCAGGGAACCGAGCGCCGCCTTCTCGACCGCGCCGTTCCGGCTCGCGCCGGCGCCGGCGACGCCGTTGTTGGTGAACATCGGCACGACCCGGCCCGCCATCACCGCCAGAATGAACAGGACGATGTCGAGTCCGATCTGCAGGCCGAGGCGCGGCGGCAGCGTCCACACGTCGAGCACCGACAGATGCAGGGCGAGGTCGGCGCAGCCGAGCAGCACGAGCAGGACGACGAAGAAGTAGTTGCGCCGGTTGCCGGCGCCGACGAGCGGAATCGCGAGGCCGACGGCTGCGGCGATCGGGAATGCCGCGCTGGCGATCGCCGACGCCCAGACCCACGGCGTCAGCACCAGCAGACGCGCGGCGAGCCACAGCGCCGCCAGGCCGGCGAGCGCCGCGCCGCTCGGCGTCGGCCGGTTCGACCAGTTGCGCCCGGCGGTGAAGAGAAAGCCGACGACGACGGCGAGCACGAAGCCGAACAGCATCTCGTGCGCATGCCAGAGCGGCCCTTGCAGATAGGCATGGCCGAGCCAGCCCGAGAACTGCGCAGCCCAGAGCGCGATCGACAGGGCCGAGAACACGCTGGCGAGTAGGTAGAACGGGCGAAAGCCGAGCTGCCACAGCGCGAAGCCTCGTCGCGGCAGGCCCGGCCGCGCAGGTTCCTCGATGCGGATGACGGCCATCAGGCGAAAAGCAGGATGCGAGCAAGCGTCTGGCGGTTGTGCACGAGGTCGGCCAGGGTGTAGCGGTCGAGCACGGCATAGAAGGCATCTGTCGCCTCCTTGAGCACGCCCTTCAGCCGGCACGCGCGGTGGATGCGGCAGCGGTCGGGATGCGATCCGAAGCATTCGGCGGGCTGCGGCGCGCCTTCGGTCGCGCGCACGACCCGACCGATCACGATCGTCTCGGGCGCCTGCGCCAGGTTCATGCCGCCGCCCTTGCCTCGCACGTTGACAAGCCAGCCCTCCTTGCCGAGGAAGTGGACGACCTTGGTCAGGTGGTTCTCCGAAATGTCGAAGGCGCACGCCACTTCGGCGATCGTCGCGCGGCGCCCCGGCTCGGCCGCGAGGAAGATCAGCACCCGCAGGCTGTAGTCGGTGAAGCTCGTCAGCCTCATGGCGCGACGCGGCGCGAGCCGGCGAAGCTGCATTCGTTCTGCATCTAATGGATGCTAGAGGGGCGCGGCGGGCATCGCGTTGATGCACGTCAAGTCGACGGTGCGGCGCCCGACCCGGATGCACGAGACCGTCGAGGCCGTCCCACAATCGCGTCGATGCAAGTCCTCCTGACCTTGATCGAGCAGTACGGCCTCTGGCTCGTGTTCGCCAACGTCCTGGCGCTGCAGTGCGGGTTGCCGCTGCCGGCCTACCCGACCCTCATCGTCGTCGGGGCGATGACGGCGCGCGGCGACATCACCATCGCTCAGGTGATCGCCGTCGCGACCGCGGCCAGCCTGATCGCCGACTTCGCCTGGTACTTCGCGGGGGCGCGGCACGGCCGTCGCGTGTTGCGCCTGATGTGCCGGCTGTCGCTGTCGCCGGACAGCTGCGTTCGCCAGACCGAGAACATCTACGAGCGCTGGGGCGCGCCTTCGCTCGTGATCGCCAAGTTCGTGCCGGGCTTCGCCGCCGTCGCGACCAGCATGGCCGGCATGGTGCGCACGCGGCTCTGGAAGTTCGCTCTTTTCGACACGATCGGCGCCCTGCTCTGGAGCGGCATCGCCGTCGGGCTGGGCTGGCTGTTCCGCGATGCGGTCGCGCAGGTCCTCGCGGTCTTTTCCCAGGCGGGACGCTGGGGACTCATCGCCTTGATCGTCGCGTTGGCCCTCTTCATCGCCGTCAAGGCCCTGCAGCGCTACCAGCTGATCCGCTCGCTGCGCATGTCGCGCGTGAGCGTCGACGAGCTGAACGATCTGCTGGCGCACCAGGAGCCTCCGCTGATCGTCGACGTGCGCTCGCTGTCGAGCCAGAAGCGCGGTCGCATTCCCGGAGCGGTGTGGATCGACAGCCACGCGTTCGACGACAGTCTGCGTGCCAGGGGGCTGAGCGACCGGATCGGCCAGGAGGTCATCGTCTACTGCGATTGTCCGAACGAGGCGAGTGCCGCAACGATCGCCAAGAAGCTCATGCGCCTGGGCTTCAAGCGCGTGCGCCCGCTGGGTGGCGGCATGGATGCGTGGATCGAGAAGGGATACGCCGTCGAGGTGCCCTGATCACGGGCTACTCGCCGGGCTTCGCTTTCCCGCGAGGTGCAGGCTGCACCGGAGCCTGCGCTGCGGCCTGAGCGCACGCCGAGAGGTCGTTCTTCGCGCCCACCACCGACGGCACCAGCAGCGAGAGGCCGCCGGTGGCGACGCCGACGCCGACCTTGGCCGCGCCGCGGACCGCGCCCTTGGCGCCGAAGCCCATCTGCGGGTTCTGCAAGGGGCCGCTGATCTCCATGAAATCGGTCGCCAGGTTGGCCGGGTTCAGGCCGAGCCCCTTCTTGACGCTCGGTCTCAGCTCCAGCCGCAAGGTCTGCTCGACCAGGTTGATCACGCCGCTGGCCACGACCGCGACTTCCCGGGTCTCGGCCGCGATCGAGCGATCGATCGCGGCGATGCCCCGTCGCAGCGGCAAGCGCACCACCATGCATTGCACCGCCAGCGCCCGGTCCGTGGATCCCTTCGGTATCAGCAGTCTGAGCATCGTCATGAGAACGTTGCGATCGAGCGCCGCCGCCGTGCCGCCGGCAAGCGTGGTGTCGGAAGCGGCGAGCAGGACGTTGCCGTTGGCAGACGCGGCGAGATCCTTCGGGGTCGTGCCGGCCATCGCGAGATTGGCGGAAAGGTTGACCCGGCCACCGTGGAAGTGGCCGCCACCTGCCAGCGCGACATCGAGCGCCTCGACCGAGGCCGACTTCGCATCGAAGGACACGTCGATGCGCGGCGGCGCACCTGCGGCGAGCGCGAGGTTCGCCCGGCCGCGGACCCGGCCGCCGGCGACTCCGAACTCGAGATCGTCGAGCGCGACCCGGCCCGAGGTCGACGAGAGCCGGACGCGCAGCGAGGAGAGCGGCGGCGTGTCGGGAAGCCGCAGGCTCTCGGTCTTGAGCTCGACGTTGAGATCGACCGCTGGAACGGCGGCGAACGGCAACGGCGTGCCGGCGAACGGCGGCGCGGGCGCCTTCGCCGCGCCCTTGAGGTGCTCGGTGGTGTTGCCCGTCGACGCGCTGGCGAGCTTCGTCAGGTCGATCGATTTCGACGCCAGCGCCGCGTCGAGCCGCGGCCGCGGCTGCGCGGTCTTGAGAGCCACCCAGCCGTCGACGACCTGGCCGGCAATCGACACCTGCAGCGGATCGGCACGCAGATCCCGCCCCGCGTACTGCACGCGTGTGCGCACGGCCAGCGGCATCGGGACGCGCGCAGCAGCGGCGCCGAAAGGCGCGAGCGCCGCCGTGGTCGCGAGCTCGGCCGACACGTCCGCGACCACGCTTCCGGCGCGCTCGCCCGTGCCGATGGCGCCCTTGGCCAAGGCCGTGGCGCCGTCGCCGACGAGTCGCAGGTCGAACGGCCAGTCCCCCTTGCCTTCGAGCAGGATCGCGCCGGAGCCGACCTGGCCGTCGACCTTCCAGCGCTGCTTGCCGACCGCGAGTGCGAGGGCGACCTCGTTGCCCTTGTCGTTGCTGCGCAGGTCGAGGGTTTCGATCGTGAGCGTCTGCAGCGGCGCCTTGCCGGCGTCGCGGTAGGCGACCAGCACCTCGGATGCGACGACTCGTTCGAGCTCGAAACGCGGCGCTCGCGCGTCCTCGGCAGCCGGCTTCGCGTCGGCCTCGCGCGGCTTGGCCGCGGTGAACTGCCAGTTGTACCGACCGGCGCCGTCGGACTCGAGCAGCGCATCGACGCCCTCGATGTCGATGCGGAGGATGCGGAGCTCGCCCTCGAGCAGGGCGCGGGGCGACACCTCGATCGCGGCGCGGCGTACCGTCACCATGTCGGCGCGCGAGCCCCAGGCCGGGTTGCCCAGGACGACGTCGCGGGCCTGGATGGCGATGCTCGGCAGCACCCGGATCGACAGGCCGCCGTCGATGCGGAACTCGCGGCCGGTCGCGGCCTTCACCTTGTCGGCCAGGAGGACCGCCAGGCGCGCCGGCGGAAAGGCGACGACGATGGCGACGTAGATCGCGCCGATCAAGAGTCCGATGGCGGCCAGCACGATCGCGCCGATGCGCAACCAGCGCGGCGTCGGCGTGCCGTCGGTTCGCTTGCCGGAGAACAGTCGACGCGTCACGATCGCGATCATGCGCCGCACGGTGGCGCCGGTCCTCTGGCACTTTGCTGCGGTCTCGCCGACGGCTTGCGCCCCGCGGGTCGCTGACAATGTCCGCGGAGGACGGCATGATCACGCTCTACGGCTTCGGACGCATCTTTCCCGAGGGGCACGGTGAGACGAAAGACCTCTGGGCGCAGTGGGCGCTCGAGGAGACGGGGCTGCCGTATCGGGTCCACGCGCTCGACCACACCGGAGGGGAGCTCGACCGCGATGCCTACCGCCGGATCAGCCCCTTCCGCCAAGTGCCGGTCATCGACGACGACGGCTTCGTGGTCGCCGAGTCGGCCGCGATCGTGCTCTACGTCGCCGAGAAGGCCGGCAAGCTGATCCCGAGCGACGTCGCCGGCCGCACCGGCGTCGTCCAGTGGTGCTTCGCCGCGGTCGCCACCGTCGGGACGACCCTGGTGGGCATCGACCTGATCGGCATGTTCGACCCGGACAAGGCCGCGTCCAAGCTCCACGCGGAGCTGCCCAAGCTCGCCCGCCGCTGGCTCGGCGACGTCGAGCGGCGCCTCGAAGGCCGCGAATGGATCGCCTGCGCCGATTTCACGGTGGCCGACATCATGATGGCGTGCGTCCTGCGCGGAATCCGCAAGACCGATTTGATGGACCCTTTCCCGCGCCTGAAGGCCTACTACGAACGCTGCCTGGCGCGACCGGCCTGGCAGCGCACGCTCGCCCTCTCCGCCGAGCGACTCGGCGTGAGCGTCGACGCGATCCGTTAGCCACCAGCCCGGGCGGCGTTCTTTGTCCACGCCAAAGGAAACGGCCCCGAAGCGCATTCGGGGCCGTCGTGCGAAGAAGGCTCAGACCTTCCTGCGGCGCCGGGCGATGAATCCGACCGCGCCGAGGCCGGCCATCAACAAGGCGTAGGTCTCGGGCTCGGGGATGGCGACGACCTTCAGGCCCACCACCATGTCGTCGTAGTCGCTGTCCACGCGCAGGCCGTCGTTGAAGCCGAGGATCAGGTCGTACGCGCCACCGAGGGTGAACGGCGTGAACACGGCGCCGGCGAACGAGCCGAGGACGGCGTAGGACGTGAAGTCGCCGAGGTTCTGGCCGTTGCCGATGGCCGTTCCCTGGAACAGGTCGGCGAACGTGAAGTTGAGCGGACCCGCGACGACAGGACCGGAGATCGATGCGTTCAGCGCGCCCTTGTTGCTGAGCGTTCCGCTGCTCAGGGTGAACGTGAAGGTGTCGGTATCGATCGCCTCGAAGCCGAGGAACGTGGCGGTCAGGATTCCCGCCGTCGTGTTGATCATCGCGTCTTCTCGACCGCCGACGACCGGGCCGAGGGTGCCGGCGGCACCGTTCGGGTTGTAGTTGGCGAACACGGGGCGTTCCGTGCCGTCGACGAACGTGACCTGGGCCTGGGCAGCGGCGGCGACGGTGGCCAGGGCCAGCGCCGATAAGACTCTCTTCATGGTGAAACCTCGGTGGATACGTCGCAACTCGGAACGCAGCGACAGAGTAGAGCGCGAGGCCGCGATCACGAATCCCGTGATCAGGGGCCGGGCCGTAGGACGACGCGCCATGACGAGGTCAGGCGCCCGCCGCGTCCTCTCGACGAGTGCGACGGCTACATCGCCCGGAAGCGAGCGGCATGGCTGTCGCTCACCGGCAAGGTCTCGCTGCGCTGCCTCAGCTTGATGCAGAGGTGGCCATTGGCGTCGCGCAGCAGGCCGGCGATCGCGTTGGCGTTCACCACCGTGTGCCGGTGCACTTGCCAGAACACCGCCGGATCGAGCTGCTCGATCAGCTCGCGCAACGACACGCGGATCAACGCCGCGCCGTCTGCCGTCACCACCGACGTGTACTTGTTGTCCGAGCGGAAATAGCACACCTCGCCGACCGTGATCAGGCGGACCTCGGACCCTTGCGCTGCGGTGATCCAGCGCAGATGGCCGTTCTCGCGCGGCTCGGCGAGACGATCCAGCAGCCCGTCGAGGCGCGCCGGCGCGCTGCCGATGCACTTCTTGAGGCGACCGACCGTGGTGGCGAGCCGCGCCGTCGACAGCGGCTTCAGCACGTAGTCGACCGCACCTTGCTCGAAGGCCTGGACCGCGTATTCGTCGAAGGCGGTCACGAAGACGACGTGGCACCGTCCGTTGACCTGGCGCGCCACCTCGATCCCCGACAAGCCGGGCATCTGGATGTCGAGAAAGAGGATGTCGGGCGCGTGCTCGTCGAGCGCGCGCAGCGCCTGGATGCCATCCTCGACCGCGGCGCAGATGACCAGCTCGGGCCAGAGCTCCGCCAGTGCGTCGCGCAGGCCCTGGGCGAGCAGGCGTTCGTCTTCGGCGATGACTGCGCGTGCCTCGTGGCTCATGAGCTCATCCCGGCTGAGCGGCTGCACGGCGCGCCGTGCAGAGCTGTCGCAGCTCGTCGAGCGCGGCGGTGACGCCTCGCCCATCGATGGCGCCACGCTGATGCGCGGCCCGCAAGTACGCCGTCACGGCGCCGAGCAGTTCCTCAGCGTGCGCGGGTTCGCGCGCCATCAGCGGCAGCGCGAGCCGCATCCCCGTCAACACCTGGTCGTGGTCGATCGTCGCCAGCTCGGTCTGCAAGCGTTGCTGGACCAGACGCTCCGCCTCGGCCGCCCGTTCGATGTCGAGCGACCGCAGCAGCCTGGCCTCGTGCGCCGCGTTGCTGGCGCAGACATAGAAGACGGCGGCCGGGGCCAGCAGCATCGACAGGATCGTCAGGTGCGCGACGACGGTGGCCGGGATCTGGCGGTTCTCCGTGCCGACCTTCCAGGCGTAGGGCGCGAACGCCAGGTCGGCCGCGGCCGCCGCGGCGGCGATCACGACGCCTGCCAGCGCGTACGCCATCCAGGGCCTGGCGCCACGGGCGACCGCGACCATCGACGCCGCCAGCGCGAGCACGGTCACGGTCACGACGGCGAGCCAGTACAGCGAGCGCGCCGCGAGGACTGCCGGATCGACGTTGGCGTGCTCGAAGTGCATCAGGACCACGCTGAACACGGCGAGCCCGAATGCGCCGACGATGACAGGGCGATCCAGGCGCCGGGCGACGTCCGATCGCCAGCCGCGCCAGTCGGCCCTGGGTCGGCGCGCGCTCATGCCGCCTCCGCGGCGAGCGGCGCGCCGACGGGCAGGCGCAGCGTCGCCGTCGTGCCTCCTTCGGCGCCGCTCGCCAGGCGCAGCCAGGCGTCGCCGCCGTAGAGGCCGCGCATCCGGGCCCGCACGTTGGCGAGGCCCGAGCCGCGTCCGCTGGTGGTCGTTCGCAAGCCGACGCCGTCGTCGGCGACACTGACGACCAGCCAGCCGTCCTCCTCGTGTGCGGCGATGCGCAGCGTGCCGCCGCGATGGCGCGGCGCCAACCCGTGCTTGATCGCGTTCTCGACCAGGGTCAGCAGAGCGGCAGGCGGAACCCGGTTGCCGCGCAGATCCGGGGCGACGTCGATCGCATAGCGCAGCCTCGATTCCATGCGCAGGCGCTGGATCTCGAGGTACCCCTCGGTCAGCCGCAGCTCCTCGGCCAGGGTCGTCTCCTCGCGCCGCATGTGGGCGCGCGAAGCGCTCATGTAGTCGATCAGGCGGGCCAGCGTGCGGTGAGCGGCGACCGGGTCGGTGCGGACCAGCTGAACGACGGTCGCCACCGTGTTGAACAGGAAATGCGGCTCGATCTGCGTACGCAATCGCATCAGCTCGGCTTCGGCCCGATCCGCCTGCAGGGAGAGGAGGCCGAGACGGGTGCGATGCAGCTCGTGGCGGATGTCCGACCCGCGCCGCAGCCAGTACATCGCCCCCACGATCGATGCGGCACCGAGGGAGTAGATCAGCAGGCTCCAGGCGATCTTCGGCAGCATCGCGAGGACGTCTTCGATCTGCGGAAAATAGATCCAGCGACCCGCGCACGCATGGCCGATCGCCGAGCCGAGGACGAACGCGGCGAAAGTGCGGCCGCAGCCGCTCGGCGTCGCCGGGTAGCGGGGCGAGAGCAGTCGAACCGCGAGCACGCCGGGCCCGACGCACAGCAGGCCGCCCAACCACAGGCGTCCGAGATGCGCGAGCCAGTCGACCGCGATCGGCTTGGCGGCGATGTGCACGACGAAGACGACGCTGGCGTCCCACGCCGAGATGCCGAGGACGAGCGCGATCAGCTGCAGGTCGTTGCGCAGCGAGCGCCGGGCCCGTCCGAACGCCGGCTCCTCGATCGCCACCGACAACGCAGCCATCCCGCGACTGTAGGGAGATCGCGGGCCGGCGGCCAGCGGGTGCGACGAAAGGGCTCCAGCGGTCGCGAACGGCTCCGTGGACGGCGCGAAACCTGTCCGCGTCGATCGCGGCGCCGTCAGCTGCGCAGCAGGCCCGACAACGGCCGGGCTCGAGCGACGTCGGGAAAGAGCACGCGCGTCGTCCGTTCGGGCTCGATCTGGAACGCTTCGGCGCACGCAGACGCGATCAGCGCGTCCAATCCCAGGGTCGGCCTGAGATCGCGCCCCTCGAGCAGACTGGCAGGCGCGAGCCCGGGCCAGTCGGCGACGACGCGGCCGCCCAGCACGGCACCGCCCAGCAGCATCGCCGCGGCGCCGGTGCCGTGGTCGGTGCCGCCGGTGCCGTTGCTGGCGACGGTGCGCCCGAACTCGGTGGCGACCAGGATCACGGTCTCAGCCCAGGCGGCCCCGAGCCCTTCGTGCAGTCCGCCGAGCAGGCCGTCGAGGGACCTGAGCTGGCCGGCGAGGCGCGCGTTCTGCCCGCTGTGCGTGTCCCAGCCGCCGGTCTCGATCATGGCGATCCGCGGCCCGTCGGCGCGAGCGAGAAAGCCCGCCGCCATCCGGCCGAGCACCGCGGGATCGCGGTTCGGGCCGCCGGCCATGCCGCCCGCCATGCCGCGCGCGGAGAGGGCCGACGACCAGATCGCGTGCAGTTGCGCGTCGCTCGCGTAGAGCTGCTCGACGCGCATCATCAGCTCGTCGTTGGCCTGCGGCAGCGCCGAGGGCGCGTAGGTCGTGACCTCGGCGGCGCCGCGCAGCGCCATCGGCACGGCGGGCGAGAAGGCGATCGCCTCCTTGCCGGTGCGCGGCAACAGCGCCGCCAGCCGGTTCAGCCACCCGTCCTTCACCTGATACGGCGCGCTGCCGCCGGTTTCGAGGACGTTCTGCCCATCGAAATGCGAGCGGTCGCGGTAAGGCGATGCGACCGCGTGGAAGAAGCTCGCCTGCCCGTCCGCAAACAGCTGGCGCACGTTGACGAGCGACGGATGGAGGGCGAAGGTGCCGTCGAGCTTCAATGCGCTCGCGCTGTCGACGGCAAGCGCTCCGCGCAGACCGGCATAGGCCGGCTCCGCATACGGAATGACCGTGTTCAGGCCATCCGCCGCGCCGCGCTGGATGATGAAGACGAAGCGCCGCTCGCTGGCGGCCTGCGCGAACAGGACCGGCGATACCGAGAGCAGCGCGGCGGCGCCGAGGAAGCTGCGTCGATCGAGCGTCATGCTCATCTCCTCAGGAACTCGGGCGAGACCAGCAGCAGGGCGAGCGCGACGGCGCCGTTGTCGGCGCGGGCGATGGCGGCGGTCGTCTCGTCGCTCAGCGCGCCGGCCAGTACCCGCGGCGCGAGCGCCCGTGCATCGACCGCGGCGCCGGCTTGCGCGGCGATGCGCTGCGCCACTTCGACGCGGCGCAGCAGCGCGTCGGGTGCCGCCCAGGTCGGCGCCACGTCGTCGTAGCCGGCCGGCGAGCCCGGCCGCCACACCGGCTGAGCGAGCTGGTTCATCAGATTGGCCGCTTGTGGCGGAGGAATCGACTGCCGGCCGAGCGCGCGCAGGCTCGACACCGACCAGTCCCAGGGCGACTTGAACTTGGCGCTCGCCGGCTGCCATGCCTCGGGCGCGGCCACCAGCTCGCGATAGACGCTGGGCAGGTCGCCACCGGTGCGGGAGAACGTGTCGGCCAGGCGCTGCACGAGGGACGCCGGCGGATCGTCGGCGACGAAGTGGCGCGCCAGCTTGCGCGCGATGTGCTGCGCGGTCGCGGGCGCGGCGACGAGGTCGTGGAGGATGGTGCGCGCCTGCTGCTCGCCGCCGTCGGCGTAGCTGCGGCCGAGCACCGTTCGCGCGCCCGGCTCGTGCAGCGCGGGGACGAACCGGAACGTCGTCGCGACGAGGTCGCCGCCGTCGGCCGGCAGCGTCCAGCCGGTCAGGGCGCGCGCGAACTCGGTCACGTCGTCCTGGGTGTAGCCGCTGCGAACGCCGAGGGTATGCAGCTCGAGGATCTCGCGCGCCAGGTTCTCGTTGAGGCCGCGACCGCGCTGCTGCCGGCTCTCTGCGCGCAACCCGGCAGGGCTGCGCGGGCCGATCGACTGCGCCTGGTCGAGGTACAGCAGCATGGCCGGGTGGCAAACGACGGCGAGGAGCAGGTCCTCGAAGCGGCCGAGCACGTGCGGGCGGATGGCGTCGGCCTCGAAGCCGCCCGCCAAGCCGACCACCGCCAGCTTGTCGACCGAGACCGCGAAGTGGTTCGACCAGAAGTGAACGAGCCTCTCGACGAAGGGCGCGGGCGTCTGCAGCGCGCTGCCGACGCGGGCACCGACGGCGGCGACGTAGGCCTCGCGAGCCTGGCGAAGATAGGTCTCGCGGATGCCGGCTTTCTCGCCGTCGGGCGCCTGGCGCGCCGCACGCTGCTGGGCCAGCCAGGCGTCGAGCAGGGCCGGCGTGCGCGGCGCCGGCTGCCACGGCGTGGGCAGCGGCTCGTACCGGTCGAATTGGGAGACGAGCCAGCGCGGCGGATCGGCCAGGGCGGGCTGATCCGCGATGGCCCCGAGCCCGAAGCGATTCAGGGCGATGGCCGCGGCGTTCATCGCACGATTGTTGCGCCGCCAAGGCAAACCGAGGTGTCTCTTGTGTGGCGGAGCGTAAAGACCCGCTCGGCGGACTCAGCAGGTCACCAGGTCGGTGTGGGCGAACCCCTTCGTGTAGTCGAGCACGGAGACGACTTCCGGGACGACCCGAAAGAGCGCCACGTCGTCGGGCCCGGGCATCTTCATCTGTGCCGTCGAGGGCGGCGCGTCGGGATACTTCAGCGGCAGCATCGCGATCACCTTCTCCGCCTCGGCCCTGTCGGTCACGCGATTGGCCCGCGCCGCCATCGACAGCCCGGTGATCGACATCAGGTCCGGCGTGTCGTGGTCGACGGTGATGGAGACCCGGTCATCGAGCGCGAGGTTCCTGGCCTTCTGGCTCTGCAGGCCGCAAAGGAACCAGAGCGTGAGGCCCTCGTTCACGTATCCGACCGTCGTCGCCTGCGGCCAGCCATCGGGCCGCAGGGTCGCGATCGTCATGATCCTGTGACCGTCGAGCAAGCCCCGGATCTTCTTCTGCATCGAATCGTCCATGACATGTTCCCTGTCGAATCAACATGAAAGCAATCATTCCGCGGCGCGAGATCCGGCAGTTGATGCGTGTCAACGCAGCGCCTTGGGGCCGAGCGAGTACGCTAGAGGCCTCGCAGCAGCCACGAAAGGAGGTGATATGTCTTCAATCTCGCGGTCCGGGACGGATCCCTACGTGCTGTAGTCCGTTCCGTCGCCGGATCCGCGGGCGCTCCACACCACGGGTGGGAGCGCCCGCGTCACATTGCGCTCGCCCGGAGCCGACACCATGCCGACGATCCCGAACACGCTGCAATCGCTGAACGCCGCGGTGCTTTCCGACACGCTCGACAGCCTGGCGTTGACGCAACAGGCGATGAAGCCGTTCATGCGCCCGCTCGACGACACGCTGCAGCTCGTCGGCCGCGCCCGCACCGGCGTGTACATGCCGGTGTACGCGCCGCCCGCGCCAGGCGAGAACCCCTACGAGGTCGAGATCGCGCTCGTCGACGACCTCGCACCCGGCGACGTGGTCGTGCTGGCGTGCGACGGCCCTACCGAGCGGATCGCGCCTTGGGGCGAGCTGCTCTCGACCGCCAGCGTGGCGCGCGGCGCGGCCGGGTGTGTGACCGACGGCCTGGTGCGCGACGTGAAGCAGATCCGCGCGATGCGATTCCCGGTGTTTTGCGGCGGCATCGGGCCGCTCGACACCAAGGGTCGCGCGCGCATGGTCGAGCGCGACGTGCCGGTGGTGTGCGCCGGCGTGAGCGTCCGTCCGGGCGACCTCGTCTTCGGCGACGTCGACGGAGTGGTCGTCATCCCGCGCGAGGCCGAGCAGGAAGTCGTGCGCCGCGCGCTCGAGAAGGTCTCGGGCGAGAACCAGTCGCGCGATGCGCTGCAGCGCGGCGAGAAGCTCGCCGACGTGTTCCGTAGACTGGGCATCCTGTAGTCGCTCATGGCAACGACGCTTCCCCTCGCCCGCCCCGCCGCGCTCGGCCTCGACGGCGAGCGCCTGGCCCGCATCGACCGCTTCCTCGCCGAACGCTACGTCGAGCCGGGCCTCCTGCCGTGCGCGCTGCTGCTGGTGGCGAGGAAGGGCGATCTCGTCCACAAGTGCGTGCTCGGCCACGCCTCGCTCGCGAAGAAGACGCGCCTCGAGGAGGACACGATCTTTCGCATCTACTCGATGACCAAGCCGGTCACCAGCATCGCCCTCATGATGCTCGCCGAGGAAGGGCGGATCTCGCTCGACGACCCGGTCGCCCGCTGGATTCCGTCCTGGGCCGAGATGACGGTGTATCGCGCCGGGCAGCCGGAAGCCTTCAACACGCGAGCGGTCGATGCGCCGATGCGCGTGATCGACCTGATGCGCCACACGTCGGGCCTGACCTACGGGTTCCAGAACCGGACCAACGTCGACGCCGCGTATCGCAGCCTTCGCCTCGACGCCTTCGACGCGGAGAGCCTCGCGGCGCTGGTCGAGGGACTGGCGCGCGTGCCGCTCGAGTTCTCGCCGGGCACCTCGTGGAACTACGGCGTCTCGACCGACGTCGTCGGCCACCTCGTGAGCCTCGCCTCGGGTCTGCCGTTCGACGAGTTCGTGCGCTCGCGAATCCTCGTGCCGCTCGGCATGCACGACACCGACTTCCACGTCCCCGAGTCGAAGGTCGCGCGCCTCGCCGAGTGCTACGTGCGTTCCGCCGCGGGCACGCTCAAGCCAGCAGAGCTTGGCAGCTTCCTCGAACCGCCGCGCGCGCCCTCGGGCGGTGGCGGCCTCGTCGGCACCGCCTCCGACTACCTTCGCTTCTGCGAGATGCTGCGCCGCGGCGGCGAGCTCGGCGGGGTGCGGCTCGTCGGCGCGAAGACGCTTGCCTTCATGCGCATGAACCATCTTCCCGGCGGCCAGGACATCGCCGATCTCGCCCCGCCCGGCATGTTCTCGGAGGCGGCCTATCAGGGGATGGGCTTCGGCCTCGGCTTCGCGATGATCACCGACCCGGCTCGCTACGGCGTCACCGCGTCGCCCGGTGAGTTCTCGTGGGGCGGCATGGCCTCGACCGCGTTCTGGGTCGATCCGGTCGAGGACGTATGCGTCGTCTTCATGACCCAGCTGATGCCGTCGAGCACGTACCCGATACGACGCGAGCTCAGGACGATGGTGAATGCGGCGATCGTCGAGCCGGCGTGATCGCGCGCGACGCCGATTTTCCATCGGTGCTCGTGACGGACCCATGAGCCGAGCCACCGACGAGCAAGACCCCGCGCTCCTGCGCCGCCTGCTGCGCGCCCGGGACCGCATCGACGCAGCCTCGCACGAGGAATGGCCGGTGGCCCGGCTGGCGCGGGTGAGCGGCGTCTCTGCAGCGCACTTCGCACGAGCGTTCCATCGTGCGTTCGGCGCCCCGCCGCATCGTTACTTGCTGACGCGGCGCATCGAGAAGGCGACGGCGCTGCTGCGCGACAGCGACCTCTCGATCACCGAGATCGCCTTCCAGACAGGCTGGAGCAGCCTCGGCACCTTCGGTCGGACCTTTCGCGACGTGACCGGCGAGACGCCGAGCTCGCTGCGCCTGCGTGCGCGGGCCGAGGCCGAAAGCCTGGCCCGCGTGCCGCCGTGCTTTCTCGCCGCCGCTCAGCGGCCCGACCTCACGAGCGCAGTTTCGGAGAAGCGTCGCCGCGAATCGTTCGGTACAACCTCCTCCACCGAATTTAAGGAGGAGCGATGAACGAAGGAGTGCAAGTGGCGGGGGTGTACGTGCGGGATGCCGACGAGGCGCTCGCCTTCTATGTCGACAAGCTCGGCTTTCGCGTCCACACCGACGTGAAGAACGGCGACTACCGGTGGCTCACGGTGCAGCACCCCGAGCAGGCGTCGTTCCAGCTCGGCCTGTTCGTCCCCGGCCCGCCGACCGTCGACGCGGCGACGGCGCAGACGTTGAAGGCGGCCGTCGCCAAGGGCGCGATGCCACCGCTCGTGCTGGTCGTCGACGATTGCCGCGCCACGCACGAGCGACTGGCCGCGCGCGGCGTCGAGTTCACGCAGGCGCCGGTGGAACGGTACGGCAGCGTCGACGCGAGCTTTCGCGATCCGTCCGGCAATGGATGGAAGATGGTCCAGGCGCGGCGTTGACGGGAGCTGAGAAACTGATCAGCGGGCTCGTGCTGTTCGCGCTCCCGTACCTCGAGCGTCGCCGGACGCCTTGCCGAGGCGACGAATCGCCGTCGTCGTCGCCGAGGATCGCTTGATCGCGCTCACTGGCGGCGACCCGAGAGCGCTCGGGCGAATGCCCTTCATCATCGCGTCCGATGTCAGCGGGACGGTCGTCGCTACGCTGGCGCCGTCTCCGTCGCGGCCCGTTCCGACGGCAGCCAGAGCACGGTGAACGCGGTGCACAGCGCCACGCCCGCCAGGATGAGGAGCAGCTTGTCGAAGCCCATGCCCTTGACCAGCGGCCCCAACAGCCAGACGGCGAGCGAGCTGATGCCGAGCGACACCGCCAGCCGCATGCCCGCGACGCGCGAGCGCATGTGGTCGTCGACGTAGCGGACGATCATCGCGTCGGTGAACGGGATGGCGCCGAAGATGAAGATCATCATGCCCAGCATGCCGGCGTAGAGTCCCCAGCCCTGCTCCTGTGACGAGAACACCAGGACCGGGACCTGGAGCAAGGCGATGGTCAGATAGAGCGGCTTGAGCGCGACCCGGTCGATGAGCCGGCCGACGACGACCTGGGCCAGGGAGGCGATGGCGTAGATGCTCGCCAGCAGCAAGCCGAGCGTCGCCGGATCGTTCATCACGCCGCGGAACCGTTCGGTCAGCAGCTGCGCGTTTCCGTTGGTGGTGAGATTGAACAGGATGCCGCCGCTGGCCGACGCCAGCGTCATCACGGCCAGCGCCCGCGCGACCTGCGAGCGCGACAGCCGCACCTTGGCGCCGCCCTTGCGCCTGGCCGGCGATTCGGTTTCCGGAGGAACGACGCGCATGAAGACGATCCCGAGCGCCAGGCACGCCAGGCCCGGGACCGCGAACGCCGCCCGCCAACCGAACCAGTGCATCAGCAAGCCAGTCAGCGCAGCGGCCACCGCGATGCCGAGGTTGCCCGCCAGGCCGTTGACGCCGATCGTCGCGCCCGGCCGGGCCGCGCCCTGCAGCAGCATCGGGATGCCCACGGGGTGGTAGATCGACGCGAACGTGCCGATGAGCGTGAGCGCCGCGGCGAGCTGCCAGGGCCCTTGCGCCACCGACGCGAGCAACGAGGACGCTCCGATCCCGAAGAAGAAGACGACCATCATCGCGCGGCGGCCCCAGAGGTCACCGAGGCGGCCGGAGGGCAGCGATCCGAGGCCGAACATCACGAACGCGCCGACGCCGAACGGCATCAGGTCTTCCCAGCGCGCGAAGCCGAACTCGGCGGCGATGCTGGCCACCGCCGTGGCGAAGATCAGCAGGAACATGTGGTCCACCGCGTGGGCCACGTTCAGAAGCAGGATCGCGCTGCGCTTGTGCATGGGGCTGTCGCGCAGGGATGACTCGTTCGAGGCTCGTCCACGGACCGAAACCCGATTCTGCTCTCTGCTCAGCCGAGCCGCTCGCGCGGACGAACGGTCACGAACATGACCTCCGGTGAAGTGTGGCCGCGCAGAAACTTGAGCGCGCAATCGCGCTGGATCCGGCTCTCGTCGAGCACGCGGTGCAGCGCGTCGACCGAGTCGATCGTCACGCCGTCGATCCCGAGGACGATGTCGCCCTCGCGCAGCCCGGCTTGCGCCGCCGGGCTCTGCGGATCGAGCGAAACGACACGAACGCCGTGCGAAAGGCCGAGGCCGTGGTGCAGGACGACGCGGCGGTCGATCGCGACCGTCTGCCCGCCCAGGCCGAGGTAGGCGCGCCGGATCCGGCCGTGGCGGAGCAGCTGCGGGATCACCCACTTGACGGTGTCGATCGCGATCGCGAACGAGATCGCCTGGGCGTCGCGGATGATCGCCGTGTTGACGCCGATCACCTCGCCGCGCGAGTCGAGCAAGGGCCCGCCCGAGTTGCCCGGGTTGAGCGCGGCATCGGTCTGGATCACGTCGGGGATGAGGCGCCCGGTGCTCGCCCGCATGCTGCGCCCGAGCGCGCTGACGATGCCGGCGGTGGCGGTGTGCTCGAAGCCGAGCGGGTTGCCGATCGCGATCGCGATCTCGCCGCGCTTGAGCCCGGCGGAGCTGCCGAGCACGAGTGGCACCAGCGAGCTCCGCGCCGCGGCGCCGACGCGCAGCACCGCCGTGTCGGTGTCCGGATCGTCGCCGACCCACTCGGCCGCCGACTCGGTGCCGTCGCCGAGCATCACCGAGTAGGCGTGCGCCGGCCTCGCCGCGCCCGGAGCCGGCGCGCGCCCGGCGCGGACGACGTGCGAGTTGGTCAGCAGGTAGCCGTCCGACGTGAAGACGAAGCCCGAGCCGCTGCCGAGCGTGCTGTCGGCGCCGCCGACGCGCACCGCCGCGACGCTCGCGCCGGCGCGCCCGATGACGCCGCTCACCGTCTGCGAGTACGCGTCGAGAAGGATGGAATCGGTCGCGCCCATGGAAAGAGACCCCGGTCGATGTGAGGCGCGGCTCCGGAGCCCACAAGGCCCGCGGCGCACCGACCCTGGCCGAACGAGCAGGTCGGAACGACCGCAGAGGGGGTCGTGTATAAAAGTCGAGGCTCAGTGACAGCCCCTCGACACTGTTCGACCCGGAGTTCGACCCATGGCTTCTTCCACCATCACCCTCACCGCTGCCGATGGCTTCATGTCGTCCGCGTACGTGTCAGAGCCGTCGGGTACGGCGAAGGGTGCGCTCGTCGTGTTGCAGGAGATCTTCGGCGTCAACTCGCACGTCCGCGGTGTCGCCGACGGCTATGCGGCCGCCGGCTACCTCGCGATCGCGCCGTCGACGTTCGACCGGGTCGAGCGCGACGTCCAACTCGGCTACACGCCGAACGACATCACCCAGGGCTCGCGCCTGAAGGCCGCGGTCGAAGCGCTGCCGGCGCCGGGGGTGCTGCAGGACATCCAGGCGGCGGTCGACTACGCCGCGAGAGCCGGCAAGGTCGGCATCGTCGGCTACTGCTGGGGCGGCCTGCTGGTCTGGCGCTCGGCCGAGAAGGTGCGCGGCCTGGCCGCGGCGGTCGCCTACTACGGCGGCGGCATGACGGTCGGCAGCGAGCTATCGCGCAAGCCCGCGGTGCCGACGATGGCGCATTTCGGCGACCAGGATGCGCATATCTCGGTCGAGAGCGTGAGGGCGTTCGAGCAGGCGCATCCGGAAGTCGAGGTCCATCTCTACGCCGCCAACCACGGCTTCAACTGCGATCAGCGCGGCTCGTACAACGCCGGTGCTGCCGCAACCGCCCTCGAGCGCTCGCTGTACCACTTCGCCAAGCACTTCGGCTAGGCGAGCGCGCATCCGCGCCGGCATCGGCGAGCTCGCGGCCTGACGATCACGGCTCGGCCGAGGA
>Ga0207706_10002137_pt1 | contig 19347 bp, 18 predicted proteins | sample KBSC53metaG_FD_184318 | JGI IMG/M metagenome (GOLD analysis project Ga0207706, IMG submission 184318) | Corn rhizosphere microbial communities from Kellogg Biological Station, Michigan, USA - KBS C5-3 metaG (SPAdes) (version 2) | ecosystem: Host-associated > Plants > Roots > Rhizosphere > Soil ... | reverse complement strand
GCGCGCTTCAAGATTCCCCGCGATGTCGTTTTCGTTGACGATCTGCCGAGGAATGCGCTTGGTAAGGTGCAGCACTTCCGGCTGAAGGAATTGGCGAAGGCAACGCGTTAGCCCGATGCCTGCTCAGGAGCTTCGATGCAGATCGCCGTCCTAGGCGGAGGAAACGGGTCGTTCGCGGCGGCCGGCGATTTGACCATGGCCGGGCACGAGGTGCGGCTGTGGCGGCGCGACGTGCAGGCGGTTGCCGCGCATCGCGACGCCGATCGCCGCGTCCTGGTGAAGGATTTCAAGGGACGCCATGAGGTGGTGCTGGCGGGCGTTACCGCCGACATGGCCGAGGCCGTGCGCGGGGCCGAGCTGATCCTGTGCCCGGCGCCCGCGACCGCGCAGGCGGACATCGCAAAGGTGCTCGCGCCGCATCTTGTTGGCGGACAGGTGGTGTTCCTGCCGCCTGCAACGTTCGGCTCGGTGCTGTTCGCCAAGGCTGCACGCGATGCCGGCAATCCTGCCGACGTGGCCTTTGCGGAAACCGGGACGCTGCCGTGGCTGACGCGCAAGCACGGCCCGTGCGAGGTCGCCATCACCGTGCGGGCCAAGCGCCTGCCCACCGGGGTGTTTCCGCTCACGCACAAGGACCATGCGCTGGCCGTTGTCTCGAAGGCTTTCCCCGGCGTGATCGAGGATTGCGGCGACGCGCTCTCCGGCGCGCTGATGAATGCCGGGCCTATCATCCATCCACCGCTCATCACTATGAACGCCGGCCCGCTGGAGCATTTCGACCGCTGGGACATCCACAAGGAGGGCACCCAGGTCGCGACGCGCCGTGTTACCGACGCGCTCGATGCCGAGCGCATCGCCGTGCGCGCAGCGCTCGGCTACCGCGCCCCGCATTTTCCGCTCGCCGATCACTATGCCAAGGAAGGCGAGGAGTGGATGTACGGCCGCGGCTCGCACGACCGGTTGACCGATTCCGGCGACTGGCGGGAGCGCATCGTGCTCACCGGGCACCGCTACATGCTGGAGGATACGCGAATCGGCCTGTCGTTCCTCGTTTCTGTCGGCGAGTTCGCCGGTGTTGCAACGCCGCTGGCGCGGGCCTTTGCCGCCATCGGCAGCGCGATCTGCGGCGAGGATTTCATGGCGACGGGGCGCACGTTGAAGAGTCTAGGTTTCGGTCATCTCGACCGCGCCGGCTTGCAGTCTCTCCTGCGCGACGGCTTTCGATGAACGCGCGCGCTGCTATCGCCTCCCTGGGTGCGGGCCGCATGGGGCGTGGCATCGCGGTGGCATTCACCTATGCCGGCCATCCCGTGACGCTGGTCGACTTCAAACCGCGCGATGCGGCGTCGTTTGCCAGGCTCGCGGCCGAGGCGACGGACGAGGTGCGCGGCACGCTGACAAGCCTCGCGCGCATCGGGCTGTTTGATGAGGACAAGGTCGACCGCATCGTGGCGCGCGTTGCCGTCGTGTGCGAAGCGGAGGCAGCCGCGGCGCTCTCATCCGCCGCCGTGATCTTCGAAGGCATCCCCGAGGTGCTGGATCTCAAGCGCGAGGCGCTGGCGCGCGCGTCCGCGCTTGCCGGCCCGCAGCCGATTATCGCCTCGACCACATCGACGATCCTGGTCGACGATCTGTCGGGCGCGATCGCGCATCCGGAACGCTTCCTCAACGCCCACTGGCTCAATCCGGCCTATCTCGTGCCGCTGGTCGAGCTGTCGCCCGGCGCCCGCACCGATCCCGCGGTCACGGCAAGGCTCAAGGCGCTGCTCGAAGGCATCGGCAAGGTTCCGGTCGTGTGCGCGCCGCGGCCCGGCTACATCGTGCCGCGCATACAGGCACTGGCCATGAACGAGGCCGCGCGCATGGTAGAGGAGGGGGTGGCCTCGCCCGAGGAGATCGACAAGGCGATCAAGTACGGCTTCGGCTTCCGCTTCGCGGTGCTCGGCATGCTGGAGTTCATCGATTGGGGCGGCGGTGATATTCTCTACTATGCCAGCCGCTATCTCACGCAGGCGCTCGGCAGCGAGCGTTACGCCGCCCCCGAGATCGTCGAGCGCAACATGAGGGAAGGCCGCATCGGCTTCAGGACCGGGCACGGCTTTCTCGACTACGAGAACCTCGACCTCGACGCCCATCGCCGTGAGCGGCTCAAGGCCTTCGTCGCGATGCTGGGGCAGCTCGGGCTGGCCAGGCCGCCAGTGGTGGAAGATTAGTCCAGGGCGCTCATCCGAACACATCCTGGAGGACGCCGTCGCGCACCACCACGGTATCGTCGAGCGTGATGGTGGTGCGCATCACCGGGATGTCGAAGTGCCCGGCCGTATAGCGTCCGGCGAATTCGTTGGCGCCGGTCGAGAACAGAAAATTGCCCGCGACCGCGCGCAGCTCCGTGCCGTTGAAGTCGCGCTGATCGTACATGGCGAGCGCCTCGTAGCGCGCGTTGGGATTCATGCCGAAGCCGACATGCGACACGGCATAGGCCTCGCGGTCGCCCCATGCGGCGAGATACCTGCGCATCATCTCCGCGTCGGCGCCGTCGCCGTCGATCTTGGTGACGAAGTCATTATCCAGAGTCAGCCGGATCGGCGCGGCGAGATAGCGCTTGAAGGTCAGGTTGACGTCGCCGCGGTCGAGCACCAGTCTTCCATTGACGGCCCCGCTTTTGGGAAAGCTCACGACGAGGCCGCCGGGCCAGTGTGCCAGCGTGCCGGGCTTCTCGGTCCAGCCCCAGATCCCGACCGTCGAGGCGCCCGCCATTGCGACGTCGAGATCGGTGCCGGCGGTCGACGTCACCGTCATCCGATTCGATCCGCGCAGCATTCTTGCCGCCGCGCGCACGCGCGTCTCCAGGCGGTCGTCCGGACGCAAGCGCTCCAGCGCCTCGGGGTGCTCGTTGGAGATGTAGAGGATGCGCGCGCCTGATTTGAGGATCGCAGGCGTCTCCGGCGCGTGCATCAGGCCTTCAAGCGTGCAGTCGACGATGAAGCCCGCCTGGCCGAGCGCGGACACGACGGGAGCAAGGCCGCCGAGCGCCGCGCTCGCGCCGGTCGAGCGCACCGGGACGGGATGCGGATTGCGCGGCGTCGGAACCACGATGTGGAACGGGCGGGCACCGAGCCGCAGCAGCGCCAGCTCGGCGAGCTGCACGTTGAGCGGCCGCGACTGCGTCTCCGACAGGATCGCGGCGCAGTCACCCGCCTTGACGGCGCAGCGTGCGAACGTCTCGCAGAAGGCGTCGATCCACTTTCCCTCGATCCTGTCGGCGAGCATGCGATCTCCCGTTGCGCTCTCCCGCCGATGATATATGAAAAAGAATATTTCGTCGCGGGTCCCGCTCATGAGCCGCGCTGGCGCCCGTGGGGGAGCCTCCATGTTGAAACGCAGCAGCGCCGCGTCCGCCGACCGCGCCAGGCGGGCAGCCGCGCGGGCGTCCCGCGTCAGGAAATCGGGAAGCTTCGCCGAGAGCTATCTGTCCTATCTGCTGGCGCGCGCGAGCCACATCGTGGCGAGCGGCTTTCACGCCAGGCTCAAGACCTGGAACCTGTCGGTGCCGGAGTATCGCGTCGTCTTCTGTCTTGCCGGCGCCGACGGCCTCGGAGTCGTTGAGCTTGCGGCCATGGCCATTATGACCCAGCCGCGCATGACCAAGGTGCTCGACCGGATGGAGCGGCAGGGCCTGGTGGGCCGCCATGCCGACGACGGCGACCGCCGCCGCGTGCTGATCCACCTGACCCCGGCCGGCCGCAAGCGCGCCGCCCCGGTGCTTCGGGCCGCCAAGGCCCACGAGGCGCGCTTGCTCGCTCCCTTCACCGCCGAGGAGCGGGCGGTGATCAAACGCGCGCTCGACCTTCTGATCAACGGCCGGGCGTGAGCACCTTCACGGCTCTTCCGGAAAGCCGGCCAGCAGCCTTGCGCGCAACGCGTTGAAGCCGACGTTGAGCAGCAGGCCGAGCAGCGAGATCGTGATCAGCGGCACGAACATGTCGACGGTCTGAAAGCTGCGCGAGGCGCGCACCAGCAGATGGCCGAGGCCGTCGGTCGAGGTGATCATCTCCGCCAGGAACACTACGATGCAGGAAATCACGAGGGCGATCCGGCAGCCCGTCAGCACCGACGGCAGCGCCGCCGGCAGCACCACGGTGACGAGGCACGCGAGCGGCGAGGTGCCGGCCGCGCGCGCCGACCACGCCAGCTTCGGCTCGACCGCCGACGTCCCCTGGTGGGTGGCGAGCAGGATTGGGAACGCCGCGTCGGCCACCACGAGCGCGATTTTGGACGCGTTCTCGAAACCGAGCGTGAGAATGAAGGCCGGGTAGAGCGCAATCTTCGGCACCGGCGCCAGCACCCGCACGAGCGGCTGCACGATGGCCTCGACCGCGCGGCTGCCGGTAGCGGCGACGCCGATCGTGACGCCGATCACGGCCGCGATCGCGAAGCCGGTGAACAGCCGGAACAAGGTGGTCGCGACGTGATCGAGGTAGGCGGGCGAGCCGAGCTGCTGAACCAGCCGCGCGAACACCGCCGCCGGCGGCGGCAGGATCGACGGTGGCGCCAGGCCAGATGCCGCGATCGCCTGCCAGATGCCGATGATGAGCGCGATCGGGATAACACCGATCAGTGCGCTGGCGCTGCGGCCCGAACGTGTCATGTCGTTCCCACGACCAAGGCATGCGACGGTGCGGCCCAGCCGACCAGCCGGCTGCGCAGCGCCTCGAACGCGGCGTCGAGCGCGAAGCCGAGCACGCCGATGATGACGATCATGGCGTAGACCGTGTCGTACTGCGCCATGTCGAGCGAATTGAACAGGATGTTGCCGATGCCGGTCTGGCGCGTGATCATCTCGCTGGTGACCATGGTGATGAGCGCGAGCACCAGCCCGGTGCGGCAGCCGACCAGGATTTCCGGCAGCGCCGCCGGCAGCACGATGCGCACCAGCCGCGCAAGGGGTCCCATGCCCATGGCGGCGGCGGACCACAGCATCCTCTCCTCCACCGCGCGCGCGCCCTGGTAGCTGTGGTAGATGACCGGCAGCGTGACGCCGAGGAAGATCACCAGCGTCTTCGACGCGTCGCCGACCCCGAGCCACAGCATGATGATGGGCATCAGCGCCGCCTTCGGCACCGGATAGATGATCATCAGCAGCGGATTGAAGAAGGCGGCGACGTATTGGCTGCGCCCCATCATCAGGCCGATCGGCACCGCGGCCGCGATGCCCAGGACAAAGCCGATGGCCATGCGCCGCAACGACGCGGCGATGTTGAGCAGCGCCTCCGGATCACCGAGGATCGCGGGAACCTGGGCGAGCGCGGCCGAGGCGGGCGGCAGCCCGTCGATCGCCAGCAGCCGCGCCGCAATTTCCCAGATGGCGAGCAGCGCCGCGCAGGCCAGGATCGGCGGCAGGCCGGGGACCGACGCGATGCGCTCCATCAGCCTTCGCTCTCCGCCGGCTCTTCTTCCGCCGGTTCGTCCATCAGCCGCTCGATGCTGACCAAGTAATCCTGATAGCGGCGATCGAGCAGGAGCGTGGCGCGGTCGCGCGGCCTCGGCAGATCGATCGGTATGATCTCCTTCACGCGGCCGGGGGAGCGCGTGATCATCACGACCCGGTCGGAGAGGAACACCGCCTCCTCCACGCTGTGGGTGACGAACAGCACCGTCTTGCGGTCGCGCTCCCAGATCGCCAGCAGATCGTTCTGCAGGCGCGTGCGCGTATGGGCGTCGAGGGCGCCGAATGGCTCGTCCATCAGCAGGATGCTCGGCTGATAAGCGAGGGTGCGCGCGATCGCGACCCGCTGCTTCATGCCGCCGGAGAGTTCCTTGGGATAGAAGCTCTCGTAGCCGGAGAGGTGCACCATGGCGAGGAGCTCGCGCACGCGCGCCTGCGCCTGCGCCTTCGCGACGCCCTGTTGCTTGAGCCCGTACATGACGTTGCCGAGCACTGTCTTCCAGGGAAACAGCGCGAACTCCTGGAACACCGGCCCGCGATCGGGGCCGGGGCCGGTCACCGGCCGGCCGCCCACCGTCACCGACCCGGTCGAGGGCGCCACGAAGCCGCCGACGATGTAGAGCAGGGTCGATTTTCCACAGCCGGATGGGCCGAGGACGGAGACGAACTCGCCTTCGGACACATGCAGGGAGATGTCGCTGACCGCGAGATGCGGGCGGCCGCGCTTGGTGTCGAAGGTCTTCGATACCGCCTCGATGGCGATCTTGGCGGGGCGTGTCACCACTGCCCGGTCCCGGCTGGGAGCGACCAGCACGGTTACTGCAGCGGTGCGACGATCGTGGGATGCTTGAACGATTGGGCGTCGAGCTTCTTCGCCAGCATGCCGGTCTCGGCGTAGATGTCGAGCATCGCCTGGATGCCGTCGAAGTTCGGCTTGGCTCCCGCTTCGCGCGCGAAGTCGTTGGGCTTGAGCAGATAGGTGTCGAGCACCGCGACCGGCGCCTTGGTCACCTCGGAGACGACCTTGAGCGTCTCGTCGCGGTTCGCCATCGCCTTGCCCATTCCGGCGGTGAGATCGCGCACGTAGGCGCGAACGAGGTCGGGGTTCTTGTCGACGAAGTCTTTGCGGCACACCTCCATGATGTGCACGATGTTCTTCTGCTGGTCCTCCAGCGCGAACAGCTTGCGCAGGCCGCCCTTGGCCTCCGCACGGGCGGCGAAGGGCTGGTTGAGCACGCCCACGTCGACGCGCCCGGAGCGGATCGCGTCCTCGGAGGCGGGGAATCCGGTCTCGACTAGCTTGATGTCCTTCTCGGCGTCGACGCCGTTGCGCTTGAGCAGAAGCGCCATCGGGCCATAGATGCCGGAGCCGAACACGTTGATGCCGACGCTCTTGCCCTTCATGTCGGCGATGGTTTTGATCGGGGAGTCGTCCTTCACCGCCCAGTAGACCGAGAAGCTGCCCGGCTTCTCACCCACGTGCTGGGCGACGATATAGGTCTCGAGATTGGCCTGGATCGCGCCCTGCGCCATCGACAGCACGCCCTGGGTCGAGCAATCGAGCGCGCCTGCCGCCATCGCCTGCACCATCGGCGCGGTGCCCTGGAACTGCACCCATTCGATCTTGTAGCCCTTGCCGAGATCGGGAAACTGATCCGGACGGCGCATCATCCAATATTTCGCTTCCTCGGCCGGGATGGTCCAGCCCACGCGGATGGTCTGCTGCGCCCAAGCCATGGACGGCCCGAGCAAGGAGGCCGCCGCTGCCAACGCGAACACCAATGTCCTGGTCATGTCGTTTCTCGCTCTCTTTCGCCCTCGAGGAAGGTCGCGGCGCGGACGCGGCGCGGTGGCCGGCCCGCAAGACGCTCGCCGCCGGTCGCGCCTGCACGTCCAACTCTACTACGATGAAAGCCTATGAAAAATGATATTTCCAAGCTTGAAGCATCGCGCCGCTGCAGCATTTGTACGCAGGCGTGACGACCGATTGGGCATGGCTGCACGCTCCGCATCGTGCCGCGTGAATCGGAGGAAGAGCCCAATGCACTGGCCCGATGCCTCATCCACGTCGCGTCTTGCGCGGCATCGGCGCCTCTGACGCCCGGACCGAACCGGGCTTGATCATGTTATTTGAGATTAGGCCGCCGGCTATGTGATATGATCCAGTCTGGAAATCCCGACTGGAAATGCGCTTTTATCGCAGCATAGCTTTCCGGCTTCCGAGGCGCGCCAGGGCAGGTCGCGTGCCGTTTATCCGTGGCTCAGTCTCGCGGCTGCGATTCTTGGATTGATAGCGACCGGGTTGACGTGGTTCGCGGTCTCTCATCGTGAGAGCGAACTCGCGAATGGAGCTCAGCTCGCAGGGAAGCGGGTACGCTCTCACGCTTCAGTTCGGCATAGACGCATATCTTCGCAGAGTCGCCGGGCTGCGCACGCTGTTTGATTCGTCGGACCATGTCAGTCGCGGACAGTTCGATAAATTCACCAAGCAACTGCTGAGTGGTCAGAGCGCCATCCTCGGGATGTCCTGGATTCCGCGCGTGTCGGCAGAGCATCGTGCCGCTCTCGAACGCGACGCCGCGCTCGACGGGGTGCCCGGCTATCGGATCAAGAGTGTCGCCGCCGACGGTACCTTGGGTCCCGCGCCGGAGAAGAGCGAGTGCTACCCCATCCTGTTCACGGCCACTGAGGATGTGAGCTCGCCGGTATACGGAATGGACCTCAATGACGGAGGGGTTCGCCAGCGGACGCTCGAGCGCGCGCGCGATACCGATGCGATGGCGACCAGCCCGCTGTTCACGCTTCAAAGCGGCACGGGACACTGTCGCGGGTTCTTCGTGGCGTTGCCGGTATACGCGGCGGACCTGCCGCATGAAACCCTGGACGAGCGTACCCGCAACCTGCGTGGCTACGTGCTGGCGGTGTTCCAGACCAGCGTGCTGATGGAAACGATTCTCACGACGACGAGAAAACCATCGGGCTTCGACTTGTATTTCTAGCCTGCGCCCAGGCACGCCGATTCAGCGGACCAGCATCTCGCCGGCCAGCGAGGTCTTGAAAACGCTGTCGTAGAGCGCAAGCCCGGCCGCGACCCGTCCCTGGGAGCATGCCGCGCGGGCGCGCAGCACGGTCATGAATGCCTCGAACATGATCTCGCCCGGTACGGTCTGGGCCTCGCCGACCTGCTCGAGTTGCGTCACCAGCTGCACGTCGCGCTGGGCGCATTCCACCGGATGATCCTGCGCCGCTGCCGGCATCGCGGTGGACGCGAAAGCCGCCAGAGCAAACGCGGCAATCACAGGCTTGATCGGCTGCATGGTCTTTCTCCTTGCATGGGCCATCGCAATGATTTGCCGCGGACGCGGGCAGGCGGCGAGCGGTGTCACGCCCGCCTCCCCATGGCCACCGCTTCGCTCGCCTTGCGGCCTGCGTCGGCCGCGCCGGCCACGGCCTTCGGGATCGGCCGGATGTTCTGGTTCATGCGGAACAGGTTGTCGGGGTCGTAGCGGCCCTTGATCTCGGCCAGGCGGCGATAGTTCACGCCGTAGGCCTTCTCGATCCGGTCATTTTCGTCGTCGGGCATGAAGTTGACGTAGACGCTGCCCGACGCGAACGGCGCGGTGGCCTGAAACAATTGGCGCGCCCACGCGACGCAGGCGGGGTCCTGAGCCCGGTCTCGCCAGCGCGTGTGGACGTTCATGATGAAGTGGGCGGCGCGGTTCGGCCACGCGGTTGCGTCGGCGGCCACGCGTGCCATGGCGCCCCCGACATGAGCGATGAACACCTCGCATTCAGGCGACGGCAGCGTGCGCACGGCGTTGAGGATCACCTTGATCGCCTCGTCCGGAAGATCGGCAAAGTCATGGCTCTTCCAGTAGTTGCGCGCGCCGGGCGTCAGCAGCGGATCGAATGCCGCCTGCCACGCGGTAAACGGATGAGGGGAGATCACATCGGCGATCGGCTTGCCGAGCGCGCGCAGGCCTTTGAGCGCCTGTTCGCCCTCCTTGATGTCGCCGCTGTAGCAGGCCGCGAAGATGAGAACCTCCTTGCCGTGCCATTCCGCGGGCAAGAACGGAAGCGGCGGCGCCTTGCGCATCACCACCCAGGTCGTGAGCTCGTCGGGTGCCTCCTTGGCGATGCGTCGGAACTGCGGCAGGAGCTCCGTCGCCTGGTCGAGCGGATGCACGACCAGCCCGGACAGCACCTCGGGACCGAGCGGATGCAGCTTGAACTCGAACGAGGTCACGATGCCGAAATTGCCGCCGCCGCCCCGCAATGCCCAGAACAGATCGGGGTGCTCCTTCGCGCTGGCGCGAACCAGCCTGCCGTCGGCCGTGACGACGTCCGCCGAGATCAGATTGTCGACGGTCAGGCCGAACTTGCGGGTGGTCCAGCCGAAGCCGCCGCCGAGCGTAAGGCCGGCAACGCCGGTGGTCGAGTTGATGCCGAGTGGCGTGGCGAGCCCGAACGCCTGCGCCTCCTTGTCGAAGTCCGCGAGCGTGGCGCCGGGCTCGACGCGAGCGGTCTCGGACGCGGGATCGACGTTGACCGATTTCATCAGCGACAGATCGATGAGGAGACCGCCGTCGCACACCGCGTGGCCGGCGATGTTGTGGCCGCCGGCGCGCACGGCAACGAGCAGCTTTTCCTCGCGCGCGAACGTGACCGCATGGGCGACATCGGCGGCGCCGAGGCAGCGCACCACCAGGCCGGGCCTTCGGTCGATCATGGCATTCCAGATCGTGCGGGCCGCGTCGTAGCCATCCTCTCCGGGCAAGGCGACGACGCCACGCAGCTTGCCGCGCAAGGCTGCAACAGTGTCCTGCGAGATGTTTTTGGCCAACGCGTTGAGCGTGCGGACGGTCAGGTCTGTCATGTTCGTCTCCGTTAACGACTGGCTTCGGCCGGGTAGCTCATCGGCTCACATGGCATCGCGGCTGCATGCGCCGGCGCCGCCACTCGGCCGCTCGCAACCTTGCGCATTGGGGATTTCGTCAAAGCGGCAGGCCGGGGTGCCCGGGCCATGGCGCGGACGTCTACCGGGGGGAGCCACGACAAGCTTGAAGAGGGTCTGGAATTTTTCTGCAGGATTTCTGGAGATTGGCGAGAAAAGGGGTTTTGTCGGGTCCGAGCCTTCCACGGCCCAGGCCTTCCACGGCCCAGGCCTTCCATCGCCCAGGCCTTCCACGGCCCAAGCCTCGGCTTACGGCCGGGCCGAAGCGGGCGGGATGCCTCATATCCGCCTTACCGGAACCCGATGAGTTCTGCCGTGGAAGAACGAGGGGGAGGGGGTGATGCGCGTGGTGGTCTGGCTTGCCGTGTGCATGGCCGTCACGGGCACGCTGGCGCATGCGGAAGACGACATGGCGGCGATGATCTCGCAGTATCGCCGCGAGCACGGCCTGTCGGCCGTCAAGACCGACCCGCAGCTCACGGCGATCGCCGAACGGCAGGCGCAGGCGATGGCCGCCACCGGCATCATGGATCACAGCGTGGCCGGCTCGTTCCGCTCCCGGATCGCGGGCGCGCGCACCGGCGCGGCGGCTGAAAACATCGCGGTCGGCAGCAAGAGCTGGGCCGAGACCTTCCGCATGTGGCAGAAGTCGCCGGGCCACAATGCGAACCTTCTGCAAGCCGAGGCCGACAGCGTCGGGGTCGCCGTGGTGCGCAACGAGCAGACGCGGTGGAAGACCTACTGGGCGATGGTGATCGCGGACAAGTCGCCGAAGAAGAAGGGCCGCAAGGTCACGGCGGACGCCGCGGCCGGGGGCGGCAACGGCAGCGCCGGGATTTCCGAGAACCCGCTCACCGCGCTGAAGAACACCGTCTGCAAGATTTTCTGCTGACGCGAATGGCGACCGGGAGTGCGGACCGATAGGTCCGGCCGGCCTGTCAAACTTTCAGAATCCGCCCGACATCGGTGCCTCCTCGGCGGCATCTGCACGTCCGAGCCAGCGCGAACGAAGATCAGCGCCTCGCGCCGACGATCGCCGCGGCCTGGTTGGGTTTCGGCGGGAAGGCGGCATTGACCTGCTTGCCGCGGATCAGGTCCAGCGCCAGGTGGAGCGCCTTGTCGTTCTTCGGGTCGGGCGGCACGTAGGATTGCGACCCGGTCTGCTCCTGTCCCTCGGCCGAGAGATGGCCCGGCAATAACGCTTCGCTCGCCATGTCCGCGGCCGCCTTCTGGTCGTCGGGCACGTCCTGCTGCACGACGATGTCGGGCGAAATGCCTTTCGCCTGGATCGAGCGGCCCGAGGGCGTGAAGTAGCGCGCGCTGGTTAGAAGCAGCGCTCCGCTGCCGGAGCCGAGCGGGATGACGGTCTGAACGGATCCCTTGCCGAAGGAGCGCGTGCCGACGATGGTCGCACGTTTGTGATCCTGCAAGGCGCCGGCCACGATCTCGGAGGCTGAGGCCGAGCCGCCGTTGATCAGCACGATGACCGGCTTGCCCTTGCTGAGATCGCCGTCGGCGCGGGCGCTGAACCGTTGATTGTCGTCCGCGTGGCGGCCGCGCGTCGATACGATTTCGCCGCGCTTCAGGAAGGCGTTCGACACCGAGACGGCCTGCTCCACCAGGCCGCCCGGATTATTGCGCAGGTCGACGATGAAGCCCTTCAGCTTGTCGCGGTTCTGCGCCGTGAGCGTGCTGATCGCGTTCTTCAAGCCCGCTGTGGTCTGCCCGTTGAATTGGGTGATACGGATGTAGCCGACGTCGCCATCCTCCAGATGCGAGCGGACCGGAACAACGCGGACGAGGTCGCGCGTGATGGACACCTCGATCGGCTTGTCGGTGCCCTTTCTCGTGATCTTCAGCTTGATCGTGGTATCGCGCGGACCGCGCATTTTCTCCACCGCCTGGGCGAGCGTGAGGCCCTGAGCCGGCTCGTCGTTGATATGGGTTATGATGTCATTGGCCATGACGCCGGCCTTCGCCGCCGGGGTCTCGTCGATCGGTGAGACGACCTTGATCAGGCCGTCGTCCATCGAGACCTCGATACCCAATCCGCCGAATTCCCCGCGCGTGTCCATCTGCATGTCGCGGAAGGTCTTGGGGTCCATGTAGCTCGAATGGGGATCGAGCCCGGCCAGCATGCCGTTGATCGCCGACTCGATCAGCTTGCCGTCGTCGGGTTTCTCGACATAGTCGGAGCGCACCCGCTCGAATATGTCGCTGAAGAGGGCAAGCTGCCGATAGGTATCGGCGGCGGCCGCGTTCGCGCTCGATCCGTCGAGCACGATCCGCGGCTGCGTCGTGATCACCGTCAGGGCCGCGCCCGCGGCGGCGCTGAGGAGAATCAGGGAGGTGTTTCGCGTCATCGCGATTCTTCTCTCGTCACGCGGCCGCCCGGCAGTTCATGCCTATCAAAAATCCGATCCTGCGTCACCATTCCGGTGTCCCATTGGTTCCATCGCTGCCGCCCGATCGCGCGCGCGAGAGCGGGATCGCGGTGTGGACGCGGGCCTGCGGGGCAGGTCGGTCGGTGGCCCGGCGGGATCGCGACTCGAGCGGCGCGCGGTAGCCCGATGCGGGACGATCGTGGTCAGTTGGCGTACTGATGCACTAGGCGTCCCGCGTGGTGGGGTTGTTTCCCACGGCCCCGTCGGCGGGGATCGCGGGAACTTCGTGTGTTTCGTCGCGTTGCCGCACGGGAGTGACCGCCAAGGATCAAGTCCATGAGGAACATGTATCTCGCTCTCGCAGCGCTGCTCATCAGCGGCAGCGTCGCGGCCGCGGAGACCTCGACCAGCCCTCGGCTCGATGGCGAAGGCATCAACATGGATCGACCGCCGCCGCTCACGCCCGAGCCGAGCCACCCGGCCGATCCGCTCGCGCCGAACACGTCGAATCCCGCCGTCCTCGGAACGACAACCGGGCAGGCGCCCAGGGACGATCGCCTGCCCGCCGATCGCGGCGATACCCGCCCTGTCCCGAACGCGCCCAAGTAAACGCGCCCAAGTAAACGCACCCAAGTAGATGTAGACCAAGTAGACTCCCTTGGAGCTCGAGCCCGCCGCGCGCCCGGAGCAAACCGATAAAGGCCACGACTGGCGCGCCGAGGTCGGGCCAAGAGCGATGCCGGGTGCTCGGTCGATCTCGCGCGTGCCGGCGAACCGGGTCGTGGTCGTGAAGCGAATACACCCGAGCAGATCCCGCCCGCGCGGGTGGAGCGATATCCTGTGGCGGGTGCTCTATGGGATTTCGTCGAATCGCGTCCTCTCGACCTCCGGCGGCGTGGCGTTCTTCGCGCTGCTCGCGGCCTTCCCCGCGATTGCCGCCATCGTCTCGCTCTATGGCCTCTTCGCCGACGCCAGCACCATCGGCCGGCACCTGTCCCTGTTGTCGGGATTCTTGCCCCGGCGGCGTGCTCCAGCTGATCGCTGACCAGATCACCCTCATTTCGCGTCAGGGCAACGAGACGCTGGGAACCGCTTTCGTCGTGAGCCTCCTGATCGCCGTGGGGAGCGCGAACTCCGGCATGGCGGCCCTCTTCGACGCGCTCAACGTGGTCTACGACGAGGAGGAGAAGCGCAGCCTGGTGCGCTTCTATGCCACCACCGTCCTGTTCACGCTGGCGGGGATCATTTTCGTCATCGTGGCGATCGCGGGAATAGTCGTGCTGCCGCTGGTCTTGCGGTTCGTCGGACTTGCGGCCACCACGGAGTGGCTGATCGCGATCCTGCGATGGCCCGTTCTGCTCGCGACCATCGTGGTGAGCCTCGCTTGCATCTACCGCTATGGCCCGAGCCGGAAGGATGCGCGCTGGCGCTGGGTGACCTGGGGGCGTGGATCGACCGCCGTCAATCGTTTCTTGTTCTGCGGTCCACAGGGTTACCCGCTGCGGAAACAGCAGCCCCGGCCGAACGCAAAACCAATCGGCAGCGAGCCAATGAGGTCTCCTCGGCACCGGCCGCGGCGCGGTCGCGACGGGAGAACGCTGGTCCCATCTAGGCGCCGGGCGCGCCTCGCCGCTTGATCGATTTTGTGAAATTGCTTCCGATCTTGCGGCATAGGCTGGAAATGCCGCTGGCCTCGTCATTGGAATTGGTCAGGCTGACCGCTTATGCTGATCCGCTGCCGGGTTGATGAGGACCAATGATGCGACAGTTCCTGCTTGCGCTGTTTGCCTTTGCACTCTTCGGCGCGGCCATCAGTCCGGCCGCCGCCCAGATTTGGCCCGAGCGGCCGGTGACAATGGTGATTCCATTTCCCCCGGGCGGCGGCACCGATCTTCTCGGACGGATCGTCGCCAAGGGGCTTACCGATGTGCTGGGCCAGCAGGTTGTGGTCGAGAACGTCGGTGGCGCGGGCGGCATGCTGGGTTCGGCGAGAGTGGTCAAGTCAGCGCCCGACGGCTATACGATGGTCGTCGGCACCACCGCCGACGCCATCAACCAGTCGCTCTACAAAACCCCACTCTACAATTTTGCGACCGACCTGGTGCCGGCGGGTTTGATGGGCAACCAGCCGACGGTCCTGCTCGCGCGCAAGGACTTTCCGGCCAACACGCTCCAGGAATTCGCGGCCTATGTGCGGGCAAACCCGTCGTCGGTGCAGTTCGGTTCGGCGGGGGCCGGCTCGACCGGCCATCTGTTCTGCGAACTGCTCAATGCGGCACTCGGCATCAAAAATGTAACACATGTGCCCTATCGCGGCGGCGGCCCGGCCATGCAGGACCTCATCGCCGGTCGTTATGATTACATCTGCACGCTGAGCCCGACCGGTAAACCTTTGCTCGAAGGCAACACCGTCAAAGGCATCGCCATTCTACAACCCAAACGCTCGCCGGAGATTCCGAACCTGCCCAGTACGGCCGAGCAGGGCCTGCCTGATTTCGATGTCAGCACTTGGTTTGGCCTGTTCTTCCCAAAGGGCACGCCCGAGCCGATCATCCGCAGGCTCAATGCGGCGCTTGCGACGACCCTCGACTCGCCGTGGGTGCACGAGCGGTTCAAAGACATCGTCGCGAACGTAGCCGCGCGTGACGACCGCTCGCCCGAATATCTGAAGAAACTGGTCGATGCCGAGATTGCAAAAATGGGCGCGGCGATTCGCGCTGCGCGAATCCAGCAGCTCTGAGCGCGGCATGAATCTCGTCAGACGGCTCTGCGGGCGTGGTCTTCAGCGATCACTGCGGCTCGATCTGTAATTCCTTCGCCAGGCCACGCCACGTCTCCTGCTCGTCACGAATATGTTGGCTCGTGCTCGCGGGAGTTCCGGCCCCCTCGGTGGCGAGGCCGAACGCCAGCAGTCTTTGCTGGATGTCCGGCCCGTCAAGGTAATCGCCGACGTAGCGATTGAGCCGCGCAACCACGTCGGCGGGCGCACCCGACGGGGCTACCAAGGCAAACCAACCGTTCATGACGACGCCCGGCATCGTCTCGCTGACGGACGGAAGATCCGGCAATCCGGGGAAGCGTTTCTGGGACGTCACCGCGAGGCGGCGCACCTTGCCGGCCTGAACCACGGCCTCGGCGGCGGCGATCGAGCTCATCATCACCTGATTGACGCCGCTCGCGACGTCCTGCGTCATCTGCGCCGCCGATCGGTAGGGCACTTCGACCAGGCCGAGATCGCCGCGGCGATTGAGCAGCTTCGCGCCAAACGCCGCTGCTCCGGCGGTGGTATCGAACGCGATCGAAAGCTTGCCGCGGTTCGCCTTGGCGTAGCCGAGCAGTTCGGGCACGGTCCTGATCGGGAGGTCGGCATTCACCGACAGCATCTGCGGGCCGAGACTGCACACCATCGCCACGGGCGTGAAATCGCGCATCGGATCGTATGGCAGCTGCTTGAAGGAGACGAGATTGATCGCCATGCCCGATGTGTTCGTGAAAAGGAGCGTATGGCCGTCGGGCTCGGCGCGCGCGGCTGCCTGATGCGCGACGATGCCGGAAGCCCCTGGCATGTTCTCGACGATCACCGGCTGCCCGACCTTTCGCGTGATGCCGTCGGCCAGGAGACGCGCCATGATGTCCGTCGCCGCGCCCGGTCCGGTCGGTACGATGAGCCGGATCGGTCGATTCGGCCACGACTGGGCCGCAGCCGCGGAGGCCAGAGCCAGGGACAGACAGCAGACTGCGAGCAGGTGAAAAATCGGCATGCGATGTCCTCCAGCGTGACAATATAGCCGCTAAAATCCAGGAGAGTGCTGGCAATGACGAAGGTGCTTCCTGCACTGGACAAGCGGTTTCGTCTCGAAGAGGCGACGATCGGCGAATTGCATGCCGCCATCAAGGCGGAAGCGACCACCTGCGTCGCCGTGGTGCAGACATATATTGCGCGCGTGCGCGCCTATAACGGGGTGGCGAGCGCGCTCGTCACCGAAGAGGGCGCGCCGGTTGCGCCGGCGACCGGCACGGTGCGCGCCGGCACGGCGTTGCGCTTCCCGACCGAGACGGTCAAGGCCTCTACACTCCTGCCTGACCTCGACAAATACACCGGGCCGCCGCTGGAATATGGGCGCATGGAGGCGACCGCCTCCGATCCGCGCGTGCAGCAGCAGTTCGGCATGATCGTCGGTATTCCCAACGCCGGCCAGGTGAACGCGCTCGCGACGCTGAACATCCGCGGCGAGCGCTCGGTCACCTGCCGCGGCGATTTCGATCGCCACCCCTCGCTCGGATCGCTTCCACCCGGTGCGCCGCCGGTGTGCGAATACTTTCGCCGTTTTCCCGATGCGCTCGAGCGCGCCGCCGAGCTCGATGCCCAGTTCGGCCGACATCCGGATCTCGACACGTTGCCGATGTACGGTGTCGTGTTCTCGTTCAAGGATCCGTTCGACACCAAGGACATGCGCTCCACCGGTGGGGGCGACGCGGCCTACGACATCGATTTCCCGGCGCGCGACCACGTGCTGGTCGAGCAGCTGCGCAACAAGGGCGCCATCATCTTCGCCAAGGCAGTGAACACCGAATACAACGGGCGTGCCGGCGATCCCGGCGGCCGCCACAGGCCTCACAAGGTACTGCCATCCACTCTCGGCTATCAGCGCAGCACCTGGGGCGGCAATCCGTCCAATCCCTACGACACCACGCGCGCTGCATCGCTCGGCTCGAGCTCCGGGTCGGCGCTCTCGGTCAGCACCAACATGGTGATGGCCAGCCTCGGCGAGGAGACTCGCGCTTCCTGCCGCGGCCCGTCTAACCACAATGCGGTGGCCTTGATCCTGCCGCACAAGGCGATGTTGGGCTTCGACGGGGGTGCCATCGGAGCGGATATCTATTGTGACCGCAGCGGCATCCATGCGCGCACGATCGCCGACTGCGCCAAGGTCCTTGATGCGCTCAAGGACCCGGTAGAGGGCTACTACGACCCGCGCGATCCCTATACGACGGTGCCGCGTTCATCGGTGCTGAGCACGTCCTACGCCGAGCATGTGAACTCGTCGGCAACGTCGGGCGCGCTGAAGGGCCGGCGCATCGGCGTGATCCGCGAGTCCATGGTCCATCCGAAAGGCTCCAGGACCGAGGAGCCGATCGTCACGGCGGCCGCGAAGGAGATCAAGTCGGTGCTGGGAGGCACGCTCGGTGCCACGCTGGTGGAATCGCGGGATCCGCTGTGGCGGCGCGATCCCGACCTCGAGCAGATGAAGACGGATTTCCGCATCGCGCTGGCGAAACTGGTGCCGGTGTTCATGCCCGACCTGCTATTCCGGCTCGGGCGTGACGGCCAGCCCGTGTTCAAGGAGTTCGCAGCCGCGATCGTGCCGACCGAGTTCTTGCCCGGAAAGGTGTTCGGCGCCGGCGCCATGCAGCCGATCGACTATTGCGTGGCGATGGCGGAGGGCCGGATCGAACCGCCGTCCAATCTCGACCTGGCCACCGTCCAGCAGCAGGAGCTGGCTATGGCGTTCCGGTTCCACCTTTCGCAGTACCTGATGCGGCGCGCCGCGGATTGGAAGATGAAAGGCTTCATCGAGACGCTGGCAGACTGGGCGGCGCTGAACGCGCGATCGAAATTCTGGGGCGACGACCAGCGCGCGGCGTTCAAGAACTGGGAGGAGGTCGCCGACCCGCGCAATCCACTCGATGGACGCCAGGGCGTCAACGAGCGGATCATGCTGCGCGAGCTCTTGCGCCGGGTCGACATGATGGTGATCCTGGAGAACAAGCTGGATGCGCTGGTGCGCCTGCACACGCCGTGGCCGCCGGGTCTGATCGGTCACCCGCATCAGTACGACATCCCCAGCAACCTGGCTCCCGAGTCGCTCAGCGGGCCGAACGCGGGGCTGACCGAGGTGCTGATCCCGGCGGGCTACGTGACGACCGTCTACGATCCGGTGTTCTCGCTTTCGCCCGACGGCATGCGCTACGTATCGACCCCGTCCTCTACGCCGACCACCATCCCGGAGCCCGGTCTTCCATTCTCGCTGGTGTTCCGCGCCGAGCCCGGCAAGGAGGATGTGCTTTTGAATATCGCTTCGGCGTATGAAGCGGCCTCGAAGCGTCGCGTTCCTCCGCCGGACTTCGGCCCGCTGCCGGTTTGACGATCTGCGCCGGACCCGCGTTCGTCATTCCGGGTTCGCGCCTTTCGGCGCGCCCCGGAATGACGGCGGTGCGTTTCAACGCGAGGGGAAGCCGCTCTGGCAAATTCACTCCGGCTTGATGTTCGCCGCCTTGATGATGGGCCACCACTTCTCGATCTCGGCCTTGTGAAATTCGCCCAGCGCTTCCGGTGTCTGCTGCCGCCGCGCGAAAATCTCTTGCCCGAGATCGGCAAGCCGCGCCCGCACCCCCGGATCGGCCAAGGCATCTGCCACGGCGGCATTTAATGTGTTGACGATTTCCTTGGGCGTGCCTTTGGGCGCCCAGATCGCCTGCCAGGACGTCACATAAAATCCGGGCAGTCCCGCCTCGTCCACCGTTGGGATGTCAGGCAAAGACGCCAGACGGCTCCTTGCCGT
>Ga0207706_10002136_pt1 | contig 19351 bp, 14 predicted proteins | sample KBSC53metaG_FD_184318 | JGI IMG/M metagenome (GOLD analysis project Ga0207706, IMG submission 184318) | Corn rhizosphere microbial communities from Kellogg Biological Station, Michigan, USA - KBS C5-3 metaG (SPAdes) (version 2) | ecosystem: Host-associated > Plants > Roots > Rhizosphere > Soil ... | reverse complement strand
AACGAGGACGTCCTCGAAGTGGCTGCGGTTGAAGATCACGATCTCGCCGGCACCGGGCACCTGCTGGTGGATCCGCCAGAGATAGTCGTGCGCCCGCTCGACGTCGGTCGGCGCCTTCCAGCCGACCGCGCGGACGCCGAGCGCGCTCGTCAGCCCGAAGACGCCGCGAATCGTGCCGTCCTTGCCGCTCGTGTCGGTCCCTTGGAGGACGACCAAGAGCTTGAAGCGGCGGTCGGCCCAGAGGACGTCCTGCAGCTTGTCGATCTCGGCGGCGAGCGCCTCGACCGCGGCCTTGTCGGCCGCCTTGTCGCCGCTCGAGAACGGCTTGGCGGCGGGATCGAAGCGGCGCAGGTCGAAGCGATCGCGCCGCGCAGGCTTTTTCTCCGGCTGGCCTCGCGCGACGCCGGCGTACTGGTAGTCGGCGAGACGCGCGCTGCTCTTCTTCGCCAAGTGGGCCTGACCTCGAATGCACCGGCGCCGCGCGCCGGTCGATCGGGTCAGTGTAGCCGGCGCTCGAGCGCGTCGCGCCCGCGCGGCCGCTCAGTCGGTCAACGACGGGCCCAGTGGCCTTCCTGGAGGTGCCAGCGACCGTCGCCGCCGTGCACCCACTGGTGCGGCTGCCAGCCGTAGCCGGGGCGACCGTGCTCGTAGTGGCCGCCGACCCAGACATGGCGGCCGCCGCTCCAGCCCCAGTAGCCGGTGATCCAGACCGCGCCCGGATACGGCACGACCGGGACCGGCTCGTAGTACGGTGCCGGCGGCGCGACGTCGGCGACGACGACCGGGCCGGCGGGGGCCCCGTAACCGTACGGATACGGCTGCGCCGGTGCGACGACGCAGGCGGATAACACGGCGCTGCACAGCGCCGCGAAGGCGATGGTTCGGATCGACATGGTGGTTTCTCCTGGCTTCAACGCGGCAAGACGCAGGCCCGCGCCACACCCGTTCAACCGGTTTTCGGCCGCGGCCGATGACCTCTGAAGGTCGCCTTTACAGTCCTTTTCGCGGCGTTGCGCAGGTGCCCTCCCGAACGGGCATGATGTGCGCCCCGCGACTCCGTGGAGAGCCTCGATGGTTCGCTCGCTGGTCACCGTGTGGATCGCGGTCGCGGCCGCCTTCGCGGTCGCGCCGGCGCGCGCAGCGCCGAGCACCGAGCCCGTCGCCGCCGCCGACGCGCGTGCGGTGCACGGTGTCGTCGCCGCGCAGCTCGACGCCTTCGCCCATGACGATGCGGCGCGTGCGTTCTCGTACGCGGCGCCGGCGATCCAGGCGATGTTCCAGACGCCGGAGCGGTTCGTGGCGATGGTTCGCGCCGGCTATCCGGTCGTCTACCGCGCCGCCGGCGCGACGTTCTTCGTTCCGCAACGGCTCGGCGACGACATCGTGCAGGGCGTTCACCTCAGCGACGGCGACGGCGCCGTCTGGCTCGCGACGTATCGCCTCGAGCGGCAACGCGACGGCAGCTGGCGGATCAACGGCTGCGACGTGCAGCGCGCCTCGGGCAAGACCGTCTGAGGCCATGAGCTTTCTCGCCGTCGACATCGGCAACACGCGCCTCAAGTGGGCGCTCTACGAGAAGGGCGAGCCCGGCGCCGCGATGGTGACGCATGGCGCGGTCTTCCTCGAAGCGATCGACAGCCTCGCCGAGCGCGCCTGGCGCGACCTCGAGATGCCGGCGAAGATGCTCGGCAGCGTCGTCGCCGGCGAAGGCATTCGCCGCCGCACCGAAGAGCAGCTCGAGCTCTGGGACGTCGAGCCGCGCTGGGTCGTCTCGAGCGCCGCCGCGGGTGGCGTCACGAACGGCTACGACCATCCGATCCGGCTCGGCGTCGACCGCTGGGTCGCGATGATCGGTGCGCGCCAGCGCATCCTCGCGCGCGGGCCGGCGCGGCCGGCGCTCGTCATCATGGTCGGCACCGCGGTGACCGTCGATGCGCTCGACACCGACGGGCGTTTTCTCGGCGGCCTCATCCTGCCGGGCTTCGGCCTGATGCTGCGCGCGCTCGAGATGGGCACCGCGGGCCTGAAGGCGCCGACCGGCGAAGCGGTCGACTTCCCGACCAACACGAGCGACGCGCTGATGAGCGGCGGCTCCGACGCGATCGCCGGCGCGGTCGAGCGCATGCACCGCAAGCTCCTCAGGCACTCGGGCCGTGAGCCGGCGCTGCTCATGAGCGGCGGCGCCGCGGTCAAGCTGGCGTCGATCAGCGACCTGCCGTTCGAGACCGTCGAGACGCTGATCTTCGACGGACTGCTGCAGCTGCAGGCGCAGTCGGAGCGCGGCGCTTCCTGAGCGTCTTCGCTCAGAGGATGTAGCGCGAGAGGTCCTCGTTCTTCGCCAGCTCGGCGAGCTTGTCGTCGACCGCGGCGGCGTCGATCCGCACGGTCTGCCCGTTGCGGTCGGGCGCATCGAAGCTGACCTCGTCGAGCAGACGCTCCATCACCGTCGCAAGCCTGCGCGCGCCGATGTTCTCGGTGCGCTCGTTGACGTCGAACGCGATCTGCGCGACGCGGCGGATCGCATCGGGCGCGAGCTCGAGCTCGACGCCCTCGGTCGCGAGCAGCAGCTTGTACTGCTTGACGAGGCTCGCGTGCGTCTGCGTCAGGATCGCTTCGAAGTCGTCGACCGAGAGCGACCCGAGCTCGACGCGGATCGGAAAGCGCCCCTGCAGCTCGGGGATGAGGTCGCTCGGCTTGCTGAGGTGAAACGCTCCCGACGCGATGAACAGCATGTGGTCGGTCCGCACCATGCCGTACTTGGTGTTGACCGTCGTGCCCTCGACGAGCGGCAGCAGGTCGCGCTGCACGCCCTGGCGCGAGACGTCGGGGCCCGAGGTCTCCGAGCGCGACGCGACCTTGTCGATCTCGTCGATGAAGACGATGCCGTTCTGCTCGGCGTTGGCGACCGCACCCGCCTTGACGTCGTCGTCGTTGACGAGCTTGGCGGCCTCCTCGTCGAGGATCAGCTGCTGCGCCTCGGCGATCTTCAGCTTGCGCGTCTTCTTCTTGTTGCCGCCGAGGTTGGCGAACATGCCGCGCAGCTGCTCGGCCATCTCTTCCATGCCGGCCGGCCCCATGATTTCGAGCGCGGGCTTCGGCTCGGCGACCTCGATCTCGATCTCGCGGTCGGCGAGCAGCCCTTCGCGCAGGCGCTTGCGCATGACCTGGCGCGCCGTGTTGTCCTCGGCGGGGGCGGGCGCGCCGCTCGAAAAGCCGAAGTCGCTGCGCGGGGACGGCACGAGGACGTCGAGGATGCGATCTTCGGCGGCGTCCTCGGCGCGCGCACGCTGCCGCTTCATCGCCGCCTCGCGCTCCTGCTTGACGGCCATGTCGACGAGGTCGCGGACGATCGAGTCGACGTCCTTGCCGACGTAGCCGACCTCGGTGAACTTGGTCGCCTCGACCTTGATGAAGGGTGCATCGGCGAGCCGCGCCAGCCGCCGCGCGATCTCGGTCTTGCCGACGCCGGTCGGGCCGATCATGAGGATGTTCTTCGGCGTGATCTCGGCGCGCATGCCTTCGTCGACCTGCTGGCGGCGCCAGCGGTTGCGCAGCGCGATCGCGACGGAGCGCTTGGCGGCTGCCTGGCCGACGATGTGGCGGTCGAGCTCGGAGACGATCTCCTTGGGCGTCATGCTCGACTTGCGTGCGGCGTCCGTCACTCGAGCGTCTCGATCGTGTGGTTCTGGTTGGTGTAGATGCACAGGTCGCCGGCGATCTCGAGCGAGCGCTTGACGATGTCGCGCGGCGAGAGCTGCGTCTCCTGCAGCAGGGCGCGCGCCGCAGCGGCCGCAAACGATCCGCCGGAGCCGATCGCGACGATGCCGTGCTCGGGCTCGAGGACGTCGCCGTTGCCGCTGACGATGAGGGAGGTCTCGTGGTCGGCGACGGCGAGCATCGCCTCGAGTCGGCGCAGGACGCGGTCGGTGCGCCAGTCCTTCGTCAGCTCGATGGCCGAGCGGACGAGATGGCCCTGGTGCTTCTCGAGCTTGGCCTCGAAGCGCTCGAACAGCGTGAACGCGTCGGCGGTCGCACCCGCGAAGCCGGCGAGTACCTTGTCGTGGTAGAGGCGGCGGACCTTTTTCGCCGTCGACTTGGCGACGACGTTGCCGAGCGTCACCTGGCCGTCGCCGCCGAGCGCCACCTTGCCGTCGCGGCGCACGCTGACGATCGTCGTGCCGTGGTAGGACTCGTCCATCGGGCGCACATTGTGGCGGGCGCGTTCGAACTCAAGCCGCGCCGCCGGGAGCCGGCGCGGCATCAGGGTTTCCCTCGATCGCGCCGTCCTCTTGGTCGGGCCTCCACACGGTTGTGGATGAACGGGGCTCGCTACCCCCGCGTTCAAGGGGGTTGGCGTAGGCGGATTTCCGGCCGCGACGTAGGACGTGCCTTACAGTGCGGCCCAGTCCGCGGCACCCTTGCCGAGGCGCGGAAAGAAGCCGGACCGCAGATCGGCTGAAGATCGTGGTCGCTCTCTTTCGACGTCAAGCCAACCACCAAGTTGGCGGGCTAACAGACACCAACGGGAGTTCAGCATGAAGAGTTCGGAAGTTGTCATTGATCGCCGCCACGCTCGCGACAGGAGCCCAGTCGCGCGTTCGCTGCGCGCGTTGGCATCGGTCGGCGTGCTTGGCGCGGCGCTTGTTTCCGCGTCCGCATTTGCCGGCACGAAGTTCATCGACGTGCAGGTCGACCCTCTGGTCCCGAACAACGCTTCCGGCGCTCCCTCCGTGTCGTACAGCGGCGTCAAGGCAGCACTCGGGCAGACCTTGAATGCCGCGTACAGGGCGACTCTCACCAACGCGACCTCGAGCAACATCAACAACGCCTGGTTCAAGGTCCATACGTCGATCAACGATGGGCAGGGTCCGGTGTTCGTGATCGTGCCCCAAGGGTGTACGGTCGATTCCCAGGTCGCACCGCTCGGCTCTGGCTTGGTCTGCCTGGTCTCGCTGCCGGCGACGGTTCCCGCGACCTCCGCAGCCATCACGTTCATCATTCCGACGCCGAACGCCCCGACTTCCGGGCAGGACTCGACGCTGAAGCTGGTGTGGACCGTCCAAGCCGGACAGGGCAACTCGGACTCGAATCCCTCCAACGTCGTTCAGCACGACAGCCCGCCCATCATCCTGTCGCTCGACAGCTCCGCGGGGCTGCGCAGCTACATCGTGGGCGGCAACGGCTTCAAGGTCGCGATAGGCAATTCGAATACGCTGGTGACTCCCCCGAAGGACGTCCCGATCGACCTCAAGGAGGACATCAACAGCAGCTCTTGTTCGGCGATGTTCAAGAAGTGCTTCAAGTCGACTGTGAGGATCGTCGATCCGATCACGGGCGCGCTCATCACCTTTGACGCCACCAATCCGCTGTTCGTCGATCTGCTGCGCGACAAGTCGACGCTGAAGGGCTTTGCCGACATCAACAACCTCAATGGCACGTTGATCTACACGGACGGCGTCAACACGTATGCGATCAACCAGTGCGACGTCGCAGCTGGCCCGGTCTTCTCGATCCCTAGCGGGGCCGATCGTTGCTACATCCCCGCCACTCCGGCGAACAATCAGACTTTCGTCGATGGCTCGGGAAGCTGGCACATCCGCGTCCTCGGCAAGACGAACGGCATCATCAACTGGTAAGCCGCTTCCCTCTCGCAGAAACGGGCCCAGTGGGCCCGTTTCTCTTTTCAGCCGGCGCGCTCCAGCATCGCGAGCAGGCGCCTGGCGCGCCCCTCGGACGCGACGTCGCCCTTTTTCGCGTACACCACGATCGCGTCGGCCATCGCAGCGCGCGCTTCGTCGATCCGTCCCGCGAGCTGCAGCGCCGACGCCAGCTCGGTGAGCGCGAAGCCCTGCAGTTCCGGCATCTCGGTCTGCCGCGCCCGCTCGTGCGCGGCGCGCGCGAGCGCTTCGGCCTCGGCGATCTGCCCGGCGCGCGCGAGGATCGGCGCGCGGATGCCGCGCCAGAGCACCTGCGCGTCGACGTCGTCGTCGGCGGCCGCCGACTCGACAGCCTCGGTCAGCTCGAGCGCCTCGTCGTCGCGCCCTTGCGCGCGCACCGCGCGCGCGAGGATCGCGCCCATGCTCGAGAGCAGGTACGTCGCGCCCATCGCCTGCAGCGTCTCGTAGTCCGGTCGCACCGCGCGCTCGGCGGCGACGGGGTCACCGGCGAGCAGCTCGACCATGCCGAGGTCGAACGACGTCGTCGCGACGTTGACCGACTGGCCGAGGTCGTCGAGGAGGCTTCGCGCCTGGTGGTACAGCGTGCGCGCGTCGGCGAAGTCGCCGTTCATCGCACGCAGCTGCGCGACCTTGCACATGATGAGCCCCTGGACGAGGCGGTCGCGCATGCCGTCGGTGACGAAGCTCTCGCATTGCTGCAGCGCCTCGCGGACGCTCGTCGGGCCGTAGAGCACGTTGAAGGTGAGGCCGAGCGCGCTGCGCGCGACGAAGCGCTCGTCGCCGGCGGCGCGGGCATGCGTCACCACCTTCAGGATCGCGTCGCCGGCGTTGCCGAGCGATCCGGCGACCTGGCGCGTCAGCGCGACGAGCCGCCAGGCGCGCGCGAGCTCGGCGTGCGCCCCTTGCTGCTCGAGGAGCGGGATCGTCTCGCTGGTCAGCTGCTGAGTCGCCTCGCTCCAGTTGCCGGGCTCGGCCTTGTGCAGGCGCACGTGCATGCGCACGAGGTCGGCGGCGGCGCGGACGCGGTCGTTGCCGACGAGCGCGGCGATCGCATGCGCGTGCTCGACGAGCGAGCGCGCGTCGTCGAAGCGGCCGAGCTCGAGGAGCACCTCGGCGTGCTGCGGCAGCAGCGGCAGCCGGAGCGGGTCGCTCTCCTGAAGCAGCGCGATCGCGCGCCGCAGCAGGTTCTCCGAGGCGTGCGCGTCGCCGCGGCCGAACGCGCGGCCGCCCGCCGACGCGAGCCGGCGCGACGCGTCGCGGCCGATCTCGTGGCCGCGCTCGTCGAGCGGCCCGAGCTCGACGAGGTAGCGGTGCGCCGACTCGAGGTGGTAGCCGAGGATCTCCTCGAACTCGAGGCCGCGGCCGCGCTCCGCGTTGACTTTGTCGGCCCACTTGACGAAGTCGACGTGGAGGTTGGCGCGGACGCGCTTGAGCAAGCTGCCGTAGACGGTGTCGCGGACGAGATGGTGGTGGAAGCGATAGATCAGCTCGGCGTCTTCCGCCGATGGCAGCGCGTGGACGAACTGCTTTCGGGTCAGGTTGGCGAGCTGCTCCTCGATCGACTGGCGCGCGCGCTCGGGAGCAAGCGACGCGACCGCGGGCGCGGCGAACTGCAGTCCGATCACCGACGCCGGCTCGATCGCGGTGCGCTCGCCCGGCGCGAGCTGGCCGAGCCGCGCCTCGAGCAGCGCCTTGATCGTCGGCGGGATGTCGATCTCGCCGTAGTTCTCGCCGCGCACCCACTGGCCGTCGTCCTGCTTGCGGATCGCCTTCGTGTCGACGAGCATCGCGAGGATCTGCTCGACATAGAGCGGATTGCCTTCGGCGGCGGCGACGATGCGCGCCGCGACGTCGGCAGGGAACGACGCGCCGAGCAGGTTCTCGGCGACGCGCGCCGCGGCGGCGTCGCTCAGCGGCTTCAGCTCGATGCGCAGCGCCCCGTCGCGCTCGGCCCAGGCCGGGCGCTTCTCGAGCAGATCGGGGCGCGCCGTCGCGAGCAGCAGGATCGGCGCGTTCTCGGCCGAGTCGAGGACGTGCTCGATCAGGTCGAGGAACGCCGGCTCGGCCCAGTGGATGTCGTCGATCAGCGCGACCAGCGGGCCGTCGACGGCAAGTCTCTCGAAGAGCTTGCGCGCCGCCCAGTTGACCTCGTGCAGCGCGAATGCGCCTTCGCTGAGTCCGATCGCCGAGGCGATGCGCGCGACGACGTCGTCGTCGCCGATCAGCTCGGCGAGCTTGGCGCGCGCCTCGGCCGGACCGTCGTCGGCGCGGATCCCGGCGGCACCGCCCGCGATCTCGCGCAGCGGCCAGAACGTGATGCCGTCGCCGTACGCAAGGCAGCGGCCCTTGACGATTCGCGCGCCTTCGCCGGCGCGCGCGATGACCTCGCGCGCCAGCCGCGACTTGCCGATGCCGGCGTGGCCGAAGATCGTCACCAGCCGGGCTTCGCGCTCGTTCGTGATCTCGCCGAGGATGCGGTCGACCGCGGCGATCTCGTCCTCGCGGCCGACGATCGGGCTGTCCTCGCGGCGCGCGTAGCCGTCCAGCCCGCGCGCCGCGATCAGGCGGAACGCCGCGACCGGCTCGCTCTTGCCCTTGAGCGTCAGCGGCTCGACCGCCTCGGCTTCGATCGCGTCGCGCACCAGGTGATGCGTGACCGCGCCGAGATAGATCTCGTTGGTCGGCGCGGCCTGCTCGAGCCGGGCTGCGACGTTGACGGCGTCGCCGGTTGCGAGCTTCTGCGCTGCCTGTGGGTCGTCGACCGCGACGACCTCGCCGGTGTTGATGCCGGTGCGGTTGGCAAGGGCGACCCCGTAGCGCTCGCCGAGCTCGACGTTGACGCGCTTGAGCGCCTCCTGCATGCCGGCGGCGGCGCGGACAGCGCGCAGCGCATCGTCCTCGTGCGGCTGCGGCAAGCCGAAGACCGCCATGATCGCGTCGCCGATGTACTTCTCGATCTTGCCGCCGTGGCGCGTGATCTCGGCGGCCATCGCCTGGAAGTAGCGCTCCTTGACGTCGTGCAGGACCTCGGGGTCGAGCGACTCCCCGAGCTCGGTCGAGCCCTTGAGGTCGGAGAAGATGATCGTGACGGTGCGGCGCACCTCGCGCGGCGGCAGCGGCGGCGCTGCGGGAGCGAGCGGCGCGCCGCAGTACCCGCAGAGCCGGAACTTCGGCGGGTTCTCCTCGTTGCACTGCGGGCACAGCACCATGGCAAGCCGAGTTTAAGAAGGAGCGCCTCGCCCCGCGGCGAGGGCGACGAGCGGCACGCGGGCGCCGGCGCCCCGGCGCCGAACCGTCGAGCGGTCAGACGGTCCTGACCTTGACCTTCGCGTGCTCGTTGATTCCCATCGCGCCGAAGAAGAGCGCGACCATCCGGTGCGCCTCGACGAAGCCCACCGCGCGGTTCTCGGCCCGGCGCGCAAGGACCCAGTTGAGGAGATCGCCGGCGGCGATGAAGTCGACGCGGATCAGCCGCGCGCACGAGACGTTGACGATCTTGGCGGTGCCGAGCTCGTTGTCCATCTTCTTCAGCGTGTTGCCGATGTCGCCGATCAGCTGGCCGGAGAGCTCGACGGTGCCAACCTCGACCAGCTGCGGCGCGTCGGTGATCTGCGACTCGAGGAACGACGTCGAGACGTCGCTCACCACCGTCGACAGCGGTGGCTGCGTCGTCGGCTGGTTCGAGCCGGTGATGCGGACGACGCAGCGCGCCGGCTCCCACGACGGCGGCGACACCTCGTAGGTGACGCAGTAGTCGATCGCCGCCTCGTCAAAGTGGTCGGGGCGATTGCTCATGCGCAGCGCGTCGAGGCGCAGCTGCCAGTACGCCGGGTCGGAATCGCGGGCGCCGGTCGGCGCGGCTTCCTGCAGCACCGCAAACAGCCGCTCGCCGCCGAGCCAGCGCATGTCGAGGTCCTGCGGCATCCAGCTGCGGAAGAGCTCCGACAGGCGGCTCGCCGCCTCGACGTCGATCGACTGCAGCCCGGCCCAGTCGAACACCCAGGGCAGCGGCATCTGCAGGGCCAGCGAGCCGAGCCGGGCGACCGCCTCGGCGTCGAGGTAGTGCGGCGCGACCCAGCCGACCTGGCCGTCGATGCGCGAGCTGCTCGGCCGTTCGTCGCTCGCTGCCTCGGCGACCATCTTGGGCATGGAGAACCATTGCGGCGCCGACCAGCCGAACTGCTGCGCGTAGTCGATCGCGAGGCTCTCGAACTTGTGCTGCTGTCCGGTCGCACGGTAGAGGTCGAACAGCACGAGCCACGTCTCGGCGTGCTGCGAGCGCGTCCCGCCGGGGCGGGTGAGCCCCGAGAGCGACTGCTCGCAGAGCTCGAAGTCGGCGTTGGCGAAGGCGATCACCGCCTCGTCGAGCTCGGGGTCGTGGCTGACCTCGCTGTTGGCGACCGCGAACGCCTTGCCGAACTCCTCGGCTTGGGGCATGTCGAGGTCGATCGCCGTCGCCGGCGGGCGGGCGGCGGCGGGGGCGGGCGCTGCCGCCGGTACTGGCGGCGCTGCCGCCGGCGCGGCCGGCGCGCGGGCCGCAGGCGCCGCAGCAGGGGCGAAATCCTCGACGCGGCCGCCGAGCTGCGACCGGACCGCCGCCGGCTTCAGCTTCGAGACGTCGAGCGGCGCCGGCTGCGTCGGCGCGTTGTAGAACTCGGGCGCGCGCGCTCTCGTGTTCGAGTAGCCGTCACCGACCATCTGCTGCTCGATCTCGTCGATCTTGGCCTTCACGCCGGCATCCTGGCGCGCGGGCGTCTCGGCGGTGCGCGGCTCCGAGTCGTCGATCCGCGACGAGCCGCCGAGCGCGGCGAGCTGCTCGCCCGAGAGCCCCTCGCGGCGCACCTTGCGCAGCATGTCGAATTCGCGCTTGCGGACGAAATCGTTGCGCCGCTTGCGCTCGATCATCGCCTTGAGCTCGCCCTTGGCGTAATCGTTCTCGCGCGCTTCGTCGTTCTGGGCGTCGAGGTCGGTCCACTCCGTCGCCGGATTGGCCACGAACTTGACGACCTTGCGAAAGAAACTCGTCGTGTCTTTGGGTTCCGCCATCGAGAACAAGTCCTAGCGGATCGGCCGCGGCCGGCTCGTGACCGGACCCGGCACGGCATCGGCGAACGCCGAACTAGTCGCCGAACATCTTCTGTTTCAACTCGCGCCGCTGCTGCGCCTCGAGCGACAGTGTAGCGGTGGGCCGGGCGATCAAGCGCCCCAGGCCGATGGGTTCGCCGGTTTCGTCACAGAAACCGTACTCGCCAGAGTCGATGCGGGCAAGCGACTGCGAGATCTTTTTCAGGAGCTTTCGCTCGCGGTCGCGCGTCCGCAGCTCGAGGGCGTGCTCCTCCTCGATCGTCGCGCGATCGGCGGGGTCGGGGACGATCGACGTGTCCTCGCGCAGGTGCTCGGTCGTCTCGCCGGCGTTGCTCAGCAGGTCGTCCTTGAGCGCCTGCAGCTTCATCCGGAAGAACTCGAGCTGCTTGTCGTTCATGTACTCCGACTCGGGCATCGCGAGCAGCTCGTCGTCGGTGAGGTCGCGGCCTGCCTTCGTCTTCCAGGCGTTGGCCAGCTTCGGGTCGGCCTTGTGCTGTTGTCGCGGCGTGTCTTGCTCTGTCTTGTTCATCTGTCGGGTCGGGGGCCGCGGCGGCGCGAAGCGATCGGCAAATCTCGAGGTCGGCGGCGGCAGGGGTGCTTGCACAGGGGCGACGAAGTACTTCGGGGTGCCTCTTCCGGGCTTGCGGGGAACGAAGTCGCTGCCCGTGGCAACGGGCGCGCCTGCGGCTTGCGCCGTCGTCGGGGTGGGGGCAGCGGTCGGCACGCGCGTGGGCTGCTGCGGCGCACCGGGCTTGGCGGCGACGGGCTTGGGCGCCGGCGACGGCCATTTCGCCGCGGGCGCCTTCGCGCTGGCTGCCTTCTTCGCGACCGGGGTGGCCTTGCCCTTGGCGGGCGCCGCCTTCCTCGGCGGCGGCGCCTTGCGGGCCGGGGCCTTGCTCGGCGCCGCCTTGCGGGCGACGACCTTCTTGGCCGGCGCCGGCTTCTTCTTCGCTGCGGCGGGCTTGCCCTTGGCGGGCGCGGCTCGGCGCGGCGCGGGTTTGGCCGCCGGCCGCGCGCGCGCGGCCTTGGCGGCGGGCTTCTTCGATGTCTTCTTGGCGGCTGGCTTCTTCACGGAATCTCCTCGCAACGGCACTGCGCGCCTCGCATGCGAGGCGCATCGCGCGGGCGGGCCTGGTTTCAGGCGCCGCGGATTGTAGTCACGCTGTCCGCGCGATCGAGACCCCGTTCAGGGTCCCGTTCCGCAGCTCAGACGAGGCACTGCTCGAGGCCCTGTTTCAGGATGTCTCGCGGCAGGTCGATGCCGATGAAGACCATCTTGCTGCCCTTCTTCTCGCCCGGCGCCCACTTCGGTCCGAGGTCGGAGCCCATCAGCTGGTGCACGCCCTGGAAGATGACCTTGCGGTCGGCGCCCTTCATGTGCAGCACGCCCTTGTAGCGCAGCATCTTCGGCCCGTAGACCTGGACGATCGCGCCGAGGAAGTCCTCGAGCTTGCCGGCGTCGAACGCCTTGTCGGCGCGGAAGACGAACGACTTGACGTCGTCGTCGTGGGCATGGTGGTGCGGATGGTCGCAGTGCTCGCCGTGGTCGTGGTCGTGGTCGTGGTGGTCGTGCTCGTCGGCCTTCAGGAAGTCGGGGTCGATGTCGAGCTTGGCGTTGAGGTTGAAGCCCTTGAGGTCGAAGACGTCCTTGAGCGGCACCTCGCCGAAGTTGACCTTGGTCTGCGGCGCGCGCGGATTCATGTGCTTGACGCGGTGGATCAGCGCCGCGACCGTCTCGTCGTCGACGAGGTCGGTCTTGCTGATGAAGATCTGGTCGGCGAAGCCGATCTGGCGGCGCGCTTCCTGGCGGCTGTCGAGCTGCTGGTCGCCGTGCTTGGCGTCGACCAGCGTCAGGATCGAGTCGAGCAGGTAGGTCTCGGCGATCTCGTCGTCCATGAAGAATGTCTGCGCGACCGGGCCGGGGTCGGCCAAGCCGGTCGTCTCGATGACGACGCGCTCGAAGTCGAGCTCGCCCTTCCTCTTTTTCTCGGCCAGGTCGGCGAGCGTCGTCCGGAGGTCCTCGCGGATCGTGCAGCAGACGCAGCCGTTGTTGAGCTGGATGATCTGTTCCTTGGCGTCCTGGACCAGGATCTCGTTGTCGATGTTCTCCTCGCCGAACTCGTTCTCGATGACGGCGATCTTCTGGCCGTGCGCCTCGGTGAGCACACGCTTCAGGAGCGTCGTTTTGCCCGAGCCGAGGAAGCCGGTCAGGATGGTCGCGGGAATCAGGGCCATGGGCTCACCTAGTGTGGGACGAAGTCGGCTGCCGGTGGGCGACGCCGGACGCGAGCGTGCCACATTGGGGCGCCGGCCGCGTCCTTCAAGGGAACTGCCGGTGCGGGCGCGCAAAGTGCCATGCGGTAAGCTTTGGAACCCTCCGTTCGGCCGCCCCCGCGGCCGTCTCCGATGTCCGACCTTCCCGCCGCCCGCGCCACGCGAGGCGCCGACAAATCCGCCGCGCCGGCGGAGAAGCGTCCCCTGCTGAAGAAGCTGCTCGATCTGGTCGCCCGCGGCCCCGATTCGCGCGACCAGCTGATCTCGCAACTCGCCGACTTCGAGCAGAAGGAGCTGATCGAGCCCGAGTCGCGGATGATGCTCGAGGGCGTCATCCGCATGGCCGACATGACCGCCGGCGACGTCATGGTGCCGAGCCCGCACATGGACCTGCTCGACATCGACGCGCCGTACGAGGAGATGTTGCACGTCATCATCCACACCGGGCACTCGCGGTTCCCGGTCTTCGAGGAGCGGCGCGACAACATCATCGGCGTGCTGATGGCCAAGGACCTGCTCAAGCTCCAGCGCTCGCCGACCCTGAGCCTGCGCACGCTCCTCAGGCCCGCGTTCTTCGTTCCCGAATCGAAGGGGCTGAACGAGCTGCTGCGCGACTTTCGCACCAATCGCAACCACATCGCGATCGTGATCGACGAGTTCGGCCACAACGCCGGGTTGCTGACGCTCGAGGACGTCCTCGAGGAGATCGTCGGCGAGATCGAGGACGAGTTCGACGAGCGCGAAGACGCCGAGACGAGCATCTACACGCTCGCCGACGGCAGCCAGCGTGTCGCCGGCGACGCCACCGTCGCTGCAGTCAACGAGGCGTTCGACGTCTTTTTGCCGACCGACGAGTTCGACACCATCGGCGGCCTCGTCGCGCACGAGCTCGGTCGCGTGCCGCGGCGCGGCGAATCGTTGACGATCGGCGGCCTCGCCTTCGCGGTCATGCTGGCGCGCGGCGGCTCCGTCCGCTGGTTCAAGGTGACCCGCGCCGCCGAGGAAGCACTCGGGTCCGACGGAGCTTGAGCTCCATTCCCGAAGCGCAAGCGCCCGCCGCGACGCCCGTTGCCTGGCACCGACGCCCGGCGATCGAGCTCGCGACGATGGCTGCGCTCGGTGCGCTGCAGACCGCGGCGTTCGTTGCCGGCGACCTCTGGCCACTGCAGCTGGTCGCGATCGCGCTGCTCGCCTGGCGCGTCGGCGTCGCCGCGCCGCGCCACGCCGCGGCGCTCGGCTTCGCGTTCGCGACCGCGTGGATCGGCGCCGCGACGTGGTGGATGTTCGTCAGCATGCATCGCTACGGCGGACTGGCGGCGCCGCTCGCCGCGCTCGCCGTGCTCGCGCTCGCCGCGTTCCTCGCGCTCTACTTCGGCGCGGCGATGGCGGCGGTCGCGCGCTGGCGGCCGCGCTCCCCGGCGCGCTCGGCGGTCTGCTTCGCCGCGGCGTGGCTGCTTGCCGAGCTCGCGCGTGGTGTGCTCTTCACCGGCTTTCCGTGGGCCGCCAGCGGCTACGCGCACGTCGACTCGCCGCTCGCGGGCTTCGCGCCGTGGCTCGGCGTCTACGGCATCGGCGCGCTCGCTGCCGGGCTGGCGGCGCGCTTCGGCTTTGCCGATCTGCGCCGGGCGCGCGGCTGGATCGCGCCGGCGAGCGCGCTCGTGGTCGCGCTGGTCGGCGGCGCGCTGCTCGGCAGCGTCGACTTCTCGTCGCCGACGCGCACGCTCACCGTCTCGCTGTTGCAAGGCAACGTGCCGCAGCAGGAGAAGTTCGAGCCGGCATATCTCGGCGAGGGGCTCGCCGCGACGGCCCAGCAGATCCAAGCGGCGCGCGGCGAGCTCGTCGTCGGGCCCGAGACGGTCATCCCGGTGATGCCCGACGAGCTCGACGAGGCGTGGTGGCACGGCCTGCTCGAGCGCTTCCGCATGCCCGGTCGCTCTGCGATCCTCGGCATCCCGCTCGGCGACGCGGCGCACGGCTACACCAACTCGGCGATCGGGATTTCGGCGGACGCGAGCGTCCTGCCCGAAGGCTTCTACCGCTACGACAAGCACCACCTCGTGCCGTTCGGCGAGTTCGTGCCGAACGGCTTCCACTGGTTCACGGCGATGATGAACATCCCGCTCGGCGACTTCGAGCGCGGCCCGCTCGCGGCGCCGTCGTTCGACGTCGGCGGCGAGCGCGTCGCGCCGAACATCTGCTACGAGGACCTGTTCGGCGAGGAGCTGGCGGCGCGGTTCGTCCCCGAGGCGGGTGCGCCGACGATCCTCGCCAACATCAGCAACATCGGCTGGTTCGGCAAGACGATCGCCGTCGAGCAGCACCTGCGCATCTCGCGGATGCGCTCGCTCGAGCTGCAGCGGCCGATGATCCGTGCGACCAACACCGGCGCTACCGTCGTCATCGACCACCGCGGCGCGGTCACGCATTCGCTGCCGCCGTTCACCGTGGGCATCCTCGAAGGCAGCGTCGAAGGCCGCCAGGGCCTGACGCCGTTCGCGGTCTGGGCGGGCCACCTCGGCCTCTGGCCGCTCGCGCTCGCTGCGGTCGCGCTCCTCTTCGTGCTTCGCCGTCCGCGCGACACGGTGCCTTCGTCGCGTCCCACCGAATCCCCTTCGGTGCTTCCTTAGAATCGCGGCCGTCGCGCGGCCCGCGCGGCGCCGCCGATCCGCCGACCAGAACGGGCGCCCGATGCTCTCCTTCCAGCAACTGATCCTGCGCCTGCAGTCGTACTGGGGCGAGCGCGGCTGCGCGCTGCTCCAACCGTACGACATGGAGGTCGGCGCCGGCACCAGTCACACCGCGACGTTCCTGCGCGCGCTCGGCCCCGAGCCGTGGAAGGCGGCCTACGTGCAGCCGAGCCGGCGGCCGAAGGACGGCCGCTACGGCGAGAACCCGAACCGGCTGCAGCACTACTACCAGTACCAGGTCGTCCTCAAGCCGGCGCCGCCCGACATCCTCGAGCTCTACCTCGGCTCGCTCGCCGCGCTCGGCTTCGACCTCGCGACCAACGATGTCCGCTTCGTGGAGGACGACTGGGAGAACCCGACGCTCGGCGCATGGGGCCTCGGCTGGGAGGTCTGGCTGAACGGCATGGAGGTGACGCAGTTCACCTACTTCCAGCAGGTCGGCGGCATCGACTGCCGGCCGATCACCGGCGAGATCACGTACGGCCTCGAGCGGCTCGCGATGTACCTGCAGGGCGTCGAGAACGTCTTCGACCTGCAGTGGACCGACAGCCTCAAGTACGGCGACGTCTACCACCAGAACGAGGTCGAGCAGAGCACGTACAACTTCGAGAAGAGCGACGTCGAGTTCCTGCTCGCCGCGTTCGCCGCGCACGAGCGGCAGGCGCAGGCTCTGATGGCCGATCAGCTCGCGCTGCCGGCGTACGAGCAGGTGCTGAAGGCGGCGCACAGCTTCAACTTGCTCGACGCGCGCGGCGCGATCAGCGTCACCGAGCGCGCCGCCTACATCGGCCGCATCCGCAACCTCGCGAAGAGCGTCGCGCAGAGCTACCTCGCCAGCCGCGAGCGGCTCGGCTTTCCGCTCGCGCCGCGCGCCTGGGCCGACGAGACGATCGCGCAGCTGGCGCAGAAGCGCGCGGCATGACCGCCGTGCGCGCGTTGCTCGTCGAGCTGCTTGTCGAGGAGCTGCCGCCGAAGGCGCTGAAAAAGCTGAGCGCCGCGTTCGCCGACGCGCTCGTCGGCCGGTTGCAAAGCGATGGCCTCGTCGCCGCCGCGAAGCGGACCGAGTACGCGACGCCGCGCCGCCTCGCCGTGCTCGTCGACGCCGTCGCCGAACGCGCCGTCGATCGCCAGGTCAAGCAAAAGCTGATGCCGGTCGCGGTCGGCCTGACCGCCGCCGGCGCGCCGACGCCGGCGCTCACCAAGAAGCTCGCGGCTCTCGGTGCCGGCGCCGATGCGGTCGCGAAGCTCGAGCGCCGCATCGACGGCAAGAGCGAAGTGCTTTTCCTCGACACCGTCGAGCCGGGCGCGACGCTCGCCCAAGGCCTGCAGCGCGCGCTCGACGCCGCGCTCGTCGCGCTGCCGATCCCGAAGGTGATGCAGTACCAGCTCGCCGATGGCTGGACGACGGTGAGCTTCGTGCGTCCCGCGCACCGCTTGGTCGCGCTGCACGGGAGCGACGTCGTCGCAGTGCGCGCGCTCGGGCTCGACGCCGGCCGCACGACGCAGGGCCATCGCTTCGAGGCGGCAACGCCGACGATCGAGCTGCGCGACGCCGAAGGCTACGCGGCGCAGTTGCGCGACGAGGGTGCAGTGATGGCGAGCTTCGACGCGCGCCGTGCCGAGATCGACGCGCAGCTCGCCGCCGCCGCGGGCCGCGAAGGGCTCGCGCCGATCGACGACGACGCGCTGCGCGACGAAGTCACCGCGCTCGTCGAGCGGCCGAACGTGCTGACGTGCCGCTTCGACGAGGCGTTCCTCGCCGTGCCGTCCGAGTGCCTCGTCCTGACGATGAAGGCGAACCAGAAGTACTTTCCGTTGCTCGACGCCGAAGGGCGCCTGACGAGCCGCTTTCTCGTCGTCAGCAACATCCGGCCGGCCGACCCCGCCAACGTCATCGCCGGCAACGAGCGAGTCGTCCGTCCGCGCCTTGCCGATGCCAAGTTCTTCTTCGACCAGGATCGCAAGCGCACGCTCGCGTCGCGCGTCGCCGAGCTCGACCGGGTCGTCTACCACCGCGAGCTCGGCAGCCAGGGCGACCGCGTGCGGCGGCTGCGGCGCATCTCCCGCTGGGTCGCGGAACGGATCGGCGCCGACCCCGACCGCGCCGACCGCGCAGCCGAGCTGGCCAAGGCCGACCTCCTGACCGACATGGTCGGCGAGTTCCCCGAGCTGCAAGGGATCATGGGCAGCTACTACGCCGCGCACGACGGCGAGCAGCCGGACGTGGTCGCCGCGATCCGCGACCAGTACGTGCATCGGCGAGACGAGGCCGACGCGGACGCGGCAGCGAACCTGGTCGGCGAGGCGCTCCTGATCGCCGATCGCGCGGAAGCGCTGGTCGGAATCTGGGGCATCGGCGTGAAGCCGACCGGAGACAAGGACCCGTATGCGCTGCGTCGCCACGCGCTGACGTTGATCCAGGCATTCGAGACCGTCGGCGCTGCCGCAGCGTCGGTCGGCCGGCCGATGCGGCTCGATCTGCGCGAGCTCCTGATCGAGACGAAGCGCGCCTTTGCCGTCGCCCTCGAGCCGGCGGTCGTCGACGAGGTCGCGTTGTTCGTCTACGAGCGCTACTTCCACCAGCTCGCGAGCGTCTTCGACGCCAAGACGGTCGACGCGGTGATCGCCGACCGACCTCCGCTGCACGAGACCGTGCAGCGAGTGCAGGCGGTGCGCGAGTTCGTCCAGCTGCCCGAAGCTCCAGCGCTCGCCGCCGCCAACAAGCGGGTCGTCAACATCCTGAAGAAGAGCGACGGCGCTGCTGCGAGCGTCGACAGCGCGCTTCTGGCCGAGCCCGCGGAGCGCGCGCTCGCCTCGGCGCTCGGCGATGTCGGCCTGCGCGCCGACGATGCCTACCGTCGGGGGGAGTACGCTCGATCATTGCGTCTGCTCGCCGGGCTCAAGCCGGCGGTCGACGCTTTCTTCGATACCGTGATGGTCAACGTCGACTCGCCCGTCGTGCGCGCCAACCGCCTGGCGTTGCTGGCCGCGCTGCGATCGACGATGAACCGAGTCGCCGACCTGTCGAGGCTTGCGGTCTAGGCGATGAAGCTCATCATCCTCGACCGCGACGGCACGATCAACGAGGACCGCGACGACTTCGTCAAGTCGCCCGACGAGTGGGTGCCGATCGCGGGCTCGCTCGAGGCGATCGCGCGGCTGAACCACGCCGGCTGGCACACCGTGGTCGCGACCAACCAGTCGGGAATCGCGCGGGGCCTGCTCGACCTCGCGACGCTGAACGCGATCCACGCCAAGATGAACCGCGCGCTCGCCGAGGCCGGCGGTCGCATCGATGCGGTGTTCTTCTGCCCGCACGGTCCAGACGACGGCTGCGCGTGCCGCAAGCCTCGCCCCGGGATGCTGACGTCGATCGGCGAGCGCTACGGCGTCGCGCTGCGCGAGACGTACGCGGTCGGCGACTCCCTGCGCGACCTCGAGGCGGCCGCCGCCGCCGGCTGTGCGCCGCACCTCGTTCGCACCGGCAAGGGTGCGCTCCTCGACGACGCCGCGCTGCGCGCGATCAAGAAAACGGTGCCGCACGCGGTCTTCCATGCCGACCTCGCGTCGTTCGCGCACCAGCTGATCCAGCGCGAGCGGCTGGCGCGCGGCGACACCGACACGTCC
>Ga0207706_10002134_pt1 | contig 19354 bp, 21 predicted proteins | sample KBSC53metaG_FD_184318 | JGI IMG/M metagenome (GOLD analysis project Ga0207706, IMG submission 184318) | Corn rhizosphere microbial communities from Kellogg Biological Station, Michigan, USA - KBS C5-3 metaG (SPAdes) (version 2) | ecosystem: Host-associated > Plants > Roots > Rhizosphere > Soil ... | reverse complement strand
TAGCCGCCGACGTGGGTTTCGCCGATATAAATCTGCGGGACCGTGCGGCGCCCGGTGCGCTCCATCATTTCGGCGCGGCGGGCGGGCTCGAGATCCACGCGGATTTTCTCGAGCGTGGCCACGCCTTTGGACGTCAACAGCCGCTCCGCCATCTGGCAGTACGGACACATGGCCGTCGTATACATTTTCACCGCGGACATACAGGCTTCTCCACCCTCACTTTTCGACCGGCAGGCTCGCTTCCACCCAGCCGTTGAGCCCGCCCCGCAAGGCGACCACTTCAGCGACGCCGATTTTTTTCAATGCGGCAATGACCTTGGCGGCGCGGGCGCCGGACAGACCGGTGACGATGATGGGACGCGATTTGAGTTTTTCCAGTTCGCGCGCGCGCTTATCGAATTCGCCGACCGGAATATTGCGGGCGTTCGGAATATGGCCGGCCGCGAATTCCGCGTTTTCGCGCACGTCGAGCACCACCGCATCGCGCCGGTTCATCAGCTGCACAGCCTCGAGTGCGCTCACCTGCGCAACGCCGCCGGCCGATAAGCGATTGACCAGAGGCCAGATCAGCATGCCGCCGCTGACGACCGCTGTGCCGAACAACATCATGTTCCACGGGCTTTTCTGCAGAAACACGAAAAACGAATTATCCAAAGGGTTTTCCCGGCGACATCGCGTCAAATTACGGCGGCGTCCGGCGGCGTGCGCACTGGGCGCGCTTCTCTACACCGATGACACCGCAAAAAGGAATAAAATGTTGCGGCATTATATACGAGCACAGAAAGTATTAGAAATCATGAATGTAACCCCGGTGTTGCTGGTCATACTCGATGGCTTCGGGTATCGCGAAGAGTGTGACGACAACGCGATCTGCCAGGCGCGCAAGCCGCACTGGAATTTCTTCTGGAAAACGTATCCCCACACCACCATAGACGCCTCCGAAAAGTGGGTCGGCCTGCCCACGGCGCAGATGGGCAACTCCGAGGTGGGCCACCTGAACATCGGCGCGGGACGCGTGATTTACCAGGACTACACGCGCATCGAAGCGGACATCGAAAGCGGCGAATTTTTCAGGAATCCGGTCTTGCAGAAGGCGGTCAGCACAGCGCTCGCCAATCGCTCGAAACTGCACGTGCTGGGTTTAGTGTCGCCGGGCGGCGTGCACAGCCATGAAACGCAGATTGCTGCAATGGTCGAACTGGCGGCGCGCGCCGGCCTGAAAGACGTCTGCGTGCATGCGTTTCTCGACGGGCGCGATACGCCGCCGCGCAGCGCGCGCGCTTCGCTCGAGTTCCTGCGCGACAAGTGCGCGCAGGTGGGCGCCGGCCGCATTGCTTCCATCGTCGGGCGCTATTACGCGATGGACCGCGACCAGCGCTGGGAGCGCGTGCAGGCCGCGTACGATCTCATCACGCAGGGCAAAGGCGAATACGCGGCGCCGGATCCCATCGCGGCTCTGGATGCTGCTTATGCGCGCGGAGAAAACGATGAGTTCGTCAAAGCAACCGCGATTGTGCCTGCCGGTGGCGCCACCACGCGCATGGACGACGGCGATGTTTGCGTGTTCATGAATTTCCGCGCCGATCGCGCGCGCCAGATGACGCGCGCGCTCACCGACGACGCATTCGCCGGGTTCAAGCGTACGAAAGTGCCGAGGCTCGGCTTTTTCTGCACGCTCACGAGCTATGGCGAGGATTTCAAAATGCCGGCCGCGTACGCGCCGCAAAGCATCGCCAACGGCTTCGGCGAATATATCGCCAGGCAGGGCCTGCACCAGTTGCGCATCGCGGAAACGGAAAAATACGCGCACGTAACTTATTTTTTTAACGGCGGCATCGAAACGCCCAATCCCGGCGAGGAGCGCGTGCTGGTGCCTTCGCCCAAGGTGCCCACGTACGACTTGAAACCCGAAATGAGCGCGTTCGAGGTCACCGACAAACTCGTTGCTGCAATCCAGTCGCGCAAATACCAGGCGATCGTGTGCAATTACGCGAACGGCGACATGGTAGGTCACACCGGCAACCTCGCGGCAGCCACCCGCGCCATCGAAGTGCTCGACGAATGCCTGGGCCGCGTCATCAAGGCAATGCAGGACATTGGCGGCGAAGTGCTGATCACGGCCGACCATGGCAATGCCGAGATGATGCACGACAAGACGACCCACCAGGCGCACACCGCGCACACGCTGAACGTCGTGCCGCTGCTCTATATCGGACGCAAGGCAAAGGCCGCCGCAGGCGGCGCGCTCAAGGACGTAGCACCGACGCTACTCAGGATGATGGGTCTGCCGCAGCCGCCGGAAATGACCGGCAAGCCGCTGATCGATTTTGTCTAGCCGCGCTCTTCTCGTTCTTCTGATCCTGTCGGTGCTGACTGCCGGCGCGCAGGCGGCGGCCCCGTCGAGCACCGCGCAAAAACAGGAATTGAATGCGCTGCGCAACCGCATCGATACGCTGCAGAAGACGCTCGCCGCATCGGAGGAAACCAAGAACGAAGCCGTCGATGCGCTGCGCGAATCGGAGCGCGCGATTTCGGAATCGAACCGGCTGCTGCGCGAACTCGCCGAAGACCAGCGCGCGGTCAACGCGCGGCTCGCGGACCTGCGCGAACAAAACCAGCGCACCAGCGGCGACCTCGACGCCCAGCGCACGCGGCTCGCGCGCTTGCTGTATCAGCAATATACCGGCGGGCAGCCCGACGCGTTGAAGCTGCTGCTCAACCGCGAAGACCCCAACCGGATAGCGCGCGAAATTCACTACCTGACCTATCTGGCGCGAGCGCGCGCCGAGCTGATCGCGAATCTGCGCGCGAATATCGGGCGCATTTCTGATCTTACGCAGGAAACGCAGGAGGAAAGCACGGCGCTGGCCGCGATCAACGCCGCGCAACAGGCGCAACGCAAGCGGCTCGAATCCGAAAAAGCCGCGCGCAAGGCGGTGCTGGTCAAAGTTTCGCGCCAGATCGAAAAACACCGGCGCGAAATCTCGACGTTGAAGCGCGACGAGACGCGGCTCGCGAAGCTGATCGAGCAGTTGAGCCAGATGCTGGCGCGCACGAAGCCCCCGCGCCTGCGCAACGAGCGCCTGCCCGACGGCGCGCCCGCAATCGGTGCATTCGGGCAGTTGAAAGGCCGTCTGTATTTGCCGGTCCGGGGGGAACTGAAGAACCGCTTCGGAGGCCCAAGAGAAGGCAGCGGCGTTTTGTGGAAAGGGCTTTTTATCGCGTCGCCGACCGGCCAGGACGTCAAAGCCATTGCTCCCGGCAGGGTTGTGTTTGCGGATTGGCTGCGGGGCTTCGGCAACCTGCTGATTATTGACCACGGCGACGGTTACATGAGCCTTTACGGCAACAATGAATCGCTTTTCAAGCAGGTCGGGGATGCCGCGCGCAGCGGCGAAACCGTCGCCGCAGTCGGTAACAGCGGCGGGAACATGGATTCGGGTTTATACTTCGAAATCCGGCATCAGGGTGTGGCCTTCGACCCGTTGGGTTGGGTCAGTTTGAGGTGATGGCAGGTGCGACGGATGCGGCGTTCCCGCAGACGCCTGTTCTCCTTCCCGCGCTTCGCCGCCGATTCTCACAGGAGTTTGAAATGCGCAGCAAACTGCAACAATTCGGATTGATTGCGCTGGGTGTGTGCCTGGGCGTGATGATCTCGCTTAATTTCTCGGCAGTGGCGCAGCGCGAAGTGCTCGGTCCGCTGCCGGTCGAGGAGTTGCGCGCGTTTACCGAAGTTTTCGGGCGCATCAAGAGCGACTACGTCGAAACCGTCGAGGACAAGAAACTCATCACCGAAGCGATTACCGGCATGCTCGCCGGACTCGACCCGCACTCCGCCTATCTCGACCAGGACGCGTTCCGCGAATTGCAGGTCGGCACGCAAGGCGAATTCGGCGGGCTCGGCATCGAAGTCGGCATGGAAGACGGGTTCGTGAAAGTCGTCTCGCCGATCGACGACTCGCCGGCGTCGCGCGCCGGCATTAAATCGGGCGACCTGATCGTCAAGCTGGACGACACGGCGGTCAAGGGCATGACGCTCAATGACGCGGTCAAGCGCATGCGCGGCAAACCCAACACCCAGATCACGCTCACGATCGTGCGCAAGGGCGAAGCCAAGCCTATCGTCGCCACGCTCACGCGCGCGGTCATCAAAATTCAGAGCGTGAAATCGAAACTGCTCGAGCCGGGGTACGCATATTTCCGCGTGACCCAGTTCCAGGAGCACACGGGAGAAACACTCGCCGCCGCGATCCAGAATCTGTACAAGCAGAATCAGGGTGCAATGCGCGGTATCGTGCTCGATTTGCGCAACGATCCGGGCGGGCTGCTCAACGGTGCTGTCGCGGTATCGGCCGCGTTTCTGCCGCAAAACACGCTGGTCGTCTATACCGACGGGCGCACCGAAGACGCGAAAATGCGTTTGACGGCGAGCCCGGAAAACTACCTGCGCGGGCGCGTCAAGGACGATTACCTCACCAGGCTGCCGGCGGAAATCAAGAGCGTGCCGATGGTCGTGCTGGTAAACAGCGGCTCGGCGTCGGCGTCGGAAATCGTGGCGGGCGCGCTGCAGGACCACAAGCGCGCGGTGATCATGGGCACCCAAACCTTCGGCAAGGGCTCAGTGCAAACCATCTTGCCTCTCGGCAACAGCACGGCGATAAAGCTGACGACCGCGCGGTATTACACGCCTAACGGCCGCTCGATCCAGGCGAAGGGCATCGTGCCCGACATCATTCTCGACGACGGCACCGCGGGCCGCGATCCGGCGCTGAAACTGCGCGAGTCCGATCTCGACAAGCACCTGAGCAACGACCGCACCAAGGACGAAAAAGGCGCTGCCGGTCCCGCCGCGCCGGTCGCCAACGCGTTTAATTTCACGCCGACGGCGCGTCCGAAAGACGTCGACGAAAAAGACACCAAGCCGGAGCCGGGCGAAGTCGTCGCCAAAAGCGATTACGAGCTCGCCCAGGCGATTGCCTTCCTGAAGAGCCGCGGCACGACCACGCGTGCCAGCGCGCGTTAGCGGTCCGCAGTCCGTTTTTCCACGCCCGGCATTGTCCGGGCGTTTTGTTGTCCGCTGCCCATGAACGACGACGAACTGCTGCGCTACAGCCGGCACATTCTGCTGCCGGAAATCGGCATCGACGGCCAGGAAAAATTCCAGCGCTCGCATGCGCTTGTCATGGGCGCCGGCGGCCTCGGCTCGCCGGTCGCGTTGTATCTCGCATCAGCCGGGGTGGGCACGCTCACGCTGTGCGACGGCGACACGGTGGATCTCACCAATCTGCAGCGCCAGATCGTGCATCGCAGCGACGCGCTCGGCATGGCCAAAACCGCGTCGGCCCAGCGCACGCTCGCGGCCATCAATCCCGGAACCTCGGTGCGCACCGTGAACGAACGCGTCAGCGGCCAGCGGTTCGACGAGCTCGTGCGCGACGCCGATATCGTGATCGATTGCAGCGACAATTTTGCGACGCGTCACGCGTTGAACCGCGCCTGTGTCGCGCACGCCAGGCCGCTCGTGTCCGGCGCCGGCGTGCGCTTCGACGGCCAGATCGCCGTGTTCGACCGGCGCGACCGCAATGCACCCTGCTATCACTGCCTGTTTCCCGAGACTGACGACAACGAAGACATGCGCTGCGCCATCATGGGCGTGTTCGCGCCGCTGGTGGGCATCATCGGCGCGATGCAGGCGGCCGAAGCGTTGAAACTCATTGCGGGCATCGGCACGTCGCTCAACGGCCGGCTGCTGCTGCTCGACGCGCTGACCATGGAATGGCGCACTGTGCGCCTGAAGCGCGACCCCGCATGCGCGATTTGCGCAAAAGCCTGAACCCTGCATAGCGCGCCCATCTGCGCCGCGCCGGGACTGGTGTTCTTCCTGCGCGAAAACGCCTAGCGCAAGACGCGCTTTACGTCATATCGAGATCGTTGTCGGCGCCGCCGGGCGCCGCGGGTTTCGGTGCGGGCGCACCAGCCGCTGCGGGGGCTGACGCCGCAGGCGCCGGAGCGCCAACAGGTTGGGCCGCCGTCGTTGCGGCAGGAGCAGCTGGCGCGGCGGGCCGGGGCGCGGCCGCGGCGGCGCGGGCGGTGGCCGGAGCGATGGCCGACGGCGTGGTGACTTTTCCCGCCAGCAAATCGTCGAGGTCTTTGACGATCTGTTCGAGATTGGGGCCGGCGCGGCCCTGGCACTGCACGAGCACGCGCGCGGGAAAATCCTGCAGCGTGACTGCGCGTCCGGTCGAGCGGATCTTGGCCACGCTGTCGAGCGCGGGACTCATGTAAGTGCCTTTGAAGCCCGCTTTCAAGCCCTCCACGGCGTCGATGATCGCCTGCTGCGACCGCGCGACGCCGATCAACAGTTCGGCAAGTTGTTGGGTGGTTATGCTCATGGGACCTCCGTCAATTTGCTGCAATTGCTGCGCTCAGGCTGCAAGCAGCGCGCTCCATTGCTCGTTCCAGTATTGCATCGGGTCGCGCTTGAAGCCGCTCTTCGCGTACTGATGCCAGCGCCCGGTGATAAAGCTCATGATCAGGTTCGCTTGCGCGGACGGGTCGGCGAGCGGCGCGATCTCGTTCTGTCCCGCCGCAAACCGCAATGCCTGCTTGAGCGTCGCTTCGACACGGTCGTGCAACTGGTTGATGCGGTGCTGCAGGCGCTCGTTTTCGTGCACCAGCGCATCACCGATCAGCACGCGCGTCATGCCGCGGTTTTTCTGGGCGAAACCGAGCAGCATCGCGGTGACCGATTCGAGCTGCTTTAAGCCGCTTTTTTCTTCGGTGGTGATCTTGTTGATCAGGCCAAACAGCGTTTCCTCGATGAATTCGATCAAGCCTTCGAACATCTGCGCCTTGCTCGCAAAATGCCGGTAGAGCGCCGCCTCGGACACCTCCAGATTGGCGGCGAGCGAGGCCGTGGTGATTTTCTCCGCCGCCGGCTGCTCGAGCATGCGCGCGAGCGTTTGCAGGATTTGCAGCTTGCGGTCTCCGCGTTTGCCCATGGTTCCTCCCCCAGTGCTTAGTTTAGTTGCCACGCCAGGCGCGGCAGTTGCAGCAGATTTCTGATGCTGAAATCGACATAGGCCGGAATGCGCGCCGCCCGCGCCACCCAGATCGTCGACATGCCGAGCTTCTTGGCGGTTCTTAAATTCGCCAGCGTGTCTTCGACCATGATGCAGGCGTCCGCGCGCACCCTGTTACGGCGGAACAATTTCAAAAAACCATAGCAGTCGGGCTTCGGGCGGTAGCCCGTGTGCTCGATCGACACCAGATCGTCGAACAGGTCGGCGATTCCCAGAACGCCCAGCACCGCGCTCGCATAATGCGCCGGCGCATTTGAAAAGACCAGTTTGCGCCCGGGCAGCCGCGACAGCGTCGCGCGCAATCCCGGCTCGCGCACGACCATGCGATCGAGCGCCGTGAAGTCGTGCGTCGCACGCAGAAAATGGCGGGGGTCGGTCGCATGATTACGGATGAGCCCGGTCAGCGTTGCGCCGTAGCGCTGCCAGTAATGCTGGCGCAGAGCGCCTGCGCCGGCTTCGTCGAGCCCCAGATGCGTCTGCATGTAGGTGGTCATCGCGCGATTGATCTGCGGAAATATATGCGGGCTCGCGTTATGCAAGGTGTTGTCCAGGTCGAACACCCACACGCGGTTGAATTTCATGCCCGCCTCCCATCGGCGGGCGGGCTAGCGCCGCTTGATCAAGGTGCCCACGCCGTCGCTGGTCAGCACTTCCAGCAGCACCGCGTGCTCGACGCGTCCGTCGATGATGTGACAGGAGTTCACGCCGTTCTTGACCGCCTCCAGCGCCGAGCCGATTTTGGGCAGCATGCCGCCGGAAATCGTGCCGTCCGCGAAGAGCTCGTCGATTTGCTTGGCGGTCAGTCCCGTGAGCAGATTGCCGTTCTTGTCGAGCACCCCCGGGGTGTTCGTGAGCACCACCAGCTTTTCGGCCTTGAGGATTTCCGCGAGCTTGCCGGCGACGAGGTCGGCATTGATGTTGTACGATTCGCCGTCCTTGCCGACGCCGACCGGCGCGATGACCGGCACGAAGTTCTGCGCAGTCAACAGCTGCACAACCTCGGGATCGATCGACTCGACCTCGCCGACGCGCCCGATGTCGATCATCTTCTTCGGATTGTCCTTGCCCGGCATCATCATTTTGCGCGCGCGGATGAGCGGGCCATCCGTACCTGACAGGCCGACCGCGCGACCGCCGTGTTGATTGATGAGATTGACAATGTCGGTATTGACCTGCCCGCCGAGCACCATTTCGACCACGTCCATGGTCTCGGCGTCGGTCACGCGCATGCCCTGGATAAACTCGCCTTTCTTGCCGATCTTGGAGAGCTGATCGTCGATCTGCGGACCGCCGCCGTGCACGATCACGGGGTTGATGCCGACCAGCTTCAAGAGCACGACGTCGCTCGCGAAACTGTGCTTTAACTTCTCGTCCGTCATCGCATTGCCGCCGTATTTGATGACGATCGTCTTGCCGTGGAAACGCTGGATATACGGCAGCGCCTCGGCAAGAACTTTTGCTTTCAATTCAGCGGCGGTGCCGGTCAGAGCCATGGTCGGTGTATATAGGAGTAAACACTGACTATTCTACACGACCGCGCGCAAAAAAAAGGGCGGCGGGCGCTGTCGCCCGCCGCCTTCCAACGACGTTGATTATCAGTTACTGAATCGAAATGCGCTTGGCCGAGCCGGACGCTTTTTTGGCCAGATTCAGCTCGAGGACTCCATCGGTGTATTTGGCCTGGGTTGCGGCCTCGTCGATGTCGTGCCCGAGCACGAATGCGCGATAGACCTTGCCGTAATACCGCTCGGAGCGCAGCACGCGTTCGCCCTCTTTGACCTCTTTTTCGTTTTTGACTTCAGCGCTGATTTCGACCTGGTTGCCGTCGATCGCGACATTGATGTCATCTTTTTTCACGCCGGGAATCTCCGCGCGCACCAGATAACCGCCTTCGTTTTCGGTCACATCCACCCGCAGCTGCGCGGGGGTCGCCGCCGGTTCGTAGTTCATCGGGCGCACGAAAAAGCCGCGCATCAAATCGTCGAGCGCCGTGTCTAGCGTATTGAAACGAGCAACGTTTGCCATAAAAATTTCTCCTGTCGGTTGGGGCACCACGCCCTACAAGCGGGATATGGGTAGGGGCGCGTGAAATTCAAGGGCCCGCTATGCGTGTCACGGCGAGGCACGTCGCGACTTGTTGCGGACCAAAAAAGACCGTAAATTGCGCCATCCCGCGCATTTTCAAGCCCCCCCTTTGACCGCCCCCTCCGACCAGGACATTCAGCAGCACCGGTCCTACCTGTTGCGCTACGCGGTGCTGCAGCTGCGCAACCCGGAACAGGCGGAAGACGTGGTGCAGGAAACCCTGCTCGCCGCGCTCGAAGGCCGCGCGCGATTCGCCGGCGGCTCGTCGCTCAAAACCTGGCTCACCGGCATCCTGAAGCACAAAATCCTGGATGCAATCCGGCGCAAATCGCGGGAGCAGCCGCTGGCGCCGGCGGGTGACGACGATCACGACGCCGTCGATGCGCTGTTCAAGCAGGATGGCCACTGGCAAGAGATGCCCGCGACCTGGGGCGATCCCGAACAGGCTCTCGAAAACCGCAAATTCTGGGAAATTTTCGAGCTGTGCTCGCGCCTGCTGCCGGAGCGCACCGCGCGCGTCTACATGCTGCGCGAAGTAATGGAAATGACGACCGAGGAAATCTGTCAGGAATTCGGCATTACGCCGACCAACCTGTGGGTGATACTGCATCGCGCGCGCCTGGTGCTGCGCGAATGTCTCGAAATCAAATGGTTCGGCGCCGCGCCGCGATGATGGGCCCCTATGCGCACGTGTAAAGAAGTCAGCATGCTGTTGTCGCAGGCGCAGGAGCGTCCGCTCGGTTACGTCGAGCGAATCGGCGTCATGCTGCATTTGCTCGTATGCAAAGGCTGCACCAACTTTCGCGCCCAACTCGATTTTCTGCGCAAAGCGATGCGCCGTTATCGCGACGCCGACGACGCGCGGTAGGGCTGCACGTCGAAGTATCGGCGCAAGCCGCTCCCGAACCATTCACGCTGGTAGCGCTTGTTATAATCGGAATTTTCCGGAAGTCATGCGCCCGCTGCTCTGTCTGTTTTCGTTAGTCCTCGCCGCCGCGTCGTTCGCACAGTCACCAAGTCCGCTGGTTCCGCCGCCCGCGATTGCCGCGCGTTCGTTTCTGCTGCTCGACTATCACAGCCGGCAAACGCTCGCCGCACAAAACGCCAGCGAGCGCGTCGAACCGGCCTCGCTCACCAAGCTGATGACCGCATACCTGACGTTCGCGGCGCTGAAGCAAAAGCGCATTGAGCCCGCTCAGACGGTGCCGGTTTCGGAACGCGCGTGGAAAGCCGAGGGCTCGCGCATGTTCATCGAGCCCAGGAAAGCGGTTACCGTGGAAGAATTGATGCGCGGCATGATCGTGCAATCGGGCAACGACGCCTGCCTTGCGCTCGCCGAACTCGTCGGCGGCAGCGAAGAGGCGTTCGCGAAAATGATGAATGAACAGGCGCAGCGGCTCGGCATGAAGAACACCAACTTCATGAATTCGACCGGCCTGCCGAATCCGCAGCACTATTCGACGGCGCAGGACCTCGCTCTGCTCGCGATCGCAATCATTCGCGACTTTCCGGAATACCATCCGCTGTACGCGATGAAGGAATACCGCTATAACAACGTCACGCAGGCCAACCGCAACCGTTTGTTGTGGACGGACCCGACCGTCGACGGCATGAAAACCGGCTACACCGAAAATGCCGGCTACTGCCTGATCGCGTCGGCCAGGCGCGGCGAGCGCCGGTTGCTGTCGGTCGTGCTCGGCGCCGCGTCCGAAGCCGCACGCGCAGCCGAAAGCCAGAAGCTGCTCAACTATGGCTTTCAAAATTATGATAGCGTCAAGCTGTACGAGAAAAGCCAGACCGTCACGAGCCTGCCGGTGTGGAAAGGCATGATCAACAGCGTAAAAGCGGGTTTCCTCGACGACCTTTACGTGAGCCTGCCCAAAGGCCAGGCTGACAAAGTGAAGGCCAGCCTCGAAAGCCGTCAGCCGCTGTTGGCGCCGGTCGCCGCCGGGCAGCCCATCGGCGCGATGAAACTGACGCTCGACGGCAAGCCGTACGCCGAGGTGCCGGTGGTGGCGCTCGAAAACGTTGCGCTCGCCGGCGTATTCGGGCGCGGCTGGGATTCAATCCGGCTTTTATTCAAGTAGTCCGACCTGTTGATGAGGTGACCATGGCCAGCGATATCGTTTATCTGAACGGGGATTTCCTGCCGCTCGAAGAAGCCCGCGTGCCGGTACTCGACCGCGGATTCATTTTCGGCGACGGCGTGTACGAAGTCGTGCCCGTCTATTCGCGCCATCCGTTCCGCCTGGCCGAGCATCTGAAGCGGCTGCAGAACAGTCTCGACGGCATCCGGCTCGCCAACCCGCTGCCAGACGCCGATTGGACCCGGCTTACCCACGAACTCGTCAAGCGCAACGAGGGCGACGATCAGTCGATTTACTACCAGGTCACGCGCGGGCCGGCCAAGCGCGCGCACGAGTTTCCGTTGAACGTGAGACCGACCGTGTTCATGATGAGCAATCCACTGGTCACCCCCGCGCGGGACCAGGTTGAAAAAGGCGTGCCGTGCATTACCGCGACCGATTTTCGCTGGCTCAAATGCGACCTGAAATCGGTGTCCTTGCTCGGCAACTGCCTGCTGAAACAGATGGCGGTCGACGCGGGCGCGGTCGAGGTCGTGATGTTCCGCGACGGCTACCTGACCGAGGCGTCCGCGAGCAACGTGTTTATCGTGCGCAACGGCGTGCTGCTCGCGCCGCCGAAAAACCACCTGATACTGCCCGGTATAACCTACGACGTCGTGATCGAAATCGCGAACGCCCACAAGATGCCACTCGAGTTGCGCGAAGTGTCCGAGCACGAAGTGCGCACCGCCGAGGAGATCTGGGTCACGTCGTCGACCAAGGAAGTGCTCGCGGTGACCACGCTCGACGACGAGCCCGTCGGCGAAGGCAAGCCCGGCCCGCTGTTCCGCCGCATGCACCCGCTGTACCAGGAGTTCAAACAGACCGTGATGCGCCGCGCCGCATAAGCCGAATGTCCGACCGGCAGGACCCGTCGCTGATCGAGTACCCATGCGAGTTTCCGCTCAAGATCATGGGCCCGACCCGCGCGGGATTCGCGCAGGCGGTGCTCGAAGTCGTGCGGCGGCACGCGCCGGACTTTGATGGCGCGACGATGGAAATGAAAACCAGCAAGCACGGCAAGTATCTGAGCATCACATGCACGATTAACGCGGTATCGCGTGAGCAGCTCGACGCTCTGTATCAGGAGCTGTGCGACCACCCGATGGTCGTGATGGTGCTGTGATGAATGGACCGAGAGGCGAGAGGCGAGAGGCGAGAGGCGCGAAAACCGAGCTCGAAATGCGGCGCGACGACGCGACGCAGGACGCCTCTCGCCTCTCGCCTCTCGCCTTTCCATTGATCAGGTCGTTAGGCCTGATCGCGTATGAACCGACCTGGCGTGCAATGCGCGACTTCACGCTGCAGCGCACTGCTGACACGCGCGATGAAATGTGGATTGTGCAGCATCCGGCGGTATACACGCTGGGCGTGGCGACCCGCAGCGAACACCTGCCGCGCATCGACAACGGGATCCCGGTTGTCAAGACGGATCGCGGCGGGCAAATCACTTATCACGGGCCCGGCCAACTCGTCGTTTATCTCATGCTCGATATGCAGCGCCGTAAAATCACCGTGCGGCCGCTCGTCAGGCTGATGGAGAACGCCGTGATAGACTTGCTCGCAGAGTATGCGGTGGCCGCCAACAGCCGCACCGACGCGCCGGGCGTATACGTCGGCGATGCCAAAGTCGCAGCACTGGGCCTGCGCATCCGCAACGGCCGCTGTTATCACGGACTCGCGCTCAACATAGACATGGACCTTGAACCCTTTTACGCAATTGATCCGTGCGGTTATCCGGGGCTCTCCGTGACGCAGGCGCGCACGCTCGGGATTGCTGATCCAGTCGACGTCCTTGCCGACAAGCTGACCGGATACCTGCAGAGGCGCCTGGGCGCGCATTGAAATCATGAGCGACGCGACAACCAAGCAAAAAGGCGCCGCGAAGACCGCGCGCGCGTTCGGCAAAGCCACGATCCCGATCGTGCCTGCCGAACGGCTCAAAAAACCGGACTGGATCCGCGTGAGGATGGGCGACAGCCGCCGCTTCCAGGAAATCAAGGACGTGCTGCGCAGCCATCATCTGCACACGGTTTGCGAAGAAGCGAGCTGTCCGAACATCAGCGAGTGCTTTGGCAAGGGCACCGCGACCTTCATGATTCTGGGCGACCTGTGCACGCGCCGCTGCCCGTTCTGCGACGTCGCGCACGGCCGGCCGCAGGCACCCGACGAGAAAGAACCCATCAATCTGGCGACGACGATAGCCGCCCTCAAGCTCAAGTACGTCGTGATCACGAGCGTCGATCGCGACGATCTGCGCGACGGCGGCGCCGGGCATTTCGCCGCATGCATCAAGGCCGTGCGCGAGCTGTCGCCGGCCACGCGCATCGAAGTGCTGGTGCCGGATTTTCGCGGCCGGCTCGATTTGGCACTCGACATCCTCGCGGGCGCTCCACCCGACGTGATGAACCACAACCTCGAAACCGTGCCACGCCTGTACAAGCATGCGCGGCCCGGCGCCGATTACGCCAACTCGCTCGCACTGCTGCAGCGATTCAAAATGCGTTTGCCGCACGTGCCCACCAAGTCGGGACTCATGCTGGGGCTCGGCGAGACCGACGACGAAATCATGCAGGTGCTGCGCGACCTGCGTGCGCATAACGTCGACATGCTCACACTCGGCCAGTACCTGCAGCCGTCCGCCCACCACTTGCCGGTGCTGCGCTATGCCGAGCCCGCGATATTCAAAGAATTCGAACGCGCGGCGACTCGTCTGGGCTTTGCCCACGCCGCGTGCGGGCCGATGGTGCGGTCGAGCTATCATGCCGACCAGCAGGCGCACGACGCCGGTATCGCCTGAAGCCGGTCTGCGCGCTCAATTTTCCGCAGGTGAGCCCGTGAAACGTATACACGGCCGATACACCCCAATCGCCGACGAGGAAAAGGCGCTCCGCCGCGAGCCCGCCGGCGCCGGCAGCGGCATCGGACAAAAAATCAGCGGCGCACTGAAATAGCGCTGCCGCAGACAAAAAAGAGAGCCGCATGCCACGGTTTTACGTCGGTCTCACGGTAGACGAGAAAGAAGTGTGGTCAGCGTCTAACGTCGCCGCCGAAGGCAACCTGCTCGTGAGTGTCGAGCTCTCGTTCGCCGGCCAGGACGCGAAACCGCTCGAGCGCTATAAAGCGGCACTGCTCGCTCTCGGCAAGGATGCGACCAAAAGGCGGCAGCTTTCCAAATACTGCTGGCTGTTCGCGCTCGACGCGGGGCTCAACGACGTGTTCCAGACGCTCGTCAACCATTTGGGCGTCGAGCATCACTCGTATTCCGCGGCGGATCTGAAAACCGGCGAGGGTTTGTCCTATGACGCGGAAAAACGCACCGTGTGCGAGTTCTATTCGAAGAACTGGATAGAATGACCGCTTGGCGGTCTCAAGCCCGCCCGCCTGAATCTCGCAGCGGGCGCGAGGCAGTTGCTCAGTGCGCTTTTTCCCAGTTGGGCCCGACGCCGACGTCCACCACCAGCGGCACCGCCAGCTGCGCAACGCCCGCCATTAACTGCGGAAGCCTCGTTTTGACGACTTCGATTTCGGCATCCGGCACTTCGAGCACCAGCTCGTCGTGCACCTGCATGATGAGCATCGCTTTTAACCCGTCAGCGGCAAGCCAGCGCTGGACGGCGATCATCGCGAGCTTGATCAGGTCGGCGGCCGTGCCCTGCATCGGCGCGTTAATCGCGGCACGCTCGGCGCCCTGCCGGCGCGCGCCGTTGCTCGAGCGGATTTCCGGCAGCCACAGGCGCCGGCCTAATACGGTTTCGACGTAGCCCTGCTCGCGCGCTTTCTCGCGGGTCTGGCGCATGTATTCGGCGACGCCCGGATACCGCGCGAAATAGCGGTCCATGTATTGCTGCGCAGCCGCGCGCTCGATGCCGAGCTGGCTCGACAGGCCGTATACCGACATACCGTAGATCAGGCCGAAATTGATCACTTTGGCGTAACGCCGCTGCTCGCCGTCGACCGCCTGCGGCTCGAGACTGAAAATTTCCGCCGCGGTCGCGCGGTGGATGTCCTCGCCCGCCGCGAATGCCTTGAGCAGGCTCGCGTCCTGCGATATGTGCGCCATGATCCGTAACTCGACCTGCGAATAGTCCGCCGACACGATATGGCTGCCGGCCGGCGCAATGAACGCCTCGCGGATGCGGCGGCCCTCGGCGGTGCGCACCGGGATGTTCTGCAGATTGGGATCGTTGCTCGACAGGCGTCCCGTGATCGCGACGGCCTGCGCGTAATTGGTATGCACGCGCCCGGTCTGCGCGTTCACCATGCGCGGCAGCTTGTCCGTGTACGTCGACTTGAGTTTCGCGATGCCGCGGTATTCGAGCAGCAGCTTGGGCAGCGGGTGGTCCAGCGCCAGTTGCGCGAGCGCGTCTTCGTCGGTGGAGGGCGTGCCCGACGGCGTTTTCTTGACGGGCTTGATGCCGAGCTTGCCGAACAGTATTTCCTGGATCTGCTTCGGCGAATTGAGGTTGAACGGCTGGTCCGCCTGCTGGTGCGCGGCCGCCTCGAGTTCCATCATCTTCACGCCGAGCTCGCTACTTTGCGCATCCAGCAACGCGGTATCGAGCAGCACGCCGTTACGCTCCATTGCGTGCAGCACCGGCATCACCGGCATCTCGATCTCGCCGTAGATGCGCGCGAGCTTCGCGTCGCTTTCGACCTGCGGGTACAGCGCCTGATGAAGTTGCAGCGTGATATCGGCATCCTCGGCCGCGTACTCGGTTGCGCGCTCGATCGAGACCTGGTCGAAACAAATCTGGCCCGCGCCCTTGCCGCACACTTCGACGTACGTAATCGTTTTCACGCCGAGATGACGCTCGGCCATCGTGTCCATATCGTGCGGCTTGTGGCTTTCCACCACGTACGATTGCAGCAGCGTATCGTGGGCAATGCCTTTGAGCGCGACGCCATGATTGGCGAGAATATGCATGTCGTACTTGAGGTTCTGGCCGAGCTTGGGCCGGGCCGGATCCTCGAGCCACGGTTTCAACTTCGCAAGCACGGCGTCGAGCTTGAGCTGATCAGGCGCGCCGGCGTAAACATGCGCGAGTGGCAGGTATGCCGCATGGCCGGCTTCCACGGCAAACGACATGCCGACCAGCCGCGCCTGCATCGGATCGAGGCTGGTGGTCTCCGTATCGAGGCAGGTCAGTTCCGCGGCACTCACGCGCGCGAGCCAGGAGTCGAGCTGGGCTTCCGTCAATATCGTTTCGTAGTGGCGCTCGACCATCGCGCGCGGCGCCGCGGGCGCGGTGGTGGGCGCGTGGACCGGTTCGTCGGCCGCCTCGCGCGCCGCGTTCAACTCGCGGCGCCAGCTCTTGAACTCGAAACGATCGAACAATTCGGCGAGCTTCGCGGTGTCCGGGGCGGTATGCGCGAGCTCTTCGATCTTGATCGGCAGCTCGACATCGCATTTGATCGTCAGCAGGCCGCGCGCCTGCGGCAGCCAGTCGAGTACCTCGCGCAGATTGTCGCCCACGGCACCGCCGACTTCGGAAGCGTGCGCGATGATATTGTCGAGCGTGCCGTATTGCGCGAGCCATTTCACCGCGGTCTTGGGCCCGACTTTGGCGACACCCGGAATATTGTCGATCGCGTCACCGACCAGCGAAAGATAATCGACGATGCGCTCCGGTTTCACGCCGAATTTTCTCTCGACGCCGGCTTCGTCGAGTGTCTCGTTGGACATCGTGTTGACGAGCGTAACCTGCGGATTGACGAGCTGCGTCATGTCCTTGTCGCCGGTGGAGACGATCGTGCGCACGCCCTGCAGCGCCGCCTGGCACGCGAGCGTGCCGATCACGTCGTCCGCCTCGACGCCGTCGACGATCAGGAGCGGCCAGCCCATTGCGCGGATTGCCTCGAGCAGCGGCTCGATCTGCACGCCCAGATCGTCGGGCATCGCGGTGCGGTTGGCCTTGTACTCGGGATAGATGTCGTCGCGAAAAGTCTTGCCTTTGGCGTCGAATATGCAGGCGCTATAATCAGCCGGAATATCCTTGTGCAGCCGCCGCAGCATGTTCAGCACGCCGAAAATCGCGTTCGTCGGCTCGCCTTTGCTGTTGCGCAATTCGCCGATCGCGTGAAACGCGCGATACAGGTACGACGAACCATCCACGAGCAGCAGGGTTTTATTCATTGCGCGTCAGCGCCGTAAACACGGCAAAAGAGGAGTCGAACATGAGCCATCCCAACAAAGTCCCGCCACGCCTGACCACTGAGCCCGGATGGCCGGCGCGCGAATCGTGGCGGATGTTCGGCATTATGTCAGAATTTTTCGAGGCGACTGAACGGCTCTCCAACATCCAGCCTGCAGTCAGCATGTTCGGCAGCGCGCGCGTGCCCGCCGGGCATCCGTATTTCACGCTCGGCGAACAAATCGCGCGCCGTCTGTCTGACGCGGGATTCAGCGTGATTTCCGGCGGCGGTCCCGGCATGATGGAGGCGTTCAACAAGGGCGCCTATCTCGGCAAGTCGGCGGCCATCGGACTCAACATCGAATTGCCGCGCGAACAGTTTCCGAACACGTTTCAGGACATCAGCCTGTCGTTCCGCCATTTCTTCGCGCGCAAAGTCACGTTCGTGCGGTTTTCCACCGCGTACGTCGTGCTGCCCGGCGGCTTTGGCACGCTCGATGAACTCTTGGAGGCGCTGACCCTCGTGCAAACCGGCAAGATCCAGCAGATGCCGATCATTCTCGTGCACACGCCGTTCTGGCGCGGGCTGGTCGACTGGCTGCGCGACCGTCTCGTCGCCGAGCACATGATTGCGCCCGGCGACGTCGACCTCGTGCAACTGGTCGACGAGCCGCAGCACGTGGTCGACGCGATATTCGCCTACTACGAAAAACGCGGGTTCCCGTCGGCCGAAGCGAAGCGCGAATCCATGTTGACGCTATAGCGACGGTGGCGGGAGCAGTCGGCCGCCGGGTGCCCGCGCTTTATATTTCCGGCCGAAAAGCCGATAATAGATGCACCCGCCCTGAACTCCGTTTTATCCGGGCAACACCATGCGGAAATCGCCATGCGTAACCTGTTAGCTGTCTTGATGCTTTGCGCCGCCCTGCCGGTCATGGGCGCCGACCGTCCGGGCAATCTGCAGCCCATACCCGATCCGCCGCCGCCGCCCCCGGGCTTCGAGCTCGATCCCGCGCTCGAACCGCAGGTCACGATAATCAAGCGCGGCACCGACACCGTCGAGGAGTACCGCGTCGGCGGCAAGCTGTACATGCTGAAGGTAACTCCCGTGAGCGGCCGGTCTTACTACCTGATCGACGAAAAAGGCGACGGCAAAATGTCGCGCCAGGAAACGTTCGATTTCGGCCTGCGCCCGCCGATGTGGGTGATCCATTCCTGGTAGGGTAGCGCCCCCGGCTGTCAGCCCGGCCTGTTCACGGCGCGGCCCGCGCGTGCACCGGCGCAACGGCGGTCACTGACAGCTAAAGCCATGGCCGTATTCACCATCGTCACGCCCGAAGAATTCGCGGTGTGGCTCAGGAATTATTCGATCGGCACCCTCACGCGCCTCGAGGGCATTGCCGCCGGCATCGAAAACACCAATTACTTCGTCACCACGACGCACGGCCGCTACGTGCTGACGCTGTTCGAGAAGCTCAAAGCGCACGAGTTGCCGTTCTACATGAACCTGATGACGCATCTGTCCGCGCACGGCATTCCGTGCCCGCAACCGATCGCCAACCTCGAGAATAACGTTCTCGGCGCGTTAAACGGCAAGCCGGCGAGCATATTCACCTGCGTGCCAGGCGCGGATCTCAAAGAGGTCGATGCAGCGCGCTGCGCAACGATCGGCGAGCTGCTCGCCCAAATGCATCTGGCCGGCCGCAGTTACGCCGCGAACATGCCCAACCCGCGCGGGCCAAGCTGGTGGGCGGCGGCCGCCCCGCAGGTCGCGCCGTTTCTCGCCGCGCCGGCAGCCGCCACGCTGGCAGCCGAAGTCCGGTTCCAGGCGCAGCACCCCCGCGACGAGCTCCCGCGCGGCGCCATCCATGCCGATCTTTTTCGCGACAACGTGCTGTGGGACGGCACGCGCGTCGGCGGCGTCATC
>Ga0207706_10002133_pt1 | contig 19359 bp, 19 predicted proteins | sample KBSC53metaG_FD_184318 | JGI IMG/M metagenome (GOLD analysis project Ga0207706, IMG submission 184318) | Corn rhizosphere microbial communities from Kellogg Biological Station, Michigan, USA - KBS C5-3 metaG (SPAdes) (version 2) | ecosystem: Host-associated > Plants > Roots > Rhizosphere > Soil ... | reverse complement strand
GCGATCGCATCTGGTGGATGAGGTCGAACATCTCCTCATCGCTGCCCCAGGCGGCTTCTTCGATTCCGTAGCCCTTCAAAGCCTTGGGCGTCGACCCGCCCGACTGGTCGAGCGCGGCGATGAAGCCGTTGCCCTGCTCGATCTTCGCCATCATTTCAGACTGATTCATAGCTTCCCCGTTTTCAGCGGCCCGGGACCGGCGCCCATGGCGGCCCCTTGAGCTCCAGATTATTCCCTTCCGGGTCGGTCACATAGATCGACGGACCGGTGCCCTCCGCGCCGTAGCGCGAGACGATCTCCGCCGCGATCCCGTGCTGCCGTAAATGGGCAAGGATCGCCTCGCCGTCCCACGGAAACACCCGGAAGCAGACATGGTCGACGTTGCGACCCTCCTTGCCGGGCGCCGCACCGCCCATTGCTCCGAGCTTCCCGTCGACCGGCACCAGGTCGATGAGCGCCGTTCCAACGCGCAGCTGGTAGAGGCCGATCTCCTCCTGTTTCTTCTCCCACCGGGCGCCAAGCACGTCGATGTAGAAGCTGGCTGCAGTCTCGAGGTCGACGACGCGGAAGACGACATGGTCGATCGCGCTGATATTGATCATGCGCGCTCCAGCGCCGCGACGCCTGGAAGCGTGCGGCCCTCCATCCATTCGAGGAATGCGCCGCCCGCGGTCGAGACGAAGCTGAAATCGTCGGCGACTCCGGCATGATTGAGCGCGGCGACCGTATCGCCGCCCCCGGCGACCGAAACCAGCGAGCCTTCCTTGGTCAGCGCCGCGGCGGTCCTGGCAAGGGTCACCGTCGCCGCATCGAACGGTGGCGTCTCGAACGCGCCAAGCGGCCCGTTCCACACCAGCGTACGGCAGGTCTTGAGCGCGTCGGCGAGCGCCTCGACCGCAGCCGGGCCAACATCGAGGATCATCTCGTCAGGCCGGACTTCGTGCACGTTGCAGGTGCGCACGCTCGGCGGGTTTGGCGCAAATTCCTTCGCCACGACCACGTCGTACGGCAGATGGATCGTGCAGCCCGCCTGCTCTGCAGCGTCGAAGATGCCGTTGGCCTCGCCGGTGAGCTCGTGCTCGCACAAGCTCTTGCCGACGTCGACTCCGCGCGCAGCGAGAAAGGTGTTGGCCATGCCGCCGCCGATGATCAGATGATCGACCTTGCTGACGAGGTGCCCGAGCACCGCGAGCTTGGTCGAAACCTTGGCCCCGCCGACCACCGCCGCGACCGGGCGGTCGGGATTGCCGAGCGCCCGTTCGAGCGCGTTGAGCTCCTTTTCCATCGCCCGCCCGGCGAAGCTCGGCAGGAAGTGGGTGATGCCCTCGGTCGAGGCGTGCGCGCGGTGCGCGGTCGAGAAGCTGTCGTCGACGTAATAGTCGCCAAGTGCCGCCATGCCTTTGGCGAGTTCGGGATCGTTCTTCTCCTCGCCGCGATGGAAGCGCGTATTCTCGAGGATACCGATATTGCCCGGGAGCATGGTGGTGATCGCCCGCTCGGCTTCCGGACCCTTGCAGTCCTCGATGAAGCGGACCGAGCGTCCCGCGAGCCGGTGGACCGGCAGCACCAGCTGCGCCGTCGACATGTCGGGGCGAATCTCCCCCTTGGGCCGGCCGAAATGCGAGAGCAGCAGCACAATCGCGCCGCGGTCGGAAAGCTCGAGCACCGTCGGCAGCAGCGCGCGAAGGCGCGTGTCGTCGGTGACCTTGGCGCCGTCCATCGGCACGTTGAGGTCGACCCGGACCAGCACCTTCTTGCCGGTCAGGTCCTCCGGCAGGTCGTCGAGGGTCTTGAACTGGCTCATTGCCCGCGAAAGGTCCCAAAGGTCGCAAGCCTACGCGCATGCGCGCGTGGACACGCGCGAGCGGCAAATCCGTTGCCTTGCATGCTGTCGTGCGAAGGAATGGGCATGTGCAGGCCCTTAGTCACAAATGCGGCCTGTAGGACAGGCCTTAGCCGAGCTTCGCCATCGCGCAGGCGGTGTCGACCATGCGGTTCGAGAAGCCCCATTCGTTGTCGTACCAGCTGACCACCCGGACCAGCTTGCCGTCGATCACCGCGGTTTCGAGGCTATCGACCGTCGAGCTCGCACTGGTGTGCATGAGGTCGATCGAGACCAACGGCTCGTCGGTGTAGTCGAGGATGCCCTTGAGCCGCGCGGTTTCCGAAGCCGCCTTGAGGATCTGGTTGACCTCGTCGCGGCTGGTGTCGCGGGCCGGAGTGAAGGTGAGGTCGACCAGGCTGACGTCAGGTACCGGCACGCGGATCGCCGAGCCGTCGAGCTTGCCCTTGAGCTCCGGCAGCACCTCGCCAACGGCGCGGGCAGCGCCGGTTGTGGTCGGGATGATGTTCATCGCCGCGGCGCGGGCGCGGCGCAGGTCGGAGTGGATCTGGTCGAGGATTTTCTGGTCGTTGGTGTAGGCGTGGACCGTGGTCATCAGCCCGCGCTCGATGCCGAGCGCGTCATTGAGCACCTTGGCGACGGGCGCGAGGCAGTTGGTCGTGCACGAGGCGTTCGAGACGATCTTGGCCTCGGGGGTCAGCTTGTCGTCGTTGACTCCGTACACCACGGTGAGGTCGACCCCCTTGGCCGGTGCCGAGATCAGCACCCGCTTCGCACCCGCATGGATGTGCGCTTCGCCGCCGGCGCGGTCGGTGAAGAAGCCGGTGCATTCCAGCGCGATCTCGACTCCGTTCGCGGCGTGGGGAAGCTTCGCCGGGTCGCGCTCGGCGGTCACGTGGATGCGCTTGCCGTCGACGACGATGTCGTTGCCGTCGGTCGTGACTTCGCCGGGGAATTTGCCGTGCACGCTGTCATGCTTGAACAGCCAGGCATTGGCCTTAGCGTCGGCGAGATCGTTGACGCTGACCAGCTCCAGCCCGCAGTCCGGCCGCTCGAGGATCGCCCTCGCGACCAGCCGGCCGATGCGCCCGAAACCGTTGATTGCGACTTTGGTCATTTAAATTCCTCGTTCTTTCATGAAAGCGGTGACGCGCTCGGCGATCTTGTCGGGGGTCAGGCCGAAAAATTCGTAGGCGTCTGGCGCCGGAGCGGAGACCCCGAACCGGTCGATGCCGATGCGCAGGCCATGGAGCCCGGTGTAGCGCTCCCAGCCGAATGTCGTGCCGGCCTCGACCGAGACGCGCAGGATCTCGCGGTTGCTGACGTCGGGCAGGATGTCCTCGCGATACTCGCGCGGCTGCGCGTCGAAGCGCTCGGTGCAGGGCATGGACACCACGTCGGCACCGATGCCCTGCGCTTCAAGGCGTTCGGCCGCGCCTATTGCGATTTCGACCTCGGACCCGGTGGCGATGAAGATCACCTTGCGGGCATTTTCCGCCGCCTTGAGCCGATAAGCGCCACGCGCACAAAGGTTCTCCGCCGACGGCTCGGTCCGCAGCGGGGTGAGGTTCTGGCGGGTGAGCGCGAGGATCGACGGTTCCTCGGTGGTCAGCGCCAACGCCCAGCATTCGGCGGTCTCGACGGCGTCGGCGGGGCGGTAGACGTCGAGCTGCGGCATCGCGCGGAGGCTCTGGAGATGCTCGATCGGCTGGTGGGTCGGCCCATCTTCACCAAGCCCGATCGAATCGTGGGTCATCACATAGATCACACGCGCCTTTTGCAGCGCGCTCAAGCGGATCGCGTTGCGGGCGTAGTCGGTGAACACGAGGAAGGTGCCGCCGTAGGGGATGACTCCGCCATGCAGCGCCATGCCGTTCATCGCGCAGGCCATGCCGAACTCGCGGATGCCGTAATGGATGTAGCGCCCGGCGTAATTGTCGGCGGTGAGGACCTCCAGGCCCTTGGTCAGCGTGTTGTTGGAGCCGGTGAGGTCGGCCGAGCCGCCGATCGTCGCCGGGATCGCCGCATTGATCGCCTCGAGCGCCATTTCCGACGCCTTGCGCGTCGCGACCGGCTTCAGCTCGGACAGCAATTTGTCGAGATAGGGCTTGAGCCAGGCATCATCGACCTTGCCGGCGATGCGCGCGAGGAAGTCGTCCTTCTTTGCGCTGCCGTCCAACCGCTTCTGCCACGCCTCGCGCGCCGGTTTGCCCTTCGCGCCGGCGGCGCGCCAGGCGCTCAGGATGTCGTCGGGGATGGTGAAGGCCTCGTCCGCCAACCCCAGCTCCTTGCGCGCTGCCTCGACCTCGTCCTTGCCGAGCGCGGCGCCATGGGTCGCCGCCGTGCCCTGCTTGTTGGGCGCGCCGAAGCCGATGATCGTCTTGCACCGGATGAGGCTCGGCCGCTCGTCGGCGATCGCCTGCTCGATCGCCTTGCTGACCTTGCCCGCGTCGAGGCCGTCGCATTCGACGGTGTGCCACTTGGCCGCCTGGTAGCGGGCGATCACGTCCTCGTTGCGCGACAGCTCGGTTGACCCGTCGATGGTGATGCTGTTGTCGTCCCACAGCACGATCAAGCGGCCGAGCTTAAGGTGACCGGCAAGGCCGATCGCCTCGTGGTTGACGCCCTCCATCAGGCATCCGTCGCCGGCGACGACGAAGGTGCGATGGTCGACCAGCTCGTCGCCGTAGACCGCATTCAAGTGCCGTTCGGCGATTGCCATGCCGACCGACATTGCGAGGCCCTGGCCGAGCGGCCCGGTGGTCACCTCGACTCCCGGAAGCTCGAAATTCTCCGGGTGCCCGGCGCACGGACTGCCGAGCTGACGGAAGCGCTTGATGTCGTCGAGCGTCGGCCGCGCGTAGCCGGTCAGGTAGAGCAAGGCGTAAAGCAGCATCGACCCGTGCCCGGCCGACAGGATGAACCGGTCGCGGTCGGGCCAGTGCGGATCGGCCGCGTCGAACTTCAAATGCCTGGTGAACAAAGCGGTCGCGGCGTCGGCCATGCCCATCGGCATTCCCGGATGGCCGCTGTTGGCGGCCTCCACCGCATCCATCGCAAGAGCGCGGATGGCGTTGGCGAGGCGGCGTTGGGTCGGCTGCATGGGTCTCCGCGGCGGGGTTGGGCGGCCCCGGACTTTTGGGGCCGCTGACCCGCGCCCTTTGGAAGGTGAGCCGAGAAGCGTCAATGCTTGCCCGGAATCGGGAAGTTGCGTAGCTGCAAATCATGGACGATGCCCCGCTTTCCGCAGCCCTCGACCGCGCCGAGCGCGCCTTGCAGCGGGTCGAGCGGGCGCTCGCCGAGCGCCAGGCGCCGGCTCCGGCCCGCGACGAGGAGCTTCGGGCCAAGGTCCGCGAAGTGGTCGAAGAGCTCGACGAGCTGATCCGCGAGGTCGCCGCCTGATGGCCGCGCTGATCGACCTGTCGATCGCCGGGCGGACCTATCAGGTCGCGTGCCGCGAGGGTGAGGAGGAGAATTTGCGTGCCGCCGCCCGCCTGGTCGACGGCAAGGCGCGTGAAGCGCTCGCCGGGCTCGGCACCTTATCCGAAGCGCGCCAGTTCCTGTTCGCCTCGCTGCTGCTCGCCGACCAGATGATCGAGGGCAAGCCCGATGCTGCCCCTCCCCCGCCGCCGGCCGAACCGGCCGGCCCCGATCCCGTGCTGGTCGAGCGCGCCGAGCGGTTGGCCAGCCACCTCGAGTCGCTTGCGGCGCAGCTTGAGAATTCGGCGTCGAATCCCTAAGTAGAACTCGACGGGTACTGCCCGGTACGAGCCTTCGGAAAATCCCTGAGGCTTAGAATCCCAAAGGGAGCTGTCCCTGCCTGGACCCTGGTCTGGATCATACGGCGCCCACCTGACGTTTGTGGCGTCAGAGGATTTTAGGGCAAACGGCCACGGTGGTCCCGTCACCTCCTTTCCCGCCCGATTCGGCAGGCGCCCAGCCTGAAATGGAGCCGCTGTCGAAGGAAGCGCTGCGCCGGGTGGCGCTCGACGCGCGCAAGGCGTTCGTCGCGACCTTGTCCGACGCCGACCGGGCGATGCTCGAGCGGCGGCTCGCCGAGCATTTGACCGGCCTGTTCGCCGGCGTTTCGGTGGTCGGAGGCTATTGCCCGCTCGGCAGCGAGATCAGCCCGTTGCCGGCAACCGAGGAGGCGCGCGCAGTCGGCGCGATCGTCGCGTACCCGTGCTTCCACGATCCGGGAAAGCCGTTCCGCTTCCTCGCCGGCGACCCGCTGCAGCCGGGCCCGTTCGGCATCATGCAGCCGGCCAAGCGCCACCCGGTGGTCGAGCCCGACCTCGTCCTCGTGCCGCTGATCGCGATCGATGGCCGCGGCACCCGGCTCGGCCGCGGCAAGGGGCATTACGACCGCGCGCTCATCCATTTGAAGAAGATCGGCGCGCGGTTGGTCGGCATTGGCTGGCCCGTGCAGCGGCTGTCCGAGGCCATCCCGGCCGACGAATGGGACATCCCGCTCGACGGCTTTGCCAGCCCCGACGGGCTTGAATGGTTCAGCTAGCCGACACTAAGTCTATGCTTTCGGGACAGATTGTCATTCGACCTTGGCGTCATGGCGCCAAACTGGAACATTCGGCGTTTAGCTGACGACCGGCATCAGGATTTGAGGAGCGACTGTGGGGATCAAGCGGATTTCATGGACTGCGAGCGCGGCGGTTGCGCTTGGCGCAGTCGCCCTCGGCATCGCCCCGCGTCCGACGGCGTCCAGCGCTGCTGGAATCGGCGCCGCCGACCAGAGCGCGGCGGTCGCGTCCTTCTACCGCTCGCGCGGCGGTGCGCCCTTGTGGTTCGCGCCGCGCTCCGGAGCAGCCGCGCAGCAGCTCGTCCAGCTGCTGTCCACCGCGTCGGCCGACAATCTCGACCCGCGCCGCTACCAGCCGCAGCGCCTCGCCCGCGCGGTGCAGGCTGCGTCGAGCGGCAACCCTGCCGCCGTCCAGCAGGCCGAAGCGATGCTCAGCACCGCGTTCGTCCAATATGTCCGCGACCTGAAGCATGACCCGGGAATGGGAATCATCTACGTCGATCCCGAGCTTCGCCCGACCCCGCCGTCGGCCGCCACGATCCTATCTCAGGCGGCCAGCGCGCCGTCCCTTTCGGACTACGTCCAGAAGATGGGCTGGATGAACCCGATCTACGCCAACCTTCGGCTGGCGCTGGCGAGCCGGCTGTACCTCAATGACCAGCAGCGCCGGCTCCTCGCGGTCAACCGCGAGCGGGCTCGCGTGCTGCCGTCGGGCAACGGCCGCTACGTGATCGTCAACGCGCCGGCCGCCCGGCTCTACATGTATGAGAACGGCCAGGTGGTGGACTCGATGCGGGTCGTCGCCGGCCGGCCCGACCCGATCGCCCAGACGCCGATGATGAACGCCTTCATCCGCTACATCGCGCTCAATCCCTATTGGAATTCGCCGGCCGACATCACTTCGAAGAAGCTTGCGCCGACCATCCTCAAGGAGGGGCGCGCCTATTTCCGCAACCGGGGCTATGAGCTGCTGTCCGACTGGTCGGACCACCCGCGCGTGATCGACCCGATGTCGATCGACTGGCATGCGGTCGCCGCGGGACGGGTGCAGGCCCGGCTGCGCCAGAAGCCGGGGCCGGCGAATTCGATGGGCAAGATGAAGTTCATGTTCCCCAACGCCCAGGGAATTTGGCTGCACGACACGCCCGAGAAGGAGAAGATCGAGGACGCCGCACGGCTCCAAAGCAACGGCTGCGTCCGGCTCGAGGATGCGCCGCGGTTCGCGCGCTGGCTGTTCAACGGCCGGCCGCCGAGCCCCAAGGGCGCCCGGCCCGAGCAGAAGGTCAACCTGCCCCAGCCAGTGCCGATCTACCTGACCTATCTGACCGCGGTTCCGAGCGGCACGTCGATCGTCTATTTCGACGACTTCTACGGCAAGGACCGCGCGCTTCCGGGCCGCAGCCGCCGCGGCGTGCTCGGCATCAGCTAGGAACGCGATTTGGCCAGACGCACCGAGCCGTCATCGCGCAAGCTCGGCGGAATTGTGCTGATTCTGGCGCTGATCGTCCTCTGGGCCGGGTTCGTCGCAGCCCTCGCTCCGTTCGTCGGACGCTGGCCTGTGTTGGTCCAGGCGCCGTTCTATCTGTTCATGGGACTGGCGTGGATCGTGCCCCTGCGCCCGCTGCTGCGGTGGATGGAAACCGGGCGATGGACTATGTCCCGGCACCCCGGCGCTTGAAGAAACTGTATTATATAAGTATATCAGTCTTATGGCTCAGGCTCTGATCCTCTCCCGGCCGCTCGACGGCCTTGCCCGCCTGTGGCGCGCCTATCCGCGCGAGACGGTCGGGTTCGGCCTGCTCGCGATTGCCGCCGCGGCGGCGATCGGCGGAGCGGCGCATTCGACGCCGGAGCTACCCGCAGCCAAGGTCGCCGAAGTTGCGCCGCCGGCTCCGCCGCCGATGCTGGTGCGGAACGTCGCGCCCGACCAGGCGCTGCAGATCAACCAGGAAATCCCGGTCGCGAGCGGGCCCAACCCAGCCGCAGCGCCCTTCCGCTTCACCGGCAACGCAACGGCCCGCGCCCAGGCGCTGCAGTGCCTCGCAAGCGCGGTCTATTACGAGGCGGGCGACCAGGACGAAAATGGCCAGCGGGCCGTCGCGCAGGTCGTGCTCAATCGCGTCCGCCACCCGGCGTTCCCGGCGAGCGTCTGCGCGGTCGTGTATGAAGGCTCGACCCGGGCCACCGGTTGCCAATTCACCTTCACCTGCGACGGATCGCTCTACCGGCAACCCGACGCCGCCGGCTGGAGGCGCGCCTACACCATCGCCCAGCAGGCGCTGAACGGCGCGGTCTATGCCCCGGTCGGCTATGCGACCCATTATCACGCCAATTACGTCGTTCCGGTCTGGGCATCGACGCTCGCCAAGAACGCGATCGTCGGCGCACACATCTTCTATCGCTGGGCCGGGGCCTGGGGCCGCCCACCTGCCTTCACCAAGGCGTACTCGGGCCATGAGGCGAACGCGGTCGCGCTGCGCAACGCGGCGCTCGCCGCCGAGGTCGCGACGGCCAACCAGCCGACCGAGCAGGCGCTGAAGGCGCTCGACGAAATCCCGGGCGCGGAGATCAGGGGCGTCGCTGGTGGCCGCGTCTCCGTGCGCTTCAACCTCGACGCAGCGCGCAAGGCTTCGGCCGAGGCGCCGCATGAGGATTACGTCAAGAAGTTCGAAGCCTCCGACAACCTCAAATGGACCTTGTCCAACCAGGTCGTCGCTGCGGACGAGAAGCCGCTCGGCAAGGCGCCTGCGCCGGCCGCGACCCCCGGAGCCGCCACGCAGCGCTAGTTCGCTACCGTCTGCTCTGCGGGCATCGGCGGGAGGGTCGGCGCCAACGCCAACTCGACATGCAGCCGGATCCGGTCGAGGCGGCCGTCGATCGCCAGGGGATCGTCCGACAAGGCCGACGCCGCGCCCATCTGACGGCCAGTCACCGCAATCTCGCTGAACGGTCCCTGGTCGCGCAGCGGGTCGCGGTCCTGCAGCTGGACCACGGCGTCGTCGAAAGCCGCGCACCGATCGAGCTGCTCGAGGCTCGGATCGGACCGCAATTGCCGGTGACAGGCGCGGCTGGCTTCGGCCAGCGCCATTTCATCCCTGGTCCTCGCGATATGCACAGCATTGCGCAGCGACTGATCGATCGCCGCGATGGTCAGCGGCCGGTCCATCGGGTCGTCCCTCTGGCGCTTGACCAGCTTGCCGTCGGCCAGGTCCGCCAGCGGCTTTCGCACCGCCTCCTTGGCGGACGGCATGGTCGAAACGACCACGAGCGCCGCTGTTCCGATCGCCAAGGCGCCGCCGAGCCACAATCCGGTTCTGCCCCTCCTGCGGTCGTCGGGACCGTCGTCGGCGAACTCAAGCCCGTCGCGATAGTCGCGCGCGCGGCGCAGCTCGCGATAGGCGGCCGTGATCTCGGCAGCGCGCTTCTCGTCGCCGCCCGAGCGATCCGGGTGGTGGCGGCTGATCAGCGTCTTGTAGGCCCGCTCGACCGCCGCCCAGTCAGCCCCGGGATCGAGGCCGAGCACGGCATAAGCGGCGGGGTCGGCGGCCATTTGAGACCGTCTAATTCAGCTTGGGCGCACGGGGAAAGTGGCGCGAGTGACGGGGCTCGAACCCGCGACCTCCGGCGTGACAGGCCGGCGCTCTAACCAACTGAGCTACACCCGCGTTTTTGGCGTGCGCGGGCACCTACGGTCGAGGCTTTGGAGTGTCAACCATGGCCGGCTCCATTTCCTGCCTTTCCTCGACCTCCTCTTCGTCGGGCTCGCCGATATGGGTCAAGGTGCCGTGCTCGAACAGGAATCCGGCGATGTCCGGCGTGCCCGCGGCGGAGAATATGGTCTTGGTGATGATCAGCAACGGGACCGCGAGCAGCGCGCCGGTCGTCCCCCAAACCCACGACCAGAAGGAGAGCGAGACGAGGATCGCGAGCGGGCTGATGGTCAGCCTTCGGCCGACGACCATCGGAGTGAAAAAATTGGCCTCGATCAGGTGCAGGCCGACGAACGCGGCGGGCGGCAGCAGCGCCGTCCACACGTCATTGTAGGTCATCAAACCGCCGAGGAACAGGAACAGCGCCGAAGCGATCGGACCGAGATAGGGGATGTAGTTGAACACCGCGACGATGCCGCCCCACATCACCGGCGAGGGCATGTCGAGCTTCCACAGGATCGCCGCAGTCAGCGCGCCGAGACCGACGTTGATCAGCGTGATCGTGCCGAGATAGGTCGAGGTCGCGTCGACCACCTGCTGGATGACCCTGGCGGTTGTCAGCGCACCTTCGAAGCTGCCGCGGCTGACGATCGTCCGCTTGCGCATCGTCGTCCAGCCGGCGAGGAAGAAGAAGATCACGAGGAGCGCGAAGAACAGCTGGATGAGCAGGTGCGGCGCCGAGCTCGTGAGCAGGCCGAGCACCGAGTTCGGCTGCTCGATCCGCACCGCGCGCGTGCTCTCCTGCGTGACGGCGATCTGCGCGGTCGTGCGGTCGATGAACTTGTCGAGGTTCTTGTAGAGGTCGAGTACCGGCTCGAGCGCCGCCCGCACCTTGGTGATCTTGGTCGGGACCTGCGCCACCCAGTCGCTCGCCGGAATGACGATCGACCCGATCGCGAATACCGCGATGGCGAGGAAGATGATCAGGCACAGGCCGGCCGAAAGCTTGGACGGAATACCGCGCCGCTCGAACCATTCGAGCAGCGGGACGAGCGCAATCGCGACGACCAGGGCGGCGGTCACCGGCATGAAGAATTCCGCGCCCCAGCGCAGCGCGAAGGGCAGCGCAACGATCAAGCCGAGACCGGCGATCAGGGTCAGCGAAGCAAGCAGCCGATCGCGTTTGACCGAGATGGTCTCGGCCAGCGCCCGCGCCTCTTCGGCGGGATCGTCGTGGTCGACGTCGGTGTGCTTTTTCGTCCGGGCGTCCATCGCGGCGGCAGCATAGCCCTGGCTCCGGCGTGCCGCCAGCGGGGAGGCGTCAGTGCGAATATTGATGGCGGAACAGCTGCGCGCCGTGGGGCTGCAGGAGCCAGTTCTGATACGGCAGCCATGCCCCGCGGTTGTTGGCGAAGCTCAACCAGCCGACCAGCAGCGCGAGCGATGCGGCGACGATGGCGAAGCGATACAGCGCTCGCGGCAGGGCGCTTTCGATCATCGCCGGAAGCCCGGCCCAAATGTACATCGCGACCGGCCAGAAATAGAGCGCGAAGCGGTATGCGCCGACCGAGGAAACGAAGATCACCGGCAATGCCGCGATCGAGGCGATCGCAAGGTCCCGGTACAGCGGACTGTCGCCATTGACCGCGATCCACGCCTTGCGGCGGAGCAGGTAGAAAAGTGCAGGGACGGCAATGACCCCGACCTGGGCGATCGCGCCCGGGGCGGTCAGCCTCTGCGGCCCGGCATAGGTTTCGGTGTACGTTTCCATCGAGCTCGGCGCGAAGCGGATGATCAGGAGGATCATCGGGATCACCAGCAGCAGGCCCGCAGTCCGCACCACCGCCGACGTATTCGCCGACAGGGCAACGAAAATCAGCACGAATATCGCGCTGAAGTGGAACAGGGTGGCGAGGAGGACGAGCAGGATTCTGCCCCACACGCCCCGGTTCTCCCACGTCGCGAACAAATAGAAGATGATGCCGAGCGCGATTGCTTGGCGAGTCCCGCTCATCGCGAAACCGACGACCAGCAGCGGAGTCGCGACGGTAATCGCGATGAACGGCTCGCGGCAGCGCTTCGCCACCTCGAAGAAGCCCCAGCAGAAGACCAGAGCGGACACCGCGTCGACGAAGATCAGCCCGCCAAGCGGACCGGCGAGCCAGTTGAGCACGGTGAAACCCGGCTCTCGCCCGAAGAAGATGTCGTTGTTCGACAGGTGCTGGGTGCGCTCGTAGATGTGGAGGTAGTTGTTCCAGTCCATCCCGATGTGGAACCGGAACCCGATCATCAGCCAGTAGAGAATCGCGACCGCGAGCAACCAGCCGAACGATCGCGGCGTACCGCGCAGAGCGAGCAACACTGGCACGGCGATCATCAGGACATAGGGAATCATCGACGCCGGGTGCTCGCTCGCGTGCCTGCCTCGGCGCGTGGTAACAGAGCGCGGTCGCGACACAAGCGGCCCAGCGCTCGAGTTGACCGGCGTCGGCGCCAGCGCCTAACTGCGCAAGTCGGGTGATATGACCAGCAGACGCGCGTTCATCCTGTTCGAGCTCAACGAGGTGCCGTTTCGGGTGGTTCGCCACTTCGCCGAACGCCGCCCGCAGTCGACTTTCGCCCGGATGCTCGAAAAAGGCCGAGTCTGGGACACGGTCACGCCCGATGAAGGGCATTTGTCGCCGTGGATCACTTGGCCGACGCTCCACCGCGGGGTGTCGTCGAGCGAGCATCACATCGTCGCGCTCGGGCAGGACGTCGGCGAGACCGACGGGCGGTTCCCGCCGATCTGGAAGCTGCTTGCCGATGCGGGCCGGCGCGTCGGCCTATTCGGCTCGCTCCACTCCTACCCTCCCCCAGCCGACCTCGAGCCGTACGACTTCTATGTCCCCGACACGTTCGCCGCGGGCCCCGAAGCGAAGCCCGCCGAGCTCTCCGCTTTCCAGAGCTTCAACCTGCACATGGTCGACCGGTCGGGGGTCAATGCCTCGTCGGAACTGCCGGTGAGGAAAGCGATCGACTTCCTCGCCCGCACTGTTCCGGCGGGCATCCGCGCTTCGACCCTGGGCAAAGTCGCCCGGCAGCTCGTTTCCGAGCGGGTCCGGCGCGAGCGCACCGGACGCCGGCGCACAGTTCAATCGCTGCTCGCCTTCGACCTGTTCGCCTCCCAGCTTCGCACCAAGAAGCCGGCAGCGGCCTTCTTCTTCACCAACCACGTCGCGTCCTCGATGCACCGCTACTGGCCCGCGACCTTCGCCGGCGATTATCAAGTGACCAAATGGAGCAGCGACTGGGTCCGCCGCTTCGCCGGCGAGCTCGACTACGCCATGGGCGAGGCCGACCAGATGCTCGGCGAGCTTATGCGTTTCGCCGACCGGAATCCGGAATATCTCGTGCTGGTGAGCGGCAGCATGGGCCAGGCGGCGGTCGACGAAGAGGACCGCCACGTCCGCTCGCAGGTCCTGCTTCGCGACCTCACGCGGTTTCTCGCCGAACTCGGCGTTTCCGGCACTGCCGAGCGGCGGCGAACGATGGAGCCGACTTATACTCTCGCGTTCGGCAGCGAGGAAAATGCCGACGCCTTCCTCGCGGCCATTCGGCGGGTGAAGATCGGCGGTGCGCCAGTCGTCGGCCGTCAAGTCGACTCGCGCACCGTCGAGTTCTCGCTCGGGCACGCCAACCTCAGCGGCGAGCAATTGACCCTCACCATCGGCAATCGGAGCGTCGAACTCGCGGATGCGGGGCTGGCCAATATAACCATCGACGATGAGGTCGGGTCGGCCGCCTATCACGTGCCCGAGGGCATGCTGCTGGTCTATGATCCCCGAAGCGACCGCGGCGAGCACATGGCGGAGCCGGTTTCGACAACGAGGATCGCGCCGACCTTGCTCGCGTTGCAGGGCGTCGAGCCGCCTCCTTATATGGAAAAACCTCTGGCCGAACTGCTCGAAGCGGAGCTCGAGCCGGCCTGAACTGCGCTAAAGCCGCGCTGCCGCCAGCTTCATCTCGAGCGCGCTGTGCTCGGGCACCACGACCCGGATTCTGCGGCTGGCGAAGTCGATGGACACCTTCTTGAACGCGCGCATGGCGTTCATTCCGAGCAGCAGCGCCGGCTTGTTCTGCAGCCCCAGCTGCTTGAACGTGTGCGCATCGGCGAACACGATCGCGAGGTCGTTGAGGCCGATCCCGCCGACCTGGAGCTGGTGGACGAACATGTAATCGCCCGGGATCTTGTCGCCGGTGACGGATTCGAGCGTCACCTGCTCGGACCCGCTCAGTGCCTTGGCGCCGAGGAGCGAGCGGCGCAGCGCTTCGTTGCCGACGCTGATCTGCGATCCGGTGTCGACGATGACGGTCATCGGGCGGCCATTGGCGGTCGCCTCGGTGATCACCAGCCGCCCGTTGCGGCGGGTGCCCTCGACCACGATCGTTCCCGGCTCCGCCTTGAAATCCGGCACCGCCGAGGGAACGATCGAGAGCGTCTGCGCTTCGAAGTCGAACACGACCCGCTGAGCCCGCAGCGAGTCCGTCCCGAGAATCCCGTCAGCGCCCATGTTCACGCCCTCGAGTAAAGGCGCGTGGATGTTGCGCACTTCCTTGCGCGTCACCTGCAGTGTGGGGACCATTGCCGTGGTCACAGTCGATACGCCCGAGACGCTGTGCAGCGAGGCATCTTCGCCCGGCGCGAACTTGAGCTTGCTCGCAAGCTCGCGCGAGATCGCGGTCCGGTCGGCCCCGGTGTCGACGAGGAACCGATAGGGACCGGTGCCGGACAGCCGCACCGGGACGGTCATGCGTTGCGACGCATCGTTCTTGAACTTGATGTCCTCGGCCTGGGTGGTCTTGTCGATCGTCGCGGGAATCGCGGCTTTCTCGATCAGCGCTGCGCCGATGTGGACCTGGGCGGATGCGGACGCGCTGCCGGCGAGCACTGCAAGTGCGAGGATCGTCAGTTTGTGCGGCACGGCAGCGATCTCCCGAAACCTCGGTCCGCCTGATCCTACGCGCAACTCGCCCGCAGGGCAAAGACGTTCACCCGCAGCAATCGGACGTTCGGCATTGGGAGCAGCAGCATCAGCGGCGGCGCGGCTCGGGTCGATCAGTCGCCGAGCTTGCCCATCGGCGACGCGACCATCCACTTTTCAACCATCGCCCGCTCATGGTCGGTCAGCGGGCGGCAGGCGAGGCCGGGCCTGCGAAAGTCGCGCGGGATTTGCTGCCTGGGCTGCGGGACGTGGCGCAACACCTCTTCGGGCTTCAGCGGCCGGGCGAAGGCGACTCCGGCGAATCGGCCATGGACCCAGATCACGGTGCTCTTGAGCCGCAGCTCATTGCGCGCGAAGAAGGTCGTCGTGCCTTCGAGCGGCAGGCGCTCGCCTTCGATCAGCGCGCCTTCCTCCGACAGGTTGCGCAGGCGCACGGTCTGCGCGACGCCCGCGACCTCGATGCTCGCTGCAAGGAGGACGGGCGAACGGCGCGACCGCCGATTCTGAGCCGTGCTGCTCTGGTCCATCGCACCGGCTTACACCGGCGGGGGTAAAGCTTCATTTAACATGGCGCCTAATTCCGTCGCACCAGGAGCATCAGATTGTTCGCCGGCATCGAGCGGATTTCGGCGAGCGTGAACGCCTCGCTCGCGGCGGCGGCGAAATCCTCGACCCGGCGCAGCCCCCAACGCGCGTCGCGGCGCTTCAGGTCAGCGTCGAACGCGAGGTTGCTCTCCGCGGTCGGGACATCGTCCCTAAGCCATGGGCCGTAGACGATCAGGGGGGCGCCGGACGCCAGCAACCGCTCCGCCCCGGCAATCAGCCCCAACGCCGAGCTCCACGGGCTGATGTGCACCATGTTGATGCTGAGGACGGCGTCAGCCCGGTCGACGGGCCAATCCCCAGACGCTGCGTCGAGCACGACCGGCCGAAGCAGGTTCGCGCGTCCGGTCTCTTGTCGCCACGCCGCGATCGACCCGAGCGCGTCCGCATGCACGTCGCTCGGCTGCCATTGCAGCTCGGGAAACCGCTCCGCGAAATAAGCCGCATGCTCACCGGTGCCGCTGGCGATCTCGAGCATCAATCCGGCCGGCGGCAGCCAGTCGGCGAGGACATCGGCGATCGGCTCGCGATTGCGCAGCGCCGCCGGGGCGGATCGCAGCGCGCCGGCTGCGGGGGCTTCGTAGAAGCGCTCGCCCGCCATCAGGTCCGGCTTCGCACCTCCTCGAGCAAGCGCTTGGCACGCAGGTACATCTCAATCCGCTGGACGCTGAACATGCCGAGCGCGAATGCGATCAGCGGATCGGTCAGCATCGCCGGGCTCACCCCGCCGCCCTCCTGAGCGAACAGGCCGCGCGCTGCGGCGCGGACCACGATCAGGCCGATGAGGAACAGCATCGCCGCCGGAGACGCCTTCTGGTTGAGCGCGTGGGTCTCAGGGTCGACGTGGATGTGCATCATCTTGCCGCGCTGCCAGCCGACCGCCGCGCCGATTGCCAGGCCCGCGGCGGACGCCAAGGCGACCGCGCCCTTCGGCGGAAGCTGCCAGAACATCAGCGCCGCGACCGCGAGGTACATCGCCGGCACCACCCACAAGGTCTCGAGCTTCAACGGCCGCATCCGGCCCATCCGCCGCAACCGCAGCGCCATGACGACCGCAATGATGCCGAAGCTGATCGCGTAACTGATCCAGGTCTGGTGGACCGGATGTGTTTGAATCTGCATTCTTCCCCTCCCCTACGCTTACTCCGCCGCCTGGGCCGGCGCCGCCTCCCGATAGGACAGAATCGGCTTGCGCGCCGCAAGCGTCTCGTCGAGCCGCCGCCGCGGCGCGTGAACCGGCGCGGCCTTAAGCGACTGGTCGCCGGCCTTGGCGCGTTCGGCGATCGAGCGAACCGCGGCAATGAACTGATCCAGGCTCGCTTTCGATTCGGTTTCGGTCGGCTCGACCAGCATCGCCCCGTGGACGACCAGCGGGAAGTACATGGTCATCGGATGGAAGCCTTCGTCGATCAGCGCCTTGGCGAGGTCGAGCGTGCTCAAGCCACCGGCGAAGCCTTTGTCCGAGAAGATCGCCTCGTGCATGCATGGCCCGCTTTTCGCGAACGGGGCGTCGAGCACGTCCGCGAGGCTGCGGAGGATGTAATTGGCGTTGAGCACGCTGTCCTCGGCGACTTGCTTGAGGCCGTCGGCGCCGTGGCTGAGGATATAGGCCAGGGCGCGGGTGAACATGCCCATCTGCCCGTGGAAGGCGACCATCCGGCCAAAGGCGCCCGGATGCTCCTCGGCCGCGGTCTCTTCCTCGACGATCCGGTAGCTGCCGTCGGGATATTTCGCAGCGTACGGCAGCGGGCCGTAGGGCGCGAGCGCTTCGGACAGAACGACGGGGCCAGAGCCAGGACCCCCGCCACCGTGCGGGGTCGAGAAAGTCTTGTGCAGATTGATGTGCATCGCGTCGATGCCGAGGTCCCCCGGGCGCACCTTGCCCACGATCGCGTTGAAGTTCGCGCCGTCGCAATAGACGAAGGCGCCCGCGGCATGCACCGCGTCGCTGATCGCCTTCATGTCCGGCTCGAACAGGCCGCAGGTGTTGGGGTTGGTGATCATCACCGCGGCGACGTCGGGGCCGAGCCGGGCCTTCAAAGCCTCGAGATCGACGCGGCCGGCCGGGTTGGCCGGGATGTTCTCGACCGCATAGCCGGCGAAGGCGGCGGTCGCGGGATTGGTCCCGTGCGCGCTTTCCGGCACCAGCACCACCGCGCGCTTGTCGCCGCGCGCCTCGAGCGCGGCGCGGATGCACAGCAGCCCGCACAGCTCGCCGTGGGCGCCCGCCTTGGGGCTCATCGCGACGCCGTACATGCCGGTGAGGTCGAGCAGCCAGAAAGCGAGCTCGTTGATCACCTGCAGCGCGCCCTGCACGGTTTCCTGCGGCTGCAACGGATGCACGTCGGCGAAACCCGGCAGCCGCGCGACCTTCTCATTCAGGCGCGGATTATGCTTCATTGTGCACGATCCGAGCGGGAACAGCCCGAGGTCGATCGCGTAATTTTGCCGCGACAGCCGGGTGTAGTGACGGACCATCTCCGGCTCGCTGAGGCCCGGCAGGCCGATCGACTGAGACCGCTCCAAACCGCCCAGCCTGTTACCCGGCGAAGGCCGGGGTCCAGGAGCGCCGCCAGGCGCTGCATCGAAATCCACACCCGTCTGCTCCGTCGAGCCGATCTCGAAGATCAACGGCTCCTCGAGCATCAGCGCGCGGTTGCCGGTGACGGTCTGGGCGTCGCCCTGTTCGTTCGCCGGAGTGGTGGGCCGCCAGCCCGAAGGATTGACGGTCATTGGACCACCTCCTTCAGCGCGGCTTCCAGGGCAGCGATGTCCTCGTCGGTAACCGTCTCGGTGACCGCGACGACGAGGCCGTTCTGCAGCGCGTCGACGCCGGGGTAGAGCCGGCCGAGCGACACGCCGCCGAGCACTCCCTTCTCGACCATCGCGTGGACCGCGGGCCGCGCCTCCACCGAAAGCTTCAGCGTGAATTCGTTGAAGAAGCCGTTGTTGACCAGCGAGACGCCGGGGATCGCGGCGAGCCGCTCCGCGGTCTCGCACGCGCGCGCGTGGTTGAGGGAGGCGAGCCGCCGCAGCCCCTTCTCGCCGAGCAAAGTCAGGTGCGCGGTGAACGCCAGCGCGCACAGCACCGAGCTGGTGCAGATGTTCGACGTCGCTTTCTCACGGCGGATATGCTGCTCGCGGGTCGACAGCGTCAGCACGAAGCCGCGCTTGCCTTCGGCGTCGACGGTTTCTCCGGCGAGCCGCCCCGGCATCTGCCGGACATGCTTCTCCCGGCACGCGAACAGGCCCACGTACGGCCCGCCGAACTGCAGACCGACACCGATGCTCTGCCCTTCACCGACGACGATGTCCGCGCCCATCTCGCCCGGCGACTTCATCAGCCCCAGCGCGACCGGCTCGGTCACCACGGCGATCAGCAACGCACCGGCCGCATGCGCGGCCTCGGCGATCGGCGTTAGGTCTGTGATCCGACCGAGGATGTCGGGATATTGCACCACGACCGCGCTCGTCTCGCAGTCGATCTTGCCGATCAGCCGTTCGGTATCCGGCTCGGCGGTCAATTCGGGCAGCGTCGTCGAAAGCGCATCTTCGGTGAATTTGGCCATCGTCTCGGCGACGCGGACGTAATGCGGGTGCACGCCCGAGCTGATCACGCTCTTCTTCCGCCGCGTGATGCGGTGGGCCATCGAGATCGCTTCCCACATCGCCGTCGAGCCGTCGTACATCGACGCGTTGGCGACCTCGCAGCCGAACAGCCGCGCGACCTGCGTCTGGAAT
>Ga0207706_10002132_pt1 | contig 19363 bp, 17 predicted proteins | sample KBSC53metaG_FD_184318 | JGI IMG/M metagenome (GOLD analysis project Ga0207706, IMG submission 184318) | Corn rhizosphere microbial communities from Kellogg Biological Station, Michigan, USA - KBS C5-3 metaG (SPAdes) (version 2) | ecosystem: Host-associated > Plants > Roots > Rhizosphere > Soil ... | reverse complement strand
TTTTTCCTGATAGCTGAGGATGCAGCCCTTGAACCCGCGCGAGTTCAGGCCCTGCTGCTGGCTGGTACCGATGGACAAGTCCTGATCGGCCACGAAGCCCAGCGAAACGCCGTCACCATAGACCGAGTGGCGCGCCACCGCGTCGTGCTCCAGCGGCACGCTGCCGATCGGGGTAACGACTTCGTCCATGCCTTCGACCGGCGGATAGAGGCACCAGTGCTGGAAGACGCACTTTTCCGGGTCCGTCGGGTGTGGCTCGGTACGCAGGACCTGCAGTTGTTCGGGGCTCATGGTCAGCGTAAGGTTGGGGAACAGCGTGCAGTGGAAATAGTCCACAAGCTGCTGATCGCTCATGCTCTCGTAATTGGTGAACCCACGCGACGGGCCGAGCCGGCGCTTGGCCGCGATGATCGCGGCGCGCAGGTCGCCGGTGTGGCCGTTGTAGTCGGCGGGATCGATCTCCCAGGCGCGGGCCACGTCGTCGAGCGGGGCCGGTACTTCGGTCGTGTGATAGTCGATGCGGGTGGTGGCCTGATGTCCCTTCATCCACATCGAGTTGTGGCCCGAAGGGTACATCTCGAACAGGGTATCGGGCAGGCCGTCGTTGATGAAGGTGGCGAGTTCCGGGTGGATCGTCGGCAGGTGGTAGCTCTCGTTGAAGTTGTCGCGGATGATCTTCCAGTTGAATTCCGCATCGGCAGACAGCTTCAGCACACGCACCCAGTTTTCGATGCCATAGCCCTTGAGGCGTTCGGGAAACGGATCGAGCCATTCCTCCAGCGGGGCGACGTCATCGTCCATGCACCAGAACACGAACGGCCCCCATGTCGCGCAGCGCAGCTCCGACAAGCGAACCTTGCCGCAGGGGCTGCCGCCCTCGAAGTCCTCCGGATCCTGCGCCTTGGAAAGCGTGCCATCGAGATCGTAGGTCCAGCCATGATAGGCGCAAGTGATGCGCGGAACAGCGGCCTGCTCACCCAGAATCAGTCGGTTACCGCGGTGGGAACAGGAATTGTAGAAGGCTTTGATCGAGCCATCCTCCTGCTTGACCATGATCACCGATTCCTTGGCGAAGTTGTGGCGCACGATGTCGCCCGGCTCCTCGAATTCGGCGATCAGGGCGCCAAGGTGCCAGACCTTGGGCCAGAGGTTCTTCATCTCCGCGTCCATCCACTCTTTCGAGATGTAGCGGTCGGCGGTGATGGTATCGCCGCGCACCGGCATATCGAATTCGGGCGAGTAGCGCGATGGCTTGCTCTGGATGTTCATGGACTTCCTTTCAGATCTTGGCCGGGGACAGGACCAAACAAGTGCCAGCAAGCAGGTGCGGCAAACGGTTCTTATGCGCGGACGTCATGTCTCAGACTCTCCTCTCTCCGGCCGGTCGCATCTTATTTGTGCTGAGTCCGGCCGCTCGAATCGGAAACAAATAAACCGACTCATCTGCCGGTTTTTATGCTAGCTTGAGCACCTCAGCCCACCTGCGAATTTGGCTAGGTGGTCCCATGAGTGGATATTGGAGGCCATGGAAAACCGCACCGCTGCCATACGCGACCACGTGCTCAGCGCCCTCCAGCCTAATCATCAAACACAGCCGCCAGCCAAGTGGCAGCAGCGCAAGAGCGCGAAGATGCGTGACCGGCTGGTTTCGGCTGCGGTCGATTGTCTTGTCGAAAGCGGATACCCCGGCCTCACAACGGCGGCAGTGGCCACCCGCGCCGATGTATCGCGCGGAGCCATGCACCATCACTTCCCCACGCGCATGGAACTGGTCGCCGCGGTCGTCGACCATGTCGTTTATCATCGTATGCGCACTTTCCTGGCCGACTACTTCGGCGCGGTGGAGAACCGGCAGGGGGAACCGCTGATCGAACTCGCCTGCGAGGCGCACTGGCGCTCGGTGCAGACGCCAGACTATGCCGCCTGGCTCGAACTCACCGTGGCCGCCCGCACCGACCCGGAACTTGCCGCGATCTTCCACCCTGTTGCACGCCGCTATGACGAAGTCTGGACCAGCGAGATGAACGAGGCCTTCCCCCAATGGCAGGACCACCGGGACCTGCTAAAGCTGGCCAATGACTTCACCAGCGCCATGCACATGGGGATGCTGCTGCACGCACCCGTGTTCGCATCCGAAGACCGCATGGAACGCCTGCGCCACTTCGCCGTGCGGACCATGCAGGAACTGTACGAGACGCGCTGATGCCGTGCTCCCCTGGCGCTCTCACAAAAGAGAGGTAGCCCGCCCCGCCGCTATCTTCCAGACTCCGGCCACAAACCAGAATCGTGCGGCACCTGTTCGACGAGAGGACCCAGGAAAGGACTCCCCATGGCAAATGTGGCAATCACCGGAGCTGGCCGCGGCATCGCGCTCGAGCTCGTCAAGCAGCATCTCGCCAAAGGAGACCGCGTCTTTGCATTGGTGCGCAATCCCGCCGGTGCTCCGGCGCTCAACGCCCTTGCCGCCGGTTCGAACGGAAAAGTGACCATTCACGCGATGGACGTGGCGGACGATGCCTCGGTCAAGGCGGGCGCCGCCGACACCGGTGATGTGCCGATCGACATCCTCTACAACGTCGCGGGCGTGCCCGGCCAGGTCGGCCCGGAGATCGAAAGCTCAGACTTCGCCGAATGGAGCGAGGTGTTCAACACCAACGTGAACGGCCCGATGCGCACTTTCCAGGCCTTCCTGCCGCGTCTCGGCCAGGGATCGCGCGTGGTCAGCTTCGGCAGTCAGGTCGGGGCCTCCACCTGGCCCTATCCGGGTTATGAAGCCTACGCAGCCTCCAAGGCCGCGCTGCAACAGCTCATGCACGCCGTCGCACTGGGTGTGGCCGATCGCGGCATCATCGCGATCAGCGTGCATCCGGGCTGGGTGAAGACCGACATGGGCGGCCCGGATGCCGACCTGACCGTGGAGGAGAGCGCCGCCGGCATCCGCACGCTCGCCGAAAGACTCACGCTCGAGATGTCAGGTGGCTTCTACAAGTGGAACGGCGAACTCCACGCCCGCTGACGCAGGATGACGAAGGCCCCGGAACTCCAGGGCTCAATCCCTCACGCCGCTTGAGAAGCGTGATGACAGTGACGGTCACGCCAACGCTTCCATCCAGCGCCGCGTCGCATCGAGCACGGCTCTGGCGCGTAGCGCGGGATGCGGAAAGGCCTCGCGCAAGACGGCACTGCGCAGTTCGAGAGACAGCGGGATATTCGCAGGCAGGGCCTCCAGCATCGCCGCGAGCGGCAGTACGCCTTCCCCGCACTGTTCGCGCAAGTCGATGGCATCAGTGATCACCGCGTCGAAATCCGCCGGATCGGGCCGCTGGGCGCGAGCATCGCAGAACTGCGCATAAGGCAGCAGCGCCGGATCGATCGCCGCGATCTGCGCCACGCTCGTGCCCGAGCGGTCCACGTGAATCGGGTCGATCAGCACCGCGCGCAGCGGATGCTCCACCCGCTCAAGTACGGCCAGCGCCTGGGTCAGGTTCTTCACCTCGGTGAAAATCCCGAATTCCAGCGCCACGCGTATCCCCGATCCCTCGGCATGGCTGCACAGCGCCGACAGCTGGTCCGCCGTCACGCCATGGTCGGGTTCGGAAGAAACGCATAGCACGTTCGCCGCCCCCAGTTCCGCGCCCACGTCGATCACCTTGCGATGATCGTCGAGCGCCGAATCGGGCTTGATCCAGATGACCTCCACGTCGAGCACCTGCAGGCCGGTGCGCGCGATCGCGGCCCGCGTTTCGCGCGTGGTCTGTGCGGTCCATTCGGCCGGATCGACCCACAGGCCCGCGGAGTCGAACCCTGCGGCAACCGCCACCTCGACGACATCGACCGCGCCGAATTCGGGCAGCACGCCCGAAGCAAGTGACAGCTTGTGCATATGCGCCTTCTCCCGCCTACGGCGATGCTTACATCTTCGGTTCGGGTGTAGAGGCGTCGTCTTCCAGGTACCAGTTCAGCCATTCATGGAAGTACTGGTTGCCGCGCTCGTTGCGCCCGAACACGAGATCGTCGTGCGCGCCCGATTCGAGGCCTTTCTGAATCTGGAGGCCGATCACGTAGTCTTCCTGGTAGGTCACGTCGCGGAAGAAGTTCATCGCCCCTTCCACCGCCTCGCGGTCGGCCTCGTCCTTGATCGGATCGCGGCGCAGGTAGTTCAAAACAGTGCGATTCCGGTCCGGCGTCGGTCCGGGGAAGAGCTGGGCAACCTGGGTGATTTCGGGCGCGATGAAAATCGAGACGTTAGGGAAGAAGATGCGGACGAAATCGTACCCATTGTTCTCACAATTGCCCCATTCCTCGCGCGGCACGTCCTTGAGCTGCTCGGCGATCGTGTGCTGCGGGAAGCCGATGCGCATGTTCGGGCCGAAGCCTTCGTAATGCATGGTGTTCGACGGGGTGCGCGGGAAGATCGTATCCGGATGCAGCGACTTGAAGTGGTAGCCCTCCAGGTAGCCGTCGAACGCGATCTTCCAGTTCGCGCCTTCGATCGTGCGGTTGCCGAGGTACGTCCAGTTGGCGAAATCGAGCGCATCGAAATCCTCCAGAAACCCCCTGAAATAGGCATCGAGGTCCATCGGCGCGTTGGGCGTGAGGCACACGAAGATCATGCCCGCATGCTCCTCGCAAGGCAGTTCGCGCAATCCGAGTTCGGACTTGTCGACATCCCCGAACGTGCTGGCCTCGGCAATGCCGATCAGCTTTCCGTCCGAACCGTAAGTCCAGGAATGGTACTTGCAGGTGAAGCGCGAACAGTTGCCCTTGCCCTCGGCCACCGGGGCGCCGCGATGCGCACAGACGTTGAGGAAAGCGCGGACCTTGCCATGCTTGTCGCGGTTGATCAGCACCGGCATGTCGATGGCTTCCATCGCCTTGTAATCTCCGGGGTTCGGCAACTCGGCCGTAAAGGCGAGCATCAGCGGCGCGCGCTTGAACACCAGCTCCATTTCGGCCTTGAACTGATCCTTGTCGATGTAGCTGCTCGATGGGACCTTGAGCGGCTTGTCGGTCTGGAAGGTCTTCTTGTGCTCGACGTAGTCGAGCATGATTTCAGCGACGTCGCCAAGATGCTTCACGCGGTCCACGGTCTTCTCCCGGATTTGGTTCTCTATCGCGAGTTTGGGGCCACATCCGATTGGCGGCAAGCTGAACAAGGTGCTAGTTCGTGTAGGCATCTTGGCACTTTGGACAGTTGGCCAATCCCACACACAAGGGCAGTCATCGCAGCATGACGGAGAGGAACAGCCCACCCTGGGCATGGCTTGAAATCCCCCCGCGGCACCTTGCCGCCTATGCCGGCACGGGATTGTGGGACGAACGCACCATTGCGGAGCAGGCGACTGCGCTGGCGGAGGCCGATCCCGGCTTCGTCGCGCTGATCGACGGCGATACACACGTCAAGCGGGCCAAGATCGTCGCCGATGCAGAGGCCTTGTCCGCAGCGATGCACGCGCGCGGATTGCGGCCGGGTGACGTCATCGCCTTTCAGGTGCCCAACTGGCGCGAGGCCATGATCATCAACCTCGCGGCCGCCATGTCCGGGTTCGTCGTCAATCCGATCGTGCCGATCTACCGCGATCATGAAGTCACGCTGATGCTGGGCGATTGCGGCGCGAAAGCGTTCTTCGTCCCCGCCTCGTTCCGCAAGTACGACTTCGCAGCTATGGCGTGGCGCATCCGCGCAAACCTGCCGGACCTCGAACACGTTTTCACCGTGCGCGGCGAAGGGCCGGACGACTATGCCGCCCTCATCGGCGAAGGGCGCGGCAGGGCCTTCGCACGGCCCAAGGTCGATCCGCTCGGCGTCAAGATGGTTCTCTACACCTCCGGCACCACCGGCAGGCCCAAGGGCGTGCTGCACAGCCATGTCTCGATTGCGCGCATCCTCAAGGAAAGCGGCGCCTACTGGGGGCTGATGCCGGGTGAAGCGACGCTGATGCCTTCCCCCGTCACCCACGTTTCGGGTTATGCCAACGGACTGGAAGCCCCCTTCATCTGCGGCACCCGCACGGTGCTGATGGAAGCCTGGAACGCGAACGAGGCGCTGACCCTGATTGACCGGCACCAACTGGTGGGCACGGTCGCCGCCACGCCCTTCCTCGTCGAACTGGCCGCGGCCGCCCGCAAGGCCGGAAATCGGCTGCCCAGCTTCCGCTTCTTTGCCTGTGGCGGAGCAGCCGTTCCGAACGACCTGATCCCGGCCGCCAATGCCGCCTTCGCGCATTGCCGCGCCTTCCGCGTGTTCGGTGCATCCGAAGTGCCGTTGGTGACCTTCGGCTGGCCCAATGTGGAAGCGCTGGCGGCGACCACCGACGGCGTAATCGTCGACTACGACATCCGCATCATCGACGATGAAGACCGCGACCTGCCCCATGGCCAGGAAGGCGAAATCCTCGCGCGCGGTCCCGGCATGATGCTCGGCTACGCAGACGAGGCACAGACCCGCGAGGCGATTACGCCGGACGGCTATTTCCGCACCGGCGACCTTGGCCTGCGCACGCCCGATAACGCCATCACTATCACTGGCCGCAAGAAGGACCTGATCATCCGCGGTGGCGAGAACATCTCCGCCAAGGAGATCGAGGACGTGCTTCACGCCCATCCCCATGTGCGCGAAGCCGCCGTTGTCGCCATGCCGCACGATCGGCTGGGCGAAGGCGTCTGCGCCTATATTCTCGCCGACGGCGACGTGCCCTCTCCGCAGGATCTTGCGGCGCACGTAGCCGCCAGCGGCCTCGCCAAGCAGAAGATCCCCGAGCGCTTCGAGTTCCGCAAAGACCTGCCCCGCACGGCCTCGGGCAAAGTACGCAAGGACATGCTGCGCGCCGAGGTCAAGGCGCTGGTGGAAACAGTGGAAGCGGTGGATAACTGACGGCCACGCGGGACGTCATCCGGGCACAGGTCGGGATCGTTCTCGACACGGCACGAGGCGGCCTGCGATGGGATGACAAGCATCGGATGACGGGCGGGCAGTGGCAGCCAGCCCCAAGATTCAGCTCATCATCGCCGCGCCCACGGCGGCCTCGATCTCGCTTTTCATCGGATTGCGCCGCAGTGTCAGTCCGCCGTTCACCTGCAGGTTCTCGCCGGTCATGAAGCACTCGTCGCTAGCGAGGAACACGGCCGCCGCGGCGATGTCATCGGACGTGCCGATGCGGCCGAGCGGGTATCCGGCAAGGAACGCGTCGAACAGGCCGGGCACCTGCTTGGCATCGCTCGTCATCGGCGTGTCGGTGAGGCCCGGTGAGATCGAGTTCGCCCGCACGCCTTCAGCGCCGAACTCGTGCGCGATGCAGCGGATCACATGGTCGGCACCGGCCTTCGTGCCCATGTAGGCGGCATGGTCGTTGAGCATGATCGTCGCAGTGGCCGAGCTGATCTGGATGATCGAACCGCCCCGCCCCCCAGACGAGCGCATCATCTTGCGCAGCATCGCCTGGTAGAAGTGGAACGGCCCGACATACTGCAGCATCGTCATCGCCATCAGTTCCTCGTGCGTTGTGTCGAGAAACGGCTTGAGTAGGCCCCATCCGGTTGCGTTGATGGCGATATCGATCCCGCCCAGCTTCTGCCCGGCCTCACCGGCGAAGGCGTCCACGCTGGCCTGATCGGTCAGATCGCAGCAGGCCCATTCACAGTCATGCTGCGTAGCAAAGTCCGCCAGCACGCTTTCCTTGCGCCCGGAGACAAGCACTGCCGCGCCTTCGTCCAGAAAACGTTTCGCGATGTGCTGGCCCATGTTGTCCGGACTACTCGCGCCTAGAACAACCGCGCGTTTTCCCTGCAATCGTGGCATGCCGCTCTCCTCGGACCCTCTTCTCGCTGAAGAATTAACACGCAGGCCGCGCCGCCCTTCCTGACAAAAAGTGTAGTGGCCCGCATGGCCCGCAGCGGCGAAGAGAGGCATTCGCAAGGAAGCCGGAACGCGAGTCCGGCAAATGGCAGAGGAACTGATCACATGGATCTCGGACTGAAGGGTAAGAAGGCCATCCTGCTGGGCGCCAACGGCGGCATCGGCCGTGTGGTCGCCCGCACGCTTGCGGCGGAGGGCTGCGATGTCGCGATCTGCGGCCGTTCGCAGGGCAAAGTCGATATAGTCGGGGCGGAACTGACCGGGATCGGCGTGCGGAACTATGCCGAAGCGCTAGACGTAGCCGATCCGGCCGCCGTGCCCGCATTCGTCGAAAAGGCCGCCGCTGCGCTTGGCGGCTGCGACATCTTCATCAGCTTCACCTCGGTCAACCCCGGCGAGGATACCGACGCCGCGTGGCAACTCGTGCTGGGGACCGATATCCTGCCGATGCGCCGCGGCATTGCCGCCGCCCGCCCGTTCCTCGCCCAGTCCGGCGACGGCTCGATCGTGTGTATCAGCTCGACCGGCGCCGTGGAGGAATTCATGGGCGTGCAGCCGTACAATGCGCTCAAGGCCGCCGTCATCAATTACAGCGCAGCTCTTTCGCAGTCGCTGGCCGCCGAGGGCATCCGCGCCAACTGCATCACCCCCGGCCCGGTCTGGACCGACGACGGCCCCTGGCCGCAGATCAAGGCGAGTGCGCCCGAGTTCTTCGACCAGATCGTCAGCGCCATCCCCACGGGACGGATGACCACCGGCGAAGAACTGGCCAAGACCATCGTGTTCACGGCGTCGCCGGCATGCAAGGCGATGACTGGTACGAACATCGTCGTCGATGGCGCGTTCACCAAGCGCGTCCAGTTCTGATCATCTGAAATCCCACCCTAAGAAAGGGGTTCTGGCGGCGCCGGTCATGAAGGGGTAAGCGCAGCGGTCAACGGCTGTGTCAAAGGGGGCCGGTGGATCAACCCGCCCCCTTCAGGCTTGGCGGCGTGGAATGAAGTTTGCTGCTCAATGCCGGGCCATAGCCCCGCCGTCGACCCATAGGCCATGCCCGGAAACGAAGCGCGCATCCGCGCTGCACAGGAAGGCCACGACATCCGCTATATCTTCCGGCGTGCCGAGACGGCGCAGCGGCGCCTTGTTTTCCCAGAACGTCCTGTATTCGGGCATCTGCTCGAAGGCAGGCGCGGTCATAGGCGTGGCGATGGCGCCGGGCTGGACGCAGGTGGCCGTGACACCGAACGGGCCAAGCTCGGCCGCGACCGATTTGGTAAAACCCAGCACCGCGTGTTTCGATGCCGAATAGGCACTCAACCCTTCGTCCCCATAGGTGGAGGTTGTCGAACCGATCGTGACGATCCGCCCTGCGCCGTGTGCCTTGAGGTGGGGCGAAGCCTCGCGCACCAGCCGGAACACCGCAATGAGGTTCACCTCCAGCGCGCGCTGGAAGTAGGCATCGTTGTGCCCCTCTAGAGGATGAAACGCGCTGATCCCGGCGCAAGGCACGACCGTGTCGAGCCCGCCCATCGCCACCACCGCGGCCTTGACGAGACCGGCATTGGCATCCGGCCCGGTCAGGTCCGACCTGAAGTCGATAGCGCCTTGCATGTCGGCGGTAAAAACCTGTGCGCCATCCGCCCGCAGTCTCTCGGCGACTGCAGCACCGATTCCGGAGCCCGCTCCTGTGACAATGGCCCGGCGGCCATGCAACCGGCCGCTCATGCGATCTTCAACACCAGCTTGCCGGTATTCGTGCCGGTGAACAGCCGCATGAAGGCGGGATAGGCGTTCTCGAGCCCTGCCTGCACGTCCTCGTCCATGCGCAGTTTCCCTTCGGCCAGCCACTGCGCCATCTGCTTCCCACCCTCGGTGAAGCGATCGGCATGGTCGGCGATCAGGAAGCCATGGATCGTGGCGCGGCGGGCCAGCACCTGCCACAGATTCCTGAGACCCACTTTCTCGGGTGAATTGTACTCGCTGATAAGCCCGCACAGGACGATCCGGGCATGGTGCGCGAGGTTGAACATCTCCGCCTCCATCACCGGGCCGCCAACATTCTCGAACATCATGTTGGCCCCGTCCGGCGCCGCCTCTGCAATTGCAGCGACGAGTGCCTCATGATCCTTGCCCTTGTAGTCAATCGCGGCGTCGAAGCCGTAATCCTCGATGAGCCGGCGGCATTTTTCCGCGCCACCTGCGATGCCGACCACGCGGCAGCCCTTGATCTTGCCGATCTGCCCGACCGCCGAACCGACGGCCCCGGCCGCGCCGGATACCAGAAGCGTCTCCCCCGGTTGCGGCTTCGCAACTTCGAGCAGACCGAAATAGGCGGTCAGCCCCACCGCGCCAAGCGCAGAGAGATAGTTGGATGGAGAGGGCACCGCGCCCACTTCAATCGGCATGGTGAAGCCGCCCGGCATCGCGACCGAATAATCTTCCAGCGCATTCAACCCCATGACCCACTGGCCGACCGCAAAGTCAGGGTTATCAGAGGCATGGACAACGCCGACAGTCGTCGCGCGCACCGGATCGCCCAGCGGGATCGGCGGCATGTAGCTTTCGGCATCGTCCATCCAGCCGCGCTGGGCTGGATCGAGCGAGGCGTAGTGGTTGCGCACGACGATTGCGCCCGGCGGAGGCGCTGGGACCTCGGTGGTTTCGAGCTTGAAATCCGCCTCGACGGGACTGCCATCTGGCCTGCGCACAAGCAGGAAGCGCCGGTTCTCAGCCATATTCGTCCTCTCCAAAGTGTTGCAGCTTTAGCTCGACGTTCATGCGCGTCGGTGCACCTGATCATAATGGCAGGTCATGTTCCGCCGCGAACCGTTGCATAACAAAAAGCGCAAACAGGAACGGTCACGAAAATGTCGGGCCGGATGGGAGGGTTTCTGATGTTATCCGCACGTCTTCGCGGGGCGCTGATATTCGCGCTCACCACCACCGCATTCACCGGCTTTGCCGTCCCGGCCGCCGCTCAGGACGAGGCCAGCAATGCGGGACCCGTCGATCTGAATGAGATCATTGTATCGGCCCGCCGCCGCACCGAAAGCCTGCAGGACACGCCGATCGCGATCACTGCTGTCAGCGCGGCGATGCTGGAAAACAAGGCCTCTGCCAACATCGGCGATCTTCAGGGCGCCGCCCCGGGCCTGCTGATCACCCAGCAGAACTCGGGCGCGCAGGCCGCCAACATCTCGATCCGCGGCCTGACTTACGCCGACATCGAAAAGTCGCAGACGCCGACCGTGGGCGTCGTTGTCGATGGCGTCACCATCGGCACCAACACCGGCCAGTTGCAGGATGCCTTCGACATCGCGCAGATCGAAGTCCTGCGCGGTCCACAGGGTACCCTGTTCGGCGCCAACACGATCGGCGGCGTCATCAACATCACCCGCACCAAGCCGACCATGGAACCCAACGTGAAGGCCGAGTTCACCTATGGCCGCTGGGACACCTGGGCCGCCAAGGCGATCCTGAATTACGGCGACGGTGAGAACTGGGGTGTCAAGTCCTGGTACTTCCACAACCAGACCGATGGCTTCTACCATAACGTCACGCGCAATACCTCGGATGGCTGGAGCAAGGGCGACAGCTATGGCGCCAGCTTGCTGTTCAAACCGACCGGCTCCGACTTCGATGCACAACTGACCGTCGAGAACGTCGTTCAGAGCTTCAATCCGGTAGTGAGCAATCTGGCCAACAGCAGCGAGGTATTCTGCCTCTATGAACCTGCTGCGCAATGCAACCGGAACACCACTACCGATCTCTACACCACGTTCGGCGATGCGGCGAAGAGCACCTACCGCGCGCCCGATGCCACCCTTCAGATGAACTACAATTTGGGTGACGTAAAACTGACCGCTATTACCGGTTGGCGCCACAGCAAGGAAGCACAGACGCAAGACTTCGACGGCTCCTCGACCGATTTGTACTATGTCGACCGCCGCCAGCACTACACACAGTGGAGCCAGGAACTACGTGCGTCCGGAAACCTGTTCCACGGCTTCGACTACGTCGTGGGCGGATACTACTTCAATTCGAAGTACGACCTAACCCAGTGGAGCCGTGTGTTCGGCTTCGATTCCTCGACCCCGCCGACGCTGTTCGACACCAACGCGCAGCATGTTGAAGGCAAGACCACCAGCTACGCGTTCTTCGGCGACTTCAACTGGGCCTTCGCGGACAAGTGGCGCCTGTCTTTCGGCGGCCGCTTCAGCCACGACAACAAGAAGCTGTGGAACGGATTTGCCCCTGGCGTACTGGTGAGCCCGAACGACGTTTCGCGCGATCAGTTCGCGGCAGTCGGCTCCGGCAATGCAAACTTCACCAAGTTCACGCCCAAGGTCGGTATCGACTATCGCCCGAACAGCGACACGATGCTCTACGCAAGCTGGTCGCGCGGCTACCGTTCGGGCGGCTTCAGCCCTCGCGCCGCCACCGCCGCCACCGCTAGCACCCCGTTCCAGCCTGAAACCGTGGACGCCTATGAAATCGGCGCGAAGCTGGCGCTGTTCGAACGCAAGCTGGAAATCAATCTTGCGGGTTACGTCTCCGACTACAAGAACATGCAGCAGAACCTGACGGTTCCGGGCGGTCCGACGGGCAACCAGACGATCACCGGCAATGTTTCGGGCGGTGCGATCATCAAGGGCATCGAAATGGACGGCACCCTGCGCGTGACGCCCGAATTCCGGATCACCGCATCGGGCGCCTACATGAAGTCGCACTTCCGCAACTTCGTCACCTGCGGCGCTTATGCAGGAACCTTGTCGACGGCCACTGCCTGTGACGCTTCGGCAGGCCTCGCGCCTTTCGACTATTCCGCCAACCGCCTGATCTACGCACCGAAGTTCACCGCTTCGCTTGGCGCCGACTACGAAGTCCCGACCAGCTTCGGCAAGGTGGTCGCGACCGCAGGTTGGCGCCACATCAGCCCGTATGACGAGCAGATCTCGACCGCTTCGCTGACACCGGTGACCGACGGCTCGGGTAACGTCACGCAGGTTACCGTCAACGGCAATGATCCGCGCGTGCGCACCACCACCCAGGACCTGATCGATGCCAGCCTGACCGTGAACTTCGATCTGGACGACAAGGAAGCCTATGTGCGCGTCTTCGGACGCAACCTCGCCAATGAGAAGACCACGACCCACGCCTTCACCGTCGCCGGCCTCTGGTCCTTCGGCATGGCGCTGGAGCCGCGCACATACGGTGTGACCGTGGGCTTCAAGTACTGATCTACCGGCCTGGGCCAACCCAGGCGCGTGCCGGTTTCAAGAGGGGTGTGCGGCTTTCTCCCTCGCCGCACACCGCTTTTTTCGTATTTGAACACACACGCACATGACCAAGGCCCGACTTGAACAGTGGGCTCGGAACAGAAGTTGAACATTACCGACATCGCGGCCCTAAAGGCCTACAAAGAGGGCCCGCAACCTCCTCGGTTGCGGGCCCTCTTTGTAGGCCTTGGGAGTCTGCCGAGTCAGCAGCCCTTTGCTGCGTGCTGCCGGTGGATATTGCGGAACGAACGGGACCGAAAGAACCACTGCCCGCCAATCTTCACGCAAGTATCGTCGTAAACCCCGCGGTCGCGCATGGTGGTGTCGTTCTGGTCGTAGACTTCGGAGGTGTAGCTGCGCATCGTCGCAGTATCGCCGATGATCTCAATCGAACCCGGCCAAGCCTCGAACGTAATTCCCGGATAGGCCTTCATCGCCTCGATCCACATGGCTACGATGGCCGGTCTGCCCCTGGTCGTTCCGAGTTCGGGGTAGTCAGGCAGCGACCACTCCGCGTCTTCGGCCCAGATAGCGCCCCAGGCAGCGGCATCGCAGCGGGTAACCGCGTCGGCATAAGTCTCAAGCAGTTCGCGGATCGCCAGGCGATCCTCGAAGGGGCCAGTGAATGTCATCTCCGTTCTCTCCCGTATCAGTTTCGTTTGAATCTGCTGCGCACGACGCGGGCGTAAACCTATACGTTCAGGCGCTGACAGGGCGTTCGTTCGGGCCGGGCGCAGCGGAGGGCAGCGCGACCTCGATCATGCCATCGGCGATGCGCAAGTCGAAGCGCCGCAAATCGCCATGAGCGCCGCCGATGCAGCGTCCGGTGCCCACTTCAAAACGCGCGCCATGAAGCGGGCACATGATGGCCCCGCGCCGCACACGGCCGGGCGAAAGCTGCGCTGCCTGATGGGTGCACCGGTCGTTGAAGACGTGAAAGCCATCTTCGGCCCTGACCACCAGCACGCTCCAGCCGCCAAGTTCCTTCGCGAGTTTGCCGTCTTCAGGAAATTCCGCCTCGGGGCAGAGCGCCTGCCATGTCGTATCCACGACCGTCATATCCGAACCAGCGTCTTGCCGATGGTCTTGCCGCTCATCAGGTCGATGAAGGCTTCAGGCAGCTTCTCGAACCCGTCGCGCACGTTCGCGAGCGGCCGCAGCTTGCCCCCTGCCACCCAGCCGTCGAGTTCAGCCTGCGCCTGGTCCAGCACATCAGGATAGTCGTAAGTAATGAAGCCCTGCATCTTGACGCGATTCACCACCAGTTGCCACAGCGTCTTCACGCCGTAAGGATGATCGGCATCGTTGTACTGGCCGATCATGCCGCACACCGCAACGCGGCCATGCAAGCGCATCAGCGGCAGGATCGCTTCGAGCATTTCGCCGCCGACATTATCGAAATAGACGTCAACGCCATCAGGCGCGGCTTGGGCGATTTCGGCTGCTATGTCCGGCGTGGCCCGGTAATCGATAGCGGCATCGAAGCCCAGGTCGCGGATAACGTCCATCTTGTCCGGCGAACCGACGATGCCGATCACCCGGCACCCTTTGGCCTTGGCGATCTGACCGGCCGTCGATCCAGTGGCACCGGCCGCCGCGCTGACAACAACCGTCTCACCCGGCTTCGCTTCCGCGACCGCAAACAGGCCGACCCAGGCCGTCAGGCCCACCGGCCCCAGTGCGCCCATGTAGTGATGCAAGTCCACGCCGGGCTGCGGGTGGACTTTCTCAAGCCCCCAGGCATCGCCGGAAAGCACATAATGATCGGACCAGTGCGCGAAGGCACGCACGTAAGTACCCACAGGATAGCCGCTGTGATGGGAAACGATCACCTCGCCCAGAGACATACCCTTGATCGGATCGCCGATCGCGACGGGCTCGATATAGCTCGGGCGGTCATCCAGAAATCCGCGGATCGCCGGATCGACCGATCCGACCCGCATCGCCACCAGGAATTCGCCCTCGCCCGGCACCGGCAATGCCGCCTCGGACAGTGCGAAGTCATCGAGATTCGGCACACCTTCGGGGCGCCGCGCCAGGAGTATCTGTTTTACCGTTCCCATGCCTCCATCTCTAGCGCCGCGCCGCGCATATGCAGGCTAGTCGAATCGCTAGGTTCGGCGATTTCGTGGGCTTGCCACTATCCTCTTACAAAGACAGACGTGAGAGGAGCCCGATACCGCCATGAGCATGCCCCGCGAAGAAATGATCGCATTCGTCGATCGTCTTTACGCCGTTGCCGGCGCAGGTGACTGGGAAAGCACCGCCGCCATGCTGACCGACGATTTCATCGCGTCTGAGGCGAGTTCGCTACCGATGGCCGGCGAGTACCGGGGAAAGAACGGGCTGAGGGCGCTATTCGAAAAAGTCATGGGCATGGTGGATGTCGTCGCACTCGATCGCAGCTCTCTGCCGCTGAACGACGATTGCGCCATCGCGGTGCTGACCATGCGTTTTGCCGATCCGTCGCTGGCGCCTGCAGAACTGTGCGAGCTGCTCCGCTTCCGCGACGGCCTGTGCTGCGAGATCAAGCCCTACTACTTCGACCCCGGGCCATTCATCGCTGCCTGCGAAGCTAAGAAGGCTGCGGCCTGAGGCAGACCGCTTCCGCCCCGGGCAACCGCGTGTTCGGGTTCAACCGGAACGACATCCATGCAGAGCATTTGCTGTAGCCGGCGCGCGTCTGGCGCTGCTCGACATGACCAATGGAGACGACCTCAGGCGTTAGGTATGTGCGTCCCGAGATGACGTCCGGCGATGTAGCCGAAGGTCATGCCCGGGCCGAGCGTCCCGCCCGCGCCGCCGTAGCCTTCACCCATTACTGCGGCCATGGCGTTGCCCGCGGCGTAGAGGCCCTGGATCGGGTTGCCGCTCCAGTCCAATACCTGCGCGTCGGCGTTGGTCTTGGGGCCACCGCACGTGCCCAGCGCGCCCGATTCCATCTTGACCGCGTAGTAGGGCCCCTGATCGATCACGCCGAGCGTGCGGTACGGAGGATCGAACGCCGGGTCGCCCCACATGTAGAAGTTGTCGTAGGTGTTGTCGCCGCGGTTGAAGTCATCATCGTGGCCCTTGCGCACCATGTCGTTGAACCGCGCCACGGTGGCCAGCAGTCCTTCGGCGTCGATCCCCGCCTTTGCGGCCAGCTCTTCCAGCGTTTCGGCCTGCATCATATACGAAGGGATGGGTGACCCTGGCATGGAGGTGAAGGTCGGATACCTGTCCTTGTAGCGCTGGTCGATGATCAGCCAGTAGGGCAGGTTGGCGTAGGTATGGTTCCCGGCGTCGAAGGCGTGCAGCGCCTTGCCCATGGCGTTGTAGTTGGCGGCCTCATTGACGAAGCGCTTGCCCGTGCGGTTGACGAGGATTGCCCCCGGACGGGCCCGCTCGTCCGAACCCAGCAGGTAGTTGGGCTTGGCGTTGCGGTGCTGCGGTTTGAATTCAAGCACGCTCTGCTGCCAGAAAGCGTTTTGCATATTGCCTAGCTGGGCGCCGGCCTCGATCGCCATCAGTAGGCCGTCACCCTCGTTTTCAGGCACACTGACAGGCCCAGTGAGGGGGCCACGCAAGAAGGTCTTGCATAGCTGCTCGTTCCACTCGAACCCGCCGGTAGCGATGACCACGCCGCGACGCGCACGCACGCGGAAGTCGCGGCCATTGGCGTCTTCGGCGACGACGCCGATAACCCGTTCCCCATCCTTGACCAACTTGCGCGCGCGCTTTTCGAACTCGACCGGGATGCTGCGATCGAGCACGGCCTTGAACAGTGAGCCGATCAGCGCCTGCCCCAGCCCCCGGTAATCGCCCGCTTCGCGCTCGGCGAGGGCCTTTTCGTCGAGCGTGCCGTCAATCGCCTCCTTCAGGCTGCCACGCATCGGATAGGCCATCTTGGTGGGGTTCACCCGGCTTGCCCATTTCCCGAGCAAGTCGAAGGAGAAGGCCTCGTTGTCCAACGAGCGCCCGCCGTCGGCCTTGGCGCCCGGCATATAGGGCTGGTAGTCGGGGAAGTCAGCGTAGGCATGGAAGCGGACGGGCGTCTTGTCCCTGAAGTAGCGGATCATCTCCGGACCGCTCTGCATGAACGCCCACAAGGCTTCGGGGTCGAGCGAATCCGGAGCAAGCGAGTCGATGTAGGTAACGATGTCCTCGTCGGACTCCTCGATGCCGGCTTCGATCTGATAAGGGTTGCCCGGAATCCAGAGCATGCCCCCGGACATGGCGGTGGTCCCGCCGACCATCCCGCTCTTTTCCAGGATGACCACATCTTTTGCGCCGAAATCATGCGCGGAGATCGCTGCCGTCATCGCCGCTCCGCCGGAGCCGAGGACGACGACGTCAGCCGCGAGGTCCCAATTGAGATCTTCAGTCGCCATCTATCTCCCATTCAACTCGGTCATGCAGGAGCGTCTGGCGATCACCATCGCTCCGTGACCCATCAGGCTGGCCACCCGGTCAGATGCCGCACTTCAGACGGCTCAGTCCATGAAGCCCCGTTCGTTGCCCGCATCAAACTTGCGCACGCCGGACGTATCGATCTTGTCGGCCCAGGCGCCGAGGACACCGGTGACCGAGGGCTGCGAAAGGTGTGCGGCAAGCGCGTCCTGGTCGCGCCAGCGCTCATACACCAGCACCGCGCCGTCCTCGGAGCGATCGACCGCGAAGTGATAGTTCAGACAGCCGTCCTCCTTGAGCGTGGGTTCGACGAGTGTCCGCAGCGTGGCCGCAAGCTCGGCAACGAGGTCGGGGCGGGTCTTGAGATGTCCGGCAAGGATGAGCAATGCTACAGGTTCCTCTCGATTTTCGTGGGGCCGACTATTCCGCCCGCAATCGGGGTTCGGGAACTGTTCCTTGTGACAGGTAGTGCTCGGTCCAGCGGTGGAAATACTGGTTTCCCAACTCGTTGCGCCCGAAAATGACATGGTCCGCCGCGCGCGCCTCAAGCCCCTGCTGCACGCGCAGTCCCATGAGATAGTCTTCTTTCTCAACGACATCGAAGAAGAAGTCGCTCATCTGGTCGAGCTGCTGCAGTTCCTCGTCGGTCTCGGGCGCCTTGGGGAAGATGTAGTTCATTACGGTGACGTTACGGTTGGGCGCATCGCCCGGAAAGAGTTGGGCGATTTGGCACATCTCCGGGGCGAGAAACATCGCGAAGTTGGGGAACAACATGCGAATGAAGTCGTAGTTCAGGTTCTCGCGTTCACCCCAGTTCTCGCGCGGCATATTCTTCAGATCGACGATGCGGTGCTGCGGGTAGCTGAGACGGATGTGTGGGCCGAAGGCCTCATAGAAGGCCCGGTTCGACGGCGTGCGCGGTGCGACTGTCTCAGGATGGGCGGCCTGAAAGTGATACCCTTCCAGATAGCCGTCGTAAGCGACCTTCCAGTTCGCCCCGCGCATCTCGCGCGACTTGTGGAAGTACCAGGTCTCCAGCTTCAGTGCCTCGAAGTCCGCGAGCATACCCCCCAGGAAGGCGGGCATGTCGATGGGCAGGCCCGGCGTCAGGATCGCAAAGATCATGCCGGCCACTTCCTGGCAGGGAAGTTCGGTCAGCCCGAGTTCGGCCTTGTCGACCTCACCGAAGGTGCTTGCCTCGGCAATGCCCATGAGGCGTCCGTCATTTGCGTATGTCCAGCCGTGGTAGGGGCAGGAGAACGCGCGGCAATTGCCCTTGCCGCCGTTCTCCTTCTCATCGACCAGCTTCATTGCGCGATGCTTGCAGACATTGAGAAAGGCACGGGCCTTCCCGTCCCGCCCGCGCGAGATCAGGACCGGCAGGCCCATCGGCACCATCGCCTTGAAGTCACCGGGATTTGGCAGCTCGATTGTAAAGGCCAGCATCAGTGGCAAGCGCTTGAAGATCAGGTCGATCTCCTGCTGCCATCGCCCGGCGTCGAGATAATCGCCGACCGGCACCCGCATGACCGAGCCGGTCTGGTCGGTGGTGTTTGTCTCGACGAAATGGAGCAGTTTCTCCGCCACGTCGCCATAGGCATCGCCAATCGTCATCATCGTGCTTCCCGTCTTGTGGAGGGGGCCGCCGCAGCGTAACCTCAACTTTCGGTCACCAGGCCGCCGCTTCGCCTTCGGGAACCGCTGGTCCGGTCAGCCAGTCACCAGTGATGCCGATCTTCACCTGCGTCCCCTTGTCGACCACGGTTTGGGGATCCGGGCTCTGAAACATGATGCGATCCGGCGCCCATACCGATCCAATGATCTCGTCCTCGTCATC
>Ga0207706_10002131_pt1 | contig 19371 bp, 15 predicted proteins | sample KBSC53metaG_FD_184318 | JGI IMG/M metagenome (GOLD analysis project Ga0207706, IMG submission 184318) | Corn rhizosphere microbial communities from Kellogg Biological Station, Michigan, USA - KBS C5-3 metaG (SPAdes) (version 2) | ecosystem: Host-associated > Plants > Roots > Rhizosphere > Soil ... | reverse complement strand
CCTTCAGGAACTGCGCGGCTTCTTCTTCGGCCGATCCGCCGATCTCGCCGATCATGATGATCGACTTGGTCTCGTCGTCGGCCAGGAAAAGCTCAAGCACGTCGATGAAGTTGGTGCCATTGACCGGATCGCCGCCGATGCCGACGGCCGTGGTCTGGCCAAGGCCCTCATTGGTCGTCTGGAACACGGCTTCATAGGTCAGCGTGCCCGAGCGCGAGACAACGCCCACCGAACCCTTGGAGAAGATGCTGCCCGGCATGATGCCGATCTTGCACTCGTTCGGCGTCAGCACGCCGGGGCAGTTCGGCCCGATCAGCCGCGACTTGGAGCCCGACAGCGCGCGCTTCACGCGCACCATATCGAGCACCGGAATGCCCTCGGTGATGCAAACGATCAGCGGCACTTCGGCATCGATCGCCTCGCAGATCGAATCCGCTGCGAAGGGCGGCGGCACATAGACGACGCTCGCGGTCGCGCCCGTGGCGGCGACGGCTTCGTGCACCGTGTCATAGTTGGGCAGGCCGATATGGGTTGTGCCGCCCTTCCCGGGGGTCACGCCGGCGACCATCTGCGTGCCGTAGGCGAGCGCCTGCTCAGTATGGAAGGTGCCGGTGTTGCCGGTCATACCCTGGGTGATGACCTTGGTGTTCTTGTTGACGAGGATCGACATGGCTGGGTGCTGTCTCTCTTTTCCGAAGGGAGGAGGGGTGGATCAGGCCAGGCTGCCGTCGATGCCCTTGCAGGCGACCAGCAGTTCCTTGACCGCGTCGACCGAGACCTGAAGGTTGGCCTTGGCTTCGCTGTCCAGTTCGATCTCGATGATCTGCTCCACGCCGCCCGCGCCGATGATCACCGGTACGCCGACATAGAGGCCATCGAGGCCGTACTTGCCCTCGACATAGGCGGCGCAGGGGAGCAGCCGCTTCTGGTCATTCAGATAGGCTTCGGCCATCGCAATACCGCTGGTGGCTGGCGCGTAATAGGCCGAGCCGGTCTTGAGCAGCGCGACGATCTCGCCGCCGCCCGAACGGGTGCGCTGCACAATGGCATCGATGCGCTCCTTGGTGGAACGGCCCTGCTTGATGAGGTCCGGAACCGGAATGCCGGCGACGGTCGAATACTGGACCACCGGGACCATGGTGTCGCCATGGCCGCCGAGTACGAAGGTGTTAACGTCGCGCACCGAGACGTCGAATTCCTGCGCGAGGAAGGTCGAGAAGCGGCCCGAATCAAGCACGCCCGCCATGCCGACCACCTTGTTGTGCGGCAGGCCGGAGAATTCGCGCAGCGCCCACACCATCGCGTCGAGCGGGTTGGTGATGCAGATCACGAACGCATCGGGGGCGTTGTTCTTGATGCCCTCGCCGACGGCCTTCATCACCTTGAGGTTGATGCCGAGCAGGTCGTCGCGGCTCATGCCGGGCTTGCGGGCGACACCGGCGGTGACGATGATCACGTCCGCGCCCTTGATGTCGGCATAATCGTTGGTGCCGGTGATCTTCGCGTCGAAGCCGTCGATCGGGCCGCACTGGCTGAGGTCAAGCGCCTTGCCCTGGGGCACGCCTTCGACCACGTCGAACAGGACGATGTCGCCCAGTTCCTTGATCGCCGCGAGATGGGCAAGCGTACCGCCGATATTGCCGGCACCGATGAGCGCAATCTTCTTCCGAGCCATCCGACTCCCCTCGTTCGAACCAAAAGCCTGAAAAGGACGCTGCGGCGTTGCAGCATCCCGAGAACGGCGCCCGCTTAAGCCGATTCGCTCGATGCGGCAACCTTCGGGATGACTTTTTTGACCCGGTTCAGTCCTCGCCATGGCCGAGCGCGAGATAATCGCGGCTCTGCATTTCCATCAGGCGGGAGACGGTGCGCTCGAACTCAAAGGCACCGTCGCCGTCGGGGTAGAGGTTGATCGGTTCGGCATCGGCGGTCGCCAGCAGCTTGACCTTATGTTCGTAGAGCGCGTCGATCAGCGTCTTGAAGCGGGCCGCCTCGTTGCGCTTCTCCGGCTCGAGGATCGGGATGCCGACGATGATCACCGTGTGGAAATGGCGCGCGATCGCCAGATAATCCACCGCGCCGCGCGCTTCCGAGCATAGCCGTTTGAACGAGAAGACCGCGACACCCTTGAGGCTCTTCGGCACATGGATCGATCGCCCGCCGGGGATGGCCAGCTCTTCGGACGGCACATGGATGCTGTCCTCGGGGGGATAGTCGGTCAGGCGGAAAAAGGCAGCGCGCACCGCGTCGGTCGCTTCGGGCCCGGTCGGCGAATACCAGGTGGGATGGCCGCCCAATCGCTCCAGCCGGTAATCCACCGGGCCGTTGAGCGAGAGCACGTCCAGCCTTTGCTCGATCAGTGCGATGAAGGGCAGGAAATGCTCGCGATTGAGCCCGTCCTTATAGAGATCCTTCGGTGGGCGGTTGGACGTCGTCACGACGGTCACGCCCGCATCGATCAGCGCCGTGAACAGCCGCGAGAGGATCATCGCGTCGGCAGTGTTGTTGACGACCATCTCGTCAAAGGCGAGCAGCTTTGCTTCCTCCGCCAACGCTTCCGCGACCGGCAAAATCGGATCGCCCTTCTCCTTCGCGCGCTCGACGCGCAGGCGATCATGTACCTCGAGCATGAATTCGTGGAAGTGGACGCGCCGCTTGGCCGGGACCTTCACGCAGCCGAAGAACAGGTCCATCAGCATGGATTTGCCGCGCCCGACCCCGCCCCACATATAGATGCCGCGCGGTGCTTCCGGCGCCTTGCGGAGCATCCGCCACAGTACGCTGCCCCGCGCGGGCCGTTCCTCAAGCTGAAGGGCAAGCGCGTTCAGCCGCTCGGCGGTCCGGCGCTGGTCGGGATCCGGCCGCAATTCGCCCGCCGCGACCAGTGCGTCGTAGCGGTCGATGACACTGCTCATGATACAGCGCGGGCTTTCTTGATGGTGCCCGAGAAAGCCAGCTTCACCGCGCCGTCCTGCTCGATCGTACCCCGCATGAAGATCATCCGATGAGTCTCGCGCAGCGTTTCGAGCACGACATCGATCATGACCTCGGGCACGACCGGCGCGAGGAATTGCGTGCTGAGATCGATGGTGCTGCCACCGGCCGCCTGGGTTCGGCCTTGCACGGCCGGGCCAATGAACAAAGCGTGGTCGACCACGGCGAGGAGGAAGCCGCCATGGATGGTCTCGAAAAGGTTCCGGTGCATGGCACGCGGGACAAGCTGGATACGCGAAACGGTGGGGCTTTCCGCCCGCACGCGCATGTCACCATAGACGTCGAGGAAGCGGTTCTCGTCTGTCTGCGGCCTGCTCAGCCAGCCGGGATTTTCGGGATCGGGACGATAACCGAAATGGTCGGACATCCCCGGATCAGATCTGCCGCTCGACCACCATCTTCTTGACCTCGGCGATCGCGCGCGCCGGGCTCAGCCCCTTGGGGCAGACATTGGCGCAGTTCATGATGGTGTGGCAGCGATAGAGCCGGAACGGATCCTCCAGCTCGTCGAGCCGCTCGCCGGTCATCTCGTCGCGGCTGTCGGCCAGCCAGCGATAGGCCTGGAGCAGGATGGCGGGGCCCAGGAACTTGTCGCTGTTCCACCAGTAGCTCGGACAGCTGGTTGAGCAGCAGGCGCACAGGATGCACTCATAAAGCCCGTCGAGCTTGTTGCGATCCTCGGGCGACTGCAGCCGCTCCTTACCCGAAGGCGGCGGAGTCACCGTCTTCAGCCAGGGCTGGATCGAGGCATATTGCGCGTAGAAATGGGTGAAGTCGGGAACGAGGTCCTTGATCACGTCCATATGCGGCAGCGGCGTGATGCTGACTTCCTTGTCGAGATCCTCGATCGCAGTGGTGCAGGCGAGGCCGTTGCGGCCGTCCATGTTCATCGAGCAGGAGCCGCAGATGCCCTCGCGGCAGGAGCGGCGGAAGGTCAGCGAGGGATCGACCTCGTTCTTGATCTTGATGAGCGCGTCGAGGACCATCGGGCCGCAATCGTCGAGATCGATCTCGAACTTGTCGTAGCGCGGATTCTCGCCCGAATCCGGATCGTAGCGATAGATCTTGAACGTCCGCACATTCTTCGCGCCGTGGGGCGCCTTGTGCTTCTTGCCCTTGCTCTTGATCTTGCTGTTGGCGGGGAGGCTGAACTCGGCCATGTCTGTTCCTTGATCACTTGGCGAAAGCCGATAGCGAAGTGAAACGGATAGCGGAAGCCTCAAATCTGACGGGCCTGCCCTCGTACTCGGCCGCAGCCAGCACATCATATCCCCCGGCAATCTTCACGCATGACCGCCAAGGAAAATTGGATCGCAAAAGCCTCGTCCGCTCGGGACGTGCCCGCGTTGCGTTGAAGCCCCCGCGTCGCGGAATGTGCCATTATGAGCCCGAAACCCGGAAAAAACGAAGCGGAAGAGTTTGAAGCATCCAAATCGGCGGGCCAAGCGTTCTTGAGGCTCAGGAGTGGGAAAGGGATGCTCGATTACGTGAGTACCGAACTTGCCGATATTTTTCCCGGCACGAGTGAAATGGCGCGCGTCATGCGTGAACATGACTGGGAGTCGACGCCGCTCGGCGATCCGCGAGGCTGGCCGGACGCCCTCAAGATTCCGATGCGCATGCTGCTCACCACCCGCTTCGAGATGTGGTTGGGCTGGGGTCCGGAGCTCAATTTCTTCTACAATGATGCTTACATCCCGACGCTCGGCATCAAGCACCCGGTAATGCTGGGCCGTCCGTTCCGTGAAGTGTGGTCCGAAGTCTATGACGAGGTTGCCGATCAGGTTGCTCATGTGCGCGCGGGCGAGGCGACATGGAACAAGGCGCTGTTGCTGCTGCTGGAGCGCAGCGGATTTCCGGAAGAGACATATCACAGCTTTTCCTACAGTCCGCTCCATGAGGCCGACGGCTCGGTCGGCGGACTTCTGTGCATCGTCAACGAAGAAACAGCGCGGGTCATCGGTGAGCGTCGCCTCGAGACCTTGCGCCGGCTGGGCTTCGAACTGACCGGCGCAACCAGCCGGCAAGCGGTTCGCGCCGCGGTCAAGGCCGCGTTCGGCGCAAACCGGCGCGACTTTCCATTCGTCGCATTGCGGCTGGCCGGCAGCGATCAGTCAGGGGGCGAGACGGATACGCCAGACACTGATCGGGAAGACGCCGGGATGCTCGCGCAGTTGGACGAAGTGCTGCGGTGTCGGGCAAGCGAAAGCGGCGCAATCATGACGCTGCCGGAAAACGGCAATTGGCCCACCGGCGATTGGGACCGTTCTCCTGGTCAAGCGATCGCGATCGACATCCCTGGCGTGGGCGGCAAGGATAGCGCAGGCACCCTCTTGCTTGCGCTCAACCCCTATAGCGGCGAAGATTCCGAGATTCTCGATGTCGTACGGCTGATCGCGGCGCAGATCGGCGGTGCACTTGCCAATGTCGCGGCTTTGGAAGCCGAGCGCCGCCGCGGCGACCGCATGTGGCAGGTCTCGCGCGATCTTATGGTCGTGGTCGATGCAAACGGCATTTTACGCTCGGTCAGCCCGTCGTGGACGCGGATACTCGGCCACCCGGTCGATGCGCTGGTGGGACATGCCTTTGCGGATTTCATGCACCCAGACGATGTGATGCCCAGCAATCAGGCGTTTGCCGACTCGCTGTCCGGGATCGAACTCAACAATTATGAGACCCGCTGCCGCGCGACTGACGGCAGCTACCATAGCATCGAATGGCATACCACGCTCGAGGGTGGACTGGTCTATGCCTATGGCCGCGATGTCACGGAGCGGCGGCTGGTCGAAGAAAAGCTCACCGACAGCGAGGAACAGTTCCGCCACCTCGTTCAAGGCGTCACCGACTACGCCATCTACATGATCGACCTTGAGGGCCATGTTTCGAGCTGGAACGAGGGCGCGCGCCGCATCAAGGGCTATGAGCCCGATGAAATCATGGGCCAGCATTTCTCAAAGTTCTACACGACGGAGGATCGCGAGCGCGGCGAACCGCAGCGAGCACTGGAGAGCGCGCGCAAGGAGGGCAGGTTCCTTGCGGAAGGCTGGCGGATTCGCAAGAGTGGCGAGCGCTTCCGCGCCAGCGTCGTTATCGACGCGATCCGCGATGATGCCGGGAAACCGATCGGATTTGCCAAGATCACCCGCGACATTACGGAGCGTGAAAAAACCCAGCGAGAGCTTGAGGTCGCGCGCGAGGCGCTGTTCCAGTCACAGAAAATGGATGCGATCGGGCAATTGACCGGCGGCATCGCGCACGACTTCAACAATCTCCTTATGGCGGTCTCGAGCAGCCTTGAGCTGCTGGGACGCAGGTTGGGAGACGATCCTGTCTCCCGGCGGTTGTTGAACAATGCGCTTGAGGGCGCCCAGCGCGGCGCGACCCTCACCCAACGTATGCTCGCCTTTGCTCGCCGTCAGGAACTGAACGTCGATCGTGTAGATCTGCCCCAGTTACTGTCGGGCATGAACGATCTCGTCCAGCGCTCGATCGGACCCGAGTGGCCGATCTCGACCAGCTTTCCACTCAAGCTCCCCGCAATTCGCGCTGACGCCAATCAGCTTGAGATGGCGCTCTTGAATCTTATCGTGAACGCGCGCGACGCGACGCCTTCGGGCGGGCCGATCCTGATATCGGCTTCCTGCGAGGATCGAACGGATGGCGAGGTCGCGCCACTGCCGGGCGGACGCTATGTCCGGCTGGTAGTCAGGGACCGCGGGACCGGCATGGACGCCGAGAGTTTGCGGCGCGCGACCGAACCCTTCTTCACCACCAAGGGCATCGGCAAGGGGACCGGGCTAGGGCTGCCTATGGTTCATGGCATGGCGCAGCAGATCGGGGGTATGTTCGAGCTTCAGAGCAAACTGGGCGAAGGGACCAGTGCGGTGATGTGGCTGCCGGTCGCCGAGGAGGTGGCCGAGGCGCCCGGAGCTTTGCCGGCCGAGAAGGCACCTCCCGAAACATCGCGACTCAGGATCCTTGCGGTTGACGACGATGTGCTGGTGCTGATCAACACGGCAGCCTTGCTGGAGGATCTTGGTCATGACGTGATCGAGGCGGACTCTGCGGCTGATGCGCATGAGGTCTTGCGTGCGCGCGACGATATCGACTTGCTTGTCACCGATCAGGCGATGCCGAAGATGACCGGAGTGGATCTTATCACGGCGGTGGATGCCATACGTCCCGGAATGCCGGCGATCATTGCGAGCGGCTACGGCGAGGGTGTGGAAGTCAGCGGGCGCAGAGTGGTGCGACTTGCAAAGCCGTTCAATCAGGTTCAGCTCGCACGCGCAATCGCCGAAGCGATTCAAACTCCGGCCGCTGGATAGAGCCGCGTATATGGCACGCGTTGACTGCGCGTCGGTCTCTCAGCCGATCTCCGACTCGTCCACCACCGGCCGGCTCTCACGCGTGCCGCGCATGCGATCGGTAGGATTCCCCGGCTCGCTCGATATGACGACGTGATCATCATGCACTTCCATCAGCGTCCCCATGAAGGGAAAGTCCGACAGGCTACCCGTCACCCGGTAGCTGACCAGATCGCCGACCTTGAAGGTTGCCGGATCGAAGTTGAATTCGAACGGGCAGCTGCCGTCACCCATGCCAAGCATCGCGTTACTCCTGCTCCAATCGTTCGATTATGAGGCCGACAGGCCCAACAGTCCAGTCGGGCTTATCCGCAGGGCACGACGATGCGACGTCAGTGTGAGGTTAGGACGGACGACTCTATCATCATCTGATCGCTCCGAGACAACGCTTCGACCGAATTTCGCCCGACCGCACGTTACCTTCGTTACCTTTGCCACCCGCAAGCCCAAACGGATCGAAACCACCGCATGCTCGTTCCGCAGCGACATCGAAAGGGGCCAAGACATGAACCCGACCAGCCTCCAGTTCGACCGGCGCCAGACCCTGCTATCGCTGCTCGCCACCGCCGCCGCCCTCCCCGCCGGAACGCGTGCCTTCGCCAGGGCCGCCACCCCGGCATCAGACAAGTTCACCGCTGCGCTCGTCCGCTACGCGCAGGACATCCTCGTCCTCAGCCCGGAGACCGCCACATCGCTCGGCCTCGACAAGGACGCCAATGCCGGCCTCAAATCGACGCTGTCGGACATCTCCCCCGCCGGCAACGCCGCATGGGTAAAGCATCTCAAGGGCATGCTGTCCGATCTCGCGTCGATAGACCGCGCCGCGCTCGGTCAGACCGACCAGATCCGCTATGACACCGTCCGCTACGCCGCGCAGATGGGCGTCGACGGCGACAGATATTTCTACGGGGGCGGCGCCAACGGCTTCTTCGGCCGCGCCATCCCCTATGTCGTCAGCCAGCAGGATGGGACGCTGGGCAATCTCCCCGAATTCCTCAATTCGCAGCACATCGTCACGACCAAGGCCGATGCCGACGCCTATCTCGCCCGCGTCGAGGCGATGGCGACCGCGCTCGACCAGGAAACCGCCCGCATCGCCAGCGATGCCGCCCAAGGCGTCATCCCGCCCTCCTTCATCGCGAAGAACGCGCTCGGCATCCTTTCCGAATATCGCAAGCGACCCGCCACCGAGCAGACGCTGGTCACCTCGCTCTCCGAGCGCACCACCAGGCTCGGTCTCCCCGGCAACTGGGCCGCGCAAACCACCGCGCTGGTCGAACAGAAAGTCTATCCCGCGCTCGATCGTCAGATCGCCGCGCTCACCAAGGCTGCCGCCAACGCCTCCGATGTCGCCGGCGTCCACCGCCTACCCGACGGTGAGGCCTTCTACCGCTGGGCACTCAAGCTCGGCACCACCACCGACATGACCGCCGAGGAGGTCCACAAGATCGGCCTCGAACAGAATCGCGAGATCGAGACCCGGCTCGATGCGATCCTCAAGGATCAGGGCATGACCCAGGGCAGCGTCGGCGACCGCCTGCAGGCGCTGACCAAGGACCCGAAGCAGCTCTTCGCCAATGACGATCAGGGTCGCGACGCATTGATCGCCTATCTCAACGATCGGCTGGAGGCTGCCCGCGCGCTGATGCCGCGCCTCTCGCACATGCCGCTCAAGGCCCCCGTCCAGATCAAGCGCGTGCCGGTAGACATTCAGGACGGCGCCCCGCTCGGCTACATGAACTTCGCGTCGCTCGATGGCTCCCGTCCCGCCATCTACTACATCAACCTGCGCACCACCGCGCTGTGGCCCAAATATCAGCTCACCACGCTCACCACCCATGAGGGCATTCCCGGCCATGCCTGGCAGGGCGCCTATCTCGCCGAGCATCATGCCGAGATCCCGCTGATCTTCTCGGAAATGGGCTTCAACGCCTTCATCGAGGGCTGGGCGCTCTATGCCGAGCAGCTGTGCGACGAAGCCGGGCTGTTCGACAAGGATCCGCTCAGCCGGCTCGGCTATCTGCAGGCTCAGCAATATCGCGCCTGCCGCTTGGTGGTCGATACCGGCCTCCACGCCAAGCGCTGGACCCGCGATCAGGCGATCCAGTTCATGGTCCAGCACACCGGCCGCAACGTGGCGGCAATGACCAGCGAGGTCGATCGCTACTGCGTCTGGCCGGGACAGGCCTGCGGCTACAAGATCGGCCACAACAAGATTCTGGCGGAACGCGAGCGCGCCAGGGCGACACTGGGCGCGAAGTTCGATCTCGCCGCCTTCAACGATGCGGTGGTGCAGACCGGCGGCGTGCCGCTCTCGGTGCTGCCGACGGCGATCGAACAGATGATTGCCGCGGCGAAAACCTGATCAGGCGGGCAGGTCGCGTCGCGCGAGAACGTTGCGATCGCTCCGAATCGCTTCGATCTCGGCCAGCAACGCGTCCGGCGCATAGGTCCGATGTCCGCCGCTGTCGGGATCGACCAGATCGAGCCGATAGCCTTGCGCATCGAGCCATTGGAGCATTTCGAGCGGGTCGTGCCCGGCCGCCCGCAGCTGCCACGGCACCATCTCGAACAGCAGGATCGGAGGAAGGTGGTCGCCAAGACCCTGCATCACCGAGGGCTCCGCGCCCTCGACGTCGATCTTGGCGATCCGGGGTCTGGCGCCAAGCTCGGCCAGGATCGCGTCACCCCGGCGCATCCGTACCTTGGTGGCCCGTTCCTCGCCGACCCCGAGGATATCGCTCGTGCTCAACGCGCCGCGATTTTCGTCGGTCTGATAGAGGTTCACGGTGCCGTCCCGGTCCCCCATCGCTTCGTTGACGATCGTGACGTTGGTGCAGCCATTGACCTCGAGGTTCCGGGAAAGGAGGTCGTGATTATCCTTGTCCGGCTCCACCGCGATGACGCGGCCCAGTGGGCCGACGGCGCGGGAGAGGGCGAGCGCATAAAGGCCGATGTTGGCGCCGATATCCAGCACGCAGTCCCCGGTCGTCACCAGCGAACAGAGCAGCGAGATTTCCCGCTGCTCGAACCCGCCATAGAGCGCGAGCCGGCTGGCGATGACACGGTCGCGCGGATCGACGAAGACCTTGAACTCCCCGACCTGGAACGAGTCCCGCTTTCCCCGCAGCTTCCAGACGATCCCCGCGTGCAGCTTGCCCAGCCATGCCCAGCGGACCAGCGGACCAGCGGCGTGTGTCGCAACGCGCCCCCGACCGCACCGATGAATTTCATCGCAAGCGCGGTGATCACCATATCCTTCTCCCCATGGGAAGGATGCGGCCCGCCTGGTAAAAACGATAATCAAAAAGCCGGTAAAATCGGGCACGGCAGCGAAGCAGGCCAGCCCGGCTTCAGGGCGATCCTACCTACCATCCCCGTAATCCTTGGAAATCGGAAAGTTGCTTCTGCGGAAAAAAGCGAAGGCTGAGATGCTTTAGTTGCGAGAGCAACCGGCATGACTGTTCAGGAGGACAGAAGGCCACGACGGACCTCCCGTCTCCATCGCTGCTTCGCTTAGCAATTGCCCTTCTTGCCGTCGGCACATTCGCCGACCGACTGAACGTCCTTACCGACCCCTTCAACCGTATTGCAGGCCGTCACCACCAATCCGCTTGATAGCGCCAGCACCATGAGAATCTTTTTCATCTTGCTTCTCCTCCAAGCGTCCTGAGCCACCAGACTTAGAACGCCATCGGAACGAACAGCTCTCGGACCTAGCGGTTCCAGAAAGTGCGTTCATCGGCGGAAACAAAATCCCATTCGGCGGTTCAGCACCGCGTCCCGGTCATCAAATGCCCCCCGCTCTAGGGCCGGGACATCTTCTTCGTCGCTCCCAAAATGGTACGCTGCACTAACGAATGATAACTATCCCGATCATTTCGCCATCGCTACGAATTAAAAAAAGGGGTCGCCCTTATCGACGGGGGGCGCAAATGAATTTCAGGGATCTTTTATTCTTTCAAGGAAGACCGCGTTATCGATTACGGCGATCAGCGGTTGGACTGGCATTGTTATGCTGGATCGCCATCGGCGTAGCAGTATGGAAACTGTGGTAATTCAACTGCTCAAGTCGCAACGCCCGTCCAAGTCGCCTCCATTCACCAAGCCGTCTCGTGTCCTGCCTGAGACGCCTAGTCCAATTGCTTGGATTTCCGTGAGGCGCTTACGCTAACCAGATGGTCGGGGAGAGAGGATTCGAACCTCCGGCCCCTGCCTCCCGAAGACAGTGCTCTACCAGGCTGAGCTACTCCCCGACGGAGTGGCGGTCGTGTGAATGGCTCGGGGCCAGACCGCTGCAGCGGAGCGGGGCTATAGCGAGGCATGTCCGCCCGTTCAAGCGGCTAAGCGTCAGGCCGCGATCATCCCCGTGCGCCAAGCATGTCCGAGACCGCGACGAACTTCTCGCGCGGCGCTCCGGAACGGGCGCGGCCGATCTCGGCCTGGTCGATCTTCTGCCAGTCGCGGAAGGTGACCGCATCGACATCGCGGCCCGCCAGCACCGCATCGAGACCGGGGCGGCCCTGCTTGCCGGCGGGTGCGGGCTGATCGGCGGCGATCGCCTCGGCGATCATGAAGCCATCGGGCCGATTCGTCCCGATCGTGCCCGTCGGCCCGCGCCGCGCCCAGCCGACCGCATAGAGGCCCGGCGAGATCCGCCCCTCCTCATTGGTGAAGCGGCCGAGTTTCTCGTCATAGGGCACCCCCGGGATCGGCGTCGTCTTGTAGCCGATCGCCGCGATCACCATTCCGCACGGAATGGCGTAGGTCTCGCCCGTCCCAACGGCCGCGCCCGAATCATCGAGCTTCGTTCGCTCGACGATCAGCCGTTCGACCTTGCCCTCGCCTTCCACCGCCACGGGCTTCGCGAAGAAATCGAAGGTGACGGTCACTGGCTTGTCGATCCCGTTGCCCGATGCCACCGCGAAATTCCGCAGATGCGTCACCGACTTGCGCTGCCCCGGATCGAGCGTGGCATCCGCCTCCTCAGGCGGCAGATCGGCGGCGTCGACGATCGGCCGTGCGCGTTCGAGATGGCCCAGCTCGCCAAGCTCCTTCGGCGTCATCCCGATCTGGTGCGGCCCGCGCCGTCCGACGATGGTGATATGCCTGGTCGCCGCACCGTTGAGCAGATCGAGCGCGTGGCCGACGATGTCGGACCCTTCGAACTCTCCCGCCGTCTTGGCGAGGACACGCGCCACGTCGAGCGCGACGTTGCCGTTGCCGATCACCGCGAACTCGCCCGAATCGAGCGGCGGGGCGAGATCGGCGAAATCCGGGTGACCATTGTACCAGCCGACGAACGCTGCCGATCCGATCACCCCCGGCAGATCATCGCCCGTTATGCCCAGCGGCCGGTCCGTCGGCGCGCCGGTCGCAAGCACGACGGCGTCGTACAGCGCGACCAATTCCTCGATCGTCACATCCTTGCCGACCGTCACATTGCCCACGAAGCGGACATTGTCGCTCAGCGCCACCTGCTCGTAGCGGCGCGATACCGCCTTGATCGACTGGTGATCGGGCGCGACGCCGGTGCGGATCAGGCCGAAGGGAACGGGCAGCCGATCGATGATATCGATGCGGACATCGTCCCCGAACTGCTTCTGACAGGCCTCCGCCGTATAATAGCCCGCGGGCCCCGATCCGATCACCGCGATATGCCGCATCCTGCTCACCTTTTTATGGTCGTGGCACGATGGTAACGGCGGCGATCCGGGAGGCAAGGATTTACGGCATTGAAACCGCAATCAACTAAGTCGGTGGCGCAGGGAGGCGAAGCTTTGGTGCTGAACGTCAGCGTCATCAACGGGCTGGACACATCGATCGACCGGGTCGCGGCGATGGCGCGCACCGCGTGGTGTTTCCTGTCGCGCAGCTGGTTCGCGGCGGCGGGATCGCAGGAAATCTATACGCTGATCCTGAGCGGAGCTGAGGGCGTACCCCTGATCGCGCTGCCCGTCGCGGCGATGGGGCGCTTCCTGCGCACGGTGCCGAGCGGCTACTGGCCGTTCAGGAGCTTCCCTGTCGCTGACGGGGTATCAGCCGACCATATGGTCGCCCTGCTGTCGGATCGGCGCGCGCGGCGCGCGTTGGGCGGCTTCTGGCGGTTGGGGCCGCTTTATGCTGACGATCCTGCACTGGGGCTCCTTAGGGAAGCCGCGCCCCGCGCCGGCTGGCATGTCTGCGTCCGGACCACCGCCACCGCCTATCTGCTCGACATGGAGCAGCTTGCCGCCGAAGGAACATGGCCACGCAACTCGACGCTGCGCAAGAACCGCTTTCACGAAAAGCATCTGGCGAGCCACGGCCAGCTAGAATGGCGTTTCGCGCGTGGCGCGGACTGGACGCCTGCACTGTTCGACGATCTTGCCGCAATCGAGGCCAAGAGCTGGCATGCCGGCGCGAGCGATCCCAAGTTCCTGCCCGGTCCGCACCGCCAATTCTGGGAAAGGCTTGCCAGTGATCCCAAGCAGGCCGAGCGCATGAATGCCGCTATTCTCTATGTTGATGGCAAGCCCGCCGCTTTCTCGTTCGATCTCGACGTCGGCGACCGCAAATATGCGATCGCCAACAGCTACGACCCGGCCTTTGCCAAGCATAGCCCCGGCAAATGCCTCTATTACCGCAACCTCGTCGAAGCGACCGGCCGGGGAATCAAGCTGGTCGACTGGGGTGCGGGCGACGGCGGCTACAAGCAGACGATCGGCGCCGAACGCGGCCCGGAAATCGTGGACTGCCTGATCGTCAGGAAGGGCTGGCCGAGCCTGTTCATGCCGCTCCTCGCATGGCTTTGGAAAACAAGCGGAAACCAGCACTAACAATTTTCGCGGCCGATCAATGCTGGTGCAGGCACGATGAGCCGATTCGCGAGTCGGTTAATGCTTTGTTATGGCTCCGCCACGAAGCGAGTCGATTCGCGTAGCAAAACCACCCTCAGGGGGATGCCATAGCTGGTCTGAATCCGGGCCGGATTGTCAGCCGCGTCGCGCGCTGGCTTCCGGAGAGAGAAATCTTCGTGCGCTCGAACGGCGAGGTTCGTTTCGTTCGCATCACGACTGCGCTGCAGCTCAAGGCTGTCGGCGCGATATTGCTGGTGGCGCTGATCTGGTTGGGCGCGACCGGCGCTGCCTTCGTCCGGGGCGCGATGGTCGAACAGGAGCGCATCGCGCTTGGCGAGCGTGCCGCGGTCGTTGCGCAGTCGGCTGGCCGCGTGGCTGCATTCCGCTCGTCAGTGGATGATATCGCCGAGCGTCTGGAGAGGCGCCAGCATCAGATCGACCGCATCGTCGGCCGCTATTTCGGCAAGATCGAAGCCCCGCCCGCCAGGCCGATCGCGATGAAGGGCCCGCTTCCCGAAACCCGGCGCCTTGCCGCCATCGAACGTCAGCAGCTCGCTTTCGCCGACGCGCTGACCGACGCGGCCGCCGAGCGCAGCATGAAGGCGGAAACGGCGCTCCGTCATTATGGCATCAATCCGCGCACCATCGCACGGCCCCTGCCCGAGGGCGTGGGCGGACCCTATGTTCCGGTTTCCAGCAATCCGGCGGCGATGCAGCATCTCGCCATTATGCTCGCCCGGCTCGACACGCTTGAGCGTACGCTGATGGCGGTGCCGTCCACCCTGCCGGCCACGCCGGTCTCGCTCAGCAGCACCTTTGGCGTGCGCGCCGATCCCTTCACCGGCGGCGCGGCGATGCATACGGGCCTCGATATCCGGGGCGAGCGCGGCCAGCCCATCTATGCCGCCGCCGCCGGCCGCGTCGTCAAGGTCGGGCCGTGGTCGGGCTACGGCAACGTCGTCGTGATCGATCATGGCCATGGCTTCGAGACCCGGTACGGCCATCTTTCCGGCTTCACCATCCGCGAGGGCGCGATCGTCAAGGCCGGCCAGAAGATCGCCCTGATGGGCTCGACGGGCCGCTCGACCGGCAACCATCTCCATTTCGAAGTGCGGATCAACGGGCGCGCGGTCAATCCGCGGCCATATCTGGAGGCCTCATCCGATGTTCTCGAAATCAAGGCAGGGGCAGGACGTCGCGTTGCCGTCGGCAGCCAGCGCATCTAAGGGGGCGACCTTCTCGGTGATCGGCGCGGACGTGCAGATCACCGGCGACATCCGCGCCACCGTGGACCTCCACATCGATGGCCATATCCAGGGCGACGTCGCCTGCGCCACCCTCGTGCAGGGCGAACGCAGCCGCATCGTCGGAGCGATCCAGGCCGATCAGGCGCGGATCGCGGGCGCGGTCGAGGGCACGCTCACCGTCAAGACGCTGGTGATCGAGGCGACTGCCCGGATCACGGGCGACGTATCCTACGAGAGCCTCAGCATGGCCGTCGGTGCCGAGGTCGACGGGCGCCTCACCCATCTCAACGCCGCGTCTGTTCCGCAGGGACTGAAGCTGGTAAGCGCGGGCGAATAACGCCGTTCGCTTCGAGCGAAGGCTCGATTGACAAGGTTCTCAATGGTCCCTCACCGTCATGCTGAACTTGTTTCAGCATCCACCCGGCCACTTGCACCAGTGCCTGTGGGAAAGTGGACCCTGAGACAAGTGCAGGGTGACGGTCGTGAGTGAAACCGTCGTTCCCATCCGCGCCACCGGTCTCGGCAATATCCCGCACGGCTTCCTCGGCCGCGAAGGGGGCATTTCGAGCGGCATCCTGTCCGGCCTGAATGTCGGGCTCGGGTCCGGAGACGATCGCGCCGCCATCACCGAAAATCGCCGCCGGGCCGTCAAGAGCGTGCTGCCGGGCGCGCAACTGGTGACCCTCCACCAGGTCCACAGCCCCGACGCCATCGCCGTGACGGCCCCCTATCCCGACGAGGCCCGTCCCCATGCCGATGCGCTGGTGACGGATCGCCCCGGCCTGCTGCTCGGTATCCTGACCGCCGATTGCACACCCATCCTGCTCGCGGACAGCCAGGCGGGCGTGGTCGGTGCCGCCCACGCCGGCTGGAAGGGGGCGATCGGCGGCGTCACCGATGCGGTGATCACGCAGATGGAAGCCTTGGGCGCCGACCGTGCCCGTATCGCTGCCGCGATCGGCCCGTGCATCGCCCGCGCATCCTATGAAGTCGACGAAGCCTTCTTCCGCCGTTTCCTCGACCATGATCCGGAAAATGAACGTTTCTTCTCGGCCGGCGCCCGGCCCGATCGTCACCAGTTCGATCTGGAGGCCTATGTCGCCGCCCGCCTCGCCGCGGCCGGGATCGGCCGGATCGCCTGCCTCGGCCTCGATACCTATGCCGACGAGCGCCGCTTCTACAGCTTCCGCCGCGCTACTCACCGCGGCGAGCCGGATTATGGCCGGCAGATTTCACTGATCGGTATTCCTCCCCTGCAAGGGGAGGGGGACCAGCCATAGGCTGGTGGAGGGGGCTGGCCAGTTGTGCTCCGTCCAGCCTCGCTCCCCCTCCACCACGCTTCGCGTGGTCCCCGTCCCCGTACCAGGGAGGATTGGATTTCTCTGATCCCGCCCCTATAGCCCGGCGCATGGAGCGGTTGACGAGCGACGTGCCGGTTCCCGAGCATTTGCGGAATGCGGTCGTCGCGCTGGGTAATTTTGACGGGTTTCACCGGGGGCATCAGGCGGTGGTGGCGCGGGCGCGGGGGATCGCGCACGCTGAAGGCCGGCCGCTGATCGTCGCGACTTTTTCGCCGCATCCCTCGCGCATTTTCCACCCCGACGCGCCCTTCTTCCGCCTGACGACGCTCGACCAGCGCGAACGCCTGTTCGCCGCAGCCGGTGCCGACGCCATGCTGGTCTTCCACTTCAACCGCGCTTTGGCGGAGGTCAGCGCGGACGATTTCGTCAAGGACTGGCTGATCGACCGCATCGGCGCGGCCGTCGTCGTCACGGGCCAGGACTTCACCTACGGCAAGGGCCGCGCCGGAAGCGTCGATCTCCTCCAGCAGCGTGGACCCGAGTTTGGCCTGCGCGCGGAATCGGTCGGCCCTGTATCGGACGCAGAGGGTCCGATCTCGTCCAGCCGCATCCGCGAAGCGCTCCAGAACGGCGATTGCGAAACCGCGACCCGCCTCCTCACCCGCCCTTTCGCGATCGAGGGGGAGGTGCAGCATGGCGACAAGCTCGGCCGCTCGATCGGCTATCCCACCGCCAACATACCGTTCGATCGTTACCAGCGCCCGGCCTTCGGCATCTATGCGGTGCGCGGCCATCTGCCCGACGGGCGCATCGTCGGCGGCGCGGCGAACCTCGGCATCCGCCCGACCTTCGATCCGCCAAAGGAATTGTTCGAACCGCATTTCTTCGATTTCTCGGGCGATCTCTACGGCCAGACCATCGAGGTCGATCTGGTCCACTACATCCGGCCCGAGGCAAAGTTCGATACGCTGGAAGGGCTGATCGCCCAGATCGACGCAGATTGCGCCGAGGCCAAGCGCGTGCTTGCCGCAACGCCCGCTAATCCCTAGAGCCACAGCCCAATAAACTCCGTTCGTGTCGAGCGAAGTCGAGACACATGTTCGAGCGAAGCCGAGAACTCTTCCGGCGAAAGTCTCGCTGACGCTCGACAGCCGTTCTCGACTTCGCTCGAACCGAACGGGAGATGATGGACTGAAAACGCAGTAGATGGCCGACCAACCCGACACCCCACAGCAAGACTGGCGCGACACCGTCTTCCTGCCGAAGACCGACTTCCCGATGAAGGCCGGCCTCGCGCAGAAGGAACCGGCCATCCTCGCCAAATGGGCGGCCGACGATCTTTACAACCAGCTCCGCAAGACCCGCGACGGCCGCGAGAAATTCGTCCTCCACGATGGCCCGCCCTACGCCAATGGTGACATCCATATGGGCCATGCGATGAACAAGGTGCTGAAGGACATCATCGTCCGCAGCCAGTCCCTGCTCGGCAAGGACGCGCCTTACGTTCCCGGCTGGGATTGCCATGGCCTTCCGATCGAATGGAAGATCGAGGAGGAATATCGCAAGAAGAAGCTGAACAAGGACGAGGTTCCCCCGCAGGAATTCCGCGCCGAATGCCGCGCCTATGCGGCGAAATGGGTCGATATCCAGCGCGATCAGTTCAAGCGCCTCGGCGTGATGGGCGACTGGGACGATCCCTATCTCACCATGAAGTTCGACGCTGAGGCCGCGATCGTCGGTGAGCTTTTGAAGTTCGCCATGTCCGGCCAGCTCTACCGCGGCGCCAAGCCGGTGATGTGGTCGCCCGTAGAAAAGACCGCGCTGGCCGAGGCCGAGGTCGAATATGAGGACATCGTCTCGACCCAAATCGACGTGGCGTTCAAAATCGTCGAGGCGCCCAATGCGCCCGAACTGAAATACAAGAGCGCCGTCATCTGGACCACGACTCCGTGGACTATCCCCGTCAACCAGGCGATCGCTTACAACCCAGACATCGACTACGAGGCGTTTTCGTTAATCACCGAAGTCAGGCCCAAGACGCCGGAAAATACCCAAACAGGTCCAACGGGTTCACCAGTTGGTGAGTATTGCTCCGGCAATTTGTTCCTTGTCGCTGCTGGCCTGCGCGATGCGCTTGTCGCTCGCATGAAGAAATATCTCGACAACTCGTGGGTTGATGAAAATCATGTCCTTGAGATCGTTGGAATTGAGGTGGAATGGCAAGGCAAGGGCTCGCAACTCGCCGGCGCGAAAGCCTATCATCCCATGGCCGGGGCATTCGAAGGGGATAATAAATTCTTCGACCGCTTGCGTCCCTTCCTGCCGGGCGATTTCGTCACGACCGATACCGGCACCGGCCTCGTCCACATGGCGCCCGATCATGGCGAGGACGACTTCCTGCTCTGCAAGGAACATTGCATCGGGCCGCAGTTCGCAGTCGAGGGGGACGGCAAATATCGCGCGGACTGGGAGTGGCTGCCGGGTCAGGGCAGCGTCATCAACCCCAAGTTCAACGCCCCCGACGGCCCGATCTGCACGGATCTGCGCGAGGCGGGCGCGCTGCTCGCCGCGAGCGGGGATTACAAGCACAGCTATCCGCACAGCTGGCGTTCCAAGGCCAAGG
>Ga0207706_10002130_pt1 | contig 19379 bp, 12 predicted proteins | sample KBSC53metaG_FD_184318 | JGI IMG/M metagenome (GOLD analysis project Ga0207706, IMG submission 184318) | Corn rhizosphere microbial communities from Kellogg Biological Station, Michigan, USA - KBS C5-3 metaG (SPAdes) (version 2) | ecosystem: Host-associated > Plants > Roots > Rhizosphere > Soil ... | reverse complement strand
AAACGCATCTTCTGCGCCGGCAGCGCGGTGAATTTGCGGATGGCGTCTTCGAGACGCAGCTTGTGCTCTTCGCGCACGTATTTTCGAAGGATACGCGGAAAGGTGCCGTACGCACGCGGGTGCGGATGTTCCCGGCCGAGTATTCCGTCCGGCGCCGTTCCCTGAGAGTCGTTGTCAATCGAAACCCACGGCTGTTGCAGCGCCAAAGCGACGTCGGGTTCCGACATGCCGAAGACCGCTACCATCGTGAACGCCTCGTCCTCGACGAGCAGGTCGAAGATGGTGTCGAGCGGATCGGTACCGCGAGCGGCCGCGATCGAGGCCAGCGTCTTGCCCTGCAGCGGCAGAAGTTTCGGATTCTGCACGACGCTGATAAGGATTGCCTCGGGCCCGGGAATCTCGAGCCACTCGTTGTCCCAGGACGTGCTCGGCGTCTGCATGTCCTTGCGGATGCGTGCGCGGGTCGCGGGATCCTTGAGGCGTTCGATAAGTTTGGCGTCCCCTCCGTCGTGCGCCCAAGGCGGGATGAAGGCTGAGAAGGTGTTGAACCAAGCCGGGTAGGCGTAGGTGTCGGCGGTGATGTCGACACCCATCGCGCGCGCCTTTTCGATGTGGGCGACAATCTCCGGCATGCGGCCCCAGTTGCTCTTCCCGGCTGCCTTCAGATGCCAGATCTCGACCGGTATATGAGCCTCGCGACCAATCCGGGCAGACTCATCGATAGACTGCAACACGGAGTCGCCCTCGCTCCGCATATGAGTTGCGTAGATGCCACCCGATTGCCCCGCTACACTGGCAAGCGCAATCAACTCGTCCGTCTTCGCGTAGGGCGCCGGCGAATACTGCAATGCTGTCGACAGTCCGACCGCCCCATCGCGCATCCCTTGCCGAACGAGATCCTTCATCGCGCCAAGCTGTGCGGCGGTCGGCTGCACATTCGCATCCCCCAACACCACCCGCCGCACAGACGTCGCGCCGACATACGATGCCATGTTGATTCCAATGCCTTGCTTCTCGAGCCGTTCAAAATACTGGCGCAATGTTCGCCAATCCGGAGTGATGTGGTAGTGGTCGTATCCCGCGCGGTCGGAGGCGAGAATGGCATCGTTCAATGGCGCTACCGAATTGCCCTCGCCAGTGATCTCCGTCGTGATGCCCTGAAAAATCTTGGACGGCAGCCGCGGATCGACCAGGATCGTCAACTCCGACTGACCCAGCATGTCGATGAACCCGGGCGCAACAACCTGGCCCCGGGCGTCAATGGTCTGCTTTGCCTTCGAGCCGACAAGGCTTCCGATCGCGGCAATCTTCCCACCGCGAATGCCCACGTCCCCGGAGTACCAGGGTGATCCGGTTCCGTCCACGATGCGCCCGTGCACGATTAGCACGTCAAAAGCCGCGCTGTCCGGAACTGTTTCCGCACGGAGCGGAAGGAGAGTCGCACCAATCAAAAGCAAAGGCAAGAGGGCCTTGCGGAATGCTCTGTTGTATCCCATTTGCTAATTATGGGTGCTTTGCCGCTTTTTCTGGGGTTTTCTTAGCTCGCGGCGTTGTCAGAGTTGGCAACCGGGTTACCACGGTATTTCATGAATTCGGACTTCTGGCACCTGCCGTCTTACAATAACGGCAATAAACCATGCTTGGAAACGCCGAGCAGGAATAACATCATATTGCGGGCGCACGCGATGGCTCCGCAATGGAAACGTACGCAGTCCCGAAATCTTAGGTATTTGGGTCCACTGAAGTGGCCCCTGCCTTGGCAGCCCCAGTCCCACCAGGACAGAAAAGGAACCATCTTGAGCGCTATGTGGAAACCGACCCAACAAGGACCCACGAGTCCAAACTCCCCGACACCCGAGCCTCCTCGTCCGATGCCCGTGCAGCCTACACTCGAACCGGCACGTCCCGCTGCGACGGTCGGCGAACAGGCAAGCATCAGCAAAGGTCTCTCCATCAAGGGTGAGATTACCGGCACTGAGTCGCTGTTCATCGACGGCAAGGTCGAGGGAAGCATCAACATTCCCGGCAACCGCGTCACCGTGGGCAAAAACGGCCAGGTGAATGCCAGCATCAACGCCCGCGAAATCGTCGTCCTGGGCAAGCTGAAGGGCAATGTCTCGGCCACCGATCGTGTCGACATTCGTGCCGAGGGTGCGCTCACAGGCGATGTCGCAGCGGCCCGCATCAGCATCGAGGATGGAGCCTTCTTCAAGGGAGGCATCGACATCCGCAAGGCTGATTCCAAACCCGGCGTTGTCGAGACGGCCAAAGCGGCCAATTCCTAGCGCAATCGGAAGTCTGTTGCGCGAAGGCCTCTGCACATGCAGGGGCCTTCGCGCTGTGCGCACGCGCCGCGTCGAGGCTCTCCCGTCGTGAGGTTTCCGGCACGCGAGCCGATAAGCCTGCGTTGCTTACACTAGCCGCAGACGCTTCATCATGATTCTGGGAAGCGCCGACCCGGTCTTTTGCAAGATCCAGATTGCCACCGTGCCCCAGAGCAGGAGGCCCAGTACCAACTCGGCCAAGTCAAGCCAACGGAAGTGCACGGCAATTTGCGTGGTCAGCGCCCGCAGATGCATCCCTCCAAACAGCCAGAGCACAGCCCAGACAGCGGCCCAGCTTGCTACCGCTGCAAACAGGCAGCGAGCCATCTCGCGATAGTCGAGCCCTGCCATCGAAACCATGCGCCTCTGGTGCAGCAACCCGGCGATCGTCAGGGTCTGCATCGCGATCCCGATGTCCGAGGCGAATGCCAGTCCCATTGCCCCGAACCAGTGAAAGAACAGAACATATACGGGCAGGGAGACCAAAGTGACGATCGTTCCTGCGACCATCGGAGTGAAGGTATTGCCCGCGGCAAAAAAAGCTCGTGAATAGATAGCCTGGGCCGACCAAAGGAAAACCGACAGCGAGAAGACGGCAAAGTAGCTGAAACAGAGGCTCGCTTCAGCTGCGGAAAAGCGCCCGCCCGTGAATACCAGATCTATCGTGGGCTTGCCCAGTGCAACCATGACCGAAGCCACCAGCAAGCCCATGCAAGCCACACGAGACACTGAGTCGGCCACCTGCGTTGCAAACTCAAACCGCTGCCCCTTCGCCCAGAGGCTGGCAAAGAACGGCATCGAAGCTACGCCTGCCGCTTGCGCCAGCATCGCCATGGGGGCCGTGAATCCCAGCTTGGCGTAGTTGAACAGCGAAACCGCTCCGCCAATCTGCGATGCAAAGTGGGCAATGATCCAGCTATCCGCGGTGACCAGCGAGATGCCTGCCATGAGTGGTAGCGACAGGCGTACCCACTCGCGAAGTCCCTCATCGTGCCAGTCAAGAATTGGCCTGAATCGAGTGCCGGCGCGGCGCGCGAACACGGCGTTCAACAGGAACGGCCCGAAGAACGCGCCCGCGACGGTTCCGATAGCGAGTGATGAAACCCCAATCTGCCTGACGAGCAACAGGCCGCCAACGATGGTTCCCAGGTTGTAGATCAGAGGGGCGACCGCCTGCACATTGAATTGCTTGCGCACGAGCAGTACAGCGCCAAACACCCCGCCAGCAAAGAAGAACAACTGTGCCGGCAGCAGAATGCGCGTGAGCTTAATGCAGAGTGCGGCCTTCTCCGCGTCGAAGCCGTTGAAGAACTTGTGAACGTACCATGGCGCCGCGATTTCGGCCAACACGATCGCCCCGCCGAGCACCAGGTACATCGTGCTGAGAATGACGGAGAGCGAGCGCTCGCCCTCCGCTTCACGGCCAGTCTCGCGATAGCGCGTCAGAATCGTGACAAACGTGATCGATGCCGCTCCACCAACCAGAAAGTACGAAATCATATCTGGCAGCACGAAAGCGGCGTTCAGCGCGTCAGCCTGCATCCCGCTGCCAAAGAGCCACATGATGTACTTGACCCGCACCAGTCCGATAATGCGCGACAGAAAAGTGGAGAGCATCAGCACGATCGTTGCGCTGAACACGGAATGCGAATGGGACGGCCGCATCATCTTCGCAACACGCGACCATCGCGATGGCACGGTTGACGAAGACTGGGTTGGGAGCGATTCTTCCACTGAAGTTGATTCTACCGGGCTTGCACTCTGCCCGAATTCCAATTGCGAGGCGGAGAGCATGCCTGTGCCAGCAGTGTCACCGTTTCACTTCAGAGTCTCTAGCCGCGCCTAACCCGAAAATCTCCGCGTATTCTGTCCGGAGGGGGATTCAGCATGCGCTTCCTCGCCTGTATCGGCTTTGCTCTGTTGCTTTCGCTCGAAATGTCGGCGCAGACAATTCACGGCCGCGATGGCATCACTCTGCCGTCGCCGCCGGCCACAGAGGCTGCTCCGGTTGCCGATGACTACTTCGGCACCAAAATCCCAGACAGCTATCGCTGGCTCGAGGACGCAAAGAGCACCCAGACGCGCGCCTTTATCGATGCGCAGAACGCATACACGACGCGCTACATGAAGCAGGCACACGTGCGTACGCAACTGCTCGACGATCTCGATGCCCTTGAGCATGTATCAAGATGGTCCGTCCCGATACAACGCGTCGGCAATCTCTACTTCATGAAGCGACTGGCGGGTGAGGAGCAAGCCTCAATCTATGTGCGTCGAGGTGGAATGGTTCAGCCGGCAGCCAGCAAAGCGCAGCCTTCCAAAGACCAGCGGCTTGTTGATCCCGCCTCATTCAGCCGCGATCCCAACACCTCTGTGCGCCTGGCAGACGTCTCGCGAGACGGCATGCTGCTCGCCTACCATGTGCGCCAGGGTGGGGCGGACGAGTCCACCATACACGTATTCAGCATGAAGACCAGCAAGCCTCTCGAAGATGAGCTTCCCGCTGGCATCTACTACTCGGTAACCTTTACGCCCGACGGCAAAGGCTTCTACTACACGCGAAACAATCGGCAGGGCACGCTCCTCTATCTCCACGAACTGGGAACACGCAATTCGCACGATGCACTCATCTTTGGACACGAATTTCATGGCGAACCACTCGGTCCGATCGATCTCTTCCGGGCCGATGTTACCGACGATGGCCGCTATCTCGTCGTTACCATCGAGCGAGGCGTGCCCGCCAAGCGCGTCGATATAGCCTTTCGCGATCTCACCAAGCCCAATTCCACATTCGAAGTCCTCGTGTGGGGACTTGAATCTCGCTTCGCGACGGTCTATGCCAAAGGCGCGTGGTACGTGAAGACCGACTACCACGCATCGATGGGATGCATTCTTAAAGGCGACCCGGGCATCCTGCCCGATGTTTGGAAGCCCATCGTACCCGCGACAAACGACGTCATCGAAGATTTCTCGATCGTTGGCGGCAAGATCTACGTCAAGCGATTGAAAGACGTGAAGTCAGAAACCAGCGTCTACACGCTCGAAGGAAAGCTCGCCGGTACAGTTGCATTCGACGGCATCGGTTCTGCCTCTGTCGTTTACGGCCGAACGACCGATCGTTACGGCTTTTTCAGCTTTGAATCTTATATTCAACCGTCAACGCTTTATCGGCTCGACACATTGACTGGCAAAAGGGAAGTGTTCGCCCAGCCGAAAATCCCCTTCGACACGACCCAATTTGAACTCAAACAGGTCTTCTATAAATCCAAAGATGGGACCCAGGTCCCAATGTTCATCGCCGGCAAGAAAGGCCTTCATCAAGACGGCTCCGAACGTGCGCTGATGACCGGTTACGGTGGATTTGACGTGAGCCTCACTCCTGCCTGGAGTCCCGTTTACGCATGGTGGCTGCAACAAGGCGGCTGGTTCGCGGTTCCCAATTTACGCGGAGGCGGCGAGTACGGCGAAACGTGGCATGAACAAGGAATGTTCGAACGAAAACAAAACGTGTTTGACGACTGGTTCGCGGCGGCGCAATTCCTGATCGACAATAAATATACATCACCACAGCATTTCGCCATCATGGGTTCTTCCAATGGAGGCCTGCTCATGGGTGCCTCCATCACCCAACATCCAGAGATGTTCTCGGCGGTGCTGTGCGGCTATCCACTGCTCGACATGCTTCGCTACCAGATGTTTCTGCAAGGTCCCCACTGGACCACCGAGTACGGTTCTGCAGAAAAGGAAAAGCAATTCTTTTATCTGCTGAGATATTCCCCCTACCACAACGCAAAACCAGGATCCGCGTTCCCCGCGGTGATGTTTTTTACTGGAGACAGCGACACCCGCGTGGATCCGCTACACGCCCGCAAAATGACCGCTCTGCTGCAGTCAATTTCAACCACGGGGCGTCCGATCCTGCTCCACTACAGTGTCACCGGTGGACATTCCGCGGGTGTCAGCGTCGAGCAGCAGATCCAGGACCACACCGATGAACTTACGTTTCTTTGGACCGAAACGGGGCAGGCGAAGGCGGCCAAATAGGCCGATTTCATCCGTAGCGTTGGCGCCAAGGTTGCAGTCGCTCCAGGGCTCTGCAGATTGCCTGCTACCCGCGCGGTCGAGTGTTTCACAGAACCGCGTAATTATCTGCAAATTTCCACAGAAATATTTATTTTTGACCGGGGGTAGTAGTTTTCCTTTCGAAACGATCCCGGATGCCTGTGATCTTCGGCCTGTGGCTCTCCTGTATCTATCGTGCGCTAATCGGAGTTAATTATCTGCAAATCGGGAAGATTTATTTTGAAGCGGTGCAGCGTGACGTCTGCTGCCGTTAGTCGGTGCACGGCCGTGGGCGGAATGCATTTGCGACGATGAAAGCGAAAATCGCCGACTGGCAAGCTCCCTAAGGACAACTGCAGATGTTTCGACTTCGCTTCGCTGTGCTCAACATGAAAAGGGCTTTTGCTATTGTTTTGTCAAAGTTCCGTTGTGAAACTCGCGATGTTTCATTTCGAGTTCGGGAATCCTTGCGGCACCCGAGGCGATCAGTTCGTCGCTGTGGCTGTCAGGCCGGTCTATTCTGCGTGCATGCAAGAACCACAGGCTGCGGTGACCTCAACTGCCTCTGCTACCTTTGCCAGTGTGTTGACGGCACTTGCCGCGCCCGTGCAGGGAGACGAAGCAGACTGGGTTGATCGTGAACTTGAGGACGACGTGGCTACCATCAGCTATGAGCAGGCGCTGCGATCGCAGGCGCGATTTCGCCCCGCAGATCCGGGTCAAGACTCGACCATGCAGGACGTTCCCATCTCTCGGCCTCATTCAACAAGTGGGCGGCCCGTTCCTGAGAGGAAGGACCGCAAGGCTGCCAGCATCACCATCCGTCTGAGCGAGGCGGAATGCGCACAAGTGCGTCAGCGTGCGACCGACGCCGGTCTTACGATGTCTGCATATTTGCGATCGTGCGTTCTTGAGGCTGAGATTCTGCGAGAGCAAGTTAAGGAAGCGTTGACGCAGTTCCGTTCCGTCTCACCGACCGTTGCCGAAGTCCAAGATCGGAACTATCTGCGTACCCGCAGTTGGCCGGCCAGATTGCTTTCGCGCTGGTCTCATGGTCCTCAGGCGACCGACGCCTGAATCCAGGCGCGTTTACTCCACCTCGAGCACCAGGCACTTGAGGTACTCGGTCTCCGGCAAGTTAAGCACAACAGGATGATCGAGTGAGGCACCTCTTCGCTCAAGCAAGCGGACTCGCCGGTGCGCATCCGCGGCCGCTGATGCCACTACGCCGACAAGATCCTTCCACCCCACGTGATGACTGCATGAGCAGGTCACGAGAAGGCCACCGGGTCGAATCATGTGGAGTGCGCGCAAGTTCAATTCCTTGTATCCGCGCAAAGCTCCTTCGACTGCCCGCTGAGTTTTGGCGAATGCCGGAGGATCAAGAACGATGGAATCGAATCGCTCTTTGGCATCCGACCAGTCGCGAAGTATCTGAAAGGCGTCGCCCTCAACCCAGTCAACCGCTGCGGTGAGTCGGCCCCGATTGGCTTCAATGTTTCGCTCCGCCACTTCGAGCGAGCTGTGAGATGCGTCAATCCCTGTGACCTGATCGCACACCTGAGCCAAATGGAGAGCGAAGCCACCCTGGTAGCAGCAAACATCCAATGCGCGGCCCGTGCTTCCGAGTTTCACGGCCCAATCCCGGGCGGCTGCGTAGTTGGCGCGCTGATCGAGAAACGCTCCCGTCTTTTGTCCAGCGTTCGGATCAAAGTTGAAGCGCAGTCCGTTCAGCCGGAATTGCGCTGTCGCAGTCGATTCGGCGTCATCCGCCAACCACAACGGCTCTGTACTGGGCGCCGTCAATCCTTCAAGTTCGCGCATTCGAGGATCGGGCCGTTCCACAATTGACGCGGGCTTCAACTCTTCGCGCAGAACTCGTACGCAAACCTCGCGCACGGCGGTGGTGTCGAGACCCTTCGTGAGAAGCTGCAGAATGATCAGATCGCCGTACTTGTCTACAACCAAGCCGGGCAGTTCGTCTGCTTCGCTGAAACAGAGCCTGCAGGCGTCGGTCTCTTGGTTAAGCAGAGGCATGCGACGGGCGACGGCCACCCGCAAGCGCGCTTCCAGCAGTTTCAGCCACTCGCCTTCGGCGATTGCTTCCCGTGACACCATCCGCAGAGCTATCAGGGAAGACGGGCTGTACAAGGCTGTTCCCAAGAGAAGGCCGCGACTGTCGGCCACAGGCAGCAACGCAGGCGCTTCGCCTTCTCCTGGCTCGAGGAATTCGACGTCGGAGGCATAAACCCAAAGGTGGCCGGTCCGCAGGCGGTCTGCGGCGCGACGGCTTATACGTGCGCCGACATGCGATTGTTGACCATGCGATTGTTGACCATGCGATTGTTGATGTGGCTTGCCGGCCGTCGGAGAATCGGGCCTTGCACCCTGGCCGTGACTTCCGGTTCGATCCGGTTTTGAAAGGCTCTTTCGCCCTTTAGCAAAAGGCGCCTCGGCTTGAAGAGCCTTGGGCGCCTTCTGGGTCGAGTTCGATTTGGCTTTCTTTGGCTTGGTCATCTGCTCCCTCGGGATTCCGACCCCTGACCGGGAGCAGTTTGGCCGCCGGCTGTTACCGCACCTGAATACTTTCCAGATAGCGGCTTAGATTGCTCATTCGGAGATCCTTGTCCTGAGCATTGGTCTTGCTCATGGTACCAAGGATGGGACCCCACATCGGCATCTGTGAAGAGCCGTGCGCTGACACTTCAACCCCAAACCGCAGGATGGAGACTACATGAGCGTCAGGAAATTTCCCGTTGTTCCTTTTTGCCAACTCGGTGAGATCGGTTGGCGGCACCTTTAAAGCGGCCGCAGCGGGTCCGTGTCCCTTGCCGTCCGCACCGTGACACGGCGCGCAATAGCTACTAAACATCTGCTTGCCGTCAGTGGGCGTTGTTTTGTCGACCGGAATGGTCACCTTGCCATTGGATTGATCTGCAAAGCTCATACTAACCGCGAGGATCGCAGCCATGGCTGTAAGTAAGAGGCATTTCAACATAAAACCCTCGGTTCTGGACCTCTAGTCCGAAGGGGACTCTACTCCTGACCTGTGGTAACCGGGCAGTGATGGTCAACACAACACGGAGCGCTTTGGAACACCGACGCGCCAACGCCGGAACCCTATTATTTGAGGGCAAATTCGTGTATTTTTCGCTGACTATGGACGCTCGCGAAGGCACGATTTAGTGCCGGATCTTGCGGGTGGATCAAGGGTTCCGTCGCCCAATCATGTCTCTTATACAAGTCCGGCCTATAATGAAGCATGGCGACGGTCCGGCAGCCAACAACGGTGGATGTCCCAACCCCGACACCCAATTCAAAGGGTGAGACTGCTGCCGCCCGCCCGATTGCTGACCAGAATGCCATCGACCAACGGTTTGAGGCTCTGCTCAGACAAGTTCAAGCCAACCGCCCGACCGAAGACGTCAGCCTGATCCGTAAAGCCTGGGAATTCTGCGTCCAGCATCACCGCGGGCAGATGCGCGCTTCCGGTGAGCCGTACATTGTTCACCCCCTGGAAGTCGCCGAAGTTCTGGCCGAAATGAAGATGGACTCGACAGCCATCGCTGCCGGCTTGCTGCACGATGCCGTCGAGGACACCCCCGCCACCAGCGAAGAGATCGAGAATGGGTTTGGCGACCAGGTGGCCCACATCGTTGAAGGCGTTACGAAGATCGACAAGATCCAGTTTGCAAATCGCGAGGACCGGCAAGCCGAGAATGTACGAAAGATGCTGCTCGCGATGGTCACGGACGTGCGGGTCGTGCTCATTAAGCTAGCCGACCGGCTTCATAACATGCGGACCCTCGAGCACCTTCAACCGGACCGTCAAGAGGCGATTGCACGCGAAACACTCGATATTTATGCTCCTCTTGCGCACCGACTCGGAATGGGCAAAGTTCGTGGCGAGTTGGAAGATCTTGCCTTCCGCTATACAGACCCGGTGAGCTACGAACAGGTATCTGCAGCCGTTGAAGCTCGACGGGTCGAGGGTGAACAGTTCCTGCGGGGCGTTGAAGATACGCTGGTCGAGCAACTTCGCGAAAACAACATTGAAGCTCGCGTAGAGTGGCGCATTAAGCGCTACTACTCCATCTATCAGAAGCTTCAGCGCTCGAAGGTCACCTTCGACCAGGTCTATGACCTGCTTGCGATTCGTGTGGTCACGCAGGACGTTGCTGCGTGTTATGCGGTTTTTGGCTTGATTCACACTTTGTGGCGTCCCGTTCCTGGCCGCATCAAGGACTTCATTGCGATTCCTCGCGCCAATCGTTATCAATCGCTGCACACCACTGTGATTGGTGAAGGGGGACATCAATTTGAAGTCCAGATTCGCACCGAAGACATGCACCGGATCGCAGAAGAGGGAATTGCCGCCCATTGGAAGTACAAGGCGAAAGATGGTGCGATAACAGCTCGCGACGAAGAGCGCCTCAACTGGATTCGCCAGCTTGTCGAGTGGCAAAAGGAGATGACCGACCCGAACGAATTCCTATCGAGCCTGAAGATGGACCTTTATCCGGATGAGGTCTACACCTTCACGCCCAAGGGGAAGGTCGTGGTGGTTCCTTCGGATGGCACGCCGGTCGATTTTGCGTACACCATCCACACTGAGGTTGGCCACACTTGCGTGGGCGCCAAGGTGAATGGGCGCATGGTTCCGTTGCGTACCAAGCTGCGGACGGGCGACATCGTTGAAATCGTTACGCAGAAGGATCACAAGCCGAGCCGTGATTGGCTCACGTTTGTCAAGAGCCCGCGCGCCCGAAACAAAATAAAGCACTGGCTCAACGAAGATCAGCGCCGTCGCGCGGTGGACATCGGCCGAAAGCTGCTTGAACGAGAAGCGCGAAAGTTCAAAGTCCCGATGAGCCAGATCGATGACCAGGACCTGGGGCGCATCGCCAATGAGTATGGCGTAGCCACGGCCGCGGATTTGCTCGCCACTCTTGGATCGGGCAAGCACTCTGCTCACCAGATTCTCAACAAGCTTGCGCCCGGTTATTCAAACCAGGCAGACTCCGACGCGGGGAATGAAGCCAAAGCGCCCGGCACCGTTGAGTCGGCCATGTCCGACGCGGTGCGGAAGCTGCATCTCACGGGCTCAGATTCGCTACAGGTCGAGGGTCAGAACGATCTGCTTGTGTATCGCGCACGATGTTGCAACCCCATTCGCGGTGAGGAGATTGTCGGCTACGTTACGCGGGGCAAGGGGGTCGCGGTTCATGCGCGCAGTTGCCCCAACGTGCAGAATCTCCTCTACGAGAGCGATCGCCGCATCGCAGTCGAGTGGTCCCGGGTTGGCGAAGACGCGTCGGGTCGCTCTCAGCGCTATCCGGTAAAGATCACGGTCTTTTGTGATGACCGTGCAGGCATGTTGAAAGAATTGACTGCCGTTATCTCCGACGACAATACCAATATTCGCGGCGTAGACATTCGTAAGGATGAAAACGGCGAGGCAGTTGTGGAGTTCGTTGTCGAGGCTGAAGACCTTCGTCACCTGAATCGGATGGTGCTTGGAATTCGCCGTGTCGGCGGCGTGCGCGCCGTACAAAGGACTCAGAAACTGTAGAGGACCAATAAAGATTCTTGCCTCCTGCCCTATTTGGGTGAACGCATGGCATCGCTTGTCGTTCCTTTCGTAATCGCTCTTCTCATCGCAATCGCTGTTGTTCACGCGACTGGCAGGCGTGCTTTTGCATGCTGGCTGCTCGTGATTTTCCCTGCCGCGCTGTGTGGCGCCTGTCTGATGGACCTTGCTCGCGGACCTGCACAGCTTGGCGAAGGAGCATTCAAGAGTGACCAAAAGCAACTGCTGTATTGCCTCGCGCTCCTGGCTCTGAGCCTGCTCGCCGCTCTTCGCCCAAAATCTTCCTGGCTCTTTTGGGTGGCCTGGTTGCTTGACGCCGCGGTTTGCGGAATCCTTGTATATCTTGTGTTCTTTTGGAAAGTATTCAGCTGAGCTTTTTAAATGGAGAATTATGAGGAAGAGTGAGAGCGATGGACGCGATTCCATCGTGCGAGATATATGCGTGCTCGATGGAGGGATGGCTTCCGAGCTTGAGTATCTCGGCGCAAATATTAATGGGCCGCTGTGGTCCGCGCATGTTCTGGAGGATCAGCCAGAGAAGGTCATTGCCGTTCATCGTGCGTACATCGAGGCGGGGGCGGATTGTATAGAAACTGCCAGCTACCAGGTATCGCGCAGGGGCTATTCCGAGTTTGGTTTTGCGCCGGAGCAGGCCGATGCTGCGCTTCTTCGGTCGGTCGTGCTGGCTCGCGCGGCTGCCTCTGAGTTTCCCGAGCGTCACATCCTGGTAGCTGCATCGCTGGGGCCTTTCGGTGCAGTGCTCCACAACGGTGCGGAGTACCACGGCAACTACTCCATTACCTTCAGCCAGCTTGTCGATTTTCATCGCGAGCGAATTGAGATCCTGGCCATGGCAGACACGTCGCAGAAGCCCGATCTGCTTGCGTTTGAAACACTGCCGTCGCTGACCGAAGCTGAGGCAATCGGAGAGGCACTGGCTCCATGGCCAAACCTGGCCGTGTGGTTCGCCTTCACTTGCCGGGACGAACGGAACGTGGCTCACGGCGAATCGCTGCGGGAGTGTGCCGCTGCGGTTGCGCGGATTCCGCAGGCCGTTGCCATTGGCGTCAACTGTACTCAGCCGATGCTGATTCCCGCGCTGATTGCCGAATTGGGCGCAGCTTCGAGCAAGCCTGTGATTGTCTACCCCAACTCCGGCGAAGGCTGGGATGCTGAAACGCGCAATTGGACGGGATCAAGCGATCCTGGGGACTTTGGGAAAATGGCGACCGCGTGGTTTGCCGCCGGTGCGAAGATCGTCGGTGGCTGCTGTCGAACGCGTCCCGCGCACATTCGAGCGGTAGCCGAGGCTGCCACAAGATACTGAATAGAGTCAGCGGCGTTCGTTGAGAACCTGTTTCGCAATTGTCGCCAACTGCATGTTCGAAGTGCCTTCGTAGATCTTACCGACTTTGGCGTCGCGATAATACTTCTCTGCCGGATAGTCTCGTACGAATCCATTGCCGCCAAAGATCTCGACGCATCGGCTTGCCACGCGTTCAGCCACATGCGACGTAAAGTATTTGGTCATTGCTGCTTCGCGGACATACGGCTGCCCCGCGTCTTTCAACCGCGCCGCGTTATAGACCATAAGCTTGGCTGCTTCAATCTCCGTCGCCATCTCCGCCAGCGCAAATTGAACTGCCTGGAACTCAGCTATGGGCTTACCAAATTGCCGTCGCTCTTTCGCATATCGCGCGGCATGTCCCCATGCGCCTTCCGCCAGCCCCAGCATCTGCGCGCCGATTCCAATGCGTCCTTCGTTCAGGGTTTCGATCGCGATCTTGTACCCCTTGCCCTCGTCGCCAAGCAGGCTTGAGGCAGGAACAGTGCAGTTATCAAACAATAGTTCACACGTACTGCTGGCACGAATTCCGAGCTTGTCTTCCTTTCGGCCGACAACAAATCCTGGCGCGTTCTTCTCGACAAGAAACGCAGTTATGCCCTTATATCCAAGTGCGGGATCGAGAGTAGCAAACACCAGGAAGAGGCCGGCCTCACGCGCGTTCGAGATCCAAAGCTTGCGGCCGTTCAGGCGATAGCCGTCTGCTACCTTCTCTGCGCGGGTTTGCAATGCAAAGGCATCAGAGCCGGAACCGGCCTCACTTAGCGCGTAGGCACTCACGGTGCCCGAGGCAAGCCTCTGCAGCCAGTGCCACTTTTGATCGTCGCTGGCCCAACGCCGGATTGCGTTTATGACGAGCGTGTTGTGCACATCAACAAGCACTGCAACAGCGGGATCTACAGTCGATATGGCCTCGATCGCGAGTACCGAATCGAAGAAACTGCCCCCAGAACCACCAGACTCTTCTGGAACCTCGATTCCCATAAGACCCAACTCAAACAGTCTGCTTACGACGCCGTCTGCAAACTGCTGTTCGTCATCCATGGTGCGCACGAGTGGCGCAATTGTCTCTTTTGCAAACTGCAGCACGGTCGAATAGAAGAGTTGTTCCTCTTCAGAGAGTCGAGTGAGCGGGGAATGCGTATCGCGCATTTCTGACAAGGGAGTTCGTGCCTCCGGCCTCGCAGTTTATCAAAACTGGTCGATGCCAGGCTTTCCGCAGATAGGAAAGAGGGCAGACGCTCATGCTGCGCCTGCCGATGCCGCGCTTCGGAGATCTAGTTGATCACCAAGGTAAGTGTCGATTGCGATGTAACTGAAGATGTGACCGAGTCAGTACCGATCAAGGTTATTGTGTAAGTTCCCTTCGGGGGATTCGGAACGTTATTCGTATTGTTGTTTGTGGATACTCCGCCGCAGGCTGAGAGACAGAGCCCAATAAAGGCAAGGACAACCACGTACGACAAAGCACGAAGCTTTCGGGAATTGCGACCGAGGAACCCGGCAATGAACAATCCGGAGAACGCCAAAGCAAGGGGACCCGGAGTGGACATCGAGTTGCGCGAAGTCTTCACCGTTCGCAGCCTATGAAGAGGGTGAGCGTTTCCTTTGGTGACTGCGCTGCTCACGCAGTCCGAAGCCCGGGTGTCGAACTGCAATTGCGTGGTCACGGGGCTAGCCCCTGTGACGGTGACTGACCCATCGCCATTGCTCAGCATCGTCGTGAATGCGTAGCACAGATTGGTCAGAGCCGAGTCATTCGATGTTGAAAAGGTCAGGTATACAGTCCCGGTATAGCCGTTCTTCGGTGTCACCGTGATGGTTGAATTCGCCGAGCTTCCCTGGGCCACTGTTACATTGGTTCCGGCCACGGCAAAGGTTCCCGAACCGGAGCTGGTTCCGCTGACAGTTACGGAGATTATTCCGGTCGAGGGTGCATGAATCGCATCGCCTGAGTACTTCGCAACAATCTGATGAGTTCCCGCAGTGCTGAACTGCGTTGTGTAGGCGTAGGTTCCAGAAGCTGTGAGTGCCAGACCTGCAACCGTGGTTCCTCCGCCGACAGTTCCTCCGTCCAAATCAAGGGTCAAGGTGCCGGCCGGAGTGGTTGTGCCGGATTGAGAAGTTACAGTTATGGTGAACGTATCGCTTACGTTGACGTCAGGGGTCATTGTGGCTGCGGTAATCGTGGTTTTGGTCCCGATAAGGGTCGAGCTGTTGGTGGGCCACGCCGCAACAAGATTGTCTGCATCTACTGACCCGAGTCCCGTGACCTGGTCATATCCGGTGCCTGCCGAGAAACCCGTGGTCGTTGTTCCGCAATAAGTCGAACCCGCATTGCAGTTGTTGTTACCGCTGGTTACATCGTGAAAGACCGACGCATAGGTTGAGGAGTCGGAAGCGAGGGTGTAGAGCGTCGGGTTCATCAACCCTTGCCCGTTGACATACCCCGCTTTCTGGTTGATGAGCGCAATGGTACCGGCAAAAATGGGTGCACCAAAGCTCGTGCCGCCTGCTACCGTCAGGTCTGTGGTCGCTGCGTCACGGAAGCCGTCATTGCAGCTTGCCTGCTGGGCTGGCGCATTCGTGTCCCAACTCGACTGGTCGCTCGTGCAATAAAGAAAGCCGGGAAATGCCGGTGAAGAATAGAGGGCGATATCTGGAACGTCGCGCATGCTGTCGCTGGGTATACCGGGAACGCCTTTCTGCCACGCGGGTTTGCCGAACAACGCGCTTGCGCCGCCACCACTCGCGCTCAAGCCGGATTGGGAGGAGCTGTCATTCCAAGCCAATTCCGGAATGTAAGTTTTTGCTGAGCTGAGAACGTCGCTGGTGCTCTGGGCTAACCAGTATGTCGAGTTTGTCGATGTGCTGTTGGCAGGCGTGATCGCCGTGCCGCCGATGCCGGTGACATAAGGGCTGCTGGCAGGATAGTTGACCGCAATTCCAAATTGCTGCTCTTGGGTGAGCCCGTTGGTTGTGTCTCCCGAACAAGCCGTGGAGCCCTGGTCACCGGAGGCGGCAACGACGGTTTGTCCCTGCGTCGCTGCCTGGGCCAAAGAGGATTCCAGCGAGAAACCGTTGAGTGCTGTCTCGCACGCGCCGTAGCTGACGCTGATGATGGATGCGATCCTCTCATCTACGGAATAGACTATCGAGTCAAATGCGCTGTAGTTGGTGCTGCCTCCTGTGTAGACAAAATAAATATCTGCGCCGGGTGCGAGTGCGCCAGCCCATTCGAGGTCGAGTTCCGATTCTGCTTCGTCGCCACCGCTGAAGATCGTGGAGCTACCAGTGCCTGGCACCAGCACGAGAATGGGGTCTTTTACGGTCAGTCCTGCGGCCTTCTGGAAATTCTCAATGTCAGTCACAGATATTCCGGACTGGCCAACGACTGCGATGGACTGTCCGGTGCCGTTGATCCCACCGGTGTAGAGGGGTTTCATGTTGTAGACCGTCGCGATGTCGCCAGGCGCAAAGAAGACGCTGCCAGAGATACCGGATGTGAATGCGGTTCTCGGGCGCTGGATGTTTCCCCGCGTGTGCATAGGCCGTGGACGGAAATCGCTGAGATTGCGGATGGACTCAATCGTGGGTGCAATGGCCGCTGGCACTGATAATTCAGCAGAAGGCGCAAAACGCTGCTGGCCATCAATCTTGTAGTAATGCATTTCGGTTCGAAATGCCTGCTCAACCTGGTTCACGTTGCCGGAGAAACGAATGAAGGTCCTGCTTCGAGCGACCGCGTCCACTGAAAAGCCCTGCTGCTCGAGCCAGGCTTGCACCTTCTCGATGTCGGACTGCGCCATTCCAAAGCGATTGGCGAACTGGTCGGGTGTCAACCATTGATGGTAGAGCGGCGACGAGGGATCTTGCTGCGAGGCGATCAATGCTTCCAAATCTGCCTGTTGAGCGGCTGAGCGGCCAAAGACTATGCTCATGCCGCGTACTCGCGAATCAGCTGGCATGCGACCCACATCTGTCCCACGTCGTGAAAGTGGTTGCAACGATCCCTTCACGGTCGACATTTCGGAGTTGCTTATTTCGGATCGAATCCTCGGAGCCGGGGCTTGCGCCGTAAGAACTGGACTTGCGATCGCACAGGCAGCGAGCCACCCACAAATCCGCAGGCAAGGACTTGAAAGGAGCTTTATAAACATAGCCATCCTTTTGGATTGAATGGTTTTATTTCTAATGTGCCGCCAGGCACATTGACTTCGCGCTCAAGCTTAAGCCGAACCTTGGCTCTAGCGCGCGCTTTCTCAGAGCTGGCAGATCGACAAGATGAAAACCGAGACGCAGCTCTTCAAGAGCAAAGGTTTTGCACCCCTGTTTAGACTCCGAAGCGACCACAAAGTTGTGGGTCTATCGGATGGCCGACACGGACGCCTCATTCTGCGCAAAGAGGATTGGAACATGAATTATTCAGGGTATCGGAGAGGAAGTGGCAATTTCAGTTTTCGTATTTGAGGAGTTCCAAGCAGATCGCACTCTTATGCGGAGGAATAAACCCCTCTGCTCTCCAGGCAATTGAAAGCTTTTCGCGGTCGAGCAGTTTGCGGATCTGACCTCGCGCATGCTCTGCCCACGGTCCAGACTTGTCCAGCCGCACATAAGCCTCCCAATGACGCAGAGCAGCGCGGCGGTCCCCTTTGCGTTCGAAGGCCAAGGCCAGATTGTAGTGCGCATCGGCATAGCGAGGCGACAGCGCAATCGAACGCTGATACGCGGCAATCGACTCATCCGGCCGTTCCAACTCGTCCAGTACATTACCTAGATCAAAGAATGCCAGCACGTAGCCGGGATCCGTTTCCGTGGCACGCCGGTAAAGGGCTTCGGCTCGGTCAAACTGGCGCAGATGAAAATAAATAGTTCCGAGGTTGATGTAAGCGGGTGCATAAACCGGGTCGAGCGCAAGCATTTCTTCATAGATTGTGATTGCGCGCTGTTTGTCTCCGAGTTCCTCGGCCTGAACCGCAGCGACGAAGAGATCCTGCACGCCGACGGAATGCGCTGAAGTCGAACGCGGCAGTTGGCAAACCTCTGGTGCGGCAAGTTGCTTGTCGAGGCGATCGAAATCGAACAGCAACTGCCGGCGAATTGGATCGACCATTGCACCATCGCAGCGGAAAGCGAGCCTTGTTCCTGTTCGCACCAAAGAAGCTTCCTGGAGCGGATTCGACATGCCTGCGACTGCCTTCATGGCCACAATCGAGTGGCGGATGGAGGCGGCCGAGACATCCTCCTCGCGCAGGGAACGCAACGTTCTCAACTGGCCGAGGTCCTGGAATGAATAGATCTCGCGCTGGGTAATGAGGCCAGCTCTTTCCCACCCCTGTAACTGGCGGGAGCTGATTTGCAAAATCCTCAAAACATCCTGCCGGCTATAGCTGATCACTCTTCAATGCTCCCGTGGTTCATCCGGGACGTTCTCAGGTCTCGAGCTGGGGCCCAAAACGTCGATTCCCGATTGGTCCTGGACGTTGCTCTTGGAACAGCGACGGAGGAACCGCTCTTGCTGCGATTATGCCAAGAATATGCGTGGATAAGGGGGTGCGAAATAATATCCCGACAAAAAGTGAGTGGATAACCCGTACCTGATTTGGTTCGCGCAGAAGATCGCAACGGTTGTTGTGCAAGTCAGATTTCGAATCTTCAAGCCGATTTGAACTCGCTGGAGGACATGAGTGTGTTCTCCGTCATGCCAGGGGACCGCTCATTGGACTATGATGGCTGAAAATTGCCGACAACCGGAAACATCAGGGATTGCTCCGTTATGGCCGAACCCCGTCTCGCTATGTCTGCGTGAAATTCAGTCCGGCGTTTTTGCATATCTCATATGACTAGATTCGGCGGTTGAGATGGTGGCTTGGGGGCTTGTGATTAGGTATGAGGCTTAAATTAGCGGTCTTCTCGGGAATAGGGATCAGTCTGTTTATCTCGGCCTGTGGCGGCGGTGGTGGAACCGCAACTACTCCGCCGCCCTCCGGACCCACAATTACTTCGATAGCGGTATCGCCAAACAGCGCAGTGATAGGAACGCAGGTCCAGTTCGCCG
>Ga0207706_10002129_pt1 | contig 19387 bp, 14 predicted proteins | sample KBSC53metaG_FD_184318 | JGI IMG/M metagenome (GOLD analysis project Ga0207706, IMG submission 184318) | Corn rhizosphere microbial communities from Kellogg Biological Station, Michigan, USA - KBS C5-3 metaG (SPAdes) (version 2) | ecosystem: Host-associated > Plants > Roots > Rhizosphere > Soil ... | reverse complement strand
CGGAAGTGGTCGGGGTTGTACTCCTCGGCGTCGGCGCCCCACACGCTGGGGTCGCGGTGCAGCATGATGGTGAATCCGGTGATGGAGGATCCTTTGGGCATCAGATAGGGCCCGACGTTGGCGTCTTGGTACGGGTAGCGGGTGAACGCGGCCACGGTGGGCCACAACCGCAGGGTTTCGCTGAGGATCTGATTGACGTAGGTGAGGCCCTGAATCTGTTGGTAGGTAGGCAACAGTGAGGTGTCGGTGCCGAGTACCCGATCGACCTCTTCCTGAGCGCGGGCGACCACCTCGGGATGTTTGATCAGAAAGCTGATGGCGAAGGAGAGCAGGCCGCTGGTGGTTTCGTGGCCGGCGATCAGGAAGGTTTGGCACTGGGCCACGATGTTGGCGTCGTCCAGCTTCTGGCCGGTCTTTTTGTCCACCCCGGTGAGCATGGCGCTGAGCAGATCCTTGTGCTCTTCGACGTTTCCGGCGCGCCGCCGCTCGTCGATGATCTGTTGGACTTCGCTCTCCATGTAGCGGTAGTTCTCGATCAGCTTCTTCGTCGCGCCGCGCCGTAGCTTGGTTTGGATGGGCAGTTCCCGGGCGCGTCTGGAGCTTTCTCCCAACACCCCATACATGGCCTCGACGAAGGGATGCACGGTGTCGCGGTAGAAGGAGTTGAAGCGGTAGCCGAAGCCGCACAACGCGATCGTGTCGAGGGTGAGCCGGGTCATGTCCGCTGTCACATCGACCGGTTCGCCCGGATTCAGCCGTTCCCACTTCTGCATCAATTGGGTGGCGATGTCGTTCATCATCGGCACGTAGTCCCGCATCGCCTGCTGGCTGAAATTCGGCAGCAAGATGTTGTGCGCCTTGGACCAGTTCGGATCATCGGTGTCGGAAGTGAACAATCCAGCGCTCCGGCCGAAGCTCCGGACGGCCTTCTGGCCGTCCCCGACGAGCTTGTCGAACCGCTCGTCATCGCACAGGTCGTCGATCATCGCCAGGCCCGACGCCACGTACCGATCGCCAGCCGGGGTGCGCAACCGGATCATCGGACCGAGTTCGCGCACCACCTCCATGAGCGTCACGACTTGGTGGTCCGCGGGCACGTCGAACATGTTGCCGAAGACCGGCAGCCCTTTCGGTCCTGGAATGTCATCAACCGTCAATGGTGTGGTCTGACGGTCCTCAAGCGGTTGCTCTGTGGTCATGCGGATTGCCTTTCAGAGACAGTGGGCTCAGCGACGCGCCCGGCACGGACGAAGATCATCACGCCAACGATCACAACCCAGGCTGGAAAAACCAGCACGGCGGCCGGATGGAGTGTCGTGATCAGCAAAAGGAACACGGCCATCAGATAGCTCAGTACGGCGAGCCAGGTAGGCATGATCTTGCCGCTGCGGAGCAGGGTCGTGGTAGTCAGCGCATACATGCCGGCACCGCGCAGCCCGTAGACAAAGACCATTCCGTAGCCGACCGCGAGCATGCCCCTGGCGAAGTCAGCCGAAGGCAACGGCGCACTGGTCAGATCCTTCAGTAGCGCCACCGCTCCCGCCGATGCGGTGCCTGCAAAGAGCAGAACGACGAACAAAACACCCGACACCAGCTGCAGGCCGTACGGGATGGCCGACGGTGAGGGCGTGCGCGTTTCGATCAGCAGTCTGGTGCAGTGTGCATGCCACAAGAACGCGATCCCAGCGAACGGAATCAGATAGAGGCCGACGGTGACAAGCAACGTGCTACTGCTGGCGTAATAGGCGGTGATCTCCGCATCGGTGGCTGACAATGTGGGCGTGGTATGCACCAAGACGATTGCCACCACAAATAGCGCGGCAAAGAGAAGGCCCGTCATGCTTGACAGCCGGGCGTACTTCACGGTGTCAGAGGCTGTGACCCGCCGCCGCCCTCCAGGCACGCTCAGATGCTTATCTTCCGGAGGCGACATCGGCGTAGCAGGCCCTTGATTCGACGTGATCGGCGGCTCGGTCATGATCGTCTTAGCCACCCCAGATGTCTTCGAGGAATCGTCCTTCCGCTCGCAAGCCGGCGAGCCAGTTCAGGCCGTCGGTCGAGGGCTCGGTGTGCATCCGGTGCACCTCGATAAGCGCGGTGCGGACTCCCGGGGCGATGGTGTTGGCATTGCCGCACACGTAGATGTGTGCTTCCTCGTTGGCAATGAGATTCCAGACTTCATCCGCACGCTGCACGATCGCGTCCTGTACGTAGCGTCGCGTCGAATTGCCCTCCCGCGAGAAGACGGCATCGATCCTGACTACGCCGTCAGCCTCGAAGGCGCGCAGCTCGTCTTCGTAGAGATAGTCATCCTTGGCCGTCCGGCAGCCGAAGAAGAGCAACGAGGTGGCGATCGGTACTCCCTGGGCCTTGAGCGCGGCCCGCTCCTGGAGGAAGCCGCGGAACGGTGCCAGCCCAGTGCCGGCTCCGATCATGATCATCGGTATGTGCGGGTTCTCCGGTGGTCGGAAGGCGATCGTTGGCTCCCGCACGAAGGCGAACACTGTGCTGTTCGGCGCGTTCCATTCCAGATAGGTCGAGCAGACCCCATCGAATTCGCCAAGACCCGAACGGGCCGGACCACGCAGCACACCAGTGGTGACGCTGCAGACATCCGGGCTCACCATGGGTGAGGAGGAGATGGAGTAGTAACGGGGCCGCAGCGGTGGCAGGCGATCGAGGTAGACCTCAAACGGCAGGTCGCAGGCCGGATAGTCGTCGAGCAGGTCGAGCAGTGAACGGCCGCGGGCGAGCACCTCGTTACGGAACCGCGTTTGTGATTCGTCGTCGGTACCCACCAGGCCCTCGAGCGAGGCCCGTTGCACCGGATCAGCGGTGTAGCCCGTCATGATCTCGATGTCACCGCGAGTGGCCGGATCCTGCAGTTCGACGCAGCTGCCGAGGACTCCGAGCAGCGGGGCCGGCTCATCGGTCGGCAGATGAGTGTGGTTGCCACGGTTCGGGATGATCGTGACGTACGATCCGGCGTCCAGACCGAAGCGCACCATCACGCGACGGATGAGATTGATGTTGTTGCGCGGCAGCACGCCAAGATGATCACCCGCCTTATAACTCGTCCCCGACGGCAAGGCGACCTCGAGGTGCCGGGTCGACCGGCCAGCGTCGGCACCCAATAGCTCGTGGTTGTCGCGTACCGTCGCAGCGCGCGCCTCATAAGACATGATCACCGGATTGAAGACCTGCCGATTCGTCACTGTGATCGCGAGCCTCGGTTGGCTGTCATCCGTCTCTTGCGTCGCATCGACGCCGAGAGCGGTGCCGATGTCCTGCCACAACGTGTCGTGCCAGTTGCGGTACGCCGCATCGAAGTCACCGCGCGCATCCCCGGCGCCGCGAGGGTGGATGCGCGTGGCGCCATGTTGTTCGAGCCCGGCGTCGAGCTGAGTCGGTACTGCCTGGTACGTCGTAGCCCATTCGGTATTGCCACAGCCGAAAACGGTGTAGGACAAGTCTTCGTACGCGCTCGGGCCCGCCTCATTGAGCAGATGGTGGAACTTCACGGCGTTGTCTGGCGGTAGCCCGTTGTACGAGGCGCAGACGATGATCACGCCCTTCGCGGGCACGCGATCGACGTAGTCGTCCAAGGAACCCAGCGTGATGTCGTAGCCCCGCTCGGTTCCTTCTTGGGCGAGGCGGGTGGCTATGCCCTCCGCCGTCCCGAGGTTCGACCCGAACAACACGGCCAATGGTGTGTTATGCCGGTGATCAACAGTCGGCCCCCGAGTCTCTTGCGCTTGAATGGGAGTGCTGAGCGGCTCTATGTCGATCGGCCGATCTATCCGGCGCCTGACCTGAATGTGGAAGTCGGCCGGCTTGACGGTCAGCGTCACCTTGGTGTGCAGCTGATAGTTCGGATCCTTGATCAACTCGAACCGCTGCAGCAGCATGCCCAGCACCAGCACGGCCTCCTGCAGTGCGAACTGCCGCCCGATGCAGGCTCGTTGCCCAGTTCCGAACGGCTTGTACGCGTTGGGAGGGATGGTGCTCATCCGCTCCGGCGTGGTGTGGTCGGGATTGAACTCGTCGGCGTCTTCGCCCCAGATGGATTTGTCACGGTGCAGCATCGGGGAAAAGACCATCATCGGAAGCTCTTCCGGGATCGCGTAGCGCCCGCCACCGATTACGGTGTCCTCCTTGGCGTGACGCCGAAATCCCGCCGCCGTCGGCCACAGCCGCAGCGCCTCGTCGAGGACCTGGCGTACGTAGGTCAGCTCATGCAACTGATCGAAGGTCGGCTGCAGAGTGCCGCCGAGTACCCGATCAACTTCCTCACGCGCTCGGTCGAGGTATTCCGGATGCTCGAGCAGAAAGTAGATGGCGAAGGACAGCAGTCCACTCGTCGTCTCGTGGCCGGCGACCAAGAACGTGATGCATTGGGCCCGGATGTTTTCGTCAGGAAGGGTGAGTCCGGTCTGTTTGTCGACTCCAGTGATCATCCGGCCGAGCAAGTCAGTGTTGTCTGCGGCATCACCCATGGCTCTGCGTTTGCGGATCAGATCATCCACCAAGCTGGCCATAAATGCCTGATCGTCTTCGAACTGGCGCTGTGCACTGATCTTGAGCCGGGTTTGGATCGGCAGCTGCCGTTGCCGGGTCTGCGCCTCGTCGAGCACTCGGACCATCGCCTGCACGAATGGGTGCGGCGTGTCGCGATAGAACGAATTGAACCGGTATCCGAATCCGCACAATGCGATCGTGTCGAGCGTCAGCCGAGTCATGTCCGCCGGCACATCGATCTCCTCGCCGGGATTGAGCCGATCCCACTTGCCCATCAGCTGATCCGCGATGTCGATCATTGCCGGCACGTAGTCCCGCATCGCTTGCATGCTGAAAGGGGCCATCAGGAGGCCGTGCGCACGGGCCCACATAGGGTCATCGGTGTGAGCCGTGAACAGTCCGGCGTCAATTGGCCCCTCGGCCAAGATCGACAGACCTGCAGTGATCACCTTGTCGAAGCGAGCGTCGTCGCAGATTTCCGAGACCAAGTCGACGCCGGAGACCACCACCGAGATGCCACTAGGTGTTGTCAGCTTGAAGATCGGGCCGTACTCGCGGGCAAGAGACATCAGGCTATCGATCGGCTGCGTGAAATCGATGGCCCGAACGTTTCCGATGAACGGCAGTCCGGGAGGACCGGGGAAGTCCGCAGGTGCGATCGGGTCGGTCATAAGGCGCCCTCCTAGATCTTGCTGTTTGGTAAACGACGCAGCAAATCACGGCGGGGGCGTCCGTGACCGAAGATTCGCACAGCAGCACTGGCCGAGCATCACCCCACTGGGGTGAATGAGGCGCGCCTAGCGATGCAGATCTTGCACCGCACGAAGCTGATCGGTGAGCGAGTCCATGACACGCTGAGTCGTCAGAGCTAAATCTGCATCGGGTACCGGGTCATAGCGAAATTGCCAGCTGATCGTGTTATCGAATTCGAGCACGTGAACGGCCAACTTGGCGCCGTCATTGGTCGTCAGGACGTAAGAGATTTGCGGTGGCGCGCTGGCGTCGAGGATAAGGGGCATGACGGTGAGCATTCCTCTGCTGGCCGGCCGTGCGTGTACCGCAACCGGAACGTCCCGGCAATTATCAAGTACGTCAGCGAGTCGCTGATATTCCCGATCCGCGCTCGCGACATCTGGGTACCGGTAGGTGAAGAGTGAGACCGCCGAGCGATCGAGCTGCCAGAATGTGCTGACGCCATCAAGTGCCCCTGGTGGGACGCGGTTCAACACAGTCGCCTCGAACAAGGGCTCACAGGCGGCAGGGAGGATGTATCCATCCTGCTCGCTGCTCCAACGTCGGTCGATTACTGAAGCATCATTAGTCCCGTCGGAACGGACCATTCCGTAATACACGCCTTGCAGATCGGAAAGAGTGAACAGCGGTGCCGGCGTGGGCCACAATCGCCAGATCAGGAGACCACCCACCAGCACCAAGACCACCGCGGTCATGATCAATTTGCGCCGCCGCGATAGTCGGCCTGCTTCGCCGAGGCCGACAGTGAGGACTTCGGGTTCGGACTTTGGTGACGTTGTCGTCACGGCTCGATCCTAGTCGCCGGAACGTCTTGCGGCCTCAGTGCTCAGCGGTGAGGTTATTGGCAGCGGCTCCCATATGGTCGTGCACAGCGGCAGTAGTTGCCTCCGGGTCACCGGATGCGATGGCGTCAACGATCACCTTGTGCCGGGCGACGTTCATGTTTCGGATTGCCCGCTCCCTGCCTGCGAACATGATCGACATCCGGATGGAACCTTCCAGAGACTCCCAGGTGTGCAGCAACGTGTCGTTCCCGCTGAGTCGGCATAGCCCGCGGTGGAAGTTGAGGTCGGCCTCGATCCTCCCTTCCAGATCCACATCGGCTCGAGCCTCGCTCATCGTATTGAGGAGACTGCGCAATACGGCGACCGCTTCTGCTCGGTCGGTCCGCTGGGTCAGCGATCGTGCGGCCATGGCCTCAAGTGCCGCCCGCACGGCGAAGATGTCACCGATCTCCTTCGGCCCCAGGTGACGCACATATAAGCGTCCCCGCGGGCCAGAGACGACCAGCCCTTCCTGCTGGAGCTGTCGCATAGCTTCGCGGAGCGTGCCACGGCTGATCTGAAGCCGTTCCGAGAGCTCGGTCTCCACCATTGGCGTCTGGGGCGGCAACTGTCCGCTGGTAATCGCCGTGCGCAGCGAAGCCAGCGCCTGCTCGCGGAGATTGATCTTGGTGAGCCCGACTAGACCCGGGGTGGAAGTCATGTGTGGTCCTTGCCGTCAGAGCTGTCGGTGTTTTTCGACATCTGTAGGTCACCATTCGGCTGCGTCGCTGTCAACAGTTATCTGCAGGTTGTTGACAGTTGACTGCCGACGCAAATACGCTCCGAAAATACCGCGAGACGGGCAACCGCAGCGATAAGCGCCGGGTGTCTGAACAAAGGGTGGCTATGGCGCCGCAACGCACCGTTCTTGATCATCGAGTCCTTGACTCGGAGCTGAGAAAGCCCTTGTTGGCAACGAGTTGCGCTGCACATCAAAACATCCGCCCGAGCCGCAGTGGGCTCTTTACGGAGAGCGCTCGGAGTGCGACGATCAACCACAACAATCTGGACACGTGCGAGTTGCCCGCGTTGATTTTGGGTAAGCGACGTGGTGGGTTTGAGTCTGAGTTCTTGCTGAGAGCGAGGCGAGGCAATGAGGCAGGTCGCCGCAGGAGCGCAAACTGTCCCAGCCACGCTGCTCGAACCCTCGCAATCCATTCACCATGCAGCCGCGCGGTCTCTTTCATGCTGCACCAAGCCATCGCCGACATAGGGCATCCCTGCGCCGGCTACTGGCACTACACACCTGAGGAAGGAAAGAATGAACGACAATCACACGGAGATTGGGCACGATCAGATTGAGCCGGCAACGCAGATGACTGGCCCCGGCGCCGACTGGCGGACCACCTGGACTCCCAGCCGCCGACGCTTCCTCACCTTGACCGGTCTCACACTGGGCGGTGCTGCTCTCGGTCTCGGAGTATCCGCCTGCGGGACCGCGCAAACCGGTAGTAGCGCCGGACAAGCGAAGGGACGTGCTGGAGCGGCTGGAGAGACGATGTTCGTGGCCGGCTTCCAATGGGGCCCGCCGAAGAGCTTCAACCCCATGGCGGCCAACCCTGACTGGCCGACCAACGTTCAGGCGGGCAACCAATCGCAGTTCATTTATGAAACCCTGTTGCGCTTCAACCTCCTGGATGGCTCGCTCTCCCCGGGTATTGCTAAGGAGCTGCAGCAGCCCAATGACAACACGTTCGTTCTTCCGCTGCAGGATGGCACCAAGTGGTCCGACGGGTCGGATCTCACGGCCGACGACGTGGTCTTCACTTTCGAGCTCGGCAAGACCGCGCCGGTGACATTCGCCACGCTCTGGCAATACATCGATTCGGTCAAGGCCACCGATCCGAAGACCGTCGAGTTCAAGGTGAAGTCCAAGCCATACAACCCGATCATTGTCAAGAACTTCATCGCGTCAGTCGCCATCGTGCCTAAGGCCGTCTTCGGCAGTATCCCCCCCGACAAGATTTCATCAGAGACCAACCTCAAGCCGATCGGCTCCGGTCCGTTCTTGCTGGATAAGTACGACCAGACCCAAGTCAACCTCAAGCGGAACGACAACTACTGGGGCAAGACTGCGTTCGGGACCCCACCGATGACGACAATCAATCACCCGATCTTCAAGAGCAACAACGATGGCGACCTCAAGCTGGAGAGTGGCGAAATCGATGTCAGTCAGCAGTTCACCGCTCAGATCTGGAAGATGTGGGAGTCCGGCAAGCCGGTCAGCACCTGGATGAAGAAGAAGCCCTATCACGTGCCCGGCAATATCCCCCTCCTGATCATGAACCTGAATAAGCCGGGCCTGGAGAACCCGAAGGTCAGGCGTGCCATCGCCTACGCCATCGACTACGCGAATATCGCGACCACCGCTATGTCGGACTACTCCGAGCCAGCCAACGCCAGCCTTATTATTCCGACCGGGTATGAGTCGAAGTTCTACGACTCCGCAGCGGTAGAGGCTGAGGGCTGGAAGTTTGACCCGGCCAAGGCGGTCGAGATCTTGGAGGGTGAGCTGAAGGCCAAGAAGGGCTCGGACGGGATTTACGAGTTGCCGGACGGCACAAAGCTCGGTGGCTGGAAGTTGATCACCCCGACTGGGTGGACCGACTGGAACACTGCCTGCGAGATTGTGGCCAAGTCAGTCAAGGAAGTCGGTATCGGCATTAGCACCGAATTCCCGCAGGCCCCGACAGCGATATCCAGATGGCAGAACGGCGACTTCGATTTGTGCATGAACACCTACACCGGGGTCAACCCTGCCAGCCCGTGGATTCGTTTCCGCGACGCCTTAGATGACAGAGGCGTGCCAGATTACGGCAAGTCTGCGTTCTGGAACTACAACCGGTTCAAGAACTCCGAGGTCGCTGCCCATGTCGACGCTGCCGCCGGTGCGAAGTCCGATGCCGAAGCCAAGACGGCGTACGCGGCTCTCGACAAGATCTATCGCGAGAACGTTCCGGTCATACCGCTGATGTATCGCCCGCTCTCGTTCTACGAGTTCAATGCAAGTAACTGGGAGAACTTCCCGACCGAGGAGAATCCGTACGCACCGCCCATGTGGTCAGGCGCAGGTATCCAGTGGCTGTTCAAGATCAAGAAGGTCGGCACATAGAGCCCCGATAGGCCCGACACAGGAGCGAAGGCGGCGAACATGGCGCTAGCGAGATACATCGGACGCAAGGTGGCATGGACCCTCGTGGTCTTCGTCGTCGCCCTGCTGCTGAACTTCCTCCTTCCTCGCCTCATCCCTGGCAATCCGGTGGACGCTATCGTCGGCCAGCTTGCTCAGGGTGGAGGCGCCGGAGGTGAACAACTGCAGCAGATCCACGAGCAATACATGAAGGAGTTCGGCCTCGACAAGCCGCTGTGGCAACAGTTCTTCATCTATATCGGCAATGTGTTCCAGGGCGACCTCGGCACCTCGTTTGCTCAGTATCCAGCCTCGGTCAACACCCTGATCTCGCAGGCGCTGCCCTGGAGCATCGCGATCATGCTTCCCGCGATCCTGATCGGCTGGATTGTCGGCAACCTGCTCGGAGCAGTGGCCGCGTTTAAGGGCGGCTGGCTGGACCGGGGAGCCTTCATTGCGTCACTGTTCCTCTCCAGCGTCCCGCCGTTCGCGCTGGCCATCATTCTGCTGTTCCTGATCGCGGTGAAGGGGGGCGTCCTGCCGGTCGGTGGGGCGTACTCCTTCGGTTTGACGCCGGAGTTCTCCTTGGCGTTCTTCGGTGACGCCATTACCTACTGGTGGTTACCGTTCTGGTCACTCGTCCTCGTCTACATCGGAGGCCAGGCGGTAGGCATGCGGTCCATGGCCATCTACGAGCTCGGCTCGGATTACGTGAACTACAACCGTGGCCTCGGCGTGAAGGAGGGCCATACGGTCCGCTACATCTTCCGCAATGCCATGCTGCCGCAGTTCACGGGCCTGGCGTTGTCCATTGCCGCCCTCATCACCGGCGGCCTGATCACCGAGCTGGTGTTTTCCTACCCCGGCCTCGGCAGCTTGTTGTTCGCGGCCATCGGCCAGAACGACTACCCGGTGATTTCGGCGATCACCCTATTGATCACGATCGCCGTGCTCATTGCCAACCTTGCCGCTGATATCCTCACCGGCTTCATCGACCCCCGGATACGGGCAGTCCAGAGCGGAGAGCGCTGATGAGTCTACGTGGACTGAGTCCTAGATTTTGGGTGGCTGCCGTACTAGTCGCCTTCGTAATCCTCGTGGGGTTGATCGGACCACTAATCGTGTCGACCAGCCCCGATGCCACAGTCGGCGGGCTATACGACAAGCCGCGATGCTGCGGCCCTCTCATCCTTGGTGCCGACAATGAGGGCCAGAGCGTCATTTCCAATCTGGTTTACGGCACCCGGACTTCGCTGATCATCGGCCTGCTGGCCGGCCTGATCGGAACCGCGATCGGCCTGGTGGTCGGTTTGGTTGCCGGTTATCGCGGCGGCTGGGTAGACGATGTGCTGAGCGCCATTGTGAACGTGGGCCTGGCCATCCCGGTGCTGGTGATCATCATCTTGGTTTCGGTGTCACTGCCGCAACGTAACCTCTACACCTTGGCACTGGTGATCGGGTTTACTGCCTGGTTCTGGGTGGCTCGCGCAGTACGCGCGCAGTCCAGCAGCATCCGTACCCGCGAGCACATCGACGTGGCGAAGCTCTCCGGAGCCGGATTCTGGTCAATCCTGCGCCGCGACGTCCTGCCATACCTGCTCTCGTATGTCGTTATGGCGTGCATCCTGCAGATCTCCGGCGCCATCTTGTTCGAGTCCACGCTGAGCATGCTCGGTCTGGGCGCCTCGAATACGACCAGCCTGGGCACCATGCTCTATTGGGCCATTCAGTGGGGGTCGGTACGGACCGGAGCCTGGTGGGCGTTCGTCCCTCCGACATTCATGCTGACCTTGATCGTTTTCTCCTTGCTGCTCCTGCAATCCAGCCTCAATGAGGTCTTCAATCCGCGGCTACGTCGCGGTCGGGCCGCGCGCAAGCGGGCCAAGGACGAGGGCGAAGAGCTCGAGGAAGTGACTGTCGAGGGCGAGGATGCCGGTCCGGTTGGAAGCGGTGGCTTCTTGGAGACGCCGGTCTCGGCAGGACGTGGAGAGTCGCGCTAATGGGAACCCTGGTCAATGCCGAGAACATCCGTGGGGTGTATTACACCGAAGGCAAGGATGTGGTGGCTGTCGACGATGTGTCGATCAAGATCGAGGAGGGCGAGGTCCTTGGGCTGGCCGGCGAGTCGGGAAGTGGCAAAACCACACTCGGCTCGATCATCTCGCTTATCGCTCGCCCACCGCTCCATGTGGAGCACGGCACGCTGGAGATCGACGGTCAGGTGCAAGAGCTTGGTGGCCATGCCAAGATTCCGCGTACCTGGCGTGGGGCGGTGGTATCGATGCTGCCGCAGGGCGCAATGAATTCGATCAGCCCCACCAAGCGGATTCGTCAGCTGGTCTACGACGTCATGCGGTCACACGAGAGCAAGATCTCCAAGGAAGAGGCGCTCGATCGGGCTCGGGATCGGCTCACGACATTGGGCCTGCCGTCCCGCGTCCTCGACGCTTATCCGCACCAGCTCTCCGGAGGCATGAAGCAGCGCACGGTGACGATCATCAGTACGCTGCTCAATCCGCGGCTCCTGGTTGCCGACGAGCCAACTTCGGCACTCGATGTGACATCGCAGAAGATCTTGATCGAGATGCTGCTGGAGATGCTGGAGAAGAGGATCATGTCCGGGGTGATCTTCGTGACCCACGATCTTCCGGTGTTGCGCACCGCGGCGAACAGGATTGCCGTGATGTATCAAGGCAAGATCGTTGAGCTGGGACCCACCGAGATTGTGGTGGAGCGTCCGGAGCATCCGTATACCCAGGCGCTGATGAGTTCGGTGCTGGCGCCGGAACCGGCGTACGCCAATACGAGAATCGAGGGCATGAGCACTTTCGACCGCTCCCTCTTCGACGCACCGGCGGTGTTTCACTGATGACCGAAGAAATTTACAACGCAGAGCACATCGTCAAAACCTTTGGCCACGGCAAGAACCAGGTCCAGGCGGTGAAGGATGTCTCATTTGGCCTGGAAAAAGGACAGGTCACCTGCATCGTGGGCGAAAGCGGTTCAGGTAAGTCAACTGTGGCCAGAATGGTGCTTGGCCTGATGCCCATCACATCGGGCAAGCTGATCTTTCAGGGCAGGGACGTCACAAACCTCAAGGGACGGGCTCGCACCGAGTACTGGCGAGACGTGCAGGCAGTCTTCCAGGACCCGTTCTCCGCCTTCAATCAGTTCTTCACCGTGGGCAAACTCCTCGACCGCTCGATGCTGATGGTCGGCAAGAGCGTGGGCCAGGAGCGCCTGGAGGAATCGCTGGGATACGTTGGCATGGACCTCAGCGTGTTGGCCCGCTATCCGCACCAACTCTCGGGCGGACAGCGGCAACGGGTCATGATCGCGCGGGCACTGATGATGCGACCGGAGCTACTGATTGCCGACGAGGCAACATCGATGCTCGACGCATCGCTCCGGGTCAACGTTCTCAATGTCCTCAAGGATCTCCGCGACCAACTCGGCATGACGGTGCTGTTCATCACTCACGACATCGGGCAGGCGTGCTACCTGGCCGACCGGGTGCTGGTTATGGAGCACGGCGTCATGGTGGAGCAGGGCAAGACTGACGAGGTGATCTTCAACCCGCAGCACGAGTACACCAAGCGCCTGCTCGCCGATGTGCCGAAGCTGCACGAGGAGCTCGAGCTGCACGACCTGCGTGAAGAGCTGCAGCAGGCGGGCGAGCTGGCCTAGCAGGCGAACCCGGCCGGGAGATGCTGCGCACCGATTTGCGCACGGGCTGGACGGTCCGTGCCGTCGGCAGCGCCTCCGCAGGACGCGTGCCCGAGATCTATCCGGCCGAGGTTCCAGGGTGTGTACACACGGATCTGATGGCGGCCGGCGTCATTCCGGATCCCTACCTGGACGGCAATGAGGCTGCCCTGAGATGGATGTATGGGGTTGACTGGCGCTATGCGGCGGTGCTGGACGCCGATGTCCTTGATCTCCAGCCGCCTGATCCTCACGAGAAGGTCGAGCTGGTCTTTGACGGCATCGACACTGTCGGGACCGTACGGCTGCAGAAGATCGAGCTGGGATGCACCTACAACATGCACCGCTCGTACCGCTTCGACATTTCCTCTTACCTCGGTGATTGGCCCCTCGAACTGGAAGTTGATCTTCGCTCAGCCACCGCGTACGCCGAAGCCGAACGACAGCGGCTCGGCGACCGGCCGAGGGCCTACCCGGCGCCGTACAACTTCATTCGCAAGATGGCCTGCAGCTTTGGTTGGGACTGGGGGCCGGACCTGCGTACGGCCGGTCTCTGGAAGCCAGTGCGACTAGAGCGCTGGAGCCTTGCGCGGATAGCTCAAGTCGTGCCTCTCGTGACTCTCGATGATGGTGGGAACGGTCGGGTGGAATTGCGGATCGAACTGGAACGCCTTGATTCGGAAGCGCCGCTCACCCTGACCGCTGAGATTCTCGGCCATCGTGTTTCGAGTGCAGTTGATCATGACAGCGCCACAGCGACTCTCATCATTGACGTCCCAGAGGCACCGGTGTGGTGGCCCGTTGGCTACGGCGAGCAGCCGCTCGCCGAGCTGACTCTCGTGCTGTCCACCGGCGATCTTGAACTCGATCGCTGGCAGCGGAGGGTGGGATTTCGCAGCGTCGAACTGGACACCTCAGCCGATGACATCGGCACCGCCTTCACCATCTCTGTCAACCGCCGGCCGGTGTTCGTCAAGGGCGTGAACTGGATTCCCGATGATCACTTCCTGACCCGGATCACTGCTGAGCGAATCGAGCGTCGGCTAGATCAGGCCGTCGCCGCGAATGTCAATCTGATCCGCGTATGGGGCGGTGGCATCTATGAGAGCGAGGAGTTCTATCGCGCCTGTGACGAGCGCGGACTCCTTGTGTGGCAAGACTTCCTGCTGGCGTGCGCGGCGTATCCGGAAGAGTCGCCGCTCTGGGAGGAGATTGAAGCCGAGGCCCGCGAAAACGTCGTACGACTGGCGGCGCATCCGTCGCTCGTGCTGTTCAACGGCGGCAATGAGAATCTCTGGGGCCACGAGGACTGGAATTGGCAGCAGTCGCTCAATGGGCACACCTGGGGGGCCAGGTATGCCCATGAGCTTTTTCCGAAGATCGTCACCGAGCTCGATCCGACCCGCCCGTACAGCGCAAACAGTCCGTACTCCCCGGGTGTGAATGGCGAGCGCACCCATCCCAACGATCCTGATCATGGCACCCACCACCAGTGGGAGGTCTGGAACCGCATCGACTACACCGCGTATCGCAGCGAGATTCCCAGGTTTTGCTCCGAGTTCGGATTTCAAGCGCCGCCCGCGTGGCGCACTCTGAGCGACTGGGTGCATGCGGTCGACGGCAGTCCGTTGGAATCGGCCAGCGATCCGAAGAATGACGCGAATTTCCTGCTCCACCAAAAGGCCGATGACGGCAACGGCAAGCTCGACCGTGGCTTGGCTGCGCACCTTGGAGTGCCAGACAACTTTGCGGACTGGCATTGGGCCACGCAGCTCGATCAGGCCCGGGCGGTTACGTACGCGATCGACCATTACCGACGATGGTGGCCACGAACAGCAGGTGCAATTATCTGGCAACTCAACGACTGCTGGCCGGTCACCTCCTGGGCGGCGATCGACTTCGAGGAGCGGCCCAAGCCGCTGTGGTACGCGTTGCGACGCGCGTTTGCGCCCCGGAACGTGGTCTTCGTTGACGAGAACGGCATCCTTTCGGCGGTGGTGCTCAACGACACCGACCAGCTGTGGCAGGGCGAACTCATGCTCAGCCGGGAACGCCTCGACGGCCTCACGATCGCGACCGATCGGGTGCAGGTCAGTGCCGAGCCGAGGAGCTCCACGCTGATCACTGTGCCTCCCCAGCTGTCCCAGACTGATGACCCGAGAGGCGAGATTGTGGTTGCCCGCCTTGAGACTTTGACCAGGGTGCACACCTTCGTGGAGGACATTGAGTTGGCATTGGACCCGAAGCCAGTCGACGTCGAGGTCATGGAGACAGAGGACGGGTATGCCGTGACGGTGCTCGCCCGCTCGCTCGCCCGCGACGTCACATTGCTGGCTGATCGAGCCGCTGCCGATGCCACAGTCGATGATGCTCTGGTTACGTTGGCCGCTGGGCAGAGTACGACTTTCCGGGTTCGGACGAACGCCTCGGAACTCGAGCAATCCCTCGACAGGCCGCCGGTGCTTCGGACCGCGAACGACCTCAAGCACGCTAAGAGCGGTGTTGGGCAAGAGTGAGATCGTCGTGCCGGCCGAACTGGCTGAGTTGCACGAAAAATACTCCGGTGCGGCTGGCCGACGGTGGATCGCCGGGCTGCCGGCAATGGCCGCTGCCTATCTGGATCGATGGCAGCTGGCGACCGACGGCCCGGTGTCCTCTGGTGCTGTTGCGCTGATCATCCCCGTTGTCCGCGCCGATGGTTCTGAAGCAGTGCTCAAGCTGCAGCCGGTTGACGACGAGACCGGCGGTGAACCGGACGCGCTGATCGCGTGGGCCGGACATGGAGCAGTGCGACTGCTAGAGGACGATCCTGTCTCGGGAGCGATGCTCCTCGAGCGGCTCGATGCTTCGCGAGACCTGAACACGATGGAAGACGATCTTGCTGCCGCACAGATCATCGCGGAGTTGCTGGTGCAGCTCAACTCTGTGCACGCACCAGCGGGTATGCGTCGTCTCCGCGATGTTGGAGCGGCCACCCTGGCCGGCACGCCGGATGCAGTTCGGCTCGCAGCCGATCCCGATGAACGGCGACTCCTGATCAGTTGCGCCGACCGTTTCCAGGAATTGATCACTGATCGGCTCGATGATCGGTTGTTGCATTGGGATCTGCACTACTACAACACGCTCTCCACGCTGACCGAGCCACGGCAGTGGAAGGTCATCGATCCCAAACCGCTCAGTGGCGATCCCGGCTTCGAGTTGTTGCCAGCCTTGTGGAACCGCTGGGAGGATCTCGCGGCGACCGACGACCTCCCGCGGGCTCTGTTGCGTCGTTTCGACCTCATGACAGATGTTCTTGGACTCGACCGATCGCGCGCAACAGGCTGGACGCTGGGACGAGTGCTTCAGGTTGCCGTCTGGGATCTGGTCAGATTCAACGAGGGCCACATCGATGCCGAGCACCGCACTATTGCGGAGGTGCTCATCGACAGATATCCGGGCTGAGGTTGGTATAGGGGCTGAGCCCTTCGACATACTCAGGGCGCGTTAGCTGGCCGGAGCAGATCGCCACGCCGCGGATCGGCATTGACAGGCTGAGATTCGCTACCCCGCCTAGTGAGCACAACATCGGTGAACACCAGCGGGTAGGTGTGCAGCGTACGAATGGTGGTCTCGATGTTCATGGTGGCGATGTCCCCAATGCCCGTGCCTATCGTCTGGGCCTGAATATGCAAGTGCGGCTCAGTCGTGTTTCCAGAGTTTCCCACTTTGGCAATCTGTTGGCCGACCTGGACCTGATCACCAACCTTCACCTGGACGCTACCCGGGCTGAGATGTGCGAACATCAGAAAGCGCCCACCACCAACATCAATGACGATGTTGTTGCCGCTTTGGTAGTGGCTGTCCGCCGATCCGATCTGCTGGTCTGGCCTGCCCTCCTGGACGAACGTCACGGTGCCATCGGCGGGGGCCAATACGGGCTTGCGATAGATGTAGTAGCTCGTCAGCTCGGTACCTCCCGGCTGGTGGGTGCGGCCGTCCTGCTCCTGCAGAATGTCAAGGGCGTCACGCTGAGTCGAGGTGACGTAGTGGTAGTTCACAAGCTCGGCATGTCCGCCCTGACCGACCAGCCACTCATCGGCCAGGGGAGACGAGATCGCGACCGCCTCTCCAGCCGGTCGGTAAATCATGATCAGTTGTGTTGCGATGAACACCGAGCCAGCCAGCACCAGCATGTTCGATGCCAGCCGCACATGTTTGAGCGGGACGGCGGCCGCGAGCAAGAGGACCAGCATGCCACCGAGGAATGCGATCAGGAAGACCATGTAGGCGCCCTGAGAGAAGCCGAAGGCGGCTTCGTCGTACGCGCCCGTGAACAGCGTGGCAACCAGCAATCCGCAGAGCAACAGCATGTTCAGGAACTGCAGTCGATGCGGTAGCAGGTTGCTCCGGAAGGGATGGCGCAGAAGTCCGAGCTCCAAGCGAGCGCGACGCGCCGCCAGCAAGCGGCTCAGGGCAAGTGGGATCGGCAACCCAACAACCAACGCAGCGATCGGCAGATAGCTAAGGCCGGGACCCGCATACCAGGCACTAACGGTGACTGCGACTGTGAGACACAGCATCAGATTGCGGCGGGTCAGAACTGCGCGGCTCTCAGGCAGGTCGGTGATCGTCTTAGCCGAGTCAGCCATCGCCAGCGGCAGGGCCAGCGCTGCAACCGCGATGACTGCAACGACGAGACCGGCCGCGTCCAATCCGAACAGCACCACCAGCCACAGCGTCAGTTGTGGTTGCAGGATCACTATGACCACGAAGATCAGGGTCACAATGCCGAGGGCGAGGTTGCGTGGCCGGTGATCGACCGTCTTGGCGGCAGCTACATAATCGGGTGGCGTGCCAGCGGTCAGCACGAGACCAATCAGGGGCAAAGCCAAGAACAACTGCAGGCCGACGAGGGGAATGAGGGCGAAGATGATAGCCGCGATGACCACCGCAACCCACGGACGGGCCCGCACCAGTCGCGGGGCCCGCTGTCGTGAATCGACGGCGATTTCCACAGTCTCACTATCTCGCGCAAGCCGCGCTGCGGGTTAGTGATTACAGAGGAGGAATAACCTTGGCGATCTCGCCTCGTATGACCGTGAAGTCGGTTCGTACACCCGATCGCGTCGCGGGCGCGCTGGCCGCTGGCTTCGTCGTGCTGCTGCTGGCGACTGAGCTGGTTCTGACGCTTCCCGATGAGACCGACGCTCCTGAGACGGTCGCGAAATTTTATGCGGCGCATCGGACCTTCATCATCATCTTGCAGATCATCGGAATGGTGGCGGCCGCATTGCTGGGGGCATACGCCTGGCGGTTGCGTACGGTCGATCGGTTCGTCGCGGCTGCCGGCATGATCACGGCGGTTTGCAGCTTGGTTCCTGGTCTCATCACGATCATGATCGCGATTGTGGCGAACCCAGATCATCCGGCCGCAGCCGGCAGATGGAACGGGCTGGAACCTCGTGGCGACGACATCCTGTTCGTGGGGATCGTGTTGTTCGCCGGTGCAGTCGCGCTGCGGCTTGGCAGAAAGCTTCCGGCCCTCGGCGTATTGGCCGCGCTCGTCGCACTCTCCTGCCTAGTTCGTGTAGTACTGGAGGCCGCCGGAAGGAGTCGCGGCCCGTTGGAAGCGGTCGGTCCACTACTTTTCGTGATACTCATCGCAGTGATGGCGATCTTGAGCTTCCTCGGCATTCTCCGTGCGGATTCAGCATCGGCGCTGGCCCAAAATCGAATCGATGATCATGAACAATGAGCTCGCCCCGGGTGTGCGACGAATGCTCGCGGCCGCCGAGCAGCGTGGGCTTGCCGTCGAGTTGCGACGCCGTCAGGCTGCTAACAGCCTCGAGGAGGCCGCGGATCTGTTGGGCATCCGCCCCTCTGAAATGGCAAAGACGATCGTCGTCCGCCGATCAAGTGGAAGCTATCTGTTCGCCCTGATCCCAGGCGACACACAGATCGCCTGGCCGAAACTGAGATCGTTGCTTGGTGTTAGCAAGATGAAACTGCCCGATGCGGCCGAGGCGTTGGCGGCGACAGGTTACGAGCGCGGCACGATCACGCCGATCGGCAGTGAGCCGAGTTGGCCGGTGATCATTGATGAACGGCTGGCCGGCCGTCGCGCTGCACTTGGCGCTGGCGGGCATGGCTACAGCGCATTCATGGAGATCGATGATCTTGTGCGCGCGTACGGGGCAACAGTGGCGGACATAGCCACTCATGCGCAGGCTGCGCGCTGAGCCCTTCGACAAGCTCAGGACGGCGCTTGTTGAACCGCGACTCGCGCTCTTCGACATGCTCAGAGCACGTTTTCGCGGCCTACACTCTGGCCTATGTGGCAGCCAGGGGCGCTCAGCCGTACGGTGCTGGCGCTGATTTGGCTGGTACTGGGCCTTGCCATGGTCGCGGTACCGGTATGGCTCGGCTGGACGCGTTGGCCCGCTATCTTGAACGGCCAGCCCGCCATGATGGTTGC
>Ga0207706_10002124_pt1 | contig 19411 bp, 15 predicted proteins | sample KBSC53metaG_FD_184318 | JGI IMG/M metagenome (GOLD analysis project Ga0207706, IMG submission 184318) | Corn rhizosphere microbial communities from Kellogg Biological Station, Michigan, USA - KBS C5-3 metaG (SPAdes) (version 2) | ecosystem: Host-associated > Plants > Roots > Rhizosphere > Soil ... | reverse complement strand
AGAATTTGATGCCATGCATGGACAGCTAAGAGATAAAATGCAGAGAATGATCAGCGAGATGAATAATTACTAAAGCTATATTCCTGCTCTTTGTGAACTTTGTGTATCCTTTGTGTGCTTTGTGACCTGTTTTGGTCACAAAGGCCACCACGTCCCGATAGCTATCGGGACACAAAGAACACAACGAAAGAACATTAAAACTTAAGCGTTTCTTGGGTACAGTAAACAGGACTCGGCGAAAAAATCTGCGAGACCATTGCTGAACGATCAATATAACCAAAACATCTACTTATGAGAAAACTATCTGCCATTGTCATTATTCTGCTCATTAGTTATTCTTCTTTTTCCCAGCAAATTGTTGACCTGGAAGAAGACACGCCTTATGCGTATAACGGGTTCGAATACGGATTTTATATCAGCAATGAGCGATCAAAGGAAGTGAAGGGCGATGATTATGAACGTTACGAAGTGAGCTTATATATCACGAATAAAAGCGGTTGTATCAAATTGATCCCTTTTAAAAACTCTTCAACAAAACCCGAAGAAGAAATTGTAGTGGGAGAATTCAACTGTAAAAATGCAACGGGCAAACGACTTACTTCCAAGACAGGTAAGATAAATGCCAAGGCATGGTATTCGCAGGTAAAACTGTATGATGAAACGCAATCATCAAAATACAGGTTTGTAAATGCAATGGTTGGCTATGCGATCAGGAGCGGTGAAACTCTTACCAGCAAGATCATTGTAATTGTTCCGAAAGGAGAAAAACCAAAGATGAGTTGCAGAACAATTTATTTACCCGAGTTTTAAATAATTCTATTCCGGGTCGTCCATTTTTTTGCTGATATCTTCACAGATATACGTGTCACCACCATAAACGCAGGTGATCGCGTAGATCATCTCTTGTTTTGAAGAATCTTTTGTCACAAATCCCCTGGCTCCCAGCTTCAGCATATTGCGCGCATAGGAGGGTTGGTTGTTGACAGACATTCCGATGATCTTCAGCGAGGGGTGCTTTTTTAAAATTTTTCTTGTGGTTTCAAAACCATTTACGGGGCGCATATTGATATCCATTAGCATAATATCAAAATGGAGATCACTAGCTGCTTTTATAGCTTCTGCTCCGCTGCTACATTCAGCCACAATAAAAAAACGGGTTTCCTGTTCAAGGATCAGTCTCCAGGTCTCCCGCATTATCTGGTGATCATCAACGATCACAATGCTGATCTTTTCTGAGTTCATGCAATGACAGTTTTAATGGTATACCAATTTTTCAATTGGCATCCACGGCAGGAGATCCATGGCCTGCTGCTATTTTTTGAGCGCCGGGAAGACTGTTATCAAAAAAGGATATCAAGGTTATCCTCATTAAAATTTCAGCATTACACCTTTGCCAGGAACATTTTCGTACGAAGTCAGTAAATAAGAATTTCTTTAGGGTAGTCAATTCAGTAAAAATACTGAAAAACTAAAGTAATACTACTAAGTGAATTAACCAAGATCCAGCTGGCTATTATTTATAAAATTTACCAACGCTGCTGCATTTTTCAGGTTTAGCTTCTTGAGAATATTATAGCGGTGAACCTCTACTGTTTTGACCGATATATTTAAAGCGTCTGCAATTTCTTTGGAGGAAAAGCCTTTTTTGATATAGGAAATGATCTCTATTTCTCTTTGGGATAATGCATTGAGTCCTGATTGCTGGTCTTCGCCGGAGATAACCTGTTCGGAAAGAATGTTTTTTATTTCTTCGCAAACATATTTCTTACCATTATACACTTCCATGATGGCTTTGAACATTTCTTCTCTTGAAGAGTTTTTTGTAACATAACCCATGGCCCCTTTCTGCATCATTTTACGGGCATAGGTTGGTTGTGTATGAAGGGAAACACCTAAAATTCTTGAGCCGGGTGAAAACTTCCTGATCTGTTGAGTGGCTTCGATCCCATTAATGCCAGGCAGATTTATGTCCATGATCACAATAGCGGGTTTGAGATCTTTTGCCATTTCTACTGCCTCCTCACCGCTGCCACATTCAGCGACCACAAAGAAACGGGGGTCCGAATTAAGAATAAAACTCCAGGTCTCTCTGACAAGGGTGTGATCATCTGCGATGAGGATGGTAATTTTTTCCATGGTTATTTAAAAATTCAATTGACTTACAAGATGGTGAGGTAATTCAACTACTAATGTGCAGCCTTTCCCGGGACGAGTGTTAATTGTTAGTTGTCCGCTTAGCAAATATACCCGATTTCGTATATTGTTCAGCCCTGCTCCTTTTTTTGTGGAGAACGAATCGAATCCCTTACCGTTGTCTTTTATGATCAATTGAACTCTTTTTTTATTATTTGAAAGTTCGATCGTTGTGCGTGTCGCGTCCGCATGCCTGATGATATTATTCAAAGCCTCCTGGGTAATGCGAAACAGGGTCAGCTTCTGATTTTCATTCAATACAGTTTCATCGATCTTTTCATGAATAAAGACTGCATGAATTTTCTTTGTTGCGTTAATGCTTTCAACAAGATCTTCAATGGAGTCCAGGAGACCAAGGTCTTCAAGGCTTGGTATCATCAGTGACTGTGACAGTTTTCGTATTTCAGTAATTGCGCTAATAATATTTTTTGAACTTTTGGCGATCAGTTCATCTTTCAATTCCGGATTTGCTATGGCGAGATCAAGATAAAGTTTTGTGGTAGTAAGAACCTGGTTTACGTTATCATGTAGCTCTTTACTGATCTCAGTTCTTTCCTTTTCCTGTGTGCTGATCGTTGCCTGTGTGATCGCTTTTTGCTGGTTTAATAGTTCCTCTTCCAGTCTTTTCTTTTCTGTAATATCCTGTGCAGCGCCTATCATCCGGTAAGCGTTGCCTTCTTTATTTCTCAGAATATAGCCCCGGTCATAGATATAAGCATAATCACCATTTTCCCTTTTGAACCTGTACTCGACGTCAAAAATGTTTTCATCCTTTGCGTTGACGATCTTAAGGATGACATTTTGAACTCTTGGTAGGTCTTCGTCGTGTACACGCTCAAGCCAGTCATTAATATGTTTAATGGTCTCATTTTTCTTAATGCCGTAAACTTTCCATAATCCTTTTGGGTCCCGGTATATCTCGTTGGTCTCAAGATTCCAATCCCAGATAAGGTCGTGGGTGGCATTGGCAACAATATCGTACCGTTCATTAGCCAGGCGATATTCTTCGTTTGTTTTCTTTAGTGAAACCTCTGCGTTTATTACAGCAGTTACATCACTGACCATCACCAGCAGAGCCTTTTGATCGTTGTAGGTAAATTTATTGGCCCTTACTTCCACATAAACCTCATCACCATTTTTCTTGCGATGTTTATCGATATGTCCATTTCCGCTTTCTTCTAAGGAAGATTCTTCTTCATTCACCCTGATATCCTTAAGCGTCATTGAATTGAATTCTTCTTTTGAATATCCGTAAAACTCAATAGCAGCCGGATTTACTTCGAGAAATTTGAATGATCCAATATCATATATCCAGGCCGGGAATGGGTTATTTTCAAAAAGAAAATGATAGAATTGCTCTGAGTGGCTTAATTCCGCCTTTGATGAAGTATTTATAACAAATCGCCGATAAGGTTTAAATATTTTCTTTCTTGATCGCACTCAAGCAAGTTAAGGATGAGCGGCTAAAATAACTTGTAATTATAAAATAACAATGGCAGCGCAGTTAAATTTTTAAGACTCACTCATGCATTGTAGCTAAGAGTTTTCACTTGAAATTTTTTAAATGTCCTTTCTTAATTGTAACCTTGCAATCTGTTTTAAAATAGCATTTCATGCAAAGAATATTAACGGCGTGGCATAGCCCGGCATTAGGTAAAGAGATGCCCGTTGCTATTTATGGTCATTATGGATTTGCTTTGCTATTGGTGCCTACTGCTTCTGCGGATTACCTGGAATATGAGCGGTTTCAGTTAATAGATTCGTTGCGGCCTTATATCGACGGAGGAAAAGTGAAGGTCTTTTCCATCAATAGCATCAATAATGAAAGCTGGATGAACAATCACATGGATCCCCGTCATAAATCCATGCGTCACCAGCAGTTCAATGATTATGTTTTTAATGAAGTTGTTCCATTCATGCGAAGTGAGACGGACCAGGAAACACCCATTATTACCTGTGGTGCTTCTTTTGGTGCGTTGCATAGTATGAATTTATTTTTAAAGCGTCCCGACATCATTAATGGGGTTGTTGCTATGAGCGGAGTGTACGACCTTACAGAATATACAAAAGGTCATTTTGATGATGATGTGTATTTCAACAGCCCGATGCATTACATCCCTAATCTTACTGATCATCATGTGCTCGAACAGATAAGAAGGAGCCATCACATTCATATTTTAACGGGTAGCGGCGCTTATGAAGATCCTTCCAGCAGCGGTCGTTTTGCAAAGATCCTGTACGATAAAAATATTTGGTACGAATTGGATATATGGGGACACGAATGGCCTCATGACTGGAATACATGGAAGACCATGTTGCCGCAGTATCTCGCTACGAGATTTTGAGTGGTGAGTGGTCTGTAATCAGTGTTAGGTGTGTTGGTAATTTTCTAAAAGGCTATCTCACGCAAAGGCGCAAAGACCCGCAAAGTTGATCATCACTCATCACTGATTATTCATGACTCATTCCTTACTAGCTTCCCGGCCTAATAATTAAATTCCCGACAGGTACTGACGATTTATATACTTTGCTACGTCAACGAGGTTTTTTGAATTTTCAAATACTTCCAGTTGCCTGTCCGCCCCGGTACCACTTTCCAGGATCTTATTTACATATGCCAATCTATGCCTGCTTCCCAGGTTGTCTACCACATCATCGACGAAATTTAGCAATTCGTCAATGAGCACCCTTGTATTTACTTCCTCTTCTTTTCCAAAATCAATAAGTCTCCCGTCAATACCATAACGGCCGGCTCTCCATTTGTTTTCATTGATCAATGCGCGGGAGTATTGAATAAAGTTCAGGTTCTGCGAGCGCAGTTTGTAGATCTTCGCGCACACGGCCTGGAATAAGGCTGTTAAGGCAATTGTTTCATCAACCGTCATCGGCACATCACAAATCCTGAATTCAACCGTATTGAAAAAAGGATGCACACGAAGGTCCCACCAGATCTTTTTTGCATTATCAATACAGTTAGTCTTTACAAGCAGTTTTACATAGTTCTCATATGATTCAATGCTGTCAAACGCTTCAGGGATACCTGTACGCGGAAACTTATCAAACACTTTTGTCCGGAAAGATTTATAACCCGTTTGTCTTCCTTCCCAAAAAGGGGAATTGGTGCTTAGCGCATAAATATGTGGCAGAAAATACCTCGTTGAGTTGGCAATATGATTTGCCATTTCCCTGGTTTCCATCCCTACATGTACATGCAATCCAAAGATCAAATTGCTGCGGGCTGCTTCCTGTAATTCATTTACGATCTCATTGTAGCGGGCATGATCAGTGATCAACTGGCTTTCCCAGTGACTAAAAGGATGCGTGCCCGCTGCACCCATAGCGAAGCCTAGTCCAGTAGCTATTTCGGCGATCGTCTTTCGCAATTGCGCTACATCCTTATAAGCCTCATCAACATCAGTGCATATGTCGGTGCCTACCTCAACTACCGCCTGGTGCATTTCAGCCTTCACTTTATCCTTGATCACTTTCTGTCCTTCATGCACAATTTTTTGTTCGTGACTTTTTAATTCATAGGTTGCCGGGTCAAGAACCATGTATTCTTCTTCCACACCAAGAGTAAAGCTTTTGTAGTTGAGAGCGGCCATGCTGATTAATTGGAGTTAGGAGTTTGGAATTTGGATGCCTTGTTTGAAATATTTTTGGATGCATTGGACTTGTCCGGATAGGAAATATATCCATTTGTAAGTTTAAAAACCAGCTCACATTTTTGTTCTCCAGCCGTTAATTCATCCGGAGTTATATAACTTTCGTCAAAAGCAGTTGCCAGATTTTCCATTGTTTCCGTAACAGAACCTATCGCAATAATAAAAAAATTCCTGGTATCAGAATATGTATATCTTCCATATCCTTCTGCCATATTTCTTGTTATTGATCTTGACGAGTCAATTATCTGTGCTGTAAGTAAAAATTTTTCATGCGAAGGGAATTTTTTAACCAGGACTGAAATAAACTTCCTAAGCAAACGCGCCTCAATGTAACATTTCAATTCCTTGTACCCTTTGTAGTCCATAAACCATTAGTGACTTGTTTCTTGGTGCATTTCCCCCAATTCGGAATTACAAATTACTAATTCCTTACCGGCAGTGCACTTCTTTTAATGTACTCACCCCAGGTAAGATTGTCCAGGCCCGGTTTGCATTCCATTGTCCGTTCAATTGCATAGTTTGCCATCGTTTCTACTACCCATTCAAAGTTTTCTTCACCTACACTAGTGCGTTCGGAGTCGGGAGCGGGATTGCAAAAATCAATAGCATACGGCACTCCATCTCTGACTGCTAATTCCACGGTATTAAAATCGTATCCCAGGTATTGATTGATCTTTAAAACAATTTCCTGCATTTGAGCCACTCGTTCCGCTGAGGGTTTGAAATCAGCCACATAACGTAAATGATGAGGGTTGCGTGGCTCGTACGACATGATTCGGATATATTTTCTCCCAATGCAATAGCAACGGTAATATTCTGTAAATACTATTTCTTCCTGCAACAACATGACAAGCTGTTCTGTCTCATTATGAGTTTCAAAAAATTCATCAGCATTCCTGAGTTTGTACACATTTTTCCATCCTCCGCCTTCAAAAGGTTTCATGTATGCAGGAAAGCCAACATACTTAAACATCGACGCCCAGTCGAGCGGATATTCAAGATTGCTGAATGATTCATGAGCAGTGTCATCCGGTAATTCGTTTGATGGAAGAATAACGGTCTTTGGAACCGGAACACCAATTTGCGTCATCAGGCAATTATTAAAATATTTATCATCGGCGCTCCACCAAAAGGGATTGTTGATAACAGCCGTTCCTGTCAATGCTGCGTTTTTTAACCATGTGCGGTAAAAAGGAACGTCCTGCGAAATGCGGTCAACTATTACACTATACCCACTTGGTTCGCCCTGCACGGCTTTTGAAATGTGCACTGGCTCGGCGGTGATGCCTGAAATATTTTTGCTGTTTATTCTTTCCACAAAGGCCATGGGAAAGCTTCGTTCCTTGCCGAAGAGGATGCCGATCTTTTTCATAAATATTCCTTTAGTCAAATGTATTTTAAAAATTTCAAGAACCAATTCATAAAAAATGGGGGAGTTTGGAGTTATTTGATTTTATTGCTTATTTGTAATTTGGAACTTTTTACCGGGGATTTTATTTTTGGATTTATGTCACCTATCAATCTGTCCTCTATTCTGACTGAAAATGTTATTGTCCCTTCACAATTTCTTGGAAGGGATACCCAAATCGATTTTTTTATTCCGAGGGATATGGGTGATGCGGCGAATGCAAGCTTGCTGCTGGTCAACGATGGCCAAAACATGAATGAGCTGGGCCTGGAAAATATTCTCGAAAATCTTTACACTGACGGCGGGATAAGACCAATTGTGATCGCAGCTATCCATGCCGGCATTTTCCGAAAAATAGAATATGGAACAGCGATCCAGGCAGACTATCTTGGTCGCGGGGCAAAAGCTGGCTTGTATACTCAATTCATAAGGCAAGAGCTATTGCCAATGATCCAAAGAAAGTTCCCTGGTCTTCATTTTAGTGCAAAGGCTTTTGCAGGGTTTTCACTGGGTGGTTTAATGGCATTGGACATTGTTTGGAATTACCCTGGCGAATTTATCACTGCCGGAGTTTTTTCCGGCTCATTGTGGTGGAGAAGTCTTGATCATGAACACGAAGATTATGATGACAACCTGCATCGTATCATGCACCAGCAGATCAGGAGCGGGAAATATCAGCCGCACCTGAAATTTTTCTTCTCAACCGGATCGCTTGATGAAACTCATGACAGGAATAACAATGGCATCATTGATTCAATCGATGACACCCTTGCCCTGATCGATGATCTTGAATCATTGGGGTATAAAGATGGAAAGGATATTCGCTACATTAATTATGAAGACGGGAAACATGACATTGCCACATGGGCAAGGGCAATGCCTGAATTTTTGAAATGGGGATGGGGAAAGTGAGGATACTATAATTCATTTTGCCAAACAAAAAACCTCCCAGGATTGAGAGGTTTTTTTATTATCAAAACTTATTGTTCAGAATTTGTAGCTCAGGCTGAGTTGAAGTCCCCAGGTTGTATTGGTGGAATTCACATTGATAAACGAAGATCTTACGAGATCGCCATTGAATGTGGCCATGGTATATGCAGGAACACCATTGGTAACACTTGCCACTCTCAGTGGATTGTTTACAATATATTGTTTCCTGATCCCCCAATCATGACTTAAAAGGTTAAGGAAATTAAGAACAGAGACACCAAATATCAATGAATGCCTGTAGTGCCCAATGTTTTTGAAGAGCTCCTGTTGGAAATTCATATCTACACGATGGAAGAAAGGGAACCGGGCACCATTTCTTTCCACGGTCTGCCCCATATGTTTGCTTAAGTATTTATCCTGGGCGATGTATTGAAAGAAAGCATCTGATTGCTGCTGAGCTGTAAATCCCGGAGTAGAACCGTTCGGAGCTAAATTCGCAAATTTAATTTCCGATGGATCTTTTGGAACATACATGAGGTCAGCAGAATTACCATCGTTGTTTATGTCTCCATTATAAATATAACTGTAAGAAGAGGACAAAGTAGAGCCGATGTAGCCTTGTTTTTCTCCTTCATAAAAGAACGTAATGGTTGAAGCCAGGTGTTTGACATATTCAAACCTGTAGGAAAAAGTTCCAACGATGCGATGAGGAACTGCAAAATTGGAATAAGCAAGCTCCTGGTCATTTTGTGTTTTTGAAGTTGGGTTCACCGACCAGACAGAAGCAGCCTGGCTTCCAGGATTGGCGGTCACATCAGCTGCATAGGTATAAGTATATGCAAGAGATCCGTAGAAATTCTTTGAAAAACTTTTTGCAACCTGTGCTGTAAATACAAAAGAACTTCCCCGGTTTGTATTTTGCAGAACAATAGCATTGGCAATGCCGGCATTTAGTCTTCTCGCCCCACTGCTGGTAAAGCGCCCTCTTACATCAGTAGGGCTTACCACTACAACTGTATCTGTTGGATTTTGATTGGCATTGCGCATTACAGGATCATTTATGTCTTTTGTGTACAATGCTTCAACCGTTAAACCCCAACCTTTGCCCAATTGTTTTTCAACTGCGATGTCAGTTCTCCATACCTGTGGGAATTTGAAATGCGGATCAATAACTGCAAAACCTCCGCTCGGTGCTACAGTGCCGGCTGTAGTTGGAAATTGGGCCGGATTCAAATTCTTATTGTAAAAAGGATTGTATGCATGAGCATCAGTGTTGAAAGTGAAATTTTGCAGATCAGCAGGCGAGGTGATCAAAGCTCCAAATGCATACATGCCGCTGGTGCTGGGTGCATTCGTTAAATAAACAAATGGTATACGTCCGGTAAAGACACCCGTCCCACCCCGAATGATCATGCTTTTATCTCCGTACATATCCCAACGGAACCCAACACGTGGAGCAAAATACAAGGAGGAATTTGGCCATTTGCCATCATTATAGTTTGTAGTATTTCCATTCTCATCATATAACGGAATGGCGGTGATAGCAGGATTTTCTAACGGATCTTCAGGATATATAGGACGGTCAACACGGAGGCCAAGCGTTAATTTGAAATTTGGATTGACATTGATCTCATCCTGGAAATAAACTCCCAGTTGACCCACTTTCAGATTAGCAGAAAATACTGCGTCTTGTCCCGGAACGAGAGAGTAGTTGATTGAAAATAATTTCGGGGGCCTGTTGTTTACAAAATCATCCAGGGATCCGAATACATAATAGCCTTGTGAGCCAGGCATGAACATGTTCCCCACTTTTTGATATTCATAGTTTATCCCGGCTGTTAGTGTATGCTTGCCCGCAAAGTAGCTAAAGTTGTCAGTGAAAGTATAAATATCATTTATTACCTGGTTGTTGTTTCCATTGAAAGGTTCATTCCCAAAACTCAGGTAATTGTTTTTACTGGAATTGATGATGTCTGCAAACGGAAATGTTGCTCCATTATGACCTTTGATCGAACTTATCTTTGTAATGGTTGCTAAAAATTGATTACTGACTTTCTTACTGAAACTGCTATTTAACTCGAGCGATCCCGACTGCACCTTATCAACAACCTGGTAATTTATATTAGCAAACCCCATCGAGTTCGGACCAAATCTGCCCGGTGGCGGTGTATAAACGATGATGTTGCTTTGCCCGCTGGCTCCGTTGATACCTCCACTGGCACTGATCATCGCGTCACCTGTATTTTGGAAATCGCTGAACTTTGCGGTTAGTTTATGTTTAGTGCTGATGTTCCAATCGACCTTTGCAAGGATCTTGTGATTATCACTGCTAAAATTGGGAAAGTTATCATGAACGCCAGGATCAAAACTGTATTTGCTATTTAAGTATTCCGACAGCGTGCTTAGCGAATCAATGGGCACACTGGAAATAGTTCCGTTTCCTGAACCGCCCTTCGGCACATAAGTGACACCGGGGAAACTTGATTTCTCTATTTCGCCATTAACAAAAAAGAATAATTTATTTTTTATGATAGGTCCGCCAAGTGTAGCACCGTATATCTTATTGCTTGTAGCAGGCGGACTTGGCAACTTGGTACCTGCAATATTGGTTCCATTATAACTTTGGTTGCGATACGAACCATACACGCTTCCGTGAAAAGTATTGGTTCCGCTTTTTGTAATAGCGTTGACGCTTGCACCTGTAAAACCTGATTGTTTTACATCAAATGGTGAAAGATTTACAGATATTTCCTGGAACGCATCAAGTGCAATTGGATTTCCTCCGCCGGGCAAAAGATCAGATGATAAACCGAAATTATTATTCAGATTAGCTCCATCAACAGTCACGTTATTCATCCTGTTGTCTCTGCCGGCAAAGCTTGTTCCGTTGGCCTGTGGTGTGATACGGGTAAAGTCAGTTATGCTGCGCGTAATTGTCGGTAACGTGGAGAGTTGCCTGCCGCTAATATTTGTGCTCATTCCCATCCTGTCAACAGCAGCTCTGCGGGAACGCCCGGTTACAACAACTGATTCCAATATTTGGTGAACTTGATCCAGGGTCGCATTGACATTATATGACTGTCCTAATTCCAGGGTTATATTCTCGAGAGCAAAAGGCTCTCGTCCTGTGAATGTGATCTTTAAAGAATACGGTCCTCCTGCACGCATATTGGGAAGGTTGAACACACCATTTTTTCCGGCAACGGTGGAGTAGGTGGTTCCGGATTGCGTGTGAACAGCTACCACGGTGGCACCTTCCAGTGCGTGGCCACTCGTGTCTTTTACAGTACCAGTCATACCACTGGTCGTGACCTGCGAAAATGAAAGGATGCTTGCTGAAAATAAAATAAGCAGAATAGTTAATCTCTTAAGCATATGGTTTTTAGTTTTCGTTGCAAAGAAAGGGAATATTCTAAAATTAAATCCAGCCAAATATTAACAATTCTTTACTGGAATTTAGACCTATTTGAAGACAACAAAAAAAAATACTTGCTGCTTCTTAATGTTGCCTTTTTGTTACCATCCATTATTTCATTTTCTAATTTTTATTTTACACTTTAAGGCAACGTCTTTTGCTTTTCTTTTCGATTAATCTTGTAGACTCCTTGCCAACCCTCGATTTGCGCCTTGATGAATGTTAGATTAACTTTGTAAAAAATATTTCTATGCTTGATTCCATTGAGTCTGCGATTGAAGATATTAAAGCAGGAAAATTAGTGATAGTTGTTGATGATGATGACCGGGAAGATGAAGGTGATTTTATTACTGCAGCCCGTAATATAACTCCTGAAGTGATCAACTTTATGACAAAACACGGTCGCGGTTTGATCTGTGTGCCATTGCTTGATGAGCGCTGTAATGAATTAGGGCTGGAACTCATGGTGAATAATAATACAGCCTTGCATGAAACGGCATTTACTGTTTCAGTTGACTTGTTAGGTCACGGCTGCACGACCGGAATTTCCGCGCATGACAGGGCAAAAACGGTAAAGGCATTGATCGATCCTGCTACAAAACCGGACGACCTGGGAAGACCTGGTCATATTTTTCCTCTCAGGGCAAAAAAAGGCGGCGTTCTTAGAAGAGCCGGGCATACAGAAGCTGCTATTGACCTCGCAAGACTTGCAGGTTTTGAACCTGCCGGTGTGTTAGTTGAAATTATGAATGATGATGGTTCCATGGCGAGGTTGCCACAATTAAAAAAGGTAGCAGAGAAATTTGATTTTAAGCTGATCTCTATCAAAGATCTAATTGAATATCGTGTTAAAAGGGATTCATTGATCGAAGAGATCGTGAGCGTTGATATGCCCACGAAATATGGTCATTTTAAGTTGATCGCTTTCCAGGAAAAGAACTCCGCCAATGAACACCTTGCCCTCGTAAAAGGTAACTGGGAAAAGGATGAACCGGTATTGGTTCGCGTACATTCATCATGCTTTACAGGCGACATCCTGGGATCACTTCGCTGTGACTGTGGGGATCAGTTGCATGCGGCTATGAAGATGGTGGAAACAGAAGGAAAAGGTGCTATACTTTATATGAACCAGGAAGGCCGTGGCATTGGCTTGCTAAATAAATTAAAAGCTTATCGGTTGCAGGAGCAGGGGATGGATACAGTTGAAGCAAATCTCCACCTTGGTTTTCAGATGGACCAGCGGGACTATGGAGTGGGTGCGCAAATTCTCAGGCATTTAGGAATAACAAAACTCCGCCTGATAAGCAACAACCCCAAAAAACGTGTTGGTCTTATTGGTTATGGTTTGGAAATAGTTGAAAATGTTCCGGTCGAGGTTCATCCTAATCCTCACAATGAACGATACCTGCAAACAAAAAGAGATAAGTTAGGTCACGAAATCCTGGATGACGAATAGTGAATGATAAAACGGTTCATTTAAATTTCATTAGTTAGAACCTTTCGGATTTTGTGGTTGTTGGATCGGGGTTGATTCGGCAGCCGGAGCGGTATTCTGATTTTGCTTTTTTTGTTTTTTCTTTCCGCGAAACAGGTCACCGATGTGATCAACTTCTTTGCGATAGGCGATACCTCCGCCGATCCTTTTAGTGATCGTTGAAGTGCTGCTGCTTGTATTTCCTGTGAGAAAATCGAGGTTTTCACGATAAAAGAAAGTAGCACGAATAGTTCCTTTTTCATTGATCAGCCATTCTGTAGTTACATCGGGTAAAAACTGGAACTTTTGTTCAACTGTGGTTTGAGAGGAAGAGAAAGGTATGTCTAAAGTGCTTCCCGCCGTAATGACCAAGCGATTGTTTAGCATGGCGCGGCTCACCGTGAGATTTACGTTGCCCGTATTAATATTAAAATCGCTGCCGCCATTTGATGTTGATGTTACAAAGTTTCTATTGTAGACAGAACCAGTCAGATTTACCTTCAATTTATCATCTTTAAATATCTGGGCAAGTATATTGCTGAATTGTCTGTTCAATTCATTAAATAGTAAACTGCTGATTGTATTATAAGCAAGTTCATTGATAGCGCCGGGTAACCCGCCTGAAGTTGTAGCCGCTGTTGGAGTTGAAGTACCAACATTGCCAATAGGAGCAAAACTATTGAATACGATAAGATAGGTTACCTGTTTGTTTAATTCATTAGGGTTGTTCTCTATTTGTGTTAAGTTAGATGCCAGTATCGGGTCGCTGATGGTTATGCTCGATGATGGAAAGTCAAGTTTGAAATCAAATTTGGGTTGTAAAAGTTTGCCTGACATCGTTACGATCACGTTCACATTTTCTCTTATGGTCTGCACCCGGCTATCAACACTTGAGCTGGCGAGAGGAGCAAAGCTTACATTTTCCGCCGTGTACTGCGCATCGAAATGAATGGTTGCATCATTGGGATCGCCGTTCCATCTTATAAAATTGTCCGACCCCTTTCTCAATTCAAAAGGACGTTTGAAAAAAGATTGAAAGGTAAAAAGATAACTTCCTTCTTCAATGTCTAAATTTCCATTAAGGGTGAGAGGCTCGCCTGTTGCACTATGAATGTTCAACGAACCGCGGCCCCTGCCTTTTACCACGTCACCTGTGGTCTCGTCAAGTATTACTTCAATCGTTGTATGTGGATCGGCGGTCAGGTCTATATCAAATGTCATTTTATTGTTTGAGGCGACAGCCTGTGAGTCGCTGATCGTATAGCCGTGTGTGCGTTCAACTAAAAACTCAGCCAGTTCAGAGGCCCTGCTTCGGGTGGGCGGAATTACAATATGAGAGCTATCTGTTTCAGATGATTTTGCGTCAACTGTCATGTACAGATCGTTGTCAGATCCCACCAGGATCAGGGAACCCGTGCCAACGCCGTGACCATAGAAACTTGAGTTATCAGCTGCTGTTGTATTTAACAGCGTGATGGGTTTACTATCAATTCTTGCATCAAGGTCAAAATTCATATTCTTCCATGAATCATGATATAAACTGCCTGAAAGCGTTGCTGTGCCGTTAGTAAGCGTGTCAACCAATGTAATATTGCCCAGGTTCAGTTCATGTTCTTTCAACTCAATATCTGTATCTTTTATTTTATAGAATACCTGTGTGAATTTTAACTTCAGCCCTGCATCATGCAAATGTGCCTTTCCAACATAATCGAGAGCATTCAGATTGCCTTTAATATCAAGTTTGCCGGTAGCATAACCTCTTATATCTGAGAACAAACTTCCCAAAAAGCTTTCGAGGAAATTGAGTTGATATTCTTTTGTTTCTACGGCGATCAGGTTGTCGTCATGATCACCACTCAGGTAGATATTAGCTGCGACATTTACCCGGTGGGCTGTATCGGGGTTTGTCACAACAAATTTCAGGTTGCCATCTTTCTGATTGTCGTAACTTATCTTGTTTATATTTAGCTCTCCGATCGAATCACCATTATAACGGAAAAACTCAGTTTTAAAATCACCTGTTGCGGTCATTTTTGCTCCCGGATTTTCGATTTTGCCTTTGCCCGATAATAAACCCTCCAACCTGTCCCGGGGAACAAAGTAGGGAGTTATGTCGCCGATATTTACATTGGCAAGATCGACCAACAAGTCGTTCCAACTTCCCTCATCTGAAGGAACCGTTTTTAATTTTATCAGCTGGTTGCTTTCATGAAGTACAACTTCACCGCTCGCTATTGTATTGCTTCGAAAACTTAATTCACCACCTTTGTCAATGGTCCATGTTTTTGTATTCAAAACGAAAGAAGATGTATCAAAATTGATTTTTACACCATCGTTATAGGTAATGACACTTGCATTCAGATTTGCCTTGCTTACCGCCTGGGTGGCTGCTGTTGATATTTTGATTTGAGACGAATCATTTTGAGCAAGTACACTGAAACTGGTATTCGGTAAACTGAGGCTGTCATTCACCGATATGTTTTGAATGCTGCCGTTAAGACTTAATTGGGTAAGAGTACCTTCACCACGAATAGCAGTTTTGCTGAACCCAAGATTGCCGTATTTGAATTGCGGGACCACTGCAGTGAGCTCTAATTGGTTTTGTGCCAGGTCAAGAGAACCTTCAATTTTGCTATCATTGAATCCTTTCAAATTTTTATCAAGCATCTGCACCAGTCCATCCACTTGTCGCGTAACTAAACTGAATTTAAAATTTTGATGAGATATGACGTGCGAAGGTGGTTGTATATAAGCCGGGTAATATTTGTTTAAAAACAATTGAATGGCGTTCGGAAGATCGCCCATGTGAAAATCGCCGGTAATATTTCCATCAAATTCATTTGAATTAATAGACAATGTCCGGATGCCGTTTATATAATCGGAGTGTAAGATCAATGAATCAAAAGTCATACGTTGATCATTCCTGGTAAGGTTAGCCTGGGTAATGCGGGCTGTACCTAAAAAGTTATCAATATTGTTCCCTGTAAAGTTCAAATTGAACCTGCCATCAAAACTTACTTTGTCTTTTGTAAAGTTTAATGACTGAAGGTTTGCTTTTTCAACATCAGCTACAAAGTCGAATTGTGATTGGGAACCATTGATGTTTACCAACCCATTTAATGTAGCCTGGAGACTTGAATCGTTTATTGAAAAGAATCCATTGAACAATTGCTTTTCCAACTTTCCATTGGTGACTATATTGTGATACCTGTAACCATTGAACTCCAATTCTCCAATGTTTGCCTTTATATCTGCAGAAAGAGTATTTACAGAAAATCCATGTCCATGCACAACACCTGAAAAAGAAATAAGACCAACCCGGGAGCTGTGAATAAATTTGCCCAATTGAAAACTGCTGGTGGCAATGTTACCCGAATAGATCGGCTCCTTGCCGCGCGGCAACTTCATATTCAGGTCACTTTTGACAGTTCCGAGATTTGTATTTATAGTACCGAAGGTTACAAAGTCATGAATAAAACCTGTAAAACTTCCCTTGAAATGAATGTTACCGAGACTTGCAAGATCAGGTTCTGTGATTTTTTTTGCAGCAGGCACAAATCTCACTACATCTGCATAATTTGTTCTTGTGTCGTTTGATTTAAAATCGATAAAAGTTTGATTGATGTCAGGCAGCCCCGATAAGACAACGTCCCCGTCCAGGTAAGTGCTGTTGCCGGCATTTATTATTAATCCTCTTCCTGAAATGTCTGACACAGTTCCCGATATTTTGCCCGTAACGCTGATATTTTTTTTCCAGTCTCGTAATTCAGGCGCGAAATAGGCAATATCGTCGCTGCTAATTTGCGACTCATCAAGGTCTGCTTCCATTTTCACTTTGTGAAGAAAATCGGACAGGTCATCCATGTTGTCATAGGTCATTGAGAAATTCTTTTTCACAATACTATTATTCGTGCGCAGATCAAGATCATTGAAAAACATTCCCTGCGGATCGATCTTTATATCAGATTCCAGGGATCTTACAACAAGGCCGCTTCTTTCTTTAGTACTCAGAATTAGCTTTGCTGAAAAAGTATCTTTGTCGAGCCTCAGGTTGTGAAATTGGGCATTGATGTTTGCAAAATCAATGTTTTGCGGGTCGAAATAGCCAGGTACGGATTCGCTGTCCCGGTTTCCATTTTTAAAACTTCCGTTATTGATTTGAAGAGAAGCGATATTCATTGTCCAACCGTCCGGATTCCATTTTAGCAATGAATCGACAGCTGCTGGTGAAGTCAATACAACTGTATCTTTCTTTTGGCCTGATTTCTTTTTACCGGGGTAGTTGGTTATGCTGAATAAAGGTTGAACAAGACTCAATGAAGTAATATCGACAATTTTTTTGTCCGGGCTGATCTCATTTGCGTCCATTTGCATATCTCCTATCGCTGCAGTAATGTCCTGTCCTGTCCATTCATCTTTTTGAAGAAATACAACATTCTTTAATCTCAGTTTTTTCAGGTTGAATGAAATGCCTGATTTTTTGGAGGGGGTATTAGATGATGGAGAAGAAGCAAAATAATCTGCAAGGAACTGGTAGTTCCAAATAGAATCAGTTCTTTTTAAGTTGACTATTGCATTTTCGAGGCCTGCATACTTCAACTCGACTGTATCTTTTAAAAAGAACCAGTCAGTTATTCTTACCTGTAAATTACCTGCAAAAAGCAAGGTGTCACGATGCTGATCTTCTAACAAAAAATCTTCAAGATTTAGTTTGTTGAAAAGCGAAAAACTGATGTGTTTGAAACTGATCTGGGTATTTAATTCTTTAGAGAATTTTTTGGTTATCTTTTTTGCCAGCCAGTTTTGTCCTGCCGGCGTTTCTATAAAAATAAAAGCAGCCACTATCAGCAGGAGGATCACTAACAGGGATCGCCATAATATTTTCAGAAATTTCTTCAGGGTCAGGCGTTTAAATAGATGTAAAAATAGCTAATCGACAGCCTTAAGGCAAATACAGTACCAGCTTCGGTGTTAAATCGCTGTTTAATTGGGAGTTGCAAATAAAAATGCCTGCGAAATGGTCAATATAATACCGGTTGCTTTCCATGCTTCCTGTTTTCCCATTTGCTGTAAAGCCAATAGGTGAACTTGGTTGTAAGCATTCCAATGCCTGCGCCGGCGATCACATCACTCAGCCAATGCCTGTTATTCATCACCCGCAGCACACCTGTAGCTGTAGCCATAGTATAACCAGCTACGCTATACCATGGCGATCGCCAGCCAAATTCCTGGTTCATCATTTCCGCTCCCACAAATGCCGTTGTTGTATGGCCGGATGGAAAAGAATTATAAGTAGACCCATCCGGGCGTAATTGGTGTGTACTGTGCTTGAGAAAAGTAACAACCTGGTTAACCAAAATAGATGACATCCCGAGAATAATAGTGCGGTCAAGGATCTTATGCCTGCCTTTGATCCCTGCCGCGTTTAACAAGTAAACAGTAGTGACCGGTGCATATTTCAGGTAGTCGTCCACTTTTGTTTTAAAACCACTTGCATCTTCTGTTACTTCTTCCGCGATCTTTTTATTCAATTGCTGTAATTCTTCACTTTTTAATGCAGAGAAACCGTAATCAATCAGGACAACTGGGATGATTAACGACTTTGCAGACAAATATTTTTTAGGCGGTGCTAACGGTTGAATTTTTTGAGAAGATATTTTTAATGAATCTGTCTTTTGTGCCGTGGTTGTTACTGAAGAAAAAAAACAAATGGCGACAAACGACGCAGAAATGGCTGTGGAAAAGGCTTTCATAGGGTTTCAAGATACTTAATTTCAAGGGATAATTGGGTCGATTTTTTTTCTTAACAATCTTATAAGAGTGAGTGGTGAATGGTGAATTGTGAGTGGTGAGTGGGTCGTTCCACTTGGTAATTGCCTCTTACTACTTATCGCTCTTTATTCAACAATTAATTTTTCTGTATATGATTTGCCGGTTGTCTTACTGGTTAGTTTCAAAAAATAGTTTCCCGAGATGATCGATGGCATATTCATCGTGAACAATCTTGCTTTTTCGTCTATGTATATATCTTTTGAAACTATCAATTGTCCCGATTGGTTGAACAATTGAAGGAGATGGTCTCCATATTGTTTTTGGTTCAATTCAATCGTTAGGGTGGAATTCGATCGGATAGGATTGGGGTAGATTCTGAAATTGTTTTTGAATTTGAACATGTCATTAATATTAAGAGGATACGTTCGGTAAGATGTAACCGATCCCACTAAACCCTTTATGCTGCGTCTATCGCAAATTGTGTCTATTACAATTACTTCTTCTAATGTTCGGTTTGCAGCAATTCGATTTCCACGTCATTTTCATAATCAGAT
>Ga0207706_10002123_pt1 | contig 19419 bp, 15 predicted proteins | sample KBSC53metaG_FD_184318 | JGI IMG/M metagenome (GOLD analysis project Ga0207706, IMG submission 184318) | Corn rhizosphere microbial communities from Kellogg Biological Station, Michigan, USA - KBS C5-3 metaG (SPAdes) (version 2) | ecosystem: Host-associated > Plants > Roots > Rhizosphere > Soil ... | reverse complement strand
ATAAAGATTTGTTTAAACTTTTATGCGATAAAAATGTTTATACTAAAGATGCAAAAAACTTTTTACGACTATAAATTGAATCAACTTTAATCTTGTTATTTATATGCTTCTTATTTTCTCCCGGTTTACTGGCAATAGATTAAAGTATGTTTTCGATTATATTTTTCATGAAAGGTTTTGCATTGATTATCGCATTACCAATGATCTTGAAAATTTTATTGCTACAAAAGGCATTGCTAAATTTTGTTACAATACTGACAGTATTAATGATGGTTTATTCTTCTATGCTTCTTCATCTTTACTGAATGAAACAGGTATAAAGCAAGTACGGACCGATGAAGGAACAAGCTACAATTCATCTGTTTTGTTTTCTCATCAAAATAAAAGCTCTGCCCTAAGCTTTGATATTTTCGCTGCTATATTTTATTTGCTCAGCAGATATGAGGAATATATTTATGAAGGAAAAGATGAATATGGAAACTTTGATCACAGGCAAAGCATTTTTTACAAACTGAATAAATTAGATACACCTGTTGTTGATGAATGGATAAATACTCTTAAACGGGTTTTGAAAGATCATTTTCCGTCATTGAATTTTAAAGAAGAAAAACCGCGCTGCATTTTAAGTTTTGATATTGACGTTGCTTACGAATACAAGAACAGAACAGCTTTGAGAACAATAGGCGGACTTGCAAAAAAAATAGTAACATTTAAATTCAAGGCTTTACAAAACCAAGTGCTCACGCTTTTGAACAGGAAACAAGATGCCTTCGATACTTATCAATATATTAAAGAGCGAATAAAAAACAACAGTGCAGTTTTCTTTTTTAATATGGGCAAATATGGGAAGCGTGATAAGAATCCATCGTATAGAAATAATGCTTTCCGGCAACTGATTCTAGCAATTCATCAAAAGCGTTTTGTAGGGCTTCATCCTTCTTACGCATCAAATTATCACACAGAATTATTATCGGAAGAAAAACGAAAATTGGAAGAAATAATACAGCAAAAAATTTCTCTAAGCCGCCAGCATTATTTGAAAATTGAAATGCCCGAAACATTTAAAAGATTATCACCAAACGGAATTACAAAAGATTTTTCTATCGGTTATTATTTCTGTTGTGGTTTCAGAGCGGGCACGTGTCAACCTTTTTTATTTTTTGATTTGACCTCAAATCAAATAACAAATTTGCGTTTGTATCCTTTTACGTTTATGGATGGAACATTGAATGAGATAATGAATCTTTCAACTGAAAAAGCAAAATTATATATATCGCAACTAATAGAAACGGTACAAAAAAACAATGGAGTTTTTATTCCTATATGGCACAATTCAACGCTAAGCGAAACGGGTATTTGGAAAGGATGGCGAGATGTTTTTGAGCACATGCTGAAAGAACTTGAAGAAAGAAAATTTAAACCAATTACAAATATTGAAGAGGATTAGTTTGAATAAGCGTTTACATATTATCAGTCTTGATGTCCCATACCCTCCCAACTACGGCGGCGTATATGATCTTTTTTATAAACTTCCTGCCTTACAAAAGCAAGGAGTAAAAATTCATTTGCATTGTTTTGATAACGGTCGGGGAGAACAGCCTGAACTAAATAAATATTGCGAAGAAGTTAATTACTATTCCCGGAACACAGGTCACAAAGGCATTTCAACAAAATTGCCTTACATTGTTTGCAGCAGAAAAAACGAAGCACTCGAAAATAATTTATTGAAAAATGATTTTCCCATTTTAATGGAGGGAATTCATTGTACTTATATCACATTGGATAAACGTTTTGACAACCGGAAAAAATTTGTGCGTCTTCATAATGTGGAATACCAATATTACATTTACTTGTATCGACACTCAACTTCTGTTTTCAAGCAATTGTATTATTGGCGGGAAAGCCGTTTATTAAAACAATACGAAAAACAACTGGCTGATAAGGCAACAGCATTTTGGTCAGTAACGAAAAAAGATGCCGCAGTTTATAAAAAAGAATTTGATTGCAACAACATAAAATACTTGCCGTTGTTTTTGCCGCAATGGACAATTGAATGCAAACCCGGAATGGGTTCTTTTTGTTTGTATCATGGTAAATTAAGTGTTGATGAAAATGAATATGCAGCAACATGGCTGCTCAAAAATATTTTCAGCAAACTTGAGATTCCTTTAGTGATAGCAGGCATGAATCCTTCTTCTTCATTACAAAAACTTGCAAAAGAACATCAGCATGCATGCATCATTGCAAATCCTTCTGAAAAAGAAATGCAGGACCTGGTTGAAAAAGCACAGGTACATGTGTTGCCTTCATTTAATAACACCGGTATAAAAATAAAATTGCTGAATGCATTGTATAATGGTCGTCATTGTCTGGTGAATGATCCAGCAATAGAAGGAACGGGACTTGAAGAATTATGTCATGTAGTAAATGCAGAAAATGCTTTCAGGGAAAGAGTTGAACAATTATATCATCAGCCATTTTCAGAAGAGGAAGTTGAAGCGAGAAGATCAGTTCTCAACCAGCTTTACAATAACGAAGAAAACGCAAAACAAATAGTGAAGTGGATTTGGGAAATGTGAGTTTGAGCGTTTCAGGTTGAATGTTTAAAGTTGATACAACTTGCAAACGTTAAACATTCAACTTTAAACTTCCGCCAACGAACTGTCATATACTCGTCCTCTCTCTGTTTTCAGCATACGCGAAGGGAATTTTCCTATCACCATAAAATCATGTGTTGCCATTATAATTGAGGTGCCAAGATCTTTTGATATCTGAATAAGCAATTGCATAATTTCATCACTCGTTTCAGGATCAAGATTTCCTGTTGGTTCATCTGCAAGAATCAATTTAGGAGAGTTTAGCAAAGCTCTTGCAATATCTACACGTTGTTGTTCGCCGCCACTCATTTCATAAGGCATCTTAAATCCCTTGCTGCGCAGACCAACTTTATCAAGCACGTCATTTATTTTTTCTTCAATCAGTTTTTCATCTTTCCATCCTGTTGCTTTCAAAACAAACCGAAGATTCTCGTGAACATTCCTGTCAGTGAGCAATTGAAAATCCTGGAAAACCACGCCGAGATTGCGTCGCAAAAAAGGAACTTTTTTCCAATTCATTTCTTTCAAATTAAAACCAACAACACTTGCTTCACCTTCTTTCAACGGTAACTCGCCATACAATGTTTTAAGTAAACTGCTCTTCCCCGTTCCCGTTTTACCAACAAGAAAAATAAATTCACCGCGGTTCACGGTAAAATTCACGTCCTGTAAAATAAGATTATCGCCCTGGTAAATATTTGCATTGTTCACTGATACAATTGAATCTGCCATAACAAGAAAACTGTTTCGAATGTAAAGTTAGCCCTTCAAACTTGTAACGGAAGATTTTCAGTGATATGTTTTTATAGAATGCTAAAAATTTTTTTGGAGAATTTTTTTATGAGCCGGGCAATTGAATATCTATGAAGCTTCGTTGCGTCGCACACTTGTACAGTAAAGTTTCTGTTCAACATTTTAATCTCGTAAAGGACGCAAAGGAGCAATGGATTTTTTGTTCAATATAAAATTTTCTGATCGTTGTTTGATTTTTTATTCACCCTTCACTATTGACCATTCACTGTAAAGCTCCTTTCTTTCTCAAATAATCCATCCATTTTTCATATCCTCCTCCTTCGGCAGTAAGATGTAATCCGTCTTTGGTATATTTTTCATCAAGCCTTCCTTTCTTATCAGTGAAAAGGTCATGAATATTTATATAAGCACAGGTTGTTTCTTGTGCCACTTTCTTTATCAGTTTGTTTGTACTAAGAATATGCTCCTGTTTATCGTAGTGCTGTGGAAAATTGGGCACATCAAGATTTACGGGCAAAATACTTTCAACATAAATTTTTGTAGAAGGACTTTCTGCCTGCACTCTCAAAATTATTTTGCGAATGTTATCTGCTATCACTGCATCAGGAATGTCTTTACCAATATCATTAATGCCGATTAATAAAAATAATTTGGAGGGTTGTCTTTTTATCACATCATCCAAGCGTTTCAACACTCCAAAAGTAATGTCGCCGCCAATGCCGCGATTGATAACGGTTGTATCGTTCAATAATTTTTTCCAATTGCCCATTTCGGTAATACTGTTTCCTAAAAAAATAATTCTTCCCGTAACAACGGGTTCCTGTTCAAAAACTGCGATGCGTTGAGGATAATGTTCAGGAATAAAACCAATCGTATCAAATAATCTCTGGTTAGTTACCTGTGCCTTGCTGAAAAAAGGAAGCAATAGGCAAGCAATAAGAATTGATTGTATAAGTTTCATAAGCTATGCCGCAAAGATAATGTTTGAACGGTTGCACATGGTTCACCTGATTTTCATTTGTTTTGTATATGATTAATTTGCACGGAAAAATTATCTTTCATTTTGATTTTAAATTGTAGTTTAATATTCCGTAAATTTTACGCAATAATTTTTTATTTATGATCATGGAAAAAGAAACAAGAGAGTTAATTCTGAATGGCTACAAATATTATCTTCCGCATCTGTCTATTGACTGTGTAATTTTTGGCTATCATGATAATCAATTAAAAATATTGCTTATCAAATTGAAAAATCTTAATGATAAATGCCTGCCCGGTGGTTATATAAAACATTCGGAAATCTTGCAGCAAGCCGCAAACCGAATTTTAAAAGAGCGTACAGGTCTTGAAAAAATTTTTCTGCAGCAATTCGAAACTTTCGGAGATCCTGAACGAACAAAGATGTTTGATCAGAAAAAAATTTCCGCTATCTCGGGAATCAAACTTTCAAAAGATAACTGGATGATGGGTCGCTTTGTATCTATCGGTTACTATGCAATTGTTGAATATTCAAAAGTTTCACCCACATCCGACGCGTTTTCTGAAGAATGTATGTGGTGCGATATACATAAAGTGCCGCGACTGCTTTTCGATCACAATGAAATGATCGTTGCCGCCTTGAAAACTTTGCGATTGCATCTTTATCATCAACCGATCGGGTATAATTTATTGCCGGAGAAATTTACGCTTCCTGAAATTCACACACTGTATGAAACTATTCTTGATAAAACACTTGACCGGCGCAACTTTCCGAAGAAGTTGTTGTCGCTTGGCATCATAAAAAAACTGAATGAGCAAAGAAATATCGGAGCACACCGTTCACCATTTTTGTACAGGTTTGACAAAAGAAAATACGATGAAGCTTTGAAGAACGGAATAGTAATTGCTTTTTGATGAGTTGTTTGAGCGTTTGAATATTTGAAAATTAAAACTCCATCATTAATTTAAAACGATCAGCTTGTTAAATTACGTTCAGAACGATGAAGTGTTCCGATGAATCGGGATGAAACAAGAGGACACAACAAGCGACCTGTACAGACGATGGTCGTGTATGCCACAAGCTCTGCTGCCCGTAACAAAAAAAATCCGCAATCCGAAATCTGCAATTAAAGTTGTTTATCACCTGATAAAATTTCGTGACCAAGCTTATCTCTTTTTGTTTTGAGATATCTTTCATTATGAGGATTCGGTTTTATTTCGATAGGAACGATATCAACTATTTCAAGACCATAACCTTTCAAGCCTGCACGTTTTTTTGGATTGTTGCTCATCAGGCGCAGTTTCGTCACACCGAGATATCGTAATATTTGCGCACCAACACCATAATCTCTTTCATCCATTCCAAAACCAAGATGCAGATTTGCTTCAACAGTATCGAGTCCTTCTTCCTGAAGTTTATACGCTTTCAATTTATTTACAAGACCAATTCCGCGACCTTCCTGGTTCATGTAAATAATTAAACCCTTACCTTCTTTCTCCACCATTTGCATTGCCTTGTGCAATTGCTCACCGCAGTCGCAGCGAAAGCTTCCGAGAATATCGCCGGTAAAACAACTTGAGTGTACACGTGTAAGCACCGGTTCATCTTTTTTCCAAAAACCTTTTATCAAAGCAAGATGTTCGCCGCCTGTTGTTTTTTCTTTGAACACTACCAATTTGAAATGACCATATTTGGTTGGCATATCAACGCGAACAATCTCTTCAATCAACGAATCAGTTTTAAGACGATACTCAATAAGATCTTTTATAGAAATAATTTTCAGATCAAATTTATTTGCGATTTCTTTCAACTGGGGAAGCCGTGCCATTGTTCCGTCTTCATTCATAATTTCAACCAACACTCCCGCTGACTCAAAGCCTGCAAGTCTTGCCAGGTCTATCGTTGCTTCTGTGTGGCCGGTTCTTCTCAAAACACCGCCATCTTTTGCACGCAAAGGAAAAATGTGTCCGGGTCTTCCAAGATCAGAGGGTTTTGTAGCGGGATCAATCAAAGCCATTACGGTCTTAGAACGGTCGTGTGCACTAATGCCTGTTGTAGAGCCATGCCCAAGCAAATCTATACTCACAGTAAAAGGCGTTTCATGCAGCGCCGTGTTGTTGCGGACCATTAATTCCAGTTGTAATTCATCTGCACGTTGTTGGGTAATTGGCGCGCATACCAAGCCTCGTCCGTGTTTGCACATGAAATTGATCACTTCGGGCGTAGCATTCCGGGCAGCCGTTATAAAATCGCCTTCATTCTCCCGATCTTCATCGTCAACAACAATTACAAGTTTACCATGTTTTATATCTTCAATCGCACTTTCAATGGTATCAAGCATATTATTTGTTTATAATGCAAAATTAAAGGTAAAATAGTTGCTTTGCTAACCAATCTGTTCATAGCATTATAATATGACGGACAATTGACGAACATTATTTTGATGCTGTTAATGAACATTTGTCTTCAACAAAAGGTGAAAAGTTGTTATCCAATAATCGTAATTAACATCAAAAACTAACAATCATAATTAACATCAAAAACTTTTGACAATAAGCAATCTGTGTATAAATTTGCGCCCGCATTGCCCGATAGTATAATGGTAGTACCTCAGATTCTGGCTCTGATAGTCAAGGTTCGAATCCTTGTCGGGTAACAATCTTGATTGTTTTTTAAACAAGCCTTAAACGTTTATAAATATAAATTTATGAAAAGCAATCTTGCTAATGTTGGTAATCCCTGTAAGGCTAATTTGAAACTAAAAAATTAATGACAAAATTGGAAACTCCAAAGAATGTTATTCTTTATGCAGATGATGATCAGGATGATCTGATGTTGATAAAAGATGCATTTGATAAGTATTCAACACATATTGAAGTCATTACAGTTGAAAATGGAAATGAAGCATTATCTTATTTAAATAATTTGTCTTCACTTGATCCCGTTCCATGTTTGATAATACTTGACATAAATATGCCGCGACTGAATGGGAAAGAAGTGCTGAAAGAAATAAGAGTAATGGAGCGGTTTAAGCACACGCCTGTTGTTTTGTTTTCAACGTCATCACATTACTCAGAAAAAGAATTTGCAGAGGATCATAATGCTACTTTCATTCTAAAACCAATGGACATGGGAGGGTTGGAAGAAGTTGCCAATAAATTTATTGAACAATGTTCAGCTGATGTGCGTAATGACTTACGCAAGAATTAACAATATCATAGTTGCTTTTGCTTAGAATTGATTATGCATAATTTTACGAAACATCAATATCCTTGAAGACCGCTCTCTTTAACCCTTCATAATAGTATTTATTAACTTTAAAATACATTACAATGGATTACGAATTCAAAAAGTTTCCTTTTTCAACAGTTGCATTATTCTCCGGCTTATTCAGCGGATTTCTATTGACTTTGGTTAACCTCACGTACGATTTTATTTACAGGGGGATCACGCAATATTCTTACTCGCAGGTAATAAATGTTTCTTCGATAATTTTCTTGTCGATGCTTTTATTGACAGCTGCAGGTTTTATTTACTTCTTTTTCGTAAAATATATAAAGAGAGGAGACCTTATTTATTCTGCTTTATTTATTATAGCCACAATTCTCTTAGCCGTGTCCTTATCATCACAACATTACGCTCAACCATACGCAGGAGGATTTAAGTGGCTTTGCATTGGCGTAATTATAATTACAGGTTTCTTTGCATCATTTGCGGTTCCTTATTTTGCAAAGCATCCGGATATCTTTTTGACTTCGAAAGAAGTTTAAACACGTTTGATTTCTGCGCCAAGTTTATTTAAACGCTCATCAATGTATTGATAACCGCGATCTATTTGTTCAATATTTTGAATAATACTTTTTCCTTCCGCACTCATTGCGGCAATTAACAATGCCTGCCCCGCACGAATGTCGGGGCTTGTCATTGATATACCCCGCAAAGATTGTTTTCTTGCAAGACCGATCACGGTTGCACGGTGCGGATCGCACAAAATAATTTGTGCACCCATATCAATCAGTTTATCTACAAAGAACAAACGGCTTTCAAACATTTTTTGGTGGATAAGTACACTGCCCACTGCCTGTGTTGCAACGACCAAAACAATACTTAATAAATCAGGTGTAAAGCCGGGCCAGGGATGATCGTAAACAGTTAATATTCCGCCATCCATATATGTGCTTATCATGTAACTTTCTTGTGAAGGAATAAAAATATTATCACCCCTGAATTCCATTTCAATACCAAGCTGCTGAAATTTTTCGGGTATCACTCCGAGATGTTCAATGCCGGCATTTTTAATTGTTATCTCGCTTTGTGTCATTGCAGCCATGCCGATAAAACTACCTACTTCAATCATGTCGGGCAGCATACGATGCGTTGTCCCTCCAAGATAATCTGCTCCTTCAATCGTTAATAAATTACTGCCCACTCCGCTGATCTTTGCGCCCATGCGGTTAAGCATGTTACACAACTGCTGCAGATAAGGTTCACATGCTGCATTATAAATGATGGTTGTTCCTTTCGCCATCACTGCTGCCATTACAATATTGGCAGTGCCTGTAACAGAAGGTTCATCAAGCATCATGTATGTGCCTTTTAATGCCGGCGCAGTTAACTGAAAAAAATTATTTTCATTGTTATATTCAAACTTAGCACCGAGTTTTTCAAAACCGATAATGTGCGTATCAAGTCTTCTTCTGCCGATTTTATCGCCGCCCGGTTTTGGAATGTATGCCTTTTTAAAACGTGCTAACATAGGGCCCGCAAGCATTACAGAGCCCCGCAATTTTCCGCTTTTTTTTCTGAATGTTTCAGAAGCGAGATAATCAACATTCACGTCGTCGGCCTGGAAAATACAAGTGTCGTGTGTAGGTCTTTCAACTTTTACATTTAGTTCTTCAAGCAATTCTATCAAAAGATTCACGTCGAGAATATCAGGAATGTTGGTAACTGTAACTTTTTCTGGTGTAAGCAAAACAGCAGATATAATTTGCAACGCTTCATTTTTTGCGCCCTGCGGAACAATTTCGCCACGTAGTTTTTTACCACCTGTAACTTCAAATGATGCCATATATTTTGATTGAAGCAACGAAAATATAAAAGCTGTTGTGATTTACATCACCCGCTAAATTTTTTGTGGAATTGAATGTAGTTAGCTGCAGTACAGGAATAATGCTTTTGTTGCGTCGCACACTTTTACTAAGGTAATTCTGCTGAGCAAAGTTGAACCACATAGACACAGTAGAAAACATAGGTGAACACATAGAAAAACTATGTAATACTCTATGTGACTATGTTTCTATGTGGTTCAAAGAATTTCCTTCATATGCCTTGTGTGTAAGATTGCTTTCATAAGTGTTGCATTGCAGAAAAAATTTCAGCAGGTGGGTCGTTGCAAATTTCATAACTCATAAACTTTCAAACTTGTTGCGTAAAGTTCAAAAGTGCAAGAGTGCGACGCAAGCGGCGATGCCACCAAATACTGCTGCCGGAATAATAAAATTTCTCTCATTTTAACGGCATTTTCTATTGCCTAATAGCCATGTTATAAAAAAAAGAATAAATTTTGCAGTCTGAATCACGGGTTATTAAACGTTTGGAGTGATTTAGGGTCTTTTATCGTTAACCAATAAAAACATTTACAATGGGTAATTTAGGTTTCCAGGAACTCTTGCTGATCGCCGTAGTTATTTTAGTATTATTCGGATCACGCAAAATTCCTGAATTCATGCGAGGGTTGGGCAAAGGTATTCGTGAATTCAATAGTGCAAAAGAGAATGTAAAAAAAGAATTGGAAGAAGGAATGCAGGAAAAAGATCAGGTGAAACCTGCGGCTACTGCAAATCCTCCGGTGAATACTACAACTGTAGCTCCTGAAACAAAAACAACAAGCGAAGAACCTGTGGCGGCAAAGCCATAAACAGTCTAAAAAATATGCTGCTGATGCTGCGATACCGTTATTATCACGACAAGGATAAACGTATGCGTTACATGTACAAGTAAAGCGGAAGGCTTTATTTTTTATTTTAAAAAGATAAATCACTAATCTTTTTTTGCCTCAAGTGTAAAACCAACAGTGGTTCCAACATCGGCTTTACTTCGCACATGAATGGTTTGATCGTGCGCTTCAATTATGTGTTTACAAATTGCAAGACCAAGACCTGTGCCTCCAACATTACGGCTGCGCCCCTGGTCTGTACGGTAAAATCTTTCAAATATGCGGTGTAAATGTTCTTCACCAATTCCAATCCCGTCATCACTTATTTCAATCAGCACATGTTTGTCGTCCGTTTTATAAATGCTTGCAATAATGTTCCCGTTTTGCTTGCCGTATTTTATTCCGTTTTCCACAAGGTTGGTCAGCACTCTTACAATTTTTTCTTTATCAGCAAAAACGATAATGGGTTGCTCACATCCTTTTTTAATACTGCATTTGATATTTCGTTCGGCTGCTTTTATTGAAAGCGTTTCAAACACATCTTTTATCAAGTCCTGTATCACAAAATTTTCTTTGTCCAAAGGCTGTTCACCGCTCTCCAGTTTTGTGATCTCGTCGAGATCGTTTATGAGGTTCACCATCCGCTCAACATTCTTATAGGTGTTCTCAAGAAATTTTCTGTTAACGTTAGGATTTTCAAGAGCGCCATTCAAGAGCGTATCCACATATCCTTGTATAGTAAATATGGGTGTTTTAAATTCATGAGATAAGTTCTGCAAAAATTCCCTGCGGTAAATTTCGTTGTTACGCAAAACTTCTATTTCTGCCTTACGTTGCTCTGCCCATTCTTCTACATCTTCCCTAACTTCATCTATACTTTTTTTCGGAAGAATGTACTTGTAATACATCTCCTCTTTTTTACTTGCCTTTGTTTGATAAATGTATTTATAGATAAGTTTTATTTTTCTGTAGATGAAAGATTCGAGTACAAAGCGAATAAGAAAATAACTACAGGCAAGTGTTATCATCAAAGCCGTTGCACCTATATACACATTATCGCTCACTATAAAAAAAGCAATTCCTAATGGAACGGAAAGGCAAAGGGCTGTTAATAATGAAAGCTTATTCGGAGAAAGATTTTTTGCTGTAAACATTACTTTAATTATCCATGCAATTTACTATTGCATTATTACAAATAAGTAACGAGAAATTTTTTATAGATATTTTATTGAGCGGGCTTTTGTGCTTCTATCATCGCTTGTGCAGTTTATACCGGGCTTGCCGAAGGATCACTCACTTATACGTTTTGAACTATATTAAGCAAAGGTTGAAGGTGTAAGGAGATAGCCTTAAGCCTTACGCCTTTTACCTTATGCCTTATTTTATTGCAAATTAAATTTATATCCCACTCCTTTTACCGTAGTGATGCAATCAAGATTTAATTTTTGCCGGATCTTTCTTATGTGCACATCAATTGTTCTGTCGCCAACAATCACTTCCTGGCCCCATACCTGGCTTAATATTTCATTGCGCAGAAAAACCCTGCCCGGTTTTGATGCAAGCAAATACAATAATTCAAATTCCTTTTTTGCCAGCGTTACATCTTTATGATCAACTGTTACTATAAATTTCAAAGGATCAATTGTAAGATTGCTGACAGAAATTGCATTGCCATTTTCTTTGTGCACCCTTCTGAATAATGCGTTCACACGACTTACCAATACTTTCGGGCTGATCGGCTTGCTCACATAATCGTCGGCACCGGATTCAAGACCTTTTATATGCGAGGTTTCATCACTGAGTGCTGTTAAGAAAATAATGAGTGTATGTTTGAATTCATCCATTGTACGCAGGATCTGGCAAACTTCAATCCCGGTTTTATACGGCATCATTATATCAAGAATTATCAGGTCGGGGTGAATCTTTTTTGCAACATCTATCGCTTCATTACCATCTTTCGCAGTAAAAACATCATAACCTTCATTAATAAGATTGTAGCTGATGATCTCGAGAATGTCTTTCTCATCATCAGCAACTAAAATTTTTTTCTCTCTTGCTTCCATTAACAAAAACTTTACACAAAAATAATTTTAGAAAATCTAAGTGGCACAATTAAAGCATTATCTTATTGTTAAGCAAAATGATATGACTAAATTTGTCCCAGAATCTGAGAAGAACTTACAATGATGAAGAAAAACTTACTTCTGCTCTTTTTACCGGTTATTTCCTTTGTTGCCTATTCTCAATCAGGATATGCGCAGCCATCTAATAAAATCCCGCTATCGCGTTTATATTTTCATGAAAGCATTGAAGCCACTCAAAAAAAGATATTACAACTCGACGGCAAAGATGACGATTTATTTACGCCTACGGCAAATGAATCATTAAACAAAGAACTTACCGGCACCGTTACAAAAAAAGTGAACGGAATAAGAGATGCAATCGAAGCTGATTCAACGCTGGATAACAATAACAAAATAAAATTCCTTCGCGGATTGAATGAAGTGTTACAGGGTTACATCAGCTCATGCAGATACGAGTCGTTAAAGTATTCTGTTTTGCCGGAACTGCTGGATGATTATGTAGAGTGCATGAAGATCACTCAGAGCAGTCAATCCATTGAAAATAAAATTTATTCTTATCCGTATGAGATGGGAAAAATTTTAATTCGCAGCATTGCTTTTGCGGATGATCCTAAACTTGGTAATTGCCAGAATATCGTTACACTTAAATATTGCGATAAGTATAAAGATGATGCAATAAAAGTTTTGAGCCAAAATCCTAACCTGCCTTTTACTGATAGTTTGTTGGGCATTATTGCTCGCCGCGATCCTGAAACTGTTTACAGCTATGCAGCTTCTACTACCGCGCTTGCTACAAAAATTCGCAACAATCCCGATTCATTGGTGCATACGATCAGTTTGATGTCAAGAGCAAAAACAGGGCGGCAATATTTTCCGTTTCTTGATAATTTGTATCGCGGAAAAATAACTTTTAAGGAGATCGATGCAGTGATGGACAATGATGTAAAATATTACAAGCTGCTTGTTGAAACTGAAATCGATTATGCAGACAGAATGCGATTGCGTGATACGCCTTTGGCAATTACAAGTCTTTATGCCAAGCTGCAGAAAAGTGCGATTGATCCTTTTATCAATAACATTAATGGTTTGCATGAGAGTGACGATAAGATACGTTTTAAAAGTTTAGAGCCGTTCGGTCCTGAAGATCTTTATTATATGGCTGTAACAGGAGAAGAAGTAATTTATACTTCGAGTTATGTGAAAGGAGTTTACCCCAGAGTTTGGCAAAAAATGAAAAATCCGAAATCAGATTCTTTGCTGATGAGTGTGCGGTTTGACCATTTTAAAAAATGGATAAAAATGGCCGCCAACTATAATACGCTTGATGATTTTTTAAAACGGATGGATAAAACAAATGCTCAATTACTGATGAAAGCATTTGTAAATAATCTTGACAAAACGAAAAATCTTGAAGACGCTGTTGATGTTGCCAACTCTTATGCAAGCATAACCGAACCTGATGTACGCCAGCTCATCATGGACCAGGTAAAATGGAATCTCGAACAGGCAAAGCAAGCAAAAAATATCCGTGCGCAGGATATCTACAGCATTCTCGACACACTCTTTCTTTCAATGGATACAACCAATCATATCAACGTATCAGAAAAGTTAGGCATTCCGCCTGTTTATTATATGCCTTACAAAAATCTTCGCGATAGTTCCGGAAAAATTATCGTGCAGCAATTCTTTTACGGTGATAAAGATGGAAAAACATTTTTCAATGCGTTCCTCAGCAGTTACAGTAAGGGCAACTGGAAAATTACATCTGCAAAAGAATGGGTAACAGTTTCTTCAACCAAAGGTATTCCCGTCGTGATTTATGCAAACAAACCTCTTGATGAAACAAAAAATCTTGATGCGCAAGCTCAAGCCGATCTCGATGATTATCTCGCCGAAAAAGGTATAGAGCCTACTGTTGTAATTCATCGTGGTCACAGTTATTGGTTGCCTGCCACGATAGATCAGCTTGTTCCCTCTGCAGAAGTTGTGTTTCTCGGAAGTTGCGGAGGTTATCAAAGCCTCGATAAAATTTTAAGAATATGCCCTTCCGCACAAATTATTGCATCAAAGCAAACAGGCAGTGGTGCCGTAAATCAACCCATCATCGATTTAATCCTTGATGAATTGCGCCAGGGCAATGATCTTAACTGGCCGCAGTTGTGGATAAAACTTTCAAAAAAATTCGGCAACAATGAATTGTTCGATGACTATGTTCCGCCCCACAAAAATCTTGGTGCGCTTTTCATAATGGCTTACAAAAAACTACAGGAAAAAAGAGCGCAGCAGGAACAGCAATCTGCTTCACGCTAATTATCCCGATGATCATTAACAGTAATTAAGACTTCGACAATCAGCAAGAACTAAAAGAAATTATCGGGTATCAGGTTTGATTTTATTCAGTAATTCAACAAGCAATTTCATTTGAAGAGTCAAATCATTTTCTATAATTTTCCATATTATTTTATAATTTATTCCGAAATAATCATGTATTAAAACGTTTCTGAAATCACCAATTTTTCTCCATTCAATTCCCGGATATTTTTTCTTTTATTTCTTTAGAGATCATTCTCGATGCTTCTCCAAGTATCTCAAAATTTCTCACCACTGCATCAGCGGTTTTTTGATCGTTTATAAAATCATTATAACTCAATCCATGCGTGTACTCAAATATTCGTCCGCAACTTTCAATCATGTCATCGACCAACAAGTCGTCAGCTCTTTTAGGCATAGATCAATTCATTCTTTAATCGTTCAAAGTAATGCGGCTTTATGCCTCCTTTTGATACAACTTGTACTTTTTCGTTTGAAAAAAGGCCTTGAAGATCATAGGCAAGATCAAGATAAGCCAAACCAATAGGCTCATTAAAATCAACCAGGATATCGATATCACTTTCTCGTGTTTGCTCCCCCTGCTGTAAGAACCAAATAATGCGAGATCTGTTACACCATATTTTCTTGCAAGCTCAGGTTTTATTCTCTTTAGTTTCTCTATGATTATTTTGTTATCCATCTTTTCAGGCTACAGGATTGTTAAATTTGTTGAACACTAAAATTATTTTATTATATATTCCTTGTTCGATATTCTAATGTGCTTCCAGCCAATTCACTCCCACACCAACTTCTGCTTCAACAGGAACTCCATTTGGCAGCGGCAACGCACTTTTCATATTTTCAAGAATGAGTGGCTTTAATACATCCACTTCTTTTTCCAACGCATCAAACACCAATTCATCATGCACCTGCAAAATCATTCTGCTTTGCAATTTTTCTTTTTGCATGGCCGCATGAATTTTTATCATCGCAAGCTTTATCATATCGGCGGCAGATCCCTGGATTGGCGAATTAATTGCGTTTCGTTCTGCAAAACTACGCACGGTGAAGTTGGAGGAATTAATATCTCTCAACCAGCGTTTTCTTCCCATCAATGTTTTCACATAACCATTTTCTTTGGCGAAGTTGATCGTATCATCCATATATTTTGTGATGCCTGAAAATTCTTTTTTATAATTATCAATGATCTGTTTTGCTTCCGTTCTGCTGATACCCAGATTATCCGCCAAACCAAATGCACCTTGTCCGTAAATGATTCCGAAGTTCACACTCTTTGCTTTGTAACGCATTTCTTTTGTTACTTCACTCTCAGGAACGTTATACACTTTTGCTGCGGTGGCTGTATGAATATCTTTATTTTGTTTGAATGCCTCAGCCATGTTCTGATCACCGCTAATTGCTGCAACAATGCGCAATTCTATTTGAGAATAATCAGCACTTATCAAAACATGATCTTTGCTTTTTGGTATAAATGCTTTACGAATTTCTTTTCCTTTTTCTGTTCGGATAGGAATGTTTTGAAGATTGGGGTTATTGCTGCTCAATCTTCCTGTAACAGCAACAGCTTGTGAATAACAAGTATGCACCCTGCCTGTTTTTGGATTGATCATACTTGGCAGCGCATCAACATAGGTTGATTTCAATTTTGTGAGCTCGCGGAAAATCAAAATATCATTTGCCACTGCATGTTGATTCGCCAATTTTGCCAACACATCTTCACCCGTTGCATACTGACCGCTCTTTGTTTTCTTTGCTTTAGGATCAAGCTTTAAATGTTCAAACAAAACTTCACCCAATTGTTTCGGAGAACCAAGATTGAATTTTATTCCGCAACAATCAAACACACGTTGTTCAGCAGCTTTCGCTTCCATATCCAACTGAATGGAGTAATCCTTTAAAAAATCAACATCAATTTTTACTCCTTCAAATTCCATTTCTGTAAGCACCTGCACCAAAGGATTTTCAACTTCATTAAAAACTTTTTCTACTTCTTTTTCTTTCAGTAGCGGAACAAAAACGTTTTTCAGTTGTAATGTTATATCTGCATCTTCAGCAGCATATTCTTTTATTTTTTCAATCTCCACATCGCGCATGTTGCCCTGGTTCTTTCCTTTCTTACCAATCAATTCCTCAATATGAATCGGCTCATATTGCAAATACTGCGCACTCAGCAGATCCATGTTCCGCCTGCCTTCCGGCTCTATCAGATAATGCGCAAGCATCGTATCAAATATTTCTCCTTTCAATTCAACACCATACCATTTCATCACGATCAGATCATATTTAATGTTTTGTCCAACCCACAATTTATTTGTATCATCAAACAAAGGTTTTAACTGCTCAAGAATTTTTGCAGTTGCTTGCTGATCTGCAGGACAAGGAATATAATAACCGGAAGCAATTTTGTGTGCAAAGCTCAATCCAACCAACTCAACATTGTTTGGATCTGTGCCCGTAGTTTCTGTGTCAAAACAAATTTCTTTTAGTGGAAGCAATTCTTTTATAAGTTCATTAATTCCTTCTTCTGTATCTACAACTTTATAATCATGCGGAGTGTTGCTGATGTTCTTATCTGCTTTCAATCCTAATGCGACTTCTTCTTCACCGTTTGTTGATTCTTTCACAACAACAGTTGTCTTCACTTGCACGGCAGTTGTTACAACGGCATTTCCAAACAAATCTGTTTGCACGCCAACTGGCACCGATTGAAACGCATTGAATTCTTCACCCAAAACTCTTTTGCCAAGTGTTTTAAATTCAAGCTCTGTAAACACTTCAATTAATTCTGTTTTATTCCAATCCTTCAAACGAAAATCTTCTTCATGAAACTGCACGGGAACATCAGTAATAATCTTCGCAAGTTTTTTACTTAGAATTGCACTTTCTTTTCCATTGCGGATTTTTTCTCCAAGAGCACCTTTAATATTATCCGCATTCGCAATAACATTTTCAAGTGTACCGTATTCCTTCAATAATTTTGCGGCGGTTTTTTCGCCAATACCGGCAATGCCGGGAATATTATCAACCGCATCGCCCATCAATCCAAGAATATCAACCACCTGCTCCACACGATCAATGTTCCACTTCTCGCAAATTTTTTTCGCGTCAAGAATTTCAAAATCTCCACCCTGGTAACCGGGCTTGTAGATGTACACATATTTATGAATAAGCAATTGCCCGTAATCTTTATCGGGCGTAACCATATACACATCATAACCTGCATCTGCAGCCTGCCATGCAAGTGTTCCTATCACATCGTCCGCTTCATATCCATCCACTTCAACAACAGGAATATTAAAACCTTTTATGATTCTTTTAATATGATCAATTGATGCAAGCAGATCTTCAGGTGTCTCCTGCCTGTTCGCTTTGTATTCCGCAAAATCTGTTGAACGTTCTGTCGGAGCAAACGTATCAAAACATACAGCCATGTGCGTTGGCTTTTCACGGTTTATCAGATCAAACAAAGTATTCGTAAATCCAAACTGCGCGTTGGTGTTAAGTCCTTTCGATGTTATGCGCGGATTGCGTATCAATGCATAATAAGCGCGAAAAATTAGTGCAAATGCATCCAGTAAAAATAATCTTTTGCTCATGCAGCTAAGATAGCAAAACGTTTGTAGTTTAAAGTTTGTGGTTTATAGTTTGCCATTTTTTTATGAACCCAACAGTATTGCTGCTATTAAGCTTCGTTGCGTCGCACTCTTCAACGCATTTGTTCTCTCTTGAACCGTAATTTATTTTCTTTTGCAGTAAATTTATTTTTCATTTCCTGGTAACACGATGAATATCCTCATAGCACCAAACGCTTTTAAAAATAGTATTGACGCAAAAGATGCCGCTGAAGCAATAAAAGAAGGATTGCAACAAAGCAAACTGCGATGCACATGCGAATGCTTTCCCGTTGCAGACGGTGGCGATGGAACTGCTGCGCTTCTTATAGAAAAATTAAACGGCACAATCATTCATACAAAAATTCATGATCCTCTCGGCAGAAAAATCTTTGCTTCATTCGGCATGATCGATAGTGGAAACACTGCTGTAATTGAATTAGCAGATGCCTCAGGTTTAAGATTGTTAAAACCGGAAGAATATAATCCGTTACACACTTCAACTTTTGGAACCGGTGAAATGATAATTGAGGCATTGGATAAAGGTGCAAAAAAAATTATACTTGGCATTGGCGGCAGTGCAACTGTTGACGGCGGCACAGGAATTTTAAAAGCACTTGGTATGCGTTTTCTGGATGCAAAAGAAAATAAATTACAAAACCTGCCCGAAGAACTTATTCATCTCGCATCAATTGATACTTCAACCATTGACAAAAGAATTTTCAACACCAAAGTAATTGTGATGTGTGATGTACAAAATTTTTTGTTAGGCGAGGAAGGCGCTGCAAAAATTTTCGGACCACAGAAAGGCGCAACACCCGAAGCTGTAAAAACGCTGGAAACATCTTTAACAAAATGGCGGGATGTAACACTCCGGCAAACTGTAAAAGATATGTCCGTAATAAAACACGGAGGTGCGGCAGGCGGTGTAGCGGCAGGTCTCGCAACTTATTTAAATGCAAAACTTGTAAATGGTATTGATTATTTTTTACAACTCACCAATTTTAATAAAGCACTGCAAAAGGCAGATTTAATCATCACCGGTGAAGGAAGTATTGATGAACAAACGTTGGAAGGCAAAGGACCTTTTGGTGTTGCACAAAAAGCAAAAGAAAAAGATCTTCCT
>Ga0207706_10002122_pt1:7500-19427 | contig 19427 bp, 10 predicted proteins | sample KBSC53metaG_FD_184318 | JGI IMG/M metagenome (GOLD analysis project Ga0207706, IMG submission 184318) | Corn rhizosphere microbial communities from Kellogg Biological Station, Michigan, USA - KBS C5-3 metaG (SPAdes) (version 2) | ecosystem: Host-associated > Plants > Roots >... | reverse complement strand
AATCTATTTTGGGTTGAACCGACAACCTGATTGTGTGGTTATTCTTCATCCAGATAGAAAGTCATCGGTCATACTGGAAGCTGATCGATCACAAATACCTATTGCATCCTTAGTTGATTCTACGATCCCATGGAAATTAGATAAAAGAATCAATTATTCCATCCCTGCGAATGATCCTATGCGGCTCGTATATCTATTTCGTAATTCGATCACGAAAACTGTGATTCTTGAACGGAAAAGAATCACTGCAAAGAACAGAACACCTCGTTCCCATTTATCTTCTTGTACGGAGAAGTCCGCCGCTGGAATAATAATCCACTCCAGAGAAGTTTCTTCTTGGGCGGAGTTAGGATCTGAACTTCTCCCTGTAGTGGCCAACTACTTGCAAATTTATAGCGAAGGTGCAGTACCGCAGCCACAAGGGGGGGCAGCCCAAGTAGTTCAGGGGACGCCAACGCCAGCCCCACAAGAGGCCCCCCTACCCTCAATTGTGCCACCTTCTTGTTACTCGCTGACCGGGTATGTGGAGGATTGGGTTGCTTGCAATCCGACTTTCATGAGTGATGCTTTAAATGAGAATATGATGGGTCGGGGCTCTTTAGTTCACTCCTCTGGCTTTCCAGCAGCTTCAGGTAGCGGGCCCTCCCTTAACCCTGCTGTGGCCTCTACCCCCTCCTCGTCGTTTTTCCAAGGGGTTGGTTCTGCTTTGGAGGCCGCCGCGGCACCGGCGGAACCCGGGGAGGAAGTTCAGCAGGGGGCCATTGAGGCTCTAAATGTCGCTGCGCTTCCCGGTGTTCCTCAGGATGAGCTGTTTGGAGCCATGGAGCAAAACCTCGGGACAGCCCGCCCTTCCTCAGGTTCCAGCGGCCCCGCCTGCAGCTCCAATTCATCAAGATATTGAGCCTATGATTCTAAGTGCAAAAAGCTCAATATACAACAACTTAACAATTTTACGTGGGTCCATGGACCCAAAGGAAGCAACGGAATTAACGGAAACAATTTTTTATAAGAAGAGCCAAATCCTGCGGGAGCTGGAGCGTTTAAATGGCCCGGTTAATGGCCCAATACTTTGGCAAGATGGCTGGGATACCATACCATCCGAAACCCCCAAAGCGGTAAGGAGTATCAGCCGAATACGTTGGATATGATCCGGCGCAGTTTGCAAAGATATGGGCTAAATAGTGACTACTATAAAAAATTCTTAAATGAGAGGGTTCATACCATGGAAAATGCAAAATCCACTAAGTTGAAACTTGAGGATCTTACAATAGCCAAATTGGATGAATTGAATCAAGCCAAGCTAATTGTGGGTCGATGGGAACGAAATACGAATAATATAATAAAAAAAGAACTACGTTACCCTGATTTTTCTTCTATGAAGAAAGTACGTAGGCACTCCTCAGCGAGGACGCGGGTTTTAAAGTCGGTTCTACACATTCGAGAAGACACACCGGCTGGATCAGAATTCTATCGGTCGCGGAGTCGGCGGACGGCTCTGCTCCAACTTCATCGAGGTGAGACGCAATCTCCATGGCTCCATGTATTTTGCATGCTCTAGCGTATGTAGTGTTTCCTTCGTTAGTTTCATTCATTTCAGTTCGTTTCTAGTTGCTTGCTGGACTTGCCCCGTACCTTTATTTGCCTTGCATGGTTTTCCATTTTCATCCTGCTGTGAAACCAATGTATATAGCTTTCATTACTTGCTTGATAAAGCCTTAATAAATTGCTAGGTGGATAAGTGTATCGCTATGATTGGCTATAAGTCTCAGAATTCAAGTTACACTATGCTGGAAAACAAGCTAATATAAGAGAACCAGTAGCTTAATTGATATCTCAACGTATGAGTGATCTGTTATTGTAAAATGCTCATATAAAATAAATGCGGTTGAATTGTGATGGTGTCTGCCTACTTGTAGTTTGTATTTGCAGTTTAGATGATATGATTCCTCAGTTCATTTGATTTCCTATTCAATAAAATAGTAATTGTGTGATAAGATGATAATTACCCGATGACCAAGGTGGTCAAATTGGTACTTGTCAGGAGATGTCATGAAACAAACATGCAAGCATAATTTATTAATTATTTTGTTCCAGATGTAGTGTAATACTTCAATAGAATGATATGCTGCATAGGAAGAGTGCTGTTGCTATAGCTGTTCCTATTTCAACTAGGTAGGCCTTCGGTATTCATGCTTCCTTCTATCAAGAGCATTGTGGCAGTACGAAATCCTTCCTCAGCCTTGTTTATAATTTTCACCGGGCATATCTTATTTTTGGACACTTGCTGCATTCTAACCCAATCGCTTACCCGTTCGCTTCTTTCCATTGCTTCAACGCTTGTTTCAAGCAATAGTCAAGAGTTACTAAAGTAGTTTGTCCTATTCAAAGCTATAATCAGTGACTAATATGCACACAACAATAAAGACAGTTGTTTTTTCTAGTGAGAAATCGAGTACTGTTTTTACACAGCTATAGCGTCTGTGAATTTGACAGAAAAGCAAGGTGAAAAGCCCACTACGCGGTAGGTCGACATTCCTTCTTCTTTCCAAGCTTCTGGTGGTATCTATACCTTTCGAGACCAAGCCCTGCTACAATTCATTGCTGGAAGAGACTGCTAGATTGATTTTGAATAGTTCGCTTCAGGGTTGTAGATAATGCTCTATCAAAGAGCGCCAGCGTACGTGCTCGAAAGCGTTAGTCAACTAGCTACTTGTCCTTGGTTTTATCTAGTGTGCCCCTTCATTCAATCTCTAACTCAATGTCTACCCACATACCTTTCCTTTCTGAATCAGAGCTTTGCTTACACATCTAATTCTACATTTGACCCATTTGACAGATATTTTCTAAGGCTGAAATCACACAGTTCTTATCCCGGCATCTTACTTACTATTTTTAAAACGACTACTCTTTCCTTTTCCTTTAGGGTTATGGGGTGATAATCTCCCGTTGCTATGGGGGAAGTCACTGAGAGCTCTGAGTCGGATGAGGTGGAAACTTTGCTCTTTCTCCTTGGCCGGAAGGAAAGAAACTTGCTACCTTCAGGAAGGCTGTTTCCCTCGGCTAGATAGAATGGATATCCATTTGTTGAGAATAGAAATAAGCCTCCCTCCTAGAGATGCCCCACTATCAATGAGAACCTTTAGGAAACCTAACACACATCTGCGCCGTAAAGAACTCTTGATCAGCTTGCTCAGTAGTCATAGCTTAACGGAAGGAAATCCTCGTTCACTACCTACATGCTCCACCGGGGGTACGCCCCAACCCGATCTTCCATAATGCATCAAGCTAGCCTTAGGCACCAATTCTCACACACCAATGCAAGGGAATTACGCCGATGAGTGAAACCCCCCTTTTATCAACTGAACACTTCCCCTTTCCTTGAACCAGAAACGGCAACCGGCACCTCAAGAACAGAAAGAATGGAGTTCGTGATGCCCTTAATGGACGGAAGGATGATAGGATAAGGATAAATGGCAATCAACAAGAGCAGAGGTTAACACCCTGGTATCGACTAGTTGGTTGGAAAGCGTTTTGGCAAGACCTCCCTAGTGCCTGTTCAGAAAATACGTATCGTGATATCAGTATCGGGGTGGTATTGGTTCGGGTCTCATCTCAAATAAGCTTGACCTAAGAACCGCCCATTTAATAATATATATAGACCGGGTTCATTGGACTTATCAATTTCCTTTTATTGGTGGGTTAGGGCCTCGGTTGGTTAGGGAATTACCTCCACACGAACGAGTATTTATTAGCAGCACGGGCAGAGTTTGACTCTGGTGCATTTTCACAGAAGAGCACTCACTACTTAGCGGAGTGTGTTAGCCTCATTTCCAACTACTAGTTTTACATATAAACTTCGTGAGAAAGATTGGAGTTTCGAGGCCCCATACTGACTGAAAGAATAGTACCTTGCATTTTCTAATAGATTTTATAGAATATACTCTTTTTGACTTTCATAATGGTCTTTTCTTTCTGAATCCGAGCGGAGTATTCCTTCCTTAGAGCTCTTTCCTGGGCGACCTGGCTTGCTTGTAAATATATAGTGGGTAATTTTGGCATAGTCGATCAGTTCATTACTAGATTCTCCAACTTAGGGAATACTTTCTTCTTTTCCTACTCTTACCTGCCGGGGAATTGACTTAACTTAAATGAGTGAATTTACTACAATACAAGACAAAAGAAGCAAGACCTTACAATAGCAATTCAACGTAGAAAAATAGATTTTATTTTCTCACTTAAAATTCCTTCATAAGAAACTCATCTCTATACTCCTTGCCCTACTACTCTTCTCATATATAGGTGGTTTTTTATACCTCTATTGCCATTTCTTCATATTCGAATTTATCCCCACTGTCCAGCCCTATCTCAGTTTAAACTCCAATATGCTTCCCTAGTTCCTAAGCATAGACATTACTAAAGAAAGTCATCTATCTCATAGTTCCACTTTGATACCTATCCGTTTTTCAAACCCTATAGCAGGTAGCTCAGACTAGTACCATCTTTCTTGACGTTGCATTTCCAAACTCAAAACATACGATAGTAGATCTTAGTCCGGCAGCAAAAACGACTAGCGTCGCTTCAACAACAGATATAGAAGAAGAAAGAACTCATAGAGAGATATTATAAGCTACTTTACCTCCTTACCTGCTTGCTTAGCAGGATGCGTATATACCAGACCTAAGTTACCTACTTTCCTCTCCTCTACTATGAAAAGAAAGAAAGCCTACTACTCTTGTGTTGACTACAGAAAAGAAAGAACTCATATCGTTAAGCGAGAGTGACTTTCGCTTACGGGAAGCAGCACAGGCGAAGTACTCTCGTGAATAGAAATAAAACCGCTAGTTCAAAGCAGTTCAAGCCAAAAAGAATAACCTCTTTCGGCGGGACTCAGTTCCAAGCACGGTGGACTGCGGGATGCTTACTCTCATCTCTCTTTCAGGATTGATTCCTGCTCACGATAGCTTGCTTGGCTACTTTACTATACCTCTGAATCCTTCTCTACCCAACTGACATATCTCTATTCTCCGCGGCATCACTCAGTCTCTGATTGTCTTAAGGGCAGAGCTCACTCTCCCAACTATCCGGACAGGTATCTCATTGATCTTTCATTTTCTTGATCTTCTATTAAATGATGAACTTGCTAATGCAACTTATTCTACTAAATGCTAGAAGCAAACCAACATGCTAGAGACAAAGCTAACAACTACTATTCGAGAAAAGGAAGAAATAAAGAAATAAAACAACAACAGGTCTTTGCAATACATCAGTATTCTTCTACAACAAGAAGAAGAGGCAATACATAAGTATTATTCATAAACAAGAAGAAGAGGCAATACATAAGTATTATTCATAAAGGCAATATCTCTACACACCACACCTGAAAAGAAAATACTGAACAATACAATACTTATGCTCACTACACTCTTGATCAGGAAGTACCAGCTCCTCATAAGTGAGACAACAGAACAGAAGTAGAAGCTACCGGATTCACGCCCGCTAAGAAAACCTCTTCTTCTTTAGATCCTGAAAAAACGAAAATAAGTAAGAAGGAGCAGTAGTAGGAAGACTTAAGTGACTTCGTTCATTTACGTTGAGATAGACGAGTAACTACTTTTTTCTATTTTTCAGGATCTACGGTCACCGCGGAGGGCAGCCTTCACGATGAGCGATTGCTGTTCTTCCAGCAGCGCCCTCTTCCGCATTTCAAGAATGCGGATTTGCCTCCGAACATCCTGTGTATGATTGTGTATCCAAAGTTGTGCATTGGGCATCCAAAGTTGTGGATCGACGGAATAGAGAAACAGGGGGTCCTGAAGGAAATCTAAACTTTCTTTGCAGTAATGCAAGCTTATCGTTTTCTAGAGCCTGCTGTTCCTGAGGTATTATGGCGAGTCTTGCTGCGATATCCATCGCTTTGACTCGGCACTTGTCCCGCAAAATGGAGAGTGCGCCGAAGCTTCTATTTATAGGCGAGCCTATTCTTTAGCGGAAGAATTTCTTATTAGAAGTCCTTTTTTTAATAGACTGTAACATAGATAATTTGCCCGGCACCCAGCAAGAGGATGCGCCGCAACGGCTTGATAGCTATCAAGAAATCCTGCCTGTTCAGAGTAAGAAAACGGATGCGCTTTAGCTTTCGCGCTAGAAAGAGATAATGAATGCGAGCAAGTGAGTAACGTAGATTCTACACGTTATACGTTACTCATTTGTGTAGAACATAAGAGAGCCCTCCATTAGTGCAAAAAAGAATGAATCCCTTGATAAGGCCCCCGGGTATCGACACGCGGCTTAATCCCGATCACATCCTGAGGCAATAATAGAGCGAATAATGAAAAGAGTACTCCACCACGAGCAGCGAAAGCACGCTCAGCCAATCCTCACTCGACGGCTCCGTCCTTGCTTAAGGAAAAAGCCGAACCACTCGCAGATGGATCTTTTTTTTTCTACCTTTACTGCTCACTCTGTCAGTCCACTAACACCAAACATATTCACGTCATGAAAGAATAGATTCCAGATAAAAAGTATACTAGCACATATTCACGTCATTAAAGATTAGATTCCAGATTTTGGGTATAAAGTATACTCTCACAGATTCATCCTTGAGTGCGTGAAGATAGGGCAAGGTAATGCGGAGAATGCCACGACTCTTATATGTTTCAAATCGGGATGGCATGTGTCATTTCTTATAAGGGTCAGGGGCGTAGCGAGAGAGAGAGATAGCTAACCTAGCCATTGGCGGAGAGAGGGAGGCAACTGAAGCTTTTAGAGTCGGGTTTAGGTCTTCTTTTTGCTTGCCAGAATCCATCAACAGGGGCTCCACAGGGAGGTATTTATTCCATAAAGTTATCAAGTTATAGTGGAATTACCAACCGGACTGGCTTTCTCCAAGAGAGGGTTTTGTCTTTTCCGCTTCCTCGCGCAAAGAAAAAAAAAAGAATCTCTTCTACGGCTACGGCTCCACCCACGAATCTAGGTACTGAGAGACCTCACAGCTAACCTCATTCCTCGCTTCATAAGCACATTGTTTAATTACCCTTGATTGTGTCCTCTGGCATCCAGATCAACGAAAATGCTCATCTTGTGGCTCTATTCTCCTGTTCTCCGTTTGAATACTACCGGGTAAGGTGGCTCGGTGAGAACATAACTAGCCCTCCCGTCAGCAAAGTGAAACCCCCTCCTCTAGGCTTGTTACAGTGGTGGGTGATGCACGTCGAGACCCAATGAATTGGACTTGATCATCACCATCTGCGCCCGCATCTTTGCTTGCACCGTCCGACTGTGATTTCTCTGGAGTGTCAAAGATGAGATTAAAGCTTGGCATTTAAGACTGTTATGCATGGAACTTTGTGGCTGCCTTTTTATTTTAGTATTACGCGGTGCCTTCTTTCCAAGGTATGGCGTATCTTCGCTATTAGGGATTGCAGTCTTATCAGAGGGGTTCTCGGCGTGCCATGCGTGTTATCAGTTTCTGACTGGGGTGCCACTGGTGGGGTTAGGATTCGGGGAGATCTTAGAGGTGGTGAAACTGCTCAGAGAAACCCTGGTTCATACCTTTAGTGGGTTCAGACTGGAATTTACGTCCAGGGACGGGGGAGGAGCGCCACTAAGCAGACTCCTGCTCCAAGTGCTGGGTCTACTTGTTGCTTTGAACGAAGAAAAGGGGCAATTGAACATTGGAATTCCCCTTCGACGTTGGGGAAACCGGCTCACAGTAGCTCTGGGTCGGTTACAGAAAGAAGGGCTGGAATTCAATCTGACCAACGGCGCTTCGATTACTAAGGGTAAGGGAGCGCATCAGGCTCTACTTATTCTACGCCTTACAGGCTGACCCGAAAGAGGATAAGATAAATTTTTGGTTCTTCCAACATCTGGTAAGGAGAAGAGCTTTGGGTTTCCTAAGGGGAGCCCCACCAAGCGGGTTGAAAAGCCTCCACTCGAGTTTAATTAAAACCCTAGTCAAAGAGATACCCGAACTTATGGGGGAAGTGAGGCAGAAGCAGGAATCTTGTCCTTTCTTTAGCTCGCTGGTGTGAGCTGAGCTTGGCTATCCGAGCCGAGGAAAGATGTCAACCAATGGACAACGTACGTAGTAAAGATCGTGTATTTACAACGGAATAGTATACAAAGGAATTCTTCGAACACATATAGGTTACCAGGATACCTAACAAACTTCTCAAAAACCCAAACAGGAAGAACCATTACCCTTACTAGTACCAAGGCTAGAGATCCGGATTTGAACCAAGGAATGGAATCAAATGCAACAAGAAAAAGGTATGAATGAACCGTTAGAAACAAGCTAAGATATCTGGATTGCCAATCAAAGGAAGTAAGAAACTATTCTCTTCTCTTTTCTTTTCAGGTTCTAGTATACGCCTACATAAAGAGAAACCTTAACCTTGCTTGCTTGTCTTGTAACTGGAAACCATAGACCCGGAAACCGTATCAAACCATATCAAATAACAGGAAGAAGCAGGAATGGAAACATAAACCGTCAGAACCACGGAAAGAGATCCTGATTCCCAATCTTCGGCTGTAAGAAACAGAAGGATGATTCAGTATACTAGACTAGCACATCTCGATACCCCTTTCCTTTAGCCAAGAAAAATAGACACGATGTCGTTTTATTTTTTCGCATTGGAAAAGACTATCCATAACCTATGTCCCTAACCGGATTCTGTGTCAGAAAGCGTGAATCTTTATTGCATTCCATGCTCTGCCTTCGCCCGAGCGGTCTCCAGGGAAGGAAGCCAATAATGGGTGTGTCAGGGTGGAATAAAGAAATAGGAAAGAAAAGCCTATCAGTAAAGAGAGAACCCTTACCAAGAAACGGCTTCCACCAAGGTAATGAATACTACCTCTCAAGCAAGGGAAACCTATGAAGACAGAAAAGAGAACCCTAAAGGTTAGAGCCAAGGCAAGAAAGAATGCTAAACCTAAGAACCTGTCCTTTAAAGGTTATACGAAGACAGAAAACTTACCCAGACCAGAAAACACATTCCTTAGAACCATAGGTCTATTCAACGAACTAGTCCGGAGCCGGGCATAGTAAAATACTTATTACTAGCCTCCTCTGGGCCTCGCTTACACCCTATCCGCATAAACCCACGGAACCTTTTTCATGTGTGCCTAACCAACTGGTTCACGTTTTCAAGTAGTATTTCTCGGTTATGAATCACGAGTCTCAACTCGGAGTTGCTCTTTCTTTTACCCGGATATTGCAATGGACGAAGTAGACAGTCAGGTATTTGGATGCTACCGTTCGAGATTGTGAAGTCGTCTGGTCCACTTAGCTTCTGCACGATCTAGAGTTTCCAATACTACTTACTTTTACTTTTACTTTACTAGAAACGAGAGAGCAATACGAACGAAGACCAATCCATAGGCCCTACTGCGCATTCTCCTAGCTAGAAAACTGTTCTATCGAGACTGCCCACCTCATATTTGCGAGCGAGGGATGAAGCAGTAGTACGGACTAGAGGCGACCGTTACAGCCACCTTCACTGCAACTTCTAATCAATATAGATCGTAATGAAAAGCAAGGGTATGTGTTTGATTCGCCCCATGGTGGCAGCTTTCCATGAATTGACGTAGAAGCAACCATCCGAGTACGGGAAACCCTGAGTTTACTTTACTTTACGATACTTTACGAAACGAAGGAAAATAGCAATGGAATGGAATAATGCTATCCGTACGCTATTGATATTCCTAGCGCTATCCCTTTTCTTTGCAAAGAAGCCCCTTCCCTTAATAAATTGAAAACATCATAAGGCTTTACTCAAAAAAGTCAGATTTGGCTCGGGTGCATCAAAACTTGCAACCCTCAGAGTATCCTGATATTGATGAGGTGGCCTTTTCCTTTGCCCTTTTTCTTTCGCCCTTTAACCCGGAAGAAGAACGAAGAGGATCTTGTCCAAAAGATGATGTCGGATATTTTATTTAAGTGATGCCAAAAAGCGCTAGCTTCTAGTCTAAGTCTGAAAAAAAAGGAAGGGAGAATGAAAATTAGATGGAATCATCGCTTTCATAAAAAGTAAATCCAAAGAAATAATATTGAAATTATCCTTTGCCTTCCTTGCCGGGATCAATCAGCAGGCTAATGCAATCAGAGGTGGGTGGGAGTGAAGTAGGTTTCGCGAGCATACACCCATATACTAAATATGTGGTGAGCATCCAATTCGTTGAGAATCGAGATGGTAGGTAGGGCATTGTGCTCAGTGAGTGAGGCATGCTCTTGCCTTCTTTTAGTGCTTCTTTAGTTACCCTACGCACACCATTGAGTTCACGTGATCTTTGTGCGTGCCCAAAAAGTTCTAACTAAAGAACTTTAAACCGAAAGCAGACCGAATAAGTAGTTGTTGAAGTAGCTCTTTTGTCAAGTAGTAGCTCTTTGACCCAAGCCTCCTAATATAATAGCTTTTCGCTTTATCTTTAAAGAGGAGAGGTTAGAGGAGGGGAATCAAAAGAATGGAGTCAGATCCACCTTCATACATAAGTAGAAGTGCTAGTCTAGGCATGTTCCTTTCAAAGAGGATCGATCAGTGTAAGTCCCTATAATCTTTATTTTTATAGGCTAGCTTCAATACGTCTGGGCCAAGGGCTTTCAAATCCAATATCCCTTCCTCGCTCCGCCCCTCATCCACAAAGCTTACGAAAAGAAGGAATTCCAGATAAGGGAGCCACTTCGTGTGTATACGTGGAACTACCAAGTCTGAATTGGGCAAATAGACGACATCAAAAGTCTAAAAAGAATCTCAGAGGAGGACCGAAGAGAGTAAGTGATCTTTTTCCCTAAGCTATAAAACAGGAGTAGTCAATCCACTTGGGATACTTTCCCGCTGTGCGCCTCTTCTTTCTTCCATTGTTTCATTTTATCCCGCTCACTGCCCTATGGACCGCATTCATCGATATTGGAATGAATTCATAAAAAATGATAACTAGGGCGTAGCGTAGCATAAAAGAGAATGAATAGTAGCCTACTTAAAGCAAGCTTTCATAGGCCATGTTACTCTTTACTCGGCTGTTCGTTCAAGAAAATCAAATCAAGTACAAGTAGTAGTGCCAACAGTCTCATGCAAATAAATCGTTCATCCTTGGAGGGTGTTTTTACTTGTAAAGAAAGTTTTTATCAAATCAAAGGTGCGATTCTCTCCTCTTACAATAGCCTGTGAGAATGCCAGTGCCCAACTATTCTGTCTCGATCTTAAGCTTAAGTAAGAATGATAAGTCTTCGAGGCAATAAAAGCATAAATCGCCATCACCAGTCATTAAGTAAGGGTCGATGAAATTGGGGGGCTTTCGTTGAAGATCTCAGTTCTTTCGCGCATATGGAGTCAGTCCATCCCGAGCATCACAAGCTTCCTGAACCTTTTCCTTCACACAGTGATGAGGTAGTCGAATTCCTATATGTCGATAACTTGTGTAAAAGCTCTTGTAGAAGTAAGAGTCCCTCTGAGATCTTTCGTTAGCCCGAACGAACACTCTTCCTCTGAGATAGAATCAAATAAGTGACAAATGAATGGTAACACATGGTACCTATCCGTGGTCGGGAAATGCTTTGTGCCCTGTGTCCTTGCTTTGCTCTACCGAAGGATGACGCAAGGTTTTTCTAACAACAGTGTTCGGTTACCATATCTTTGAATGACAAAATGCCCGGTCCTCCAATCGTTAGAAAGAACCTTCCTTCTTATATTATATCTACTAGAAGATCTATGCGCCGGTATTTAGTAGTTCAATGAAATAGAAGGTCTCGATAAGTTCGAAAGTCGATAGAAAATCCGTCTTTAGTCTATAGATAATCCATCTGTCATCAGAAAGGATTTGATGGCTTACTTCTTGAGTATGACACTCTTCTCAATCCTCTCCTGGCACAACTACCTTCGAGTCCGTGCCTTTCTATTAGCAGGATTGGATTATGCGACCGCACCCTT
>Ga0207706_10002121_pt1 | contig 19428 bp, 25 predicted proteins | sample KBSC53metaG_FD_184318 | JGI IMG/M metagenome (GOLD analysis project Ga0207706, IMG submission 184318) | Corn rhizosphere microbial communities from Kellogg Biological Station, Michigan, USA - KBS C5-3 metaG (SPAdes) (version 2) | ecosystem: Host-associated > Plants > Roots > Rhizosphere > Soil ... | reverse complement strand
CGCTCGTGGCGCTGGCGTTCATGTTCGCCGTCTTCCTCGCCCGGCCGTGCCCCTTCTACATCCTCGACGAGGTCGAGGCCGCGCTCGACGACATCAACATCGACCGCTTCCTCCAGCTCGTGAAGCGCTACTCCGACCGCGCGCAGTTCATCGTGGTCACTCACCAGAAGCGCACGATGGACGCGGCCGACACCCTCTACGGCGTGAGCATGGGCGGCGACGGCATCTCCCGGGTGGTGTCCAGGAAGCTGGCTGGACATTCGTCCGAGGAGGGGGTCCTATCGTCCGCTGACGAGGCCGCCGCCTAAGGGTTTCCCGCCACCGGTCGATTTCTCCGTTTGGGAGATCAGACCTACGGAGGTGGGTTGTGCGGGGCCGGACCTTTGTCGTTGCACTTGTTGCGCTTCTGAGCTTGCTCACCGCCACCGCGGTCGCGGGAGGCCACCGCGTCGTGATCGGCACGAAGAGCGGCGACGAGCTGACCATGGGCGGCGACGGCGACCGCGTGTTCGCGCGCGCCGGTGACGACACGGTCGACGGCGGCGCCGGCAACGACCGTCTCCGCGGCGGAAGGGGCGATGACGACCTCTCCGGCGGCCCGGGCAACGACCGCCTGCGCGGCGGCCAGGGCGAGGACCACCTCGACGGCGGCGAGGGCGACGACTACCTGAACGGCCGCGGAGATGGCGGCGACCCGGACGAGATGGTCTGCGGCGAAGGCAGCGACACCGTGGTGCTCGGCCGCAACGACGTGGTCGTCGGCGACGATGGTTGCGAGAAGGTCAAGGGCCCCGGCGCGCCGCGCACCTGCGCCTCGCACCGCGACGGCTGCGAGGCCGCGCGGCCGTGTGTCGCCAGCACCCGCGAGTGCGGCGAGGACGACAACATGCCGTGCGCGTCGAACAGCGAGGGCTGCGACGAGCCCGTCGAGGAGCCGTGCGTCGCGACCCTGAACCGCGACTGTGACGACCCGGTCGCCGGCGAGCCCGAGGCCGATCCGGCCGCTAGGGCTCCCAAGCCGCGCGAGCCCGGCGCGTAGGCCGTTCAACCGCCGCCCCCAAGCCACGCTTGGGCGCCGGGACCCTATCCTCCGCGGGTCGATGGCCCGCACCTGGCATGAGCTCTTCGAGACCGGCGTCGATGCGCCGGAGTCCGCGATCGCCGAGGCGGCCGAGCCCGAGCGGCGCGGCTTCTTCAAGCGCCTGCGCGACAACATGGCCAAGACGCGCCAGGCGATCGGGGCGGAGCTGCAGACGACGATCTTCCAGTCGCTCGACGACGAGGCGTTCGAGCGGCTCGAGGAGACGCTGATCTACGCCGACGTCGGTGCACCGACCACCGCCAAGATCGTGGAGCGCCTCGAGATGGAGGCTCAGAGCGGGGACCTCCAGGGCGGCGAGGACCTGTCGCGCCGGCTGCGCGAGCTGCTCGCCGAGACGGCCCGCGTGGACGGCGACACGATCCCGCTGACCGAGCACCCCACCGTGATCCTGGTGACCGGGGTGAACGGCAGCGGAAAGACGACCACCATCGGGAAGATGGCCTGGCACCTCCAGAAGGAGCTGGGGCGTTCGGTGCTCCTCGCCGCCGGCGACACCTTCCGCGCCGCGGCGGCCGAGCAGCTCGAGCTGTGGGCGGAGCGCGCCGGCAGCGAGATCGTCCGCGGCCAGGAGGGCTCCGATCCCGCCTCCGTCGTGTTCGACGCCATCGAGGCCGCCAAGGGGCGCGGCCACGACGTGGTGATCGTCGACACGGCCGGGCGGCTCCACACCCAGCAGCACCTGATGGACGAGCTCCGCAAGGTGCGCAAGGTGATCGAGCGCCAGGCGCCCGGCGCGCCGCACGAGACGCTGCTGACGATCGACGCCACCACGGGGCAGAACGGCCTGCGCCAGGCGCTGCTGTTCCGCGAGGCGGTCGACGTGACGGGGATCGCCCTCACGAAGCTCGACGGCACGGCCAAGGGCGGCATCGCTCTCGCGATCGCCCAGGAGCTGGGCGTGCCCGTCAAGCTGATCGGGATCGGTGAGGCGCTCGAGGACCTGCGCCCGTTCGACCCGGACGACTTCGCCCAGGCGATCCTGGAACCGTGAGCGAGCTGGGGCCCAGCACGCGGGTGGTACGAGCGGGCCTGCCGCGGCCCGAGCAGGGCGAGCCGTTCCTCCCTGGGCCGGTCTTCGCAGCGCCCTACCACCTGAGCGGGGATCCCTACGCCGCCCCCGCCTCCTACACCCGCTATGGGAACCCCACCTGGGGCCGCTACGAGGAGGCGGTCGGAGGGCTCGAGGACGCGGAGGCGACCCTGTTCTCGTCCGGCATGGCGGCTGCCGCCGCGCTGCTCCTGACGAACTCGGCGCCCGGCTCCGTGGTTGCGATGGACGCCGGCTGCTACCACGGAGTCCGCGCCCTCGCGGAGACGCATCTCGAGCCGCGCGGCGTCGAGATCCGGCTCGCGCCGCCCGCCGGGCTCGCGGAGGCGGCACGCGGTGCGGACCTGCTGTGGCTCGAGTCGCCGTCCAATCCGGAGCTCGAGGTCTACGACCTGGCCGCGCTGACGGGCCTGGGCGTCACCACCGTGGTGGACAACACGACGGCCGGCCCGCTGCTCCAGCGACCGCTCGATCTCGGCGCGACGTATGCGCTGACCAGCGCAACGAAGCAGATGTCGGGACACGCCGACCTGATGCTCGGCTACGTGACCACCCGCGACGCGGAGCGAGCCCAGGCGCTCCGCGACTGGCGGCGCACCGCCGGGGCCATCCCCGGGCCCTTCGAGGTCTGGCTGGCGCACCGCTCCCTGCCGACGCTGGCCATCCGGCTCGAGCGTATGTGCGACAACGCGCTCGCGATCGCGCGCCTGCTCGCGGCCCGCGACGACGTGGAGGGCGTGCGCTACCCGGGCCTGCCCGGAGACCCCGGTCACGAGGTGGCGCGCCGCCAGATGAGCGGGTACGGGATGGTCGTCTCGTTCGACGTCGGGAGCGCCGACCGCGCGGAGCGCTTCCTGGAGACAGCACAGCTCGTCACCGACGCGACCAGCTTCGGCAGCGTCCACACCGTCGCCGAGCGCCGCGCCCGCTGGGGCGGCGACGCCGTCCCCGACGGCTTCATCCGCCTCTCGGCCGGCTGCGAGGACACGGCCGACCTGCTCGCCGACGTGGAGCGCGCGCTCGACGCCTCGGCGTCATGAGCCGCAGATAGGATCGATCGGGTGGACGACTGGGTCTGGTGGATGATCGCTGCCGGGGTGCTGGCGATCGGCGAGATCGCCACGCTCGGGTTCTTCCTCGGGCCAATCGCAGTTGCGGCGACGCTCGCCGCGATCGTGGCCCTTGCGGGGGCCGGGCTCGCCGCTCAGTGGATCGTGTTCATCGCGGCGTCCCTCGGATCGCTGCTCGTGCTGCGCCCGATCGCTCGCCGGCATCTCAAGACGCCCGGCCGCATTCGCACCGGGACGGCTGCACTGGTCGGCGGCCCCGCCACGGTCCTCGAGCGCGTGGACGCCAACGGCGGCCAGGTCAAGATCGGCGGAGAGGTCTGGAGCGCTCGGGCGTACGACCAGGACGACTCGTTCGAGCCGGGCGCCCGCGTGGAGGTCATGAAGATCGACGGCGCCACCGCGCTCGTCGCCGAATGAGTAAGACTGGAGCCCTATGGCAGCCCTGATCGTGCTCATCGTCGTTGCGGTCGTCGTGCTCGTCACGCTGTCGCGCGGAATCCGGATCGTGCCGCAGGCGCGCGCCGGCATCGTCGAGCGGCTCGGGCGCTACCACCGCACGCTCGACGCGGGCCTGGCGCTGATCATCCCCTACGTCGACCGGGTGAAGCCGCTGATCGACCTGCGCGAGACGGTGGTCTCGTTCCCGCCGCAGCCCGTGATCACCGAGGACAACCTCGTGATCAACATCGACACCGTCATCTACTTCCAGGTGACCGACCCCAAGGCCGCGACCTACGAGATCGCGAGCTACATCGGCGCGATCGAGCAGCTCACCGTCACCACGCTGCGCAACGTGATCGGCGGCATGACGCTGGAGGACACGCTCACCTCGCGCGACAACATCAGCGCCGCGCTCCGACATGTGCTCGACGAGGCGACCGGCAAGTGGGGGATCCGCGTGAATCGCGTCGAGCTCAAGGCCGTGGACCCGCCCGCCTCGATCCAGGAGGCGATGGAGAAGCAGATGCGCGCCGAGCGCGACCGCCGCGCCGCGATCCTGACGGCCGAGGGGGTCAAGCAGTCGCAGATCCTGACCGCGGAGGGCGAGAAGCAGTCGGCGATCCTGCGCGCCGAGGGTCAGCGCGAGGCCCAGATCCTCCAGGCCGAGGGCCAGTCGAAGGCGATCGAGACGGTCTTCGACGCGATCCACCGCGGCGACGCCGACCCGAAGCTGCTCGCCTACCAGTACCTCCAGGTGCTGCCGCAGATCGCCCAGGGCGAGTCGAACAAGGTCTGGATCATCCCGAGCGAGGTCACCGCGGCGCTGGGCCGGCTGAGCGAGGCGCTCCCGAAGCCGGATCGAGATCAACCCGGACCGTGACGTGCTCCGTGCCCACGGCGCGGACCATCGCGGAGTTCACCTTGTTCGGCAGCCGGCGCTGACGCTCGCGCCAGTCGTCGTCGTGGAGGACGTGCGCCGTGCCGGTGCGCCAGCGACGCCCGACTCGGACGCGCACGTGCGGATCGGCCTCGATGTTCCGGACGTAGGACGCCTTCCGGCCGTGCTCGGCCACTATCCACAGCGTGTCGCGGTCGACGGTCTTGCCGACCGGGATCTGGCGCAACTGACCGCTCCTCCGGCCGCGGGTCTCGAGGATGACCACGAGCGGGAGGGGCAGGCCCAGCCGCACCGCCGTGCGCACGACCGGGTTCAGGATCTTCGCGGTGAAAAAAGTTGATGCGCGACGCTTCGTCACACAGCTAGCCTCTCATCAGTGTTCGACGCCCTCTCCGACCGGCTTCAGGCCGCCCTCGACGACGTCCGCTCGCGCGGCAAGCTGACCGAGGATGACATCAACCAGGCCATGCGCCAGGTGCGTCTGGCGCTGCTCGAGGCCGATGTCAACTTCAAGGTCGTCAAGCAGTTCACCGCGGCGGTGAAGGAGCGCGCGCTCGGGCAGGACGTGCTCGGGTCGCTGAACCCGGGCCAGCAGGTCGTGAAGATCGTCTCGGACGAGCTCACGTCCCTCATGGGCGGAAGCGGCCGCGACCTCGCCCTGGCGAAGCCCGGCCCGACGGTCATCCTGATGGCCGGCCTCCAGGGATCCGGCAAGACCACCGCCACCGGAAAGCTCGCGCGCTACCTCCGCGAGGAACACGGGATGGACGTGGGCGTGGCGGCCGCCGACGTCTACCGGCCCGCCGCGGTCGAGCAGCTGATCAAGGTCGGCCAGCAGGCGGGCGCGCACGTGTACGAGCAGGGCACCGGCCGCGACCCGGTCGACATCGCCGAGTGGGCGCTCGACCAGGCGAAGCGCGACCGGCGCGACGCGCTGATCGTCGACACGAGCGGGCGGCTCCACATCGACGAGGAGCTGATGAAGGAGCTCGCGGAGATCAAGAAGCGCACGAAGCCGCATAACGTGCTGCTCGTGGTCGACGCCATGACCGGCCAGGACGCCGTGAACGTGGCGGAGCAGTTCGCCGAGACGGCCGACTTCGACGGAGTGGTGCTATCGAAGCTGGACGGCGACGCACGCGGTGGCGCCGCGCTCTCGGTGAAGGCCGTGACCGGCAAGCCGATCCTGTACGCGTCGACGGGCGAGAAGCTCGGCGACTTCGAGCGCTTCCACCCGGACCGGATGGCCCAGCGGATCCTCGGCATGGGCGACGTCATGACGCTCGTCGAGAAGGCCGAGAAGCAGATGGACGAGCGGAAGGCCGCCGAGCTCGAGAAGAAGATCCGCAAGGAGCAGTTCACGCTCGACGACTTCCTCGAGCAGATGCAGCAGGTCCGGAACATGGGGCCGCTCGGGTCGCTCCTCAAGATGATGCCGGGCATCGGCTCCCAGCTCGGCTCGCTGAACGTGGACGAGAAGGAGCTGGACCGGCTCGAGGCGATCATCCGCTCGATGACGCCGGAGGAGCGCGCGAACCCGAGGATCATCGACGGCTCGCGCCGGCGGCGGATCGCGCGCGGGTCAGGGACGAACGTTCAGGCCGTGTCCCAGCTCGTCAAGCAGTTCGCCCAGATGAAGAAGATCATGAAGCAGGTCGCGCGCGGCAAGATGCCATCGCTGCAGCAGCTTGCGGGCGGTCGCTAACCTCCACCGACCTATGTCCGTACGAGTCCGCCTCACCCGTGTGGGGAGCAACAAGAATCCGATCTGGCGCGTGGTCGTCGCCGACCAGCGCTCGCCGCGCGATGGCCGCTTCATCGAGACGATCGGCCACTACAACCCGCAGACGAACCCCTCGACGATCGTGATCGACGAGGAGCGCTTCCAGCACTGGGTGTCGCGCGGGGCGCAGCCCACCAACACCGTCAAGCAGCTCGTCAAGGCCCACGCGAAGGGCGTGGCCGGCGGCACCGCGACCGGGAGCGCCGGCGTGTCGCAGGCGCCCGCGGCGGTGGCCGAGCCGGAGGCCGCGGAGGCACCCGACGACGTCATCGAGGAGCGGGCCGAGGCGCCGGCGGAGGTCGAGATCGAGGCCGAGGCGGTCGAGGCCGAGGCGCCGGCGGACGACGAGACCCCCTCCGAGTAAGTGGAGGAGCTCCTCGAGTACCTCGCCCGGTCGCTCGTCGACCGCCCGGACGAGGTCAGCGTGGAGTCGTTCGAGGAGGACGACGGCACGCTCGTCCTCGAGCTGCACGTCGCGGATGACGACGCCGGGAAGGTGATCGGCCGCGGCGGTCGCACCGTCGCGGCGCTCAGGACTGTGGTCAAGGCCGCCGCCGTCCGCGATGAGAAGCGCGTACTCGTCGACGTCGTCGATTGACGCTCGTGACCGCCGGCCGCGTGGGCAAGCCGCACGGCCTGGACGGGAGCTTCTACGTGGAGCGGCCTCGGCACGAGCTGCCTGAGGGCGCGGAGGTCACGCTGGCGGGTCACGCCCACCGCATCGTCCGGCGCGCCGGGACCGATGAGCGGCCGCTGATCCGGCTGGCGGGCGTGGAGGACCCGGGCGCGCTCGGCGGCGAGCTGCTGCTGGTGGAAGACGAGCTCGGGCAGGGGGAGTGGCTCGCGTCAGACCTCGTCGGGCTCAGCGTGCCGGGCCTGGGGAAGGTCGCCCAGGTCATCGACGCGCCCTCGTGCTCGGTGCTCGAGCTCGAGGACGGGACCCTGATCCCGCTGGTGTCCGACGCGGTCCGGTCCGTGGATCTCGATGCCGGCGAGATCGAGGTGGACCGAGACTTCCTCGGATGAAGATCGACGTCGTCACGCTGTTCCCGCACTGGTTCGACTGGTTCAGGACGCAGCGCCACGTGACGAACGCGCTGGGGTTGGGTCACGAGCTCGCCCTCGTCGATCTCCGCGAGAGCACCCCGCTCAAGGCGGGCCAGGTGGACGACACGCCCTACGGGGGCGGGGCCGGGATGGTGATACGGGTCGACGTGGTCGAGGCCGCGCTCGAGGCGCGCTACGGCCAGGCGCCGCCGCCGCACAGGACGGTGGCCCTCTCGCCCGCGGGGCGCCAGTTCGACGATGCACTGGCCGCCGAGCTGGCCGCCGAGCCGGCCCTCACGCTCCTGTCGGGCCGCTACGAGGGCTTCGACGAGCGGGTGAACCAGCACCTCGCCACCGACGTCGTGTCGATCGGGCCATACGTCCTGTCGGGGGGCGAGCTGGCCGCGATGGTCGTCGCGGACGCCGTGATCCGGAAGCTGCCCGGCGCGCTCGGGCACGAGGAGAGCGCGGTCGAGGAGTCGTTCAGCGAGGCGCTCGAGGGCGCCCCGGAGTACCCGCACTACACGCGCCCCTTCGACTGGCGCGGGCACGAGGTTCCGGATGTGCTGCTCTCGGGCGACCACGCCCGGATCCGCGAGTGGAGGCTCGAGCAGAGCCGCCGGCGGGGGCCGAAATAGCATCGCTCCGCCGCGGGCACCGCCCGCGGCCTCGCGCACGGCGCGACATTTTCCTTCGCTACCATTGCCCGTCCACGCGCGACGGCTCCAACGGTCGCGTTTTTTGTGCCCAATGTCAGGCGTAATCGACAGCATCGAGCGTGCTCAGCTCCGCCGTGTCCCCTCCTTCCAGGCGGGGGACCGGGTGCGTGTGCACTTCCAGGTCGTGGAGGGCACCCGCCGCCGGACACAGGTCTTCGAGGGCATCGTGATCAAGCGCCAGGGGAACGGCGCGCGCGAGACATTCACGGTCCGCAAGCAGTCCTTCGGAGTCGGCGTGGAGCGGACCTTCCCGGTGCACTCGCCCAAGATCGAGCGCATCGAGGTGGCCGCCCGCGGCGACGTGCGGCGCGCCAAGCTCTACTACCTGCGCGAGCGCGTTGGCCGCGCCTCCCGCGTGCGTGAGCGCCGCTGGTCCGGCGCCGAGGAGATCGTCGAGCCCGGCCTGATCGAGGAGGGCGCGATGCCGCCGGACGACGCGCCGCGCCCGGGCGAGGAGGAGCTCGGCGAAGAGGCGGCGGCCGAAGCGGCGGCGGAAGAGGCGGCGGCTGCTGAGGCGCCGCCCGAAGGGGCGGCGGCCGCTGAAGCGCCGGCCGAAGAGGCCCAGGCCGACGAGTCGGCCGAGGCGGAGCAGCCTGCCGGCGAGCCGGGCGACGAGCCGGACAAGGGCTCCGACGCCGGCGACGACGAGGCGTCCTAGGACGGACCCCCGGGGCGCGGGTGGCAGGAAGCAAGCAAAAGCGCCAGCACAACTCGCTGGTCGAGCTGGTCATCATCGTCGCGGTGGCGCTCGGGCTGGCGCTCGGGATCCAGGCCTTCCTCGTCAAGCCGTTCCGCATTCCGAGCGAGTCGATGGTGCCGACACTCGAGATCGGCCAGCGCGTGCTCGTAGATCGCGTGAGCTACCGCTTCAGCGACCCCGACCGGGGCGACATCATCGTCTTCAAGCCGCCGGCCGGCCAGCCGAGCACCTGCGGCGTCGAGCGCGCCAGCGACCAGCCGTGCCCCAAGGGCACGCCGGAGCGCTCGGACACGAACTTCATCAAGCGCGTGGTCGGCCTGCCGGGAGACCACCTGAAGGTGCTCGAGGGGTCGGTCTACATCAACGGCAAGAAGCAGGACGAGCCGTTCGCCCGGCTCGACCCCAACTGCGCCACCTGCAACCTCCCGCGGGAGATCACGATCCCGGACGGCTACTACTACATGATGGGCGACAACCGCGGCGAATCCGCGGACAGCCGCGAATGGGGGCCGGTGCCGAAGAAATGGATCATCGGCAAGGCCTTCATGACCTACTGGCCTCCGGGCCGAATCGGCTTACTCTAGGTGTGTCGGGGTTCGGTGGTCAGGCTTCCGCCGTTACCCCACCTATGATCGGCGCCACCAGTGGGGATGCCGCGCGACGAGACCAGGCCTTCGCGACGTACACGCCGGCCGAAGGGCCGGCCGCGGACGGGTCGCCGCCTCTTCGCATTCGACCGTGAGCTCGGCTGTCGGTACGTGGCCGGAGCGGACGAGGCCGGCCGGGGCTCGCTCGCCGGGCCGCTCGTGGCCGCCGCCGTGCTGTTCGACCTCGAGCAGCTGACGCTCTCCGACCGGCGGGCGCTCACCCGTCTGAACGACTCCAAGCAGCACACCTCGGAGATGCGCGAGGAGCTCTACCCGCTCGTCATGCGCGCCGCGGCGCGCTCGGTGATCGTCTCGCGCTGCGTGCGCGGGATCGACCTGCGCGGCCTCCACAAGACGAACCTGGAGGCGCTCCGGACCGCCCTGCTGGGCGTGGCGCTGCCGGGCACCGTCTGCCTCGTGGACGGCTTCAACGTGCCGCAGTTCGGCTTCGAGCAGCGCGCTGTCGTGGACGGCGACTGCCGCAGCGCCGCCATCGCGGCCGCCTCGGTGCTCGCGAAGGTGAGCCGCGACCGCTACATGCGCCGCGCCGCCGAGCGCCACCCGGGCTGGGACTTCGAGACGAACGTGGGCTACTCGACCCCGGAGCATCGTGCCGCCATAGCGGCGAACGGCGTCTCGCCGCTGCACCGGATGTCGTTCCAGTCGATCGCCTACACCCAGCTCGCCCTCGGGGGCTAGCCGAGGTCCACGGCGACCCGATCGTCGTTCTCGTCGAGCACGAAGAGCCCGAAGGCGGTGGCGCGGTAGACCCGGAGGACGGCCGGGGGGCGCACCTCCTCGACCGTCAGGCCGGGCCAGCCGAGCGCCTCTGAGCGGCGAGTGAAGATCTCGACGCAGCGCTCCTCGTCCGCCTCGGCGACCTGCTCCGCCTCCGCATCGACGTAGACCGCCTCGGGCACGCCCTGCGGCCGCGGCGTCGAGTCGAAGATCACGATGCTCGCGTGTGGCCGCGCGGCGAGGTTCCGCGAGTGGCGGCGCTCGGGCCGCGAGACCCACACGAAGCGCGTGTGATCCTCGTGGGCGAACCAGACCGGCGAGGCCCACGGTCGGCCCTGCGCGTCCGCGGTCGCGAGCGTCATGTACACGTGGGCGTCGATGATGCGCCTGGCGTAGGCGGCGAGATCGGGCATGCCTTCCGTCTATCAGAACGCCGCCTCCAGATGCTCGAGGGCGAGCAGGCGGCCCGCCGGGTCGAAGCTCACGCCGATCGCATCGAACCGCACCTCCGAATGCCGCGGTCCCTCGAGCCGCGCCTGCCCGAGCCACTCGCGCGCCATGGCGCGGACCTGTCGCTGCTTGCGATGCCCGATGGCCGCGAACGGCCCGAGCACGTCCGAGGCGCCCGCGCCGTCCCGGACGATGCGCGTCTTGACCTCACAGAAGACGAGAAAGCGCGAGTCCCGGACGACGACATCGAGCTCCCCGTACCGCGTCCGGAAGTTCCGCTCGACCACCTGGTAGCCGCGCGCCTCCAGGTGCCGGGCCGCCAGCTCCTCGCCGCGAGCGCCGAGGCGTCGCCGTGGGTCCGCCATCAGCGCGCGGCTCGCTCCCAGCCGCCGAGATCGCCGCGGACGAGATAGCCCTCCGACTCGAGCCGACCGAGGGCGGCCCGAGTCTCGGGGATCGAGCAGCCGGTCTTCTGCGCTGCCGTCTCAACGGAGTCGCTCGCCTCGGCCGCTTCGAGGACGGCGCACAGGAGCGGGTCGGAGGGCGCGGCACGGGAGTCGCCGGGCGCGACCGCCGACCGGACGCCCACACCGAACAGCTCGTCCAGCACGTCCTCGGTCCCGCTGATCGGGGTGGCCCCGTCCTTCAGCAGGTTGTTCGTGCCCCGGGCGAGGCTCGACGTGACGCGCCCGGGAACCGCGGCGACGCAGCGGCCGAGGTCCTTCGCGAACTCAGCGGTGATCAGGCTCCCGCTCGGGTCCGCGGCCTCCACGACCAGGGTCATCCGCGCGAGCCCGGCCATGATCCGGTTGCGGGCCGGAAAGCTCCAGCGGTAGGGCTCGGTGCCCGGCGGAAGCTCGGACAACACGAGCCCGGTCTCCTGGACGCGTGCGTGGAGGGACCGGTGGCGGCGCGGGTAGACCACATCCGGTCCGCTCGCCACCACCGCCACCGGCACGCCGCCGCCGTCGAGGCAGCCTCGGTGAGCGGTGCCGTCGATGCCGAGCGCAAGTCCGCTGACGACGGGGACCCCCGACGCTCCAAGCCCGCGACCGAGGGCGTACGCAACCTCGGTGCCGTACGGGCTCGCCCTCCGCGTGCCGACGACAGTGACGGCGGGCTCCTCGGCGAGCAGCGCGAGCGGGTCGTATCGGCCGGCTCCGAAGAGGACGGCCGGCGGATCCGGCAGGTCCGAGAGAAGTGGGGGATAGCCCGCCGAGTGGGTGCATACCGCCAGACAGCCCCGCTCTGCGAGCCGGGCACGCTCGTGTTGCACGTCCACCGATTCGAGAAAGGTCAGCGCCCGCTCGACGTGCCGACCGGCGGTCGCAGCGAGGAGGTCCTCCTCCGGGAGCGCGAGCAGGCCGTGGGCGCGGCGCTCGCTCCGGCCGAGCAGCCGGGCTATCCGCGGCGCGAGGTGGGCGATCAGGAGCGCGCGGCGCAGGCAGGCATCGCAGCTGTCGATCATCACGCCTCCGCGCGCTGCCAGGCGTCGAGCCTGTACGAGAGCGCCTCGTCGAGGTCCTGCTCCGCGAGCAGCTCCCGTCCGTCGAGGTCGGCGATCGTCCGAGCCACGCGCAGCACGCGGTCGTGGCCCCGGCCACTCAGCGGGATGCGCTCGCGAATCGCGAGCAGGCGGGCGGCCAGGTTCGCGTCGAGCGGCACCTGCCGGCGGGTGAGCCGGCCGTCCATGTCCCCGTTGCAGAGCACGCCGGCGCCCGCCAGGCGCGCGAGCTGCCGCCTGCGGGCAGCGACGACCCGGGCGCGCACCTCGATCGAAGGCGTCCGGCCCTCCCCGCGCTCCTCCACGAGCGCTGCTGCGGGGACCGCCTCGACCTGGCAGACCAGGTCGATCCGGTCAACCAGCGGTCCGCTGAGACGCCGCTGATAGCGCGCAAGCTCGAGCGTGGTGCACGAGCAGCGGTCGGGCGGCCGCGCGCACGGACAGCGGTTGCACGCGGCGACCACGATGGCGTTCGCGGGGAAGTCGAGCGTGCGCTGCCCGCGCGTGATCTCGACGCGTCCCTCCTCCAGCGGCTGCCTGAGGGCGTCCACGGCGCTACGGGCGAACTCCGGGAGCTCGTCCAGGAAGAGGACGCCGCGGTGGGCGAGCGTGATCTCGCCGGGCATCGGCCGCGTGCCGCCGCCCACCAGGCCCTGCGCGGAGATCGTGTGGTGGGGCGCGCGGAAGGGGCGCTCGGTCGCCAGGCGGCCGTTGCCGATCCCGGCGGCGCTGTGAACCTGGGTGATCTCGAGCGCCTCCTCGAAGCTCGGCGGGGGCAGGATGCCCGGCAGGCGGCGCGCGAGCATGGTCTTGCCGGCACCGGGCGGGCCGACCATGAGCAGGTTGTGCCCGCCGGCGGCCGCGATCTCGAGAGCCCGTTTCGCGTCCTCCTGGCCGCGGACGTCGGCGAGGTCGGGCAGATCGGACGGCGGCTCGTCGGGATCCGGCACCGCGGGGCGTGCGGGCTCGGGCGTCCAGCGCTCGTGGAGAAGGTCCGCGAGGCGAGTCAGCGACGGGATGGCGCTCACCTCGATGCCCTCCACCAGCGCCGCCTCGGACGCGTTCGCCTCCGGCACCAGCAGCCGCCGGTAGCCGGCGCGGCGCGCGCCGAGCGCCGCGTTCAGCGCTCCCCGCACCGGGCGCAGCTCGCCGCTCAGGGACAGCTCGCCGGCGAGCGCCCATTGCTCGAGCTGCTCGGCGGGCACCTGCCCGCTCGCTGCCAGCAGCCCGACTGCGATCGCGAGGTCGAAGCTCGGACCCGCCTTGCGCACGTGCGCGGGTGCGAGGTTGACCGTCAGCCGCTTCTGCGGAAAGTCGAGGTCGGAGTTGAGGAGAGCTGCCCTGACTCGCTCGCGCGACTCGCGAATCGCCCGGTCGGGCAGCCCGACGAGCGTGAACGTCGGCAGCCCGAGACGCACGTCGACCTCGACTGTGACCTCCTGGGGCTTGACCCCCTCGAGGGCGAACGTGGCGACCGCGGCGAGCACCGTCCCGACGCTGACGCCTGGAGCGCCAAGCGTGGGCACGCCTTCGTAACGAGCCGGCTAAGAAGCCTATCCTGGCGTGCCCGTGGCCCCCGAACGCCTACCCAGGGTGCTGGCCATCGCCGGCTCCGATTCCGGCGGCGGTGCGGGCATTCAGGCGGACCTCAAGGCGTTCGCTCGCTGCGGCGTCCATGGGATGACCGCTGTCACCGCGATCACGGCTCAGAACACGGTGGCCGTGACGGCGGTGCACCCCGTTCCGGGCGACGTGATCGTCGAGCAGGTCCGGGCGGTGGTCGATGACATCGGGGTCGACGCCGTCAAGATCGGCATGCTCGGCAGCGTCGCGACCATCGAGGCGGTCGGCGAGGCGCTCGACCTGGTCGGGGGCGCGCCCGTCGTGCTCGACCCGGTCATGATCTCGGAGACCGGCGCCAGGCTGCTCGCGGAGGACGCCCAGGACGCGCTCCGGACACAGCTTGTCCCGCGCGCCGCCGTGGTCACACCGAATGTGCCGGAGGGCGCGGTGCTGGCTCAGCGCCCGGGGGACACCGACCCGGAGGAGCTGGTTCGCGCCATCCACGCCCTGGGCCCGGGGGCGGTCGTCCTCACCGGAGGCCATCGCGAGGAGGCCGTCGACCTCTTCTTCGACGGCGAGCGGCTCGTGGAGATCTCGGGGGAGCGCTACGAGACCGGCGCAGCCCACGGTTCGGGCTGCACGCACTCGTCGGCTCTCGCGGCGCACCTGGCGCTGGGCCTCGAGCCGCTCGAGGCCGCGAGGAGGGCGAAGGAGATCGCCTCGACGGCCGTCCGCGACGGCCTCACGGGCGTCGGCCACGGCCCCGGCCCGGTCGACGTATTCGGGCTCGAGCAGCGCCCAAGGGGTCAGACCCCTTAAGCGCGCACGACTCAAGGGGTCTGACCCCTTTAGTCGTGGGGGCTTAGATCGGCGGGCGTTATCCGTGCGCCAACACTCGGAATCGCTCCGGGGCGGCCGGAGGCCGCGTGACATAATCGGACCCGTGAGGTTCCTGCGCATGAAGCCGGGTCACGGTGAGGTTCTGCTCGCCGAGGGTGACCCCCGTGTGCGCGAGGACGAGGAGCGCCTCGTCGAGGAGTTCCGCCGTCAGCTGGACGAGGGCATGTGGGCGGCGGTCCCCGTCAGGAACCCCGGAAGCGGCCGGCGCGAGGCCCAGATGGTCAAGGACTACGCGGACATCCCGCCGGACTCCGAGCGGGTGATCTTCTTCCCCAGGGCATCGGGCGGCTAGACCCAACACGCCCATGCTGCTCGCGCTCCTCGCACTCGCCCTGATCGCCATGGTGCTCGCGGCCCCGCTCGGCCTTCGGCGCCTGCGCGACTGGCGCGCGCGCCGCCCGACCCGGGCGACGGCCGGCGAGCTCGACCTCGAGCTCTACGACCCCGGCCGCGAGCGCCGCGCCGAGCAGCGCGCCCGCGAGCTGCTCCGCTCGTGCGTCAACGCCGAGGAGTGGGGCATGTACCGGGACCTCGGCTTCATCCGCGTGGCCGGGCGCCACGCGCGGCGCGAGATCGACCGCGACCGCGGCGCGCACCCCGCCTACGCCTACCTCGTCTACCCGCACAAGCCGATCGTGGCGTACGTGCCCGAGACCGGGCAGCTGCTCAGCGAATACTGCGTCGAGTTCCCCGACCTCACCGGAGGCGGCGGCCGCCATCGGCTCCCCGCCTCCGACGACGTCCTCGCCAAGTGGATGGCCCTCACCTCCGACGAGGATCGCGTGATCCGCCGCGCCAACATGCACCTGGTTGGTCGGCAGCTCGACCCGGCGCGGGTGCGCCGCGACCTGTGGCGCCTCGCCGAGTGGGAGCGCCGCCGGGGCAACCGCGAGCAGGTACAGCAGAGCCAGCGGTGAGCCGCGATCTGCGCAGTCGCAGCCGGGTGATCCTCGATGGCCCGGAGCGCGCCCAGGCGCGCGCGTACCTGAAGGGCATCGGGTTCGACGACGCCGCTCTCCAGCGCCCCATCGTCGGCATCGCGAACACCTGGACCGAGACGATGCCCTGCAACTTCCACCTCCGCCGCCTGGCCGAGAAGGTCAAGGAGGGCGTGCGCGCGGCCGGCGGCACGCCGATGGAGTTCAACACCGTCGCGATCTCGGACGGCATCACCATGGGCACCGAGGGAATGAAGACCTCGCTCGTCAGCCGCGAGGTGATCGCGGACTCGATCGAGCTGGTCGTCCGCGGGCACATGTTCGACGCGGTGGTGGCTCTGTCCGGATGCGACAAGACGATCCCCGGCTGCGTGATGGCGCTCGCGCGCCTGGACGTGCCGGGCCTGATGCTCTACGGCGGCTCGATCGCGCCCGGAAGGTGGCGCGGCAAGGACGTGACGATCCAGGACGTGTTCGAGGGCATCGGCGCACACGCCGCCGGCGACCTCACCGACGACGACCTCACCGACCTCGAGGATCACGCCTCGCCCGGCGCCGGCGCCTGCGGCGGCCAGTTCACGGCGAACACGATGGCAATGGCGTTCGAGGTGCTCGGCATCTCGCCGATGGGCAGCTCGATGGTGCCCGCCGAGGACGGCAAGAAGGGCAGGGTCGCGGAGGAGTGCGGGCGGCTCGTGCTCGAGGTGCTGAAGGAGGACCGCCGCCCGAGCAGGATCATCACGAAGCGCTCGCTCGAGAACGCGATCGCCGCGGGGGCGACCTCCGGCGGCTCGACCAACCTGGTGCTGCACCTGCTCGCCGTGGCCCACGAGGCCGGGGTGGAGCTGGAGCTCGAGGACTTCGACCGCATCGCCTGGCAGACCCCGCTGCTGTGCGACCTGAAGCCGGGCGGCCGCTTTGTGGCCACCGACCTCTACCGCGCGGGCGGCGTGCCGCTCGTGATCCGCCGGCTGAAGGAGCTGGGCGCGCTCCACGAGGACGAGCTGACGGTGACGGGCCAGACGATCGGTGCGGTGGCCGACGCCGCGGAGGAGGCCGAGGGCCAGGACGTGGTCCGCCCGGCCGGCGACCCGATCAAGGCCAACGGCGGCTTCGCGATCCTGCGCGGCAACCTCGCGCCAGAGGGGTGCGTCGTGAAGCTGTCCGGCCACGACCGCACCGAGCACCGCGGCCCCGCGCGAGTGTTCGAGCGCGAGGAGGACGCCTTCGCCGCGGTCATGGCGAAGGACATCCGGCCCGGCGACGTGGTCGTGATCCGCAACGAGGGCCCGAAGGGAGGCCCCGGCATGCGCGAGATGCTCCACGTGACCGCGGCCCTTGTGGGCGAGGGGCTCGGCGACAGCGTCGCCCTGCTCACCGACGGCCGCTTCTCCGGCGCCACCCACGGCTTCATGGCAGGCCACGTGGCCCCCGAGGCCCCCGACGGCGGCCCGATCGCGGCCGTCCGCGACGGCGACACGATCGTCTTCGACGTGGACAAGCGCGAGCTGAACCTGGAGCTCCCCGACGCAGAGATCGCGGAGCGGATCTCGGCCTACGACGCCCCCGCAGCGGCCTACACGAACGGCGTGCTGGGGAAGTACCGGAAGCTGGTCGGCTCGGCCGCGCAGGGCGCGGTCACGAACTAGCTACACCGCCTGCGACTCGCCCTCCGCCGGCTCCTTCTCCTGAGCCGCGCCTGTCTCCGCCAGGAAGTCCACGAGCAGGTCGTTGAAGGTCTCGGGGCGCTCCGCCATCGAGATGTGGCCGGTGTCCTTCATGACGACCTTGCGGCTGTCCTCGATCAGGCGCTCGAACTCGTCGGCGTCGCGCACGGGGATGATGGAGTCCTTCTCGCCCCAGACGATCAGGGTGGGCACCTTCACCTCGGGCAGGCGCTCGCGGAAGTCGTAGTCGAGCGAGGCGCGCAGCGCGTCGTCGAAGCCGGGCTTCCCGGCGCCCTTCATGAAGCCCTCGTACACCAGGTCCGGTTTCAGCGCCGCCGGGTGGCGCGCCACCAGGATGAGGGAGAGGTGGCGCGTGAAGGGCCGGGCGGCCAGCCGGCGGTAGCGGGAGGCGCTGTTGGTGGCGATCGCAGTCACCACGCGCCCGGCGGTCAGGATCGGCGCCTCGAGCGTCTCCGCGCTCGAGATCCCGGCGGCGGAGACGAGGACCAGGCGCTCCACGCGTTCGGGGAACTGGATCGCCACCTCGGCAGCGATGTAGCCGCCCATCGAGTTCCCGACGAGCTCGATCTGGCCGAGCCCGAGCTTGTCGCACAGCTCGTTCACGTACCGGCCGTAGCGCGGGATCGTGATCCCCTCGTCGTCGTTCGGCTCCGGCGTGAGCCCGAAGCCGGGGAGGTCCATGGCGATCACGCGCCGGTCGAGCGCCAGCCGCGGGATGTTCTCGAGCCAGTTCTGCCACTGGCCGCCGAGGCCGTGCACCAGGACGACGGGCTCCTCCTCGTCCGAGTCCGTGCCCACGTCCACGTAGTTGACCGGCGTGCCGAACACGTCGATCCGCTTCAGCTCACGCGCCCAGTCCGTCTCGCGCCAGTTCGGGCTCGCTGTTACGCCGTAGCCGTCGTCTGTCTCGCGATAGCGCCACGGCGGTGCCGGCGCAGCGCCGGGGCGCATGAGCCTGCGTCCCATGACCCCTACTGTACGGCGTTGGCGAATTCCTTCGCGGGCACCTCGATCGCGTGCAGTGGCGGCGTTTCTCCGGCCTTCTGGCGATGTAGCGACCTCGCGCTGTCGGTACACGTGGCAGCTCGCACGCGCTGAGCACACGAGATGCCCGATCAGATCGAGAGGGATTTAGTCAGGCTGGTGTCGGGCGGCGAGGGAAGAGCGCACACGTAGGCCGGAAACGTGAGAAAAGTTCGCCAGTTTCGCTCTCCCGGGTCGCAGACGAGCCGTCGTTTGATTTACACCGATCAGCGTGGCAGTACGCGGCGAGCGAGCTATGGCACGTTCACCGCCCCCCGGTGGTGGAGGTCCGCGTAGACGCTCGCGCTCAGTCGGTGCTGGTCCACTCGTCGTCGTCGTCGTCTTCGGCGAGCCAGTGCAGCAGGCTCACCACGTCTTCGAGCGCTTCCCGCTTCGGCACGTAGCCCGGACGCAGTACGCCCAGCGCTACCTCTGCTGCGTGCCACACGGCGCGCTGGTCGGCGGCGACGGCCGCGCCGGAGGGCATGAGGCCGGACGCGCACGCGTCGCGTATCCCGAGCAGAAGCTGCTCGAAGCGCTCGCGCGTCATCGGCTCGAACGGCCTGTCTTCCGGCCAGCCCTGCGGTAGCTCTGCCATCACGCCCCTTCGGTCAGATGGCCTCGGAGGCTATCCCCGAGCGCTGAGCCGCGCGAACGCGATCATCATCCCGTAGAGCACCAGGCCGACGACGAGCATCGCCTCGGGCGACTCGTACTTCATCCGACGTACGCCGCGATGAGGCTGGCGAGGAAGCTCGCGTCGCTCTGCGCGTCCGGCGTCAGCGGTGTGGAAGGGATCGGGCTGGCAGACGCGCTCTTCATCGCGCAGGGTCACGACACCTGGGCCACACTCGTCGTACCGGACACGCGCTGGAAGGCCCACGTAGAGGCGGCTGCCGGCCCATGGCAGCCGATCACGCCGCCACCAGGGAAGGCAGCGGCAGCCGAGATCGGGGAAGGCTCATGACCCTTGCCGTATACGCGCGTCGGCTCCGCCGCAAGCAGCTCGGTCGCGCTCCCGCCGCCACCGCCACGAAGCTCGGGAGCACAACCGCGTCGTAATTCGTCGACACTACGGAGCCATGGCCAGGATCGCGCTGGACATCGACTCGACGCTGCACCACTACTGGGACCTGCTCCAGCGGATCGCGCACGAGCGCTACGGGGTG
>Ga0207706_10002120_pt1 | contig 19429 bp, 9 predicted proteins | sample KBSC53metaG_FD_184318 | JGI IMG/M metagenome (GOLD analysis project Ga0207706, IMG submission 184318) | Corn rhizosphere microbial communities from Kellogg Biological Station, Michigan, USA - KBS C5-3 metaG (SPAdes) (version 2) | ecosystem: Host-associated > Plants > Roots > Rhizosphere > Soil ... | reverse complement strand
GCGGCCGCCACCAAGATCCTCGACGGTGCCGTCGTGCATGCCATCAAAGCCGGCGGGTTGCAGGAATCGCCAGGCGTAATGGATGTAGGGTTCGGTATCGAAGGTGGTGATGACGAAGCGGGCCGCGCCGCGGGTGCCGAAGCGGCCGACGGCGGGGGGACCATCCGGGCCTTCCAACTGCATCTTCGGCCAGCGCTCGAATGGATACATCCGGTCCTTGACCGAACCGTAGGTGTTCACTATTTCGCGAGCCTGGGCCAGGGTGGCCGTGACCACGCGTTCGTGCACGTTCCGAACCTTCATGTTCAATTGGACCTTCCACGCAAGCCATGTGAATCGAAGCGAATCGAGGGCTTGCGATGATCCTAAGCGCGGGGTGCCAAGGGATCCATGGGAACAAGTTCCCAATCCCTTGCCCGGCTATCTCATGCGGGCGAGGAGCTCTGCTCTTCCTGACACGCCGAGCTTTGCGTAGGTCGCGGTCAGGTGATTGATGACGGTCTTCGGCGAGATCGCCAACTGGCGTGCGATCTCCTTGTTGCTGCGGCCATCGACCAGCTTGCCCACGACGTTCCGCTGTGCGTCGGTGAGGCCGCCGAGGTCGAGTTTGGGAATCCGCTGCGCAGCGACCAGGCCCAGAAAGAGGTCGTTCAGTGCCGGAACGATCAGGCGAACGGCGTCGAGATGCCACGCACTCGGCTGCTCGCGCAGGTCGCAAAAGCTGAAGTAGGTGCCCGAGGTCCGTCTCGCGTTCAATACGCCGTGCGCAACGACGTTTCGCAATTTGTGATCCTGAACCTTGTGCCGCTCGAAGGCGGACACGTGCGGCCCCGGATGCTCTGGATCGATTAAGAACGGGCGCCGGCGAATGCTCCATTCGGCCAGCGACGTATGCAGCTTGAGGTCACGCGCCGACTCCGCAAGGCGCCGCAGATATGCGGGATCATGCCCCCAGGCACGCCAGTCGACGAGGTTGATCTGGTCACCCACGATCTCGCCGTATGCAAACAGCACTTTCTCGCACCCGACGAAGTCGCGAAGCGGCCCCATGACCCATGCATCGAGCTCGGTATCGGAAGACGGCGCACGGTCGAGCAACCGAGCGCAGCCGAGGATGTCATCTGCGGACAGGCAACCGAAGGTGGGCGATTTCGCGTCGCCGCGTGGGTCGCGGACCTCTTCGCTCATGCTGCCGTCTCACGCGCGGCAGGCGCCGAATCGGGCTTGTCGATGTGTCCACTCATTAACAACTCCCCAACTGGTGGGCCCGTTGTGCCCGCTGCGGATACTAAGCGGTGCTTCACAAGCCTCCTCTCCCTAAAAAATGAATCACCACGTCTTGAGCATTTCTGCTAATCGCGCGCGCGCCTTGGGGGTCGGCGCACACTGGCTGATGGGTGTACACATGTCACGCACCTGTGAATGTGTATTCAAAGCTAACTAATAGAAGAAGCCTTCCGTCATCGTTCGTCATAGTCCGGTACCGTCGGTAACCGCCCCTCTCCTTGTTTCGCCGCCCCTGCCATGACGCAAGTGATCGAATGCGACATTCCCGCTGCGAGCCGCATCGATCCTGCGCTGGTCTCGGCCGCCTTCTTTCGACACGCCTGCCTCGCTCCGCTGCAGCGCGAGACGATCAGCAGCGCCGAATGCTTCAACGCGATCTTCGGGCACCGCCCGACGTGGATGAAGCTGGTCCTGACAGGGCGCAACGCCCTGGCTTCGCTGGCCGGGCTCGATGCGCCCGCAGCCGGGGACCTGTTCAAGGCCGATGTCGGCACCGAGTACCGGGTCGGCGACCGCATTGGCGTCTGGCCCATCTACGCGATCAATGAGGATGAACTGGTCGCTGGTCGCGACAACAGCCATCTCGATTTCCGTGTCTCCGTGATGCGCACGACGGTGGCCGGCATGCGCAGCGTTGTCGTTTCCACTGTGTGCGTGACACACAACGCTTTCGGTCGCGCTTATCTGCGCGGTGTCATCCCCTTTCATCGATGGGGCTTGCGGCGCCTCGTTGCGAGCGCCGTGGATGCCGGGCGGCTCTAGGGCCTGTTCAGAGTGGGCTGCGCTGCTCCTCGAAGATCGCCTCGATGCGATCACGCACCTCAGGCCGATGCATGGTGCGGCGATGCATCTCGATCTCGGCCTTCACGGTTTCGTCCAGGCGGGCCTTGATGTCGCGCACCATGTGGGCCTTGAGCGTGACCAGTGCGTCGCGCGGCTTCTCGGCCAGGCCTGTTGCCAGGCGAATGGCGTAGGGAAGAACTTCCTTGCGAGGCAGCACCGGTAGATCGACACCTCGTCGCTGCAGGTCCGCGCCCTGGAAGTCCTCTCCGTTCATCAGCATCTCGTACCCGAGGTTGAAGCCCAGGCGCAGCGGCAGGATCAGTGTGGCGCCCATGCCTGGCGTAAAACCGTACTTCATGAAGCTGGCGCTGTAGACGCTCTCCCGGCTCAGCACCACGAAGTCGGAAAACAAGCCCATGGAGAGCCCGCCCCCGAGCGCGTGTCCTTGCATGGCGGAGATGACCGGGAGCTCGCAGTTCAATGCGGGACGCATCATGTCGACCTCGTCGAAGAAGTGCCGTCCTTCCTGTAGCACGAGCAGGTCGTCGCGGGTGCCGCCTGTCGAGAAGTAGCTGTCATAGCCGGTGATGATCACCGCGCGGTACCGCGGCTCGCGGGCGATGCTTGCGTAGGCGTCCAGAAGACCGGCGGTCAGCGCGCGTGTGAACGTGTTGCGATGCTCGCGGTCTTGCAGCGTTATCAGGGCCACGCCTGGTGCGGCCTCCGTCAAGGTCACGACGCCATCCATGCCAGTCTCCCCTGATACATCGAGGCCCCAGCCTCGTCGCGGCGAGTCTATCCCCTGAACGCTTGGACGCAACCAACAGTCGTGGGGGGCGGCATTGCTTACCTCGCGGCCATGAGGCAGCATTTCCTGCCCGACGCTGTCCATGGCAGCGGCCACTCTTCATCTTCTCGCCCTCGGTCACGCCTACCATGTCCCTCCGCACCGTGTTCGCCTTCTCCGGCCAGGGTTCGCAGTACTACCGCATGGGCGAAGCGCTGTGGCAGCGGAACGCCCGCTTCCGCGAACGGATGATGCGCATGGACTCACTGGTGCAGGATCTCGGTGGTCCGTCGGTTTTGGCCGCGCTTTACGCTCCGGAGCGCACCAAGGCGGAAGTGTTCGACCGGCTGGCCCTGACGCATCCGGCGATCTTCATGGTCGAGTGGGCCACGGCGCAACTGCTGATCGAGCGCGGCGCGGAGCCTGATCTTGTGCTCGGTGCCAGCCTCGGCACCTTCACTGCTGCAGCGCTTGCGGGCTGCATGGACTGGGAGACGGCGCTGACGAACATCGTTCGACAGGCCGCTGTGGTGGAGGCACATGCGACGCCGGGCGGCATGATCGCCGTGCTGGCCGAACCGCGGCTCGCTCGTGATGACGAATTACTGCGGCGCAGTGAGCTCGCTGCACGCCACTTCGACCGGCACTTCGTGCTGGCGGCCAAGCGCGACGAACTCGCGCTGATCGAAGACCATCTTGCGGCTCTGGAAGTCACGCACCAGCGCCTGCCTGTGCGGTATCCCTTCCACTCGCGCTGGATGGATGACATCCGGCCTGCGTTGCGTGCTGCCACCGATGCGCCCACGACGCTTCGCGCGCAACTGCCAGTGGCTTGCTGTGCCGCCGTCGAGGTGCTCAAAGAGCTCGCACCCGAACACTTCTGGTCCGTGGCGCGCCGTCCCATCGAGTTCGCGGCCCTGGTGGCGCGCCTCGAGGCCGAAGGGGGGCCTTGGCGCTACATCGATGTCGGCCCCGCGGGCACCCTCGCCACGTTCCTGCGCTATGCACTGCCGCCCGGAAGCCGCTCGGAGGTCTTTCCGACCCTGACCCCGCTCGGGAGCGACCTGCGCAACCTCGACGCGATCTTCTTCAGCTGAATACCAAATTTGGTAGGTTGCGCGCGGATCCGTCCATCGACAACAATGCACCGCCTTTTGCAAGGCCTCGCTGCGGGTTTCCGGCTCGTCGCACATATCAAGAATGAGGGGGGGTCATGAGTTCGGTTGTTCTCAAAAAGGTCGACAAGGCCTACCGGATGGGGGCGGTGGCCGTGCCGGCGCTTGTGGGTATCGACCTGGAAATTCGGCCCAATTGCTTCACCGTCATTTCGGGGGCATCGGGGAGCGGCAAGACAACCCTCTTGAACATGATCGGGTGTATTGACCGTCCGGATGCCGGTGAGGTCGTGATCGCCGGTCGGTCTGCGAACGGGATGTCCGACGATGAATTGTCGGATTTTCGAGTCCGTCACCTCGGCTTCATTTTTCAGAACTTCAATCTGCTCCCCGTGCTGACGGCGTACGAGAACGTCGAATATCCGTTGTTGCTGGCCCGGCTTCCCGCGCGTGATCGCAAGCAACGGGTGTCGGCGTTGCTCGAAGCCGTCGGGCTGGCGGACAAGGCCTCCCACCAGCCAGGGCAACTCTCCGGCGGCCAGCGCCAGCGTGTCGCGATTGCCCGCGCGCTCGCCCCCTCTCCACAACTGGTGCTCGCGGACGAGCCGACGGCCAATCTCGACAGCGAGACGGGGACGGCCATCATCGCGCTGATGCGCCAGATGCAGCGCGAGCACAAGGTGTCATTCGTTTTCTCTTCGCATGATCCCAAGGTTCTGGCCGAGGCTGACGACGCGGTGTTCATTCGCGATGGGCGGATCACGGGCGTCGAGCGCCGCAAGAGCGCGCAGGAGCGAGCGGCATGAAGATGTTCTCGCTGGCTTTGCGCAATCTGCTGCGCACCCGGCGCCGCTCGTTGACCACGTTGTCGGCGATGGTGGTCGGCTTGGTCTCGATGCTGATATTCGGCGGCTATGCACGCAATGCCATCCTGGCCACCCAGGTCGGTTATGTGCAATACCACGGTCATCTGCAGATCCAGCGCAAAGGTTATTTTCTCTACGGCAGCGGGAACCCCGTCGCTTACAGTATTTCGGACTACCAGCGGATCATCCGCGCCGTGAAGGACGACCCCGTATTGCGGCCAATGCTCGTGGTGGTGACACCCAGCTTGCGGCTGAACGGCATCGCGGGCAATTTCTCCAGCGGTGTCTCGAAAGGCGTCGTCGCCGCCGGTGTGGTGGTGAACGACCAGAACAAGATGCGCGAGTGGGACGAGTACGGCGGCATGGTCCACGCGCCTCTGATCGCTCTCGCGGGCACTCCCTCCGACTCCGCCGTGATCGGAACGGGCGTGGCGCGGCAGCTGCAGATGTGTGCTGCGCTGAAGCTCGACGATTGCCCCTCGGCGGAAGAGATGCGCAGTGCCGACCATGCCGCCGATGCGCCTGCGGCTCCTCCCGGCATCGAAGCGCTGTCTGAACTCGAGCAGGCCAGCGCGCCGACGACGAGCGGTGCTCACATCGAGCTGTTGGCGGCGAGCGCGCGGGGCGCGCCCAACGTCGCCGACCTGAGGGTCGTGCAGGCCGAGAACTGGGGAGTCAAGGAAATCGACGATTCACTCATCGTCATGCACCTCGAGCAGGCTCAGCGGCTGGCCTTTGGAAGTGCCGCGCCGCAGATCACGGCCATTCAGATCCAGCTGGCGCACACCGCCCAGATCCCGGCCGCGAAGGCGCGCCTCGAGCAATTGCTGGCGACGCAGTTCAAGACTGCACCACTCGAGGTTCTCGACTACGAAACCCTGACTCCGATCTATCAGCAGGTCATCCAGTTTCTGGACTCGATTTTCGGTTTCATGTCGATCCTGATCTTCGTGATCGTGTTGTTCACCGTAGGCAACACGATGAGCACCGCCGTGGTTGAGCGCACGACCGAGATCGGGACGTTGCGCGCGATCGGCCAGCGGCGCAGCGGCATTCGTCATCTGTTTGTCTGCGAGGGTGTGTTGCTGGGCGTGATCGGCTCGGTGCTGGGGATCGCGATGGCACTGCCCATCGCCTACTTGATCAACCACAGCGGCATGTCCTGGGCGCCGCCGGGCTATTCCCACAAATATCCGGTCGCCGTGCGAGTGTGGGGCGACATGGGTCTGATCGTGGGATCGGCCGTCAGCCTCGTCGCCGTCACGATCGCCTCTGCATGGTGGCCGGCCAACCGTGCGGCCAGGCTGAACATCGTGGAAGCATTGCGCCACGTTTAGCGGGAACAGCTTGATATGAAGAGGCGGTCATTCCTGACGGCAGTCTTGTTCGCGGCTCTCGGTTGGAGTTCGAGCGGCTTGTCCGCGCAGCCCGGCGCGCAAGAGATCCTCGCGGCCAGCGACGCGATCCGCAACCCTGCGCATCCGTTCGGCGTGACGATGACGCTGACCGAGTACCGCGACGGCAAGCAGACCGATGTCAGCACCCTGGCGGTGTACTCGAAAGCCAACAAGGACAACGGCCAGTTCCGCAGCTTGATCCGCTTTGTCGCGCCGGCGCGTGATGCCAACAAGCTCATGCTGAAGTCGGGGAACGATCTCTGGTTCTATGACCCCGCGAACAAGGCCAGCATCCGCATATCGCCGCAGCAGCGCCTGCTCGGTCAGGCGGCGAACGGGGACGTCGTCACTTTCAATCTCGCCAAGGACTATCAGGCGACATTGGCCGGCGAGGAAGATGTGCTGGACGGCGACCGTCAAAAGCATCGTTGCCACAGGCTGCAGCTCAAGGCCGTGACGCCCGACGTCACCTACGATCACATCGAACTGTGGCTCGACGCATCGAACAATCGCCCCGTCAAGGCGCGCTTCTATAGTGAAAGCGACCGGTTGCTGAAGACGGCCTATTACCGGTTGTACCAACAGCAGCTGGGCGCCGAGCGGCCCACGGAAACCGTGATCATCGACGGGCTGGATCCCAGATGGGTGACTGTTCTGCGCTTCACCACCTGGGTTGAACGGGATGTGCCGGAGGTCTGGCTGCAGCGTGACTATCTGCCGCGGTTCAAGCCCGAATAACCATGCGCGTCCCCATCGTCTTGACGCTGGCGCTGCTGGCCGGCGCGGCTTGGGCCGACGACCCCGACGCTGCAGCGTTGTCTCTGCCTGGAAGCGAACCTCAGTCGGCTGAGAGCGCGAAGGCATGGCAACTGTTCGCCGAGGGAGCGGTAGGGCGCTCCGTGGTGCGCACTGCTTCGCTGGCCGAAGAGGCGCGCGCCACCGAACAGCTCTCGATAGATCTGCAGATCGACGCCGCTCCCGTCGCGGGGCTGAGGGCCGTGTTGGCGGATCGGCTCGACATCAACTGGCTGCACCGCTTCAGGCAGCGCAGTGAGGTCAATACGCTCAAGGAGGCGTACCTGAGCTGGCAGCCGCGCGACGATGCCATCGTCGACCTGGGGCGCATCAACGAGTATTCGGGGGTGGCGATCGGCTACAACCCGACCGACTTCTTTCGCCACGGTGCCCTGCGGTCGCCGGTGTCGGTGGATCCGACCGTCATCAAGAAGAACCGCCAGGGCAGTGTGATGGTCCGCGGCCAGAAGTTGTGGGAGGGCGCGTCTCTCACCGCGTTGTATTCCCCCAGGTTGAGCCGCGCTCCCTCGTCCTCGGCCTTCGATCTTGACTGGGGAGCCACAAACCACCATGACCGTGGCTTGGTGATCTTCAGCAAGCGGTTGAGCGAGGACCTGAATCCGCAGTGGCTGATCTACAAGGATCAAGGGGAATCGCCGCAATTCGGCATGAACCTCACCCGGCTGATCACGGAGGCCGCGGTCGCCTATCTCGAGTGGTCGGGTGGACGCAGCCCGTCGTTGTCGAACGAGGGGCTGGGCCCGCAGAGCGGCAGGGCATTCCACCAGCGGCTTGCCACGGGCCTGACCTACACCATGAGCAACAAGCTCTCGTTGACGCTCGAATACGAGTACAACGGCGCGGGCCTGAGGGCGATGGAATGGGCGCAACTGCCCCGTGCGTCGCTGCCGGCCTACCTGCGCCTGCGCGAGGCTGCCAAGGTGGCGCAAGAGATGCCGACCCGGCGCGCCTGGCTTCTCCATGCCACCTGGCGCGACCTGCTGATCCCCCGCCTGAACCTCTCGGCCATGGTCAGACGCAACATCGAGGACCACAGTCATCTTTCGTGGCTCGAACTGCGATACCACGCCTCCCGTGAAGAACTGGCCCTGCAGTGGCAGCGCAACGCCGGCGAATGGTTCACCGACTATGGCGGGCTGCCGCTGCGCAGCGCGTGGCAGTTCTCGTATCGACATTACTTTTGACGACGGGCTGCTCCAGCCTTCGTGAGGCGGCAGCGAGAGCACCAGAGCAGCAACTGGTAACGAGAACGCAAGGCCTGCCGCATTCGTTAGGGATTGCCCCGCGTGATCGGCGGGCCGAGGATTGAACGCTGGGTGCAGGTGGACGCAGATCTTCCATACCCGTCGCTCCGCGCCTTCGCATCGCGAACAGCATGAAGTAACAAGGGAGTCCAGGGAGTGGATCAGGAACATGCCGGGCGCACCGACGTTGGCGGCGTCGCTGTCATAGGGCTGGCCGCGCGTTTGCCGGGCGCCGGCGATTGCGCGCAGTTCTGGGACAACCTGAAAAGCGTGACCTGCAGCGTTCGCGAGGTCCCGCCCGAGCGTTGGGACGCCGGTCGCTATTACTCCCCGGATCGCGAGGACCCCAACCGGTCTGTCAGCAAGTGGGGTGGATTCATCGACGGCGTCGACTTGTTCGACCCGATGTTCTTTGGCATCTCGCCGCGGGAGGCGCGGGTGATGGACCCGCAGCAGAGGATCCTGCTCGAGCTGGCCTGGGCCTGCGTCGAGGACGCGGGCTACGCGCACGAGGCGCTGCGCGGCAGCCGCACCGGCGTGTTCATCGGCGTGATGAACTTCGATTACCGCGAACGATTCACCGGCGCCATCGGCGCTATCGAAGGACACATGTCGACGGGCGCCTATGGCGCCTTGATCGCGAATCGCCTCTCGTACCACTTCGACTGGCGCGGCCCCAGCATGCCGGTCGACACGGCCTGTTCGAGTTCGATGGTCGCGTTGCACGAAGCGGTGCATGCAGTGCAGCGCGGCGATTGCGAGCAGGCCCTGGTGGGCGGCGTCAGCGTGCTGTGCAGCCCGACTCACTATGTGTCGTTCTCCAAGACGGGCATGTTGTCGCCCGACGGCCTGTGCCGTTCCTTCGACGAGCGTGCGAATGGCTATGTACGAGCCGAAGGTGCCGGCCTGGTGCTGCTCAAGCCCTTGCCGCAGGCCATTCGGGACGGTGATCGCATCTATGGGGTGATCCGCGGAACAGCCGTGAACCACGGTGGCAAGGTTCGAACCGTCACGTACCCGAATCCGTCTGCGCAGGCCGACGTGATCGCCGCCGCCCACGAGCGCGCGGGCGTCGCGCCCGACAGCATCAGCTACATCGAGGCGCATGGCACCGGGACGCCGAAAGGCGATCCGATCGAAATCAGCGGCCTGAAGGATGCGTTCGCCCGTTTGGCCGCGCACTTCGGCCGGCCGCTCGAGCCGCGCACATGCGGGCTGGGAAGCCTGAAGGCCAATGTCGGACACCTCGAGCCCGTTGCGGGCATCGCAGGGGTCATCAAGGTGCTGCTGGCGATGAAGCACCGGACCTTGCCCGGCCTGGCGCATTTCGGGCAGCTGAATCACCGCATCGATCTGTCGGACAGCCCGTTCTACATCGTCGAGCACACCCAGGACTGGCCGGCGCGGCACGATGCGGGGGGAAAGCCGCTGCCGCGGCGTGCCGGTGTCAGCTCGTTCGGCTTCGGTGGCGTGAACGCGCACGCGGTGGTCGAAGAGTTCGCCGAGCCATTCACTGTCGCTTCGCCTGCACAGGTGTTCACCGGCGCGGCCACCATGGCCGTGCTGTCGGCGAAGACGCCCGATCGCCTGCAGGCTGTCGCACAGCGCTTGCTCGAGTGGCTGCACCGACCGGAGGCGTCATCGGCCGAGCTTGCCGACATCACCTATACGCTGCAGGTGGGCCGAACCCCGATGGCGCATCGGCTCGGGATGCTGGCGGCCTCGGTGGACGAACTGCGGCAGAAGCTCGCTGCCTGGTGTGCAGGCCAGCGCGACCTGAACGATGTGCATAGCGGCGAAGCACAGCAGGACGAAGGCCTGCTGTCGGCGCTTGGCGTCGACGGACGGGCGGGCCTGGTCCATGGCCTGGTGGCCAACGCACAGTACGCGAAGCTGCTGGAGCTCTGGACACGCGGGCTGCCGGTCGATTGGCAAGCCTTGCATGGCGAACGCCGGCCGCGCCGCATCGGCCTGCCCACGTACCCGTTCGCCCGCGAAAGCCATTGGGTGTCGGCCGTCGAGCCGCCGGCGGCCGAGGCCGCCGTGCCTGAGCGCCCGATGCCGGAAAGCCTGTCGTACTTCGAGGAGCGGTGGGTCGAGCAGGCGCTGGAGCCCACGGCCGGGCGTCCTCTTGAAACGATCTTGTGCTTCGCATCCCGTTCCGCGACACGCGAGGCCTTCGCCAAGCATTTCGGCGGGCTGCAACGCCCGGTGCGCGTGCTGTTCGTGGCCGATGCCGCGGGGGGCCGTACCGACTCTCCCGACACCGAATGGGTGACCGGCAACGACCTGCCGGGCTTTCGCGAGGCGTTCGAACGCCTCGCGGCGCGCCACGGCAAGGTTGATGCCGCGTTGTATCTGTGGCCGCTCGAGGCCTCACGCTTCGTCCGCGACTGTTCGCCCATCGTCCACCTGCTCCAGGCTGCCGCCGCCACCCGGTTGGTCCATGGTCCGATCCTGCTTGCCGCACAGGGCGATGCGGACGAAAGCCGCTGCCATTGGGAGTCGTGGATCGGATTCGAGCGGTCGGCCGGCAATGCCTTGGCGAACACACCGGTGGCCGCGTACTACCAATGCTCCGGCCGCGCGTCAGGCCCGGTCGATCTGGAGCGCTGGGCGCGAACCCTGGCCGCCGAGCTGCAGGCGGATCGGATCGAGAGCAGCCTTTATGAGGCGGATGTCCGCCAGGTCTGTCGGCTGCAGCAGGTAAATGGCCATGCAGGCACCGAGCCCGCTCCACTCCGGAAGGGTGGCACCTACCTGATCACCGGCGGCCTCGGCGGGCTGGGTCGGCTCTTTGCAGAACACCTGCTGCGCGACTGGGCAGCGCGGGTCGTGCTGGTGGGGCGTTCGCCGCTCGATGCGGCAAGACAGAAGGCGCTGGATGCTCTTGGCTCGGGCGGTGGCACGCTGCTCTACCTGCAGGCCGACGTGACCGACCGCGCGGCAATGGCCGCCTGCCTGGCCGCGTCGAAGGAACGCTTCGGCCCGCTGCATGGCGTGATCCATGCCGCGGGCATCGAAAGTTGGCAGGGACTGCAAGCGACCCGATGGGAAGACTTCGAGCGCGTGCTGGCGCCCAAGGTGTCGGGTACGCTGGTGCTCGACGAACTGCTGCGCGACGAGTCGCTGGACTTCCTCTGCCATTTCTCGTCCTCGTCGGCCGTCGTCGGGGATTTCGGTGGCTGCAGCTACGCGGTGGGCAACCGGTTCCAGATGGCCCATGCCCGCCTGCGGACCCAGCGGCGCAGCCCCGGCCGTACGCTCGCGATCAACTGGCCGTTGTGGCGCGATGGCGGCATGCGTGTGGGCGACGAGCACCGCACCCGGTTCTATCTGCAGTCCACCGGACAACGGCTGCTGGAAACGTCCGAAGGCCTGGCGGCCTTCGAGCGCGTGTGGTCGTGGCCGGCAAGCCAGTGTCTGGTCATGGCGGGCGAGCCCGCGCGCGTGCGGCGCCTGCTGCGCCTGGACGAGGCGCCTGTGCCGCTGCAGCAACGCATCGAGCAGGAACTGTTGCAGCTGTCGGGCCAACTGCTGCAAGTGTCTGCAGACCGGCTTGCATTGGATCGCAGCCTCGCCGACTTCGGCTTCGATTCCATCAACCTGGCGGCGTTCGCCACTGCGCTGACGCGCCTCTACGGTGTCGAGGTGCTGCCCTCGGTCTTCTTCAGCCATCCGACGCTGGAGCGGCTGGCCCACCACCTGGCGGATCAGCACACTGCGGCGATCAGCGCGTTCTACCAGCATTCGAGTGCGGCACCCGCGATGGCGAAGGACGACACCGTGGCGCGCGTGCAGGTGTCGGGGAGCGATGCCGATGACATCGCCGTCATCGGCATGAGTGTCCGCTGCGCCGGTGCGCGCTCCGCCGAGGAGATGTGGCGCGTGCTGTCCGAAGGGCACAGCACGGTGGCGACCGTGCCTGCCGATCGCGAGGGCGGCTGGGAGGGCTTCGACCGGCATTGCGGTTTCCTGTCGGGTGTCGACGAGTTCGATCCGCTGTTCTTCGAGATCTCGCCACGCGAAGCGGACGACATGGATCCGCGGCAGCGCATGCTGCTCGAAGAAGCCTGGAAGGCGCTGGAAGACGCCGGGTGCGGCCCCGCACAGCTGTCGGGCCGGTGCGTAGGCACCTTCGTCGGCGTGGAGGAGGGCGACTATGGCCGGCTGGCGAGACCGGCCGAAGACGGCCAGGCGCCGATCACCGCCAATCACAGCGGCATCCTCGCGGGCCGGCTGGCCTATTTCCTCGACCTGAGCGGGCCGGCGGTGGCCGTGAATACGGCCTGCTCGTCGGGGTTGGTGGCGCTGCACCAGGCCTGCCAGAGCCTGCGCAGCGGCGAATGCGACACGGCCCTCGTCGCCGGGGCCAATCTCTTGCTCACCCCCCATGGATACCGGCAGATGAGCGAGGCCGGCATGTTGTCGGCGCAAGGGGAGTGCTTTGCGTTCGACGAGCGCGCCGATGGCATGGTGCCCGGCGAGGCGGTGGTCGTCCTGGTGCTGAAGCGGGCAGGCCTGGCGCGGCAGGACAACGATCGCATCCATGCGCTGATCGCCGGCAGCGGCATCAATTCTGACGGGCGGACCAACGGCATCACCGCACCCAACGGCGCGGCCCAGGCCCGTCTGATCGAGTCGGTGTACCGGCGCCACCGGATCGATCCCGACCAGATCGACCACGTCGTCGCGCATGGCACCGGCACCAGGCTGGGCGACCCGATCGAGGTGGGTGCACTGAGGCAGGCGTTTCGTGCGTTCACCTCGCGCTCGGGCTACTGCGCACTGACATCGATCAAGCCGAACTTCGGCCACACACTGGCAGCTTCGGGGCTGCTCAGCGTGGCCGGCCTGATCCAGGCCCTGCGCCACGAGACGATTCCCCTCAGCCGCAACTGGGAGCGTCCGAACCCCTACATCGGGTGGCAGGACTCGCCGTTCTTCGTCAACCGAGAGCGTCGGCGCTGGCCGCAGCGGCCTTCCGGCCCGCGGATGGGGGCGGTCAGCGCCTTCGGTATGAGTGGTACCAATGCGCACGTCGTGCTGCGGGAGGCGGTCGACAACGAGGCCCCGTCGGTGTCCGAGCCGCTGCCGGGCTACCTGTTCGTGTTGTCGGCCAAGACGGAAAAGGCCCTGCAGCAGAAGGCCGACGACCTGGCCGCGCTGTTCGAGTCGATCGCGAGGACGCCCGAGGGGCACGGCCGCCTGGCCGACATCAGCTACACCTTGCTCGAGCGTCGCCATCATTTCCGCCACCGCTGTGCTTTTGTCGCAGCCAGCGCCGACGAGGCCGCGCGCGTGCTTCGCGGGCATGGCGCATCCGGCTCTGCCTGTTGTCAAGGCAAAGTGGCGCGTGATTTCAGGCCGCAGGCCGAGCCGCAGCGCCGTGGCGAATCGGTGCTGGCGCAGTGCGCCTCGGGCGACGAGGCGCAGCTTCGCGAAGCGCTCGGCGTGCTGGCCGAGCTCTATTGCCAGGGCTATGTGCCGGCGGCAGCGCCGCTGGCCCGAGGCACCAGGCCGCGCCTGGCGAGCCTGCCCTCGTATCCGTTCCTGCGGACCCGGCATTGGGTCCGGCCGATGGCTGGCAGCGCGTCGAGCCTGCCGCTTCCACCGGTGATTCCGCAGGTCGAGGCTTCGTCCGCAATGGGTGAGGACCCGGCGCACGAGACCTTGATGCTGCTGCCGGTCTGGGACGCCGCCGATCCGACAGACGGTGCAGGGCATCGCAGCACCAGCCCAGGGAATGTGCTGGTGCTCGAGCCCGAAGACCTCCTCACCGAGGAGACCGCGATCCGCCGCTTGCAAGGAAGGCAAGCCGTCAGCGATGTCGTCTGGTGGGTGCCGCCGTCCGGCGCCTCGACGCCGGATGACGCGGTGATCGCCGGTCAGGAGCGGGGCGTACTGGCCGGCTTCCGGTTGATCAAGGCGCTGCTCGGCCTGGGCCATGGCGATCGTCCGTTGAACTTGTCGGTGATCACCGTCCGCGCGCAAGCGATCGGTCCGGGCGATGCGGTGGATGCCGTCCATGCCGGCGTGCATGGCCTGGTCGGCTCGCTGGCCAAGGAGCGTCCCAACTGGCGGATCCGGCTCGCGGATCTGCCGGCGGCCGATGCGGTGTCGTTGGCGCAGGTGCTCTCGCTGCCGGCCGACCGGCGCGGCCAAGCCTGGGTCTACCGGCACGGCGAGTGGTATCGGCGCCATCTGGCGCCGGTCCGCGCACAGGGCGGCTTCCGTGCGCCCTATCGGCAGCAGGGCGTCTACATCGTGATCGGCGGAGCGGGCGACATCGGCGAGGCCTGGAGCGAACACCTGATCCGCCACCACCAGGCGCAGATCGTCTGGGTGGGGCGCCGCCAGCGGGATGCGGCCATCGAGGCCCGGTTGGCGAGGCTGGCGCGCCTGGGCCCGGCGCCGGAGTACTTTGCCGCCGATGCCTCCAGCTACCAGGCGCTGCAGGCGGTGCGCGATGCAGTGCTCGCCCGCCATGGCGCGCTGCATGGCGTGGTCCATGCCGCGATGGTGTTCGCGAACCAGGCGCTGTCGGCGATGTCGGAGCCGCAGTTCCTGTCGGCCCTGAGCTCCAAGGTGGATGTCAGCGTGCGCATCGCGCAGGTGTTCGGCCGGGATGCCCTGGACTTCCTGTTGTTCTTCTCTTCGATGATTTCGCTGATCAAGAACCCCCGCCAGGCCCACTATGCCGCGGGCTGTGCGTTCAAGGACGCGTTTGCCCATCAACTGGCCCGACACGTGTCCTCCCCGGTCAAGGTCGTCAACTGGGGCTACTGGGCGATGAAGAAGAACGCCGACGCCGGCGAGGTCCGGTTGCTGACCGACCTCGGCATCGGGCTGATCGAGCCCGAGCACGGCATGAAGGCGCTCGACGTGTTGCTGGGATCTTCGCTCCAGCAGGTCGGCGTCATGCGTGCCGCCAGGGATCTGGAAGTCGAGGGCATGGACACCGAGGAAACGGTCGACATCTATCCGCTGAGTCTCGAAGCAGGCATGGCTGCTTGAACCCCCTCCGAAGAAGAGAAGCGCTACCGATGAAACCGGGCAAAGAGGATATGGATCCCGTTCTTCTGCAACTGTTGTACGTGCAGCTGCAGTCGATGGGCTTGCTGCCGGATCGGCGCACGGACCTCCGGCAGCTGCAGGCCTCGGTTCGCGACACGTATGGGCGCTGGCTGGAGGAAAGCCTGCGCGTCCTCGCACGGGCCGGCCTCGTGTCGTTCGACGACGGGCACTGCCGCGCGCTGTCGGGCCCGGTCGACCGGGACGATGCGTGGCGCCAGTGGGAGGATCACAAGCAGGCCTGGCTGCAGCAGGCATCGCTGCGCAGCTCGATCCCGCTGGTCGATGCCACGATGAAGGCCTTGCCCGAGATCCTCGATGGGCGCCGCCTGGCGACTGACGTCATCTTTCCCGAGGCGTCCATGAGGCTGGTCGAGGGCGTGTACCGCGGCAACCCCGTGTCCGACCACTTCAACGAGGTGCTGGCCGATCGCATCGAAGACCATGTCGCGCGGCGGCTGCGGGCCGAGCCGCAGGCGCGGATTCGCCTGCTGGAGATCGGCGCCGGCACCGGCGGAACGAGCGTCTCCGTCTTCCACCGGCTGCAGAAGCTCCAGCGGCATGTGGCCGAGTATTGCTATACCGACCTGTCCCGGGCCTTCCTCTTCCATGCCGAACAGGCCTACGGTCCGACGACCCCCTACCTTACATACCGGCTGCTCGACATCGCCGAGCCGATCGCGTCGCAAGGCATCGACCTGGGCCAATACGACGCGGTGATCGCCACCAACGTGTTGCATGCCACGCCCGATGTCCGCCGCTGCGTGCGCAACGCCAAGTCGGCATTGCGTCCCAACGGGTTGCTCGCACTGAACGAGCTGAGCGACAACCGGCTCTATTCGCACCTGACCTTCGGTTTGCTGGAGGGGTGGTGGTTGTATGAGGACGCCGCGTTGCGCATCCCCGGCTGCCCTGCGCTTGCGCCCGCGACGTGGCGTTTCGTGCTGGAGCAGGAGGGGTTCCGCGCCATCGGCTTCCCGGCGGAGCATTCGCTGGCACTTGGCCAGCAAGTCATCGTCGCGCAGAGCGATGGGGTGGTCCGCAAGATCAGGTCGGCTCCGAAGATGGCCGCGCCCAAACCGGTGGGCCGGCAGGCCTCGGCCCACACTGCTGCGAAGCCTGCGGCCGGCGCGGCCCTGCCGCTCCAGGCCATCGAGGCCACGGTGACGGAAGGCATCGCGGCCGTGTTGCGCGTCGGTATCGACGATATCGACCGGGACGAGCCCTTTTCGGACTACGGCCTGGATTCCATCATGGGTGTCAGCCTTGTCCGGTGGCTGAACGAAAGGCTGGGCACGGGTCTGAACACGACAAGCATCTTCGACCACTGCTCGGTGCGCCAGCTCGCGGTGCACCTTTATGGCAGCGAGGCCCGCGTGAGCGTCGGGCCGACGGGCGGTGCGGCCGAGGCAACGGAAGATGTCCAGGCAGCGGTGCTCGATTGCCTTTCAGCCGTCTTGCGAGTCAGCCCGGACGACATCGACGTCGAAGAGCCTTTTTCCGACTACGGGCTGGATTCCATCCTCGGCGTCAGCTTCGTCCGGTTGCTCAACGAGCGGCTGGATGCGAAGCTCAACACGACCAGCATCTTCGACTACAGCTCGGTGCAGCAGGTCGCTGCCCACATCGCGGGCCTGCGCACCGGACTGCTGGTCGATGCGCAGACCCTTTTGGAGACCGCTGCCGCTGCCGACCACGCCGCGGTGCAGCGTGAGCCCATCGCCATCATCGGGATGAGCGGCCGCTACGCCAAGTCACGCAATGTGGACGAGCTGTGGTGCCACCTGGAAAGCGGCAGGAACCTGGTGGGGGAGGTCTCGCGCTGGGACTTGTCGCAGCACCTCGTGGAGGAGGCATCCTGCCGCAGCGGCAGCTTCCTCGACCGCATCGACGAGTTCGATCCGCTGTTCTTCAGCATCTCGGGCATCGAAGCGACCTACATGGATCCGCAGCAGCGGATCTTCCTCGAAGAGGCCTGGACGGCGCTGGAGGATGCGGGCTATGCCGGTGCGTCGGTGCAAGGCCGGCGTTGCGGCGTGTACCTGGGCTGCGGCGACGTGGAATACACCGAACTCTTTCCCGCAGAGCCGCCACCGCATTCGATGTGGGGCACCGCCAGCTCGATCATCCCGGCGCGGATCTCTTACTTCCTGAACCTGCAAGGCCCCGCCATTTCTGTCGACACGGCATGCTCCAGCTCGCTGGTGGCGATGCACCTGGCTTGCCAGGGCTTGTGGAGCGGCGAGACCGAGCTGGCGCTGGCCGGCGGCGTGTTCGTGATGAGCACGCCCAACGTGTACAAGATCGCCAACCGGGCGGCGATGCTGTCGCCCAGGGGGCAATGCTTCACCTTCGATGACCGGGCCGATGGCTTCGTTCCCGGCGAGGGCGCCGGCGTGGTGGTGCTGAAGCGGCTGTCGCAGGCGCTGGCCGACGGCGACCACATCCATGGCGTCATCCGCGGCAGCGGCATCAACCAGGACGGCACCACCAACGGCATCACCGCACCGAGTGCGCTCTCGCAGGAGCGGCTGATGCGGCAGGTCTACGACGGCTTCGGGATCGACCCCGCAGGCATCCAGATGGTGGAGGCGCACGGCACCGGCACCCGGCTGGGCGACCCCATCGAATACCAGGCGCTGACGAAGGCGTTTCGTGCCTACACCGACCAGCGCGAATACTGCGCCATCGGCTCCATCAAGACCAACCTCGGCCACACGACAGCGGCCGCCGGCGTCACAGGGCTGATCAAGATCCTGCTGGCGTTGAAGCACCGCAAGATCCCGGCTTCGTTGAACTACCAGTCGGGCAACGCGCACATCGAGTTCGCCGGCAGCCCGTTCTTCGTCAACACCGCGTTGCGGGAGTGGACGGTCCGCCCCGGCGAGAAGCGGCGTGCGGCCTTGAGCTCGTTCGGGTTCAGCGGCACCAATGCCCACCTCGTCGTCGAGGAGGCACCGGCGGTCGAGGTGACCAGAACCGATCGCCCGGGCTACCTGATCGTGCTCTCGGCCAAGTCCGACGAGCAACTGCAGACGCTGGTGCGCCAGCTTCGCGACCATTGCGCACAGCAGCGCGACCTGCACTGCGGCGACCTGAGCTTCACGCTGCTGCTCGGTCGCCAGCATTTCCATCGCCGGTGGGCCTGCGTGGTGCGCAGCCTCGGCGAGCTCGTGTCTGTTGCCACGCAGTGGCTGGAGGCCGGCAAGGCGCCGCAGGTGTATGCCGGCAAGCTGAGCGAACGAGGTGTGCACGAGCAGCCGGCGTTGCGCCGCTACGGCAACCAGTGCCTCACGCAATGCCGTGAAGCGGCGTCTGCCGAGCGCTGCCTGGAGGAACTGAATGCGATCGCTGACCTGTTCGTCCAGGGCTATGCGCTCAGCTATGAGCTCCTGTTTGCGGAAGCGCGCTGCCGGCGGGTGCCTTTGCCCACCTATCCGTTCGCCCGCGAGCGGTACTGGGTGCCCGAGCAGGGCGAACGGCGGGCGGCGGGCGGGCGCATGCTGCATCCGCTGCTCCATCGCAACACCTCCGACCTGGCGGCCCAGCGCTACACCACGACGCTGCTCGGTAGCGAGTTCTTTCTTGTCGATCACGTGGTCCACGGTCGGAAGATGCTGCCCGGCGTTGCCTACCTGGAGATGGCGCGCGAAGCGGTTCGCCTTGCCAGCGGCAGCGAAGGCGCCATTCGGCTGAGCAACGTCGTGTGGGCGAGGCCGATCGTCGTCGGAGATGCGCCGGTCGACGTGCATCTCGAGCTGGTGCCTCAACAGGACGGCAGCATCGGCTACGAGATCTGCAGCGGCGCAGAGGGTGACACCGTCGTGCACAGCCAGGGGCACGCCTGGCTCGCGTCGACCGCTCCTGCAGGTGTCGGCTCGTTGGACCTGGGCAGCCTCCGCCAAGCCTGCCCGCAGGACATGTCCGCGACGCAATGCTATGCCTTGTACCGCCGCCTCGGCCTTCACTACGGCCCGTCTCACCAGGCGATCGAGAACGTGTACGTTGGCGAAGGTCAGGTGCTGGGCCGGCTGGTGCTGCCGCAGGGGGTGCGCGCGAC
>Ga0207706_10002117_pt1 | contig 19438 bp, 18 predicted proteins | sample KBSC53metaG_FD_184318 | JGI IMG/M metagenome (GOLD analysis project Ga0207706, IMG submission 184318) | Corn rhizosphere microbial communities from Kellogg Biological Station, Michigan, USA - KBS C5-3 metaG (SPAdes) (version 2) | ecosystem: Host-associated > Plants > Roots > Rhizosphere > Soil ... | reverse complement strand
CTCGCGATGGACGGTGTCTTTTTCGGGCTCCGCCTATTGCGATGAGCCGCCGATGAGCCGCGAAGCCGCATCTTGCAAGGACTAGGCGGCCTTGCGCCACAGCGGAAACTGCACGAGCCGGCCCTTCGACGGCAGCACGGCGTCGATCGCGGCGGCGGGCTGGAGCGCCTCGACGATGGCGGGATCGGCGGCATTCATTCCGCCGGTGAGGGCGCCGAAAGCCGGGAGGATCATGCGGCTCCATTGTCCCTCGGCGCCGCTCACCACGGCACAGGGCCGGCGGATGGAGCGCTCGCGGACGACGACCTGCAGGCGCGGGTGGTAATGCCCCGAAATCTCGGGCCGGGTCTCGCCGGCTCGCGCCTGGTGGCGCAGCAACAGCCCGGCGATGGCGAGCTCTTCCAAGAGCGTGCCGCCGGCGGCCGCGTCCATCTTCAGATCGTGGTTGCCGGTGATCCACACCCAGTCGGTTGAGCGGACCAGCGCGTCGAGCATGCCGGCCGCATGCGGCTCCAGCCGCGAAGGCCCCGCCGAATCGTGAAAGTTGTCGCCCAGCGTGAAGACGCGCCGCGCGCCTGTCTCGCGGATCGCCAGCGCCACCCGCTCGAGCGTCTCGCGGCTGTCGTAAGGCGGCAGGAGCTGCCCGTGCTTGGCATAGAAGCTCGCCTTTTCGAGGTGCAGGTCGGCGACGAGCAGCGCGCGTTCGCGCGGCCAGTACAGCGCGCGATCCTGCACGAGCGCGAATTCTTCGCCGGCGAACGAAAGGGGAACCATGGCTTTGCCTTGCACCAGCGCCAGAGCCAAGGCAAGCGGGCTGCGGCGGAACGAGGAGTCGAGCCATGGGGCAGGGCAGGAGGTTCGAGCACCTGAGCATGCCGGATGAAGTATTCATGGACTGCAACATGGCGCCGGCCAGGTTCGATAACGTCAACCTGGGCGCCGCGCCCTTCAGGAACATCAACCTGCAAGGCGCGTCGTTCGATGACATCAACATGAAGAACGTGTGCATCGAGAATGCCAACGTCGAGGGCCTGACGATCTACGGCTACGACATCCACCAACTGCTCGGGCCGCTGCTTGAGCGCGATGACCGGAGGACAGGCGGGAAGTGAGCGACTGGAGCGAGAAGACCCGGCAAGCCCGCGGCTGGTTCGAAGACTTGCGCGATCGCATCTGCGCGGCGTTCGAGGCCATCGAGCGCGAGGCCGGGTCGGACGCGAAGTTCGAGTACACGCCGTGGAACCGCGAGACCGCCGACCAAAGCGAGGGCGGGGGCGGGGTGCGCGGGGTGATGAAGGGGCAGGTATTCGAAAAGGTCGGCGTCAACGTTTCGACCGTCTCGGGCGATTTCGCGCCCGGTTTCGCGCAGACGATCCACGGCGCCGACGAAGCGAACCCGGGCTTCACCGCCACCGGCATCAGCCTGGTGGCCCACATGGCCAACCCGCACGTGCCGGCGGTGCACATGAACACGCGGTTCCTGACGACCAGCAAGGCGTGGTTCGGCGGCGGGGCGGACCTCAACCCGCCGCTGCCGTACGAGGAGGACACCGCCGAATTCCACGCTGCCTTCCGCGCCGCGTGCATGCGCCACAACCCGACATACTACGACAAGTTCAAGAAGTGGGCGGATGAGTACTTCTTCATCCCCCATCGCAACGTCTCGCGCGGCGTCGGCGGCATCTTCTACGACCACCTCGAATGCGCCGACCTTGAACAGGACGGGGGGGCCGAGTTCGAGCGCCACTTCGCCTTCACCCGCGACGTCGGCGAGGCGTTCCTCGACGTGTTTCCCAAGATCGTCCGTCGTCGCATGGGCCAGCCGTTCGACAAGGCCGACAAGGCGCAGCAGCTCGAATGGCGCGGTCGTTACGCCGAGTTCAACCTGGTGTACGATCGCGGCACGCTGTTCGGCCTCAGGACCGGCGGCAACATCGACGCCATCCTGATGAGCCTGCCGCCCGAGGCGACGTGGAGCTGACCCGCCGCTGGCCGGTCACGTGGCCGGCTTACCGCGCGTAGCCCGGAACAGCACCGCCTCGAGCGTGAGGAAAGCGCCGACTACAACCACGGCGCCAGCGGTCCCGGCGACGTCCGCAGCGATCCTGGCGCAATCGTAAAGCAGCACCACGAGCGCCACGGCCATTCCTGGCGCGCCGAGACCGCGCGCGGCGGCGCTGCGGTGATAGCCGATCCAGAAGGCGAAGCGGAAAGCGATCCACACCGCCGTGGTGGCAATCACGGCGCGCATGGCGCCGCCGCTTTCGCTGTACGCCGCCAGTCCGAACAAGCCCACCGCCAACAGCACGAACTGTTCAAGCGTGTTCTGCAGGTATTGCTTGTTCACCCGCAACCGCGTTGTCTCCTGGCCGGCGAGGGGGTCGAAAGCCGCCGACTGGAGCCGCTCGTGCGCCACGGCCTCGACGCCGCCGAACAGGCAGAACAGCGCGGCGATGCAGCAGCATTTCAGGGCCACCAGCATGCGCGCGGAAAGGTCCTCCATTCCGGCGAGCGGCGGCAGCAGGCGGTCGACGGCGAACCACAGCGCCGCGCCGGCGAGCGCAGACACGCCAATCGCCGCTATCCCGGCCTTGCGCTGCTCGCGCCAATCGGTCCCGCTCATGGGGTGTCTCCTACTCTTCGTCGTCCTCCAGCGGATCGGGCATCGCGGCGCTGGCGGCGAGAATCGCGACGTTGGTCTCGACCGCGAGCAGGAACAGGGTGAGCGTCATCCAGTCCATCGGCGTCTCCGGCGCCCATAGGCCCCCCATGCCGAGCATCGCCCACGCTTTGCCGAAGGCAATGGCGAGGGAGCCGAGGACGGCGACCCCGAGCGCCCACATCATGCCGGTGAAATGGCCGCTGCGCACGACCGCCGCCTCGCGCTCGTCGAGCTTGCGACCGTCCGGCCGCCCCATGGGGCCGAACGGCTGGCACAGGAAGGTTCCCATCCAGCCTGCCCAGACGAGCCAGAAACCGGCGAGGCCGCCCCATCCTATCTGCGTCGCCATCCCCGCTACCGAAAGCGCGAGCAGGATCGCGGGCAGCAGACGAAAGCGCACCGGATCGCGCGACTTCAGCTTTCGCTGGAACCCCGGCACGCCGGTTGCCTCGGCCAGCTTGTCGAGCTTTTCGGCGATGGGATCGCTCTTGTAGGTCATGATCGATCCTTCTGGCCGAGCAGGGTCTCGGCCACGCTGGGGAAGGGGTGGAACGAAAACAGCAGCTCGATCGGCACCTTGAATACGGCCGCGATGTTGAGCGCGAGTTCGAGGCTCGGGTTGTAGTCGCCGCGTTCGAGAAAGCCGATCGTCTGCGGGTTTACGCCGACCTTGTCGGCCAGCGCCTTGCGCGTGATTCCGGCTTCGGCGCGGAACAGCGCGATCCTGTTGTATATATATCTGCCCACGCGCGCTCATTTACATGATGCGTTATGTAAACACAACGATTAACGCCAAAGAAGCAATTCACCCCGGCCGGAACCGCGCCAGGCGCTCGATGGCCGCGTCGAGAGTTGCGTCCTCCTTGGCGAAGCAGAACCTCAAGTACCCCCGCTCGGGCTCACCGCCGCAAAAGGCGCTGACCGGAATCGCGGCGACGCCCGCCTCGCGGATCATCCGCATCGCCACGGCCTCGTCGTCGGGTTCGAAACCCGAAGCGGCGAGGTCGATTGTGACGAACCATGTCGCGGCGGAAGGAAGAACGGCATAACCCGCGGCAATCAGGCCGCGTATCAGCCGGCCCCTGGCGGCGGCGTAGCGCGCTCGGTGCGCTTCATGCCACTCATGCGGCAGGGCGAGACCTTCGGCGACCGCCCACTGGAGCGGCACCGCTGTCGTGAAAGTGAGGAACTGGTGCTGCCCGGCGATCAGCGCGGCGAGCCCGGGCGAGGCCACCGCCCAGCCGACCTTCCACCCGGTGAGCGAGAAGATCTTGCCCGCCGAGCCGATCTTGACGCTGCGATCGCGCAAGCTGTCGATGTGCAGCGGCGAGAGGTGCGCGTCCCCGCCGAAGATCATCGCTTCCCACACCTCATCGCAGATCAGCACCAGGTCGTTTTGCGCACAGAGCGCGCCCAGCCGTTCGAGGTCGTCGCGTTCGACAAGGGTGCCGGTCGGGTTGTTGGGCGTGTTGAGCACGATCGCACGGGTCCTTGGCCCGATGGCTGCTTCGAGCCGGTCGAACGGGATCGTCCACCCTGGCGCATCGAGAGCCACGATGCGCGCCGTCGCCCCGGCACGCGTCACCAGCGGCAGGTAAGCATCGTAGAACGGCTGGAGCAGGATGGCCTCGTCGCCAGATGCGAGCAGGGCGAGAAATGCCGCCGCCAGCGCCTCGGTCGCTCCCGACATGACGACGACTTGCCGTGGATCGAGAACGAGGTCCTGCTCACGGGCGTAGTAGTCGGCGACCGCCTCGCGCAGCGCTTCCAATCCGCGCATCGGCGGGTACTGGTTGGAATGTTCGACCAGCGCGCGCTGTGCGGCGGCGAGCAGTTCCGGGGCGTGCTCGATCTCCGGGAAGCCCTGTCCCAAGTTGATCGCCCCGGTTTCGCGCGCGAGCATTGAAACGCGGTCGAACACGGTGGTCGCGGGCGGTGGAGGGAGCTTCATGGCCAACCCTTGCGTCGAATCCAACTGAGCACCGGTATGGGCGAAAATCGCTTTCCTGCAACCGCCGAGCCCTGCCGGCGCCGGATTCCATGCAACCCGCTTCGGCAGCCACGCGCCCCGCAAGTTCGACTGCACAAATTTTCCATGCGACACGCGCGATTTTATTGAACTTGCGTTCTTTGCAACGGGCATGCTCGCTTTGTCCTTGCCGTAAGCCGGCGAATACGCACATCTAGTCGGCGATGCTGCGCCAGTACGAACTAGTCGAAAGGGTGAAGGCCTACGAGCCGGACGCCGACGAGGCGCTGCTCAACCGCGCCTATGTCTACACCGTGCAGAAGCACGGCACCCAGAAGCGCGCCAGCGGCGACCCGTACTTCAGCCATCCGATCGAGGTGGCCGGGCTCATGACCGATCTCAAGCTGGACCAGGAAACGATCGTCACCGCGCTGCTGCACGATACGGTCGAGGATACGCTGGCGACGATCGAGGATGTCGAGGTGCAATTCGGTCCGGAAATCGCCCGGTTGGTCGACGGTGTGACCAAGCTTTCCAAGCTCGAACAGATGCCCGAGGACGAGCGCGCAGCCGAGAACCTGCGCAAGTTCTTCCTGGCGATGAGCGAGGATTTGCGCGTGTTGCTGGTCAAGCTCGCCGACCGGTTGCACAACATGCGCACGCTGCATTTCATCAAGAGCCCCGAGAAGCGCGAGCGCATCGCCCGCGAGACGATGGATATCTACGCGCCGCTCGCCGAGCGCGTCGGCATGTACGAGTACATGCGCGAGATGCAGCTGCTTGCGTTCGAGCAGCTCGAGCCCGAGGCCTATGCCACCATCACCGGCCGGCTTGAGCAGATCAGGAGCAGCGAGGGTGGCCAGGTCGACGCCATTGCCCTCAAGATCAAGCAGGCGCTCGCCGAGAACGGCGTCAAGGCCGAGGTGTCCGGCCGCGAGAAGCACCCGTACTCGATCTGGAAGAAGATGGCCGAACGGCACATCCCGTTCGAGCAGATTACCGACATCTTCGCCTTCCGCGTGCTGACCGAAAGCGTCGACGACTGCTACCGCGCGCTCGGCGTCCTGCACCAGGTCTGGCAATCGGTACCGGGGCGCTTCAAGGACTATATCTCGACCCCGAAATCGAACGGGTACCGCTCGCTTCACACCGCGCTCATTTACGAGAACTCGCAGCGCGTCGAAGTGCAGATCCGCACCCGCGAGATGCACCGCCGCAACGAGTTCGGCCTCGCCGCGCACTGGGCCTACAAGCAGGGCGACCGGCCGGACGGTCAGGTCGGCTGGCTGCGCGACCTGATCGAGATCGTCGATGCGAGCCACGATGCCGAGGAGCTGCTCGAGCACACCCGGCTGGCGATCTACCAGGACCGCATTTTCGCCTTCACGCCGAAGGGCGCGCTGTTCCAGCTGCCGAAGGGCTCGACGCCGGTCGATTTCGCTTTCGCCGTCCACACGGCGCTGGGTGCCCAGACGGTGGGAGCGAAGATCAACGGCCGCCACATGCCGCTCAGAACCGAGTTGCACAACGGCGACGTGGTCGAGATCGTCAAGGGCAAGCACGCCGAGCCCCAGCTCAGCTGGCTGAACTTCGTCGTCACCGGCAAGGCCCGCGCGGCGATCCGCCGGGCCGTCCGCGCCAAGGAGCGCGAGGAAGTCGCCGCGATCGGGCGCATGCTGTTCGACGAAATCGCCGGGCGGCTGCCGGCGAAGATCGGCAAGAAGGCGATCAAGGCCGCGGTCGACCGGCTCGAGCTGGAAGACGAGGACGCGTTGATGCACGCGATTGGTTCGGCCAAGCTGACCGACCGCGACGTGATGGAAGCCCTCGTGCCAGGAAGCACGACTGACTTGCCCGAGTTGCCGGCGCAGGAGCGGGCCATCTCGATCCGGGGCTTGACGCCCGGCATGGGCTTCTCGCTCGCGCCGTGCTGCCATCCGTTGCCGGGCGACCGGATCATCGGCTTGCGCAAGCCGGGCGTCGGCGTCGAGGTCCATGCGATCGACTGCCTGCGGCTGGCGAACGGGGTCGATGCCGACTGGGTCGACCTGTCATGGGGCGAGCGCTCGAAGGGCGCCGTCGGGCGGCTACGCGTGGTGCTCTACCATCGTCCCGGCACCCTTGCGGAAATGGCCGGCATTTTCGCCCAGAACCATGCCAACGTGATCAATCTCGAGCTGACCCAGCGTGACGACCCCTTCCACACTTACGAGGTCGATCTCGAGGTGCAGGACCTCGCGCACCTGACGCGGATCGTCAGCGCCCTCAGGGCGAGCGAGGCGGTGGCCCAGGCCGAGCGCATCTGATGGGCGTGATCGGACTGGACCACGTCCAGCTGGCGATGCCGCGCGGGAAAGAGGAAGTGGCGAGAGCGTTCTACGCCGGGCTGCTCGGGCTTTGCGAAGTGCCCAAACCTGAGGCGGACCGCGGCGGGTGCTGGTTCGAGGGCGGGGAGGCGCGCATCCACCTCGGGGTCGAGGACGGCTTCGCGCCCAGCCGCAAGGCGCATCCAGCGTTGCTCGTCGACAATCTCGATGACTTCGCTCTCAGGCTCGAAACAGCCGGAGTTGCGTTCACGCCGGGTCGCCCGCTCGCAGGCTACAAGCGCGGCGACATCGCCGATCCCTTCGGCAATCGTATCGAGCTGATGGAGCGGTTGGGCTAGAGCAGCTCCAGCTCGCCCTCGACGCGATCGCCGAATTCCAGTCCTTGGGCGAGGCGCACCGGCTTCTTGACCGGAAGGAACCAGCCGCCTGACTTCTGCGGGAACAGCGAGGTCTGCCAGCAGCTGTGGCCGATCCGCGCCGCCACCTTGACCGAGCCGAACCCGCGTCGCTTGCCGAGCTCCATTCGCCGGGCCAGCTCGTGCGCCGCGACGGCATCGGCCGCTTCGCCGCTCAGCGCCACCCAGCCGATCGGATCGTAGCCCTCCTCGATCAGCATCGACTGCAGCGGCCCGGCAAAGCGGACAGTGTCGCTCACCTGATGGCTGCCTTGGAACCCACCCGCCGGATCGGCACCTGCACGTTGCACACGTCGATACCGCCGGCGGCAACCTTGTAGAACGCATCGTGGCGATTGGCGCGCACATGGATGTAATCGGCGAAGCTTTGGCTGTCGCTGGCGAGGTATTCAAAGCGCGGCTGTTCAGCCAGGGGCAGCTCGCTGCCGAGCCTGACCGAGACGATCGGCACCCTGAACTTCGGATCGTCGTAGACGCCGGCCTCGCCCTTGCCACGCGGCAGCGTCGAGAGGTTCTCGATACCTTCGATCACCCGGCCGACGACCGCGATGTTGCGATCGAGCTGGCGCGGAGCATGGCCGATGACGGCGTAAAGCTCGGCACCGGTTCCGGTATCCGGCGACAGATCGCGGGCAACGCCGACCGTGCCGTAGCAATGCGTCGGCCAGGCGGTGTTGCCCGTGCTCGCGAGGGCGACCGCAGCAGGCCAGCCGGCGCTGAACCCCGTCTGGCCCTTCTGGACATAGGAATCGACGGGCTCGAGCGGCGCGAAGGGGGGATCGCAGACTTCCCTCAGAACCTTGCTCTGGAACGTGTAAACCTTGCACGTCATGGAGATCGTGTAACGGCTCTCTGGTATCTTTGCGATGCCGGCCGGCAGCGGCTTCGCCTTCTTCGGATCGTCCTCGCCGTCACCCCATTGCGCGACCCAGTTGTCGACCACGCGATAGACGCTCGTCCCGTCCCACCAGTGCGCCTGGGCAAGGGTGCGAATGTTGCCGACCCAGCCCTGGCTGAAGGGCGGCGGGATCAGCTGGACGATGACCTGGCGCTTGGCGCCGCGCTCGTCTGGGGCGAGGTCCATCACCAGCAGGTCGTTCGGGTCGATCGCCGTCCATTCGCTTGGCTTCGACGCCGCAATCACCGACGCCGGCGTCGGCGGCTCGGCCGGCTTGTCCTGCGCCGCGAGAGGCGCGGCGAGCAGCAAGGCGAGAACTACAACATTGATCCGTCCCATGCGCCCGGTGTGCCACCGCCGGCGCGCTTGCGAAAGCCCTGCCGCATCGCTAGGCCGCGCCGTTCCCGGCTCTTGCGCGCAAGCAGCGACGCGAGTGCGGAAGGAACGCGGAGCGGTGGCCGAGTGGTCGAAGGCGCACGCCTGGAAAGTGTGTATACGTCACAAGCGTATCGTGGGTTCGAATCCCACCCGCTCCGCCACTCATAAGTCATTGTTATAGGGTAGTTTTATTAGACGGAGTATCTCGCGCGAAACTGCGCCGTTCCGCGCCTTGGTCCGGTGGGCAGAGAGCCAGATCAGAGCAATTGCGGGCCCAATTTGCCCCTGATTCTCTGCGGGCAAATTGTCAACCGGCGTTGGATATTGACCCCTGCTCGGCGTGCAAAATTGACCCCCTGCATTGCCGGTAATTTCGGGTTGTCCCGGTAGTCCATAGGAAGGACCCGCGGACGACGCCGCGATCGTCCTGCGGTCGAGACGCTCCTTCGGACGCACGATCGGCTTATACAGATGCCATTCGGTTTCGTCGTGCCGCTCGATATGCATGGCCAGCGCTTGATGGATGGAATCGCAGTCAGCCCACACGGTCGGGCTCGGTTCGGGAAACAACAGACCCGACTTCGACCTCGCGTCGGCAGCGGCGCCCACATTTTCGCTCTCGCCGGACGGCGCGATGTATGACGATCTCCGTCGCGATTATGCAGCCATGACCACGATGATCTTCGGCACGCCGCCGAGCTTTGACGCTGTGATCGAAAGCGTGGGTACGCTTGAGGCCCGGCTAAACTCCGCCGAGACCCCTTCGTGAAAGACCGCTCGGGTGGGTATCAGCCTCGACAAAAACTCGCGAATTGCTGGCTATCGGTCGTCAGTCTTCAAAGACGCCTTGCGCGGCTTCCTGCGGACCAGATCGCCTGGCAACATGATCGATCTCAAGACGGTGTTTCCGCTCCGCCGGGACGACGCCATCGTCTTCGAGGAATGTCTTGATCGAGGATTGATCGATCCGGCAACCCTGAAGCTGACCGAGGCCGGCGCCTAGGTCCGGTCCGGAGAGAGCCAGATCAGAGCAGCTTCGAGATCGATTTGCCTCGGCCGGCTGTAGGTCATGAACCCAAGACACGGGAACGCGGTCCCGCCGCAAGTGCCGGAGTAATCTGCCGAGCCGGCAAATGTCACCGCGATGAGCGTCTTTTCAGGACTGACTTCCCCGTTACGCCGCGGTTTCTTCCTGAAGCTCCCTCAGGCGCTGGCGGCAAACCTCCTCGACCAGGTTGCGCAGGTGGGTGATCGAGGCTGCCAGTGCGTCGATATCTTCGGTGGTGATTGCGTAACTTCTCGAGTAGCGCGCCTCGACATAAGCGCGCTTCAGTCGCTCGAAGCGGGCTCGGAAATCACCCTGAAAAGCCTGTTTGCAGGCCACCCTTGACGCGAACCTTCAGCCGAACCGGGTTTTCGTGGATGTCGCAGGTGGAGGCCCTTGAAGTGATGGCTTGCCATCCCCTCATCGTCGGAACGATACCCACGCGAGGTACCGCCCATGCCCGACGACGATTCCTTCGACCTGTGGCTCGGCCGCATCGGCAGCGATCGGCCGTTCGCGCATCGCGTTCGCGGCGCGCTCAACCGCGCCGGTGGCATCGTCAGGCGCAGCACGCGGCGCTTCACCGGCGTGCGCATCGGCCGCGGCGCCGGCATTGGGCGGCTGCTCGCTTCGCGTGCGCAGAGCGGCCTGCAGTTCCATCGCCGGGTGATAGTCAAGGCGCGGATCGTGAGGCTCGGCGGCATGCGGAACGCGGCCGTGCACGGGCACCTTAGATACCTGCAGCGCGATGGCACCACCCGTACCGGACAACGCGGCGAGCTCTACGGGCCGGACAGCGATCACGTGGATGGCAAGGCATTCCTCGAAACAGGGCAGGGCGATCGTCACCAGTTCCGCTTCATCGTCGCCCCGGAGGACGGCGCCGAATACGACGACCTGAAGCCGCTCATTCGCCGCTGGATGAAGCACGCCGAACGAGACCTTGGAACCAGGCTCGACTGGGTCGCCGTCGACCACTTCAACACCGGCCATCCGCACAGTCATGTGATCGTTCGCGGCAAGGATCAGCTTGGCAAGAATCTCGTCATCGCCCGCGAGTACCTGACGCACGGCCTGCACTCGCGCGCCGAGCAACTGGTCGATCTCGACCTCGGACCGCGCTCACCGTACGAGGTGCTGCGCGTCCACTACCGCGAGATGGAGCAGGAGCGGTTTACGGGCATCGACCGGCGCCTGATCGATTCGGTCGATGCCGACGGCCTCGTCCGGCCGACGCACCGCGACAGCCTCGAACAGAGCTTGCGCGCCGGGCGGCTGCAGACGCTCGGGCGCATGGGCCTCGCGACCGAAGAGCGACGCGGCGTGTGGCGGCTTGACCTCAATCTCGAAGACACCTTGCGCCGGATGGGCGAGAGAAACGACATCATCCGCACGCTGCAGCAGCAGATGCGCGAGCGCCTGCCGGGGCGCGCCCTCACGGACCTGGGGATCTTCGATCCGGCGACGGCCCCCGAACCGCTTGTTGGCAAGGTCGTGGCGCGCGGGTTGTCGGACGAGCTTGCCGAACGGCAGTACCTTATCGTCGACGGGATCGACGGCATCGGCCGCTATGTCGATATCGGCGCCGGTGCGGCGCCGACGAGCGAAGGCAGCGTGGTCAGGATCGCGCCGGTCTCGATCGGAACGCGTCTACTCGATCGGACGGTGGCCGAGATCGCCGAGGCGAATGGCGGCCTCTACAGCAGGGAACTCCACCTGCGGCACGATCCCGGCGCAAGCGAGGCGGTCGTGCGCTCGCATGTCCGGCGCCTCGAAGCGATCGAGCGGGCGACCGGCAGCGTCGAGCGGGTGGAGGATGGCAGTTGGGCCATCGCGTCCGATCACATCGACCGCTGCGAAGCCTACGAGCGGCGGCGGGCGGCGCGGCAGCCGGTCACGATCGAGACTCTCGCCGACCGCCCCCTGGCTGAGCTGGCTCACCATGACGGCGTCACCTGGCTCGATGAGGCGCTCACGTCCGCCACGCCGCCGGCCACTGGCGGCGGCTTCGGCGCCGAAGTCCGCCGGGCGCTGGAGTCGCGCCGTCAGTGGCTGATCGAGCAGGGACTCGCCGATGCCGACGGCGAGACCGTGCGCCTGCGCGGCGAGGCGCTGGCCGAGCTGCGGAGGCGCGAGTGGCGCCGAACGGTGAACCAGCTCGGCCGCGAGCTCGGGCTCGGCTATGGCAAGAGCGCGCGCGGCGAGCGGATCGAGGGCCTTTGCCGGCGACAGGTGCGGATCGGCGGCAGGCCCTATGCGCTGATCGAGAAGGCGCATGAGTTCACGCTGGTGCCGTGGCGCCCGGCGCTTGAGCGGGCGCTCGGCAAGGAGATCTCGGGCATCGTGCGCGAGGCCGGCTCGATCAGCTGGACTGTTGGCCACGCTCGCGGCCTGGGCCTCTCATAGCCGGGCTTTCCCGGCGTGGCCCTTCGCGCCTCGGCGGCGCTCTTTGGCCGCGGGCGACCATCGCCACGGCGGTCTCCGGCTATTCTGCGTCAGGGCCGGCGCTGGCGACGCCGTTGGCGCATTCTTGAGGCATAAGCAGATCAAGGGTGCGCCTCGATGGCTTTGCGGAGGCCGCGGATGGTGCGCTGGTGCAACGCTCATCCTCCTGGCTGGTCAACCTCGTGCAGCTTTGTCATGGTAGCGCAAACATGGGAGGGGATTTTGCGGATTTTCGCATCTCTCGCGGCGATCCTGGGGGCTGCCTTGCTGGCGGGCGCGGGGACGCCACGAGCCCCTGCCGTGGTGGCCATTGCGCACGGCATGGTGGTGACGACGGAGGCTGGAATAAAAGTCCGCGTGCTGGCGTATTCCGACGGCACCTTCCGCGTCACGGTCGCGGACGATCCTGACCAGGCGCCGAGAAGCCTGATGGTCGTCGCCAGGCCGGACGGCGCACCCAGGCTCACCGAGACGAGGGACGCCGCGACGCTGGCGACGCCGCGCTCGCGCGCCGAGGTTCGCCTTGCGGACGGCCGCCTGCGGGTGTCCGACGCGGAGGGCAAGCTGCTGCTCGACGAGTACGCTCCCGCTCGGCGGCTCGACCCGGTGACGATCGCGGGGCAACCGTTCCTTGCCACACGAGCGCAATTCAACCGCGGGACCGACGAGGGCCTGTTCGGTCTCGGCCAGCACCAGAACGGGCAGATGGATTATAACGGCGAGGATGTCGACCTCGCCCAGCACAACATGGACATCGCCGTGCCTTACCTGCTCTCGACGCGGGGGTACGGTATCCTGTGGGACAACGATTCGATCACCCGGGTGGGCGATCCCAAGCCGTACGACTTGCTCAAGGCCGACTGGCAGGCTGAATATTTCGTTGGTGAAAAACCGACCGTCGGCCGAAGGGAACCGGCGATCGATTATCCGTATCTTCGCGACGTGAAGCGCTGGCCGGCGGAGGTCCCGGCCGACAAGGCGAGCAAGGTCATCTGGAGCGCCGCCTTCGCGCCCGACAAATCGGGCATTCACAAGTTCCGGCTATATTCCTCAAGTTACGTCGAGGTCTATGCCGACGGCCGGAAAGTCCTCGAACGCTGGCGACAGAACTGGAATCCCTGGTACCACAACTTCGAGCTCGCGCTGACGAAGGGAAAGCCGGTCAAGCTGCGGGTCGAATGGCAGCCGAACCAGGGCTACATCGCGCTCTATCACGCCGATCCGCTGCCCGACCTCGATCGTCATTCGGTCAGCTTCGCCAGCGAGGCGGGCAAGGCGATCGATTACTATGTCGTCCCCGGCAAGAGCATGGACGCGCTCGTCGCCGGATACCGGCACCTCACCGGCAAGGCGCCGATGATGCCGCGCTGGGCCTATGGCTTCTGGCAATCGCGCCAGCGGTACGAGACGCAGGACCAGCTCCTTGGCGTCCTCAGGCAGTATCGCGACCAGCATATCCCGATCGACAATATCGTGCAGGACTGGTTCTACTGGCCCGAGGACCAGTGGGGCTGCCAGTGCTTCGATCCCCAGCGCTTCCCCGACCCGGTCGGGATGGTGAACCAGGTTCACGCGCTGCACGGCCATGTCATGATCTCGGTGTGGCCGAAATTCTATCCCGGGACCGCCAACGGCAGGGAACTGGCGGCCAGGGGCTATCTCTACCGGCGCCCGCTCGACGCCGGGCAGAAGGACTGGGTCGGGCCGGGCTACGCCAACACCTACTACGACGCCTATTCGCCCGAGGCGCGGGCGATCTACTTCCGCCAGATCAGGCAGGGGCTCGTGAGCAAGGGCTTCGACGCCTGGTGGATGGACGCGACCGAGCCCGACTGGCACTCCAACCTCTCGATCGAGGAGCGCAAGCACCAGATGTATTCGCCGGCTGCCGGACTGCCCGGGGCGGCGATCTTCAACACCTATCCGCTGGTCCATGCGGTCGGGATGGCCGAAGGCCTGCGCGCCGCACAGCCGGACAAACGGCCGTTCATCCTGACGAGGAGCGGCTTCGGCGGGACGCAGCGCGCCTCGGCGGCGGTGTGGTCGGGCGACGTCGCCGCGCGCTGGGACGACTTGCGCGCGCAGATCAGCGCGGGCGCGAACCTGTCGGTTTCGGGCATCCCCAACTGGACCCACGACATCGGCGGTTTCTCGGTCGAGAATCGCTATTCGAAGCAGGATCCCGCCGCCCTGCCGGAGTGGCGCGAGCTGTACTTGCGCTGGTTCGAGTTCGGCGCGTTCAGCCCGCTGTTCCGCAGCCACGGCGAATTCCCCTATCGCGAGATCCCGCTGGTCTCGGCGGGCGATCCGGCCATGCGCGACGCGCTCATCCATTATGACCGGCTGCGCTATCGCCTGCTGCCGTACATCTACACGCTGGCGGCGGGGACCTACTTCGAGGACGGAACGATCATGCGCCCGCTCGTGATGGACTTCGCCGCCGACCGGCGGACGTGGAACGTCGATGACGAATTCATGTTCGGCAAGGCGCTGCTGGTCGCTCCGGTGACGCAGTTCCGCGCCCGTCGGCGCAAGGTCTACTTGCCCACCGGGAGCGGCTGGTACGAGGAAGCGAGCGGCCGCCGCGTCGCGGGCGGGCAATCCTATGCGGCAGCGGCGCCACGCGAGCGGATGCCGCTGTTCATTCGGGCGGGATCGATCGTGCCGCTCGGCCCGGAGGTCGAGTGGACCGGCGAGAATCCGCAAGGCCCGCTGACCATCCACGTCTTCCCCGGCGCGAACGGCGCCTTCACGCTCTACGAGGATCAGGGCGAGGACATGGGCTACACCCGCGGCCGGTTCGCGCGCATACCCTTCCGCTGGGATGACAAGGCGCGCCGGTTGACCATCAGCCGGCGCGAGGGAGGCTTCCCCGGCATGGCCACCCAACGCGAGATCGGCATCGTCGTTCATGGCAACGGCGGCGGGCCCGTTTTCGAGCGTGAGCCGACGAGGTGGCTCACCTATTCGGGCAAGGTGATCGCGCTCACATTGTAGGGAGCAGCCCGATCGCGCGGCGGAATGGCCCCGCGGCGGGTGAGGACCCATGCGGCGAGCCGCTGGCCGCGCAAGGCCGCCTCGGCCGGCTCAACAGCCTGCAGGCGCCCGTCGAGGTAACCGGCATTGAACGCATCGCCGGCGCCGCTCGAATCGAGCACGCTCACGGGTGCCGGCGGTGGCTGCAACTCGCCCGACGACAACAGGCATCCGCGCTCGCCCAGCTTGACCACGACCTCCCCGCATCGGCCTTCGTGCCAGCGCCAAGCGACTTGCGCAGGATCGGCCGAACCGGAAATCCTCTGCTCGTCTTCGAACGTCGGCAAGCCGATATTCGTGAGGGGAATTGCCGCATCGCGCGCCGCGGCGGCGTGGGCCGGGGTGGCCCACAGCCGCGCTCGATAATTGCCGTCGAAAGCGACCGTCCCGCCGTTCGCGCGCACCCGTTCGGCCACTTGCAGCAGGCGGGCGCGACCCTCCGGCGGCAGGATCGCCAGCGTGATGAGCGAGAAGTAGAGCAGATCGGCCTCGGCGGCGGTGCGCGTCACGGCATCGCTCTCGGGCAACGCAAACATCTCGCGCGCCGCGCTGGCCTCGCGCCAGTAGGTAAAGCTGCGCTCACCCTGCTCGTCGGTGCTGATGGCGTACAGGCCGCAGTGCCGCTGCGGATGACTGAGGACGAGCGAAGTGTCGAGCCCTTCGGATTGCCAGCGTCCTCTCAGGTCATCGCTGAACGGGTCGCTCCCGAGGGCGCTCAGCAACGCGACCTCGTATCCAAAGCGCGCGAGGTGGATCGCCGTATTGAGTACGTCGCCGCCCGTGCCGAGACGCCATTCGCCATCCTCGCGCCGCAGCTCGAGCATGCCCTCGCCGACACAGACCACGCGGGACCTTGGCCGGCTCACCTCACCAGTTCCACATCGTCCCGTCGGGCAGGCGCGCCACCGGCAGGCACATGGGATTGTAGGGGTACTTGGCCGCCAGTGTCTCGTCGATCGTCACGCCGTGGCCGGGCCTTTCTCCGCAAATCAGGTGACCGTCCTCGAAACGGTAGTCGTGCGCGAACACGGCGTCGGTTTCCTCCGTGTGGCGCATGTATTCCTGGATGCCGAAGTTCGGCACCCAGGTGTCGAAATGCAGCGCCGCGCCCATGCACACCGGGCTGAGATCGGTGGCGCCGTGGCTGCCGGTGCGCACCTGATACATCGCCGCAAAGTCGGCGATGCGGCGAAGGTGGGTGATGCCGCCGGCGTGAACCACGCTGGTGCGGATGTAGTCGATCAGCTGTTCCTCGATCAGCTGCTTGCAGTCCCAGATCGCGTTGAACACCTCGCCGACCGCGAGCGGCGTCGTGGTGCGGCTGCGGATCAGCCGGAAGCCCTCCTGGTTCTCCGCGGGCGTCGCGTCCTCCATCCAGAACAGGCGGTAAGGCTCGAGCGCCTTGCCGAGCTGTGCCGCCTCGTTCGGAGTGAGGCGATGATGGACATCGTGCAACAACTGCGGCTCGAAACCGTAGGCCTCGCGCAGCTTCCCGAACAGCCTTGGCGCGAAATCGAGGTACTTCGCGGTGTCCCACATGGTCTCGGTCGGCAGGCGAGCGTCGGCGGGCTCGTAATAGGTATCGCCACGCCCGACACCGTAGGCTTTGTCGATGCCCGGGATGCCGCTCTGCGCGCGGATCGCCTTGTATCCCTGCTCGATATAGTGCCCGACAGCTTCGACCGTTCGATCGAGGTCGACCCCGTTCGCGTGGCCATACACGAGCACCCGGTTGCGGCTCTTGCCGCCCAGCAGCTGGTAAAGCGGCTGGCCGCAGATCTTGCCCTTGATGTCCCACAGGGCGGTGTCGACCGCGGCAATCGCCGTCATCCCGACGGGGCCGCGACGCCAGTAGGCCCCCCGGTAAAGGTACTGCCAGATGTCCTCGATCTGCTGCGGGTCACGGCCGATGAGCTGCGGAACGACGTGGTCTGCGAGGTACGAAGCAACCGCCAGCTCGCGTCCGTTGAGCGTTGCATCGCCGAGGCCGGTCAGGCCCTCGTCGGTTTCGATCAGCAGGGTAACGAAATTGCGGCCGGGACAAGTGACGATGACCCTTGCCGAAGCGATCTTCATGCCCGAGACTCCTCTCCCGTTAGCGCTACCACTGCGTTAGGGTGCGGCAAAACACAAGCCAGGGAGGCAAGGGCTGCCACGCAAGCTCGAACTCAACGCCGACCGCCTGTTTCCCGCCGAACCCGGCGTGCGGGAGATCGCGCGCGAGCTCTATCGCGCCGTGGCGTCGCTGCCGATCGTCAGCCCCCATGGGCACACCGATGCCTCCTGGTTCGCGCTCAACGAGCCCTTCGGCAACGCGACCGAGCTGCTGCTCCAGCCCGACCATTACCTGTTCCGCATGCTCCATTCGCAGGGCGTGCCGCTGGAGGCGCTTGGCATCGGCGCCCCTGCCGATCCGCGGGAAGCGTGGCGCGTCTTCGCCGAGCGGTACCACCTGTTTCGGGGAACGCCGTCGCGAATCTGGCTCGACTGGGTGTTCGCCGAGGTGTTCGGGCTGGACGTGAGGCTTGACGGCGAAACCGCCGATCTCTGTTTCGACACGATCACCGCAAGGCTCGAGCGGCAGCAATTCCGCCCGCGTGCGCTGTTCGAGCGGTTCAACATCGAGCTCCTCGCCACGACCGAGAACCCGCTCGACACGCTGGAGCACCATCGCGCCATTCACGATAGCGGCTGGGGAGGGCGGGTCATTACCGCCTATCGTCCCGACCCGGTGGTCGATCCCGAATTCGAGGGGTTCCAGGCAAATCTCGACCGGCTCGCGCAGCTGACCGGCGAAGACTGCCGCACCTGGAGCGGCTATCTTGCGGCCCATCGCCAGCGGCGGGCGTTCTTCAAGGCCATGGGCGCGACCAGCACCGACCACGGCCACCCGACCGCGCGGACCGAGGACTTGTCCGCGGGCGAGGCGGAGGCGCTGTTCGGCCGCATCGTGACCGGCGACTTCTCGTCGTGGGATGCCGAGCTGTTCCGGGCCCAGGCGCTCACGGAGATGGCGGCCATGAGCCTCGACGATGGCCTCGTCATGCAGATCCATCCTGGCAGCTTCCGCAACCACAACCGCGCTTTGTTCGAGCGGCTGGGGCGCGACAAGGGCGCCGACATCCCGACGCGCACCGACTACGTCCACGCGCTGAAGCCGCTGCTCGACCGCTTCGGCAACGAGCGCGACTTCACGCTGATCGTCTTCACGCTCGACGAAAGCGCCTACGCTCGCGAATTGGCGCCGCTCGCCGGGCATTATCCGTGCCTCAGGCTGGGCCCGGCGTGGTGGTTCCACGACAGCCCCGAAGGCATGCGCCGCTTCCGCCGGATGACAACCGAAACCGCAGGATTCTACAACACCGTCGGCTTCAACGACGATACGCGCGCGTTCCTGTCGATTCCGGCGCGGCATGACCTCGCCCGGCGGATCGACTGCGGCTTCCTCGCCGAGCTGGTCGCCGAACACCGCATCGCGGACTGGGAAGCGGCCGAGCTGGCGCGCGCGCTGGCGTACGACCTTGCGAAGGACGCCTACCGCCTGTGAGGCTGGCTCCCGAGACGCTCCATCGGCTTCCACCAGACGTCGCCCGCTTCGACTACGACCGCGATGCGCAGTCCATCGGCATCGTCCACTTCGGGCTCGGCGCGTTCCACCGCGCGCACCAGGCCTGGTACACCGATCTCGCCATGAGCGCCGGAGAGCGGGACTGGGGCATCGCCGGCGTCTCGCTTCGCTCCCATTCGGTGGCGCGGCAACTCGGCCCGCAGGAGGGCCTGTACACCCTGACCGCGCGCGGCGGCGTTGCCGACGCGACCCGCGTCGTGGGGGCCGTGCGCGAGGCGCTGGTCGGCGCGCGCGATCGGGCGGCCGTCGTGAGGCGCATGGCGATGCCGCAATGCCATGTCGTCAGCTTCACCGTCACTGAGAAGGGATACGCTCGCGCCGGCGACGGGCTCGATTTTACGCTGGCCGAGACGAGCTTCTACCCTCTGCTCGCCGAAGGGCTGGCCGAGCGCCGCAACGCCGCTCTGCCGGGCCTGACGCTGCTCGCCGGCGACAACTTGCCGGGCAACGGACGCCTGCTCGGGCGGCTGGTGCGCGAGTGGCTGGGCATTCGTGACCCTGAACTCGCCCGTTGGTTCGCATCCGAGTGCCGCTGCCCCAACACCATGGTCGATCGCATCGTGCCGGCAACCACCCCTGGCGATCGCGACGCCCTCGAAGCGCGGATCGGCCTGCGCGACGAAGGCGCGGTGTT